>Ga0265780_10009848_pt1 | contig 11427 bp, 6 predicted proteins | sample P1T30metagenome_FD_192432 | JGI IMG/M metagenome (GOLD analysis project Ga0265780, IMG submission 192432) | Plant litter microbial communities from East Loma Ridge, Irvine, California - P1 T30 | ecosystem: Environmental > Terrestrial > Plant litter > Unclassified | place: USA: California... | reverse complement strand
TTTGCATAATATAATTTGCAGCCTCAACGCCGTATTGTGGGTTAAGGTCTGTTACCAATACATACTCTTCGTTAAAGGTTATTTTTGAATCCTTAAGGGCCTGCTTGTAGCCGGCTAACCGGTCGGCATAAACGTCACGGCGCTGGCTGGCCGTAATGTGCAAAATTCTTTTACATGATTGCTTAACTAAGTGCGTGGTTATATCATATGCTGCTTTAAAGTTATCTATTTTAACATTGTCGTATTCTCCCTTATCCAGCGTGCGGTCATAAAATACCACAGGTACGCCTTGGCTAATTAACTCGTCAAAATGCTTGGTGGTATTGTTATCATAACACAGCGAAACCAATAAACCGTCAACCCGGTTTTTAAGCATGGCCTTGGCCGCCTTTACCTCTGCACCTACCGATTCATGACTTTGACTAATGATCATGTGGTAACCCTCCAGGTTAAGGCTTTTTTCAATTCCCGAAAGCGTATCGGCCATAAAATGGCTATCGAGTTTAGGAACAATAACGCCTATCATCTTACTATGCTTCTTTCTTAAATTACTCGCAAAGTTGTTAGAGCTATAGCCCATAGCACTTGCCGCATTCAGGATTTTTTCGCGCGTGTCAGACTTTACATCAACATTACCGGTTAAAGCCCTGCTTACTGTAGCTGCAGAAATATTTAACGTTTTAGCTATATCATAAATAGTGACTTGTTTGGCTTTACTGATCATAGGTAGTTAAATTGCTATAGAAGCATTGCAATTGGTAAGTCAAGATAGCATTTATTTATAATTAAACAGGGCAAGTTCTGTAAAGAACCTGCCCTGTTTAATTATCTTATTAAGATATTATTTTAACCCTTGTATAAAGCCGGAGAAGTTTACTTTCTTTTTGAAGTTTTTATCGAACAGTAACGGTACATCCGGTGCTGCAGCAGTGTTTAGCCAGCTATCGGTATCGGCCACACCCCAAACGGTAATGCCATAACGTTGTGCGGCAGGTACATTTTTAATATACGATTGCACAATATATTTGTACATATCGGCCTGCAAGTTAGGTATAGTAGCACTGGGTACATAGGTAGCCGACCTTGCGGTATTGGCAATTACGTCCAGTTCAGATATCCTGATTTTTAAGCCGGTTGAAGCCAGTGTTTTGAAAGCATAATCAATACCTGCATGTGAAGTATTGTAAGCTACGTGCATTTGCGTGCCCAAGCCATCTACCAATGCTCCTTTAGAGTTAATAAAGGTTACCAGTGCTTTCATTGAGTCTACCTTAAGCTTTGATGTTTCAAGGTTATAATCGTTAATAAACCTTAAAGCAGTAGGGTCAGCAGCTTTAGCAGCCTGAAATGCTTTCAGAATATAGTTATTATCGTCATACTTGGTGCCAATATACGGGCCATACAAAAACTCACTATTGGTGTTGGCTGTAGGTATGGTGTAATTACCGCTGGTACGCAACTGCCCGTTATTTACAAAAGCTTCGTTCACCACATCCCAAGCCTTAATTTTACCAGCATAACGTTGCATGGTGGTGGTAATATACCTTCTCATTTCTGTTTCAATAGCCGCTGCTTTTTGCGCAGGGGTTTGCTCAACGCTTCCGCTGCCTACGGCCGGGCCGGTTACGGTAACATCATCAACAAAATAAGTAGTGGCAACGTACCCCATATCAAACAGTACGCTGGTTTGTGCACTGTTTGCGCGGAAAGTAAAGGTATAGGGAGCCCAGTCAGTAGTGATATTATAATCGGCAGAGTATTGAGCGCTGGTAGAAGGCCCTGTTGAGATACGCATTTTACCGCCTGCTGTAGTTGCTTTAATATAAAAGGTCATGGTATAATTAGTACCAACGGTGGTATTGAACATGTCGCTGGATAATTGTACCTGGTAAGGTTGAACAGGGGCAGCTACCACAACCTTAAGCGCTCTTGCGCCGGTGCGCACTTCGCTGGCAGCGGTTGTAGATGAGAACGAGGCCGGACTATTATAACCCGACCAGTTGCTGATGCTGGTACCGTTAACGGTTTCAAAGCCTCCGTTAACAAGTACATTGGTTAGTACAGGCGTAGTTACAATAGGTGCAATAAGCGAGTTTAAGTAAGTGGCATTTTGTTGTGAATGCCAAACCAACGTATGCCCAAATACCTGCAAGCCGTTATTGGCGCAGATGTTATAAAGGTTATCGGCTGTGGTGTAATTGTAGGTGCCGTTGCTTGAAACTACCGAACCTTCTTTAAGCTCGTTACCAAAAGTAATGTTATTAGCCTGTGCTTTTACAGTGGCCAAATAGGCGCTGCCTGCAGTCATGAAATTGGCAGTTATGGCCATACCCATGTTAGGGAAACTTGATGCCGTTAAGGTTTTAAGCAACCCCAGGCTATCGGCAGGGTTCACGTTGCCGGTGGTAGTTACCAAAGGCACATCCGGCACGGTTATATCATCATAGTTCTCTTTTTTACAAGAGGTGGCATATATCAGTATTAATCCTGTAGCTACAAAGCGCAGCGGATTGAATATATTTTTCATCATATTTTTGATTAGTGTAAATAAGTTAAAGCGCTGCCCTCGCGGCAGCGTTCAACAATCAATTATAATTACATTAGGCCCAAATCGTCAAGCCACCAGGTAAGCGGTGCGGCACCGGTTCCGTCCTGAATAGCAATTTCGGTAATCACTTTTACGCCGGTAAATGAGCTTATAGGTACAGTGATGTCAACATATTTGCCGCCAACTATAGTGGCTGGAACAGATGTATTGAAGTTGCCGTTCACGTACAACTGCACCTTTTTTCCATCCGATGCTGCATCGCCGTATAGCGAATATTTGATGGAAGTAATGCCTGCTTTTTCTAAATCCAGACCGTTGCCATTAGCATCCTTGTAAGTCATTACCAGACCGCCATAATTGGCGGTAGCGGTTACTTTAATAGCCAACGGGCCTCTTTTGGTATGCTCTTTATTGGCAAGATCGCGGTCGGTAGTGTAACCGCCACCTGTCCAGTTGGCAGCAAACTTATCATCGTAAATTAATGCCTTAAATGCAGGAGCAGGAATACCATAGGAATCAATAGACTTAGTGGTGCCACCCGGGGTGGTTACATAGATGAAAGAGTTAACTACACCCGCCGGTACTTTAACCTGTAATGAGGTTTTAGTTGGCGTGCCTTGTATTTGCGCCGGTATGTCATCAAACCTTACAGCGGTTGCATTATCAAGCGCCGAACCCGTAATAGTTACCAAATCTCCGGCTACACCTGCTGTAGGGGTAAAGCTGGCAATAATAGGCGGCGGTTGCTTAATTGAAAAATCGAAACTTACCGAACCATATTGTGTGGTAATAACCAGTTTATTAGGCTGCGCTGTACCGTAAGGAATGGTGTTGGGTACTGTTAAAATAATACTATTATCGGTCATTAAGCCCGGGTTAAAGTAAATGGAAACACCATTTAATACAACAGTTTTGGTAGTAAGCAGGTTAGTGCCCAGTATAGCATATTGCGTACTTAGCCTGCCTTGTGTTACGGTAGAATCAAAAGCATTGAGACGGGTTTGATCGTAAACACTAATTGAGTCGAGTGTAATGGTATGGATCACATCTCTAACCTTATCGGTCTTGCTTAATAAGCGCACCCTGGTAACTGTTGGTACGCCTTTGCCGCCTTCCTCACTTTTTTTACATGAGGCTAAACCTGCTACCATCAATACCGATAGCAGTAAGCTGAAAAGTTTTAAATTAGATTTCATTATATCTTTTAATTAAAAGTTATTTAAAAACATAAGGTACCGGTGCTTCCAATAATCTAGGATCGGCAGCAATTTCTGTAGCCGGAATAGGGAACACAAAGCTTGCGCTGGTAATGTTGGTTAAGTAGCCATTGCCATAACGGGCTGGCGGAGTAGCATTGTCTGAGGCACCCTTATCCTGCTGTTTAATAATTTGCAGCGCAATGGGGTGATCTGCTTTATTGAAGCCATCCAGGCGCATTAAATCGAAGAAATAATCGTTCTCGAAGGCAAACTCACGGCGGCGTTCGTCTAAAAGATCATCTTTATAAACAGTTGGCCAATGCTGCCCTTTTTGGTTGCTGCCTAGTACATAGGTTGGATTGTTTACAAAGCCCGAACGGTCAATCACGGTTAAGTTTGGCAAACCGGCACGTCTCCTGATAATATTAATAGCGGCTAAGGCAGCCGGGTCGGTGCTGGTTTTTGCACCGGCCATTATGGCTTCGGCTTCTATGAGGTAAACATCGGCGTAGCGCATTAAGTAAGTGTTATTGGCCGATGATTGTGCAGCACCTACACCACCGTTATCGGCAGGGGTACCTACTACATATTTTTTTACACCGGCGTGTACGCCCTGTGCACCTCCATCGGTAGGAACTGTATAACCACCCTTTGCTTGATTGATTTCGGGATAAAAGTCGCCCGGAAGCATAATGGTTGCTTTTCTTCGCAGATCGGTAGGGTCATATTTGTCTTGCAGGTCAAATGTTGGTCCAACCTGACCATAGCCATCTCCGGTGCCGGTAATTGAACTGTTTAGTGCTGCAGCTGCCTGGAACGGGTTACCGCGACCATAGCCACCATTACCTGCCCATTGTAAAGCCACTATTGATTCTTCATTGTTGTTGTTGGAGGTTAAAAACAGGTCGGCAAAGGTTTTGCCGGCCACATCAATACCATAAAGTTTAAACTCTTTGCTGTTGATCACCTTTTCGGCCTCGGCACGTGCATTAGTATAATCTTGCATGTATAAGTATACTTTAGCTAATAAAGCTGATGCCGAGCCGCTGGATAACCTGGCATTAGCCGGTGAGGCGCTACCACGAACCGCGGTAACCAAGTTAGCTTCGGCAAACTTAAGGTCATTTAATATAAATTTGTAAATGTCTACCACAGGGTTACGCGGAACCTGATAGTCGGTTACATAATCAAAGCTGTTCTCAATAATAGGAACGGGGCCAAATACGCGCACCAAATGAAAGTAAGCCAATGCTCTCCACAAACGGGCTTCGCCGATGGCATTTCTAACAACGGCCGGGTCAACAGATGCGGGGACTTTAGTTGGCAAACTATTGATCAAGGCATTAGCCTGTGCTATTTCAATATACAGAGAGTTCCAAACGGCCGAAATTTCAAAGTTATTACCCGTAACGGTAAAATCCTGAAAATTAATAATGTCTGATGAGTAAGTTCTGCCATTACCACCGCTTAACTCGGTAATAGACCAGCCGCCTTTACCACAGTAACCAAACCATGGTGCGCTGTATAGTAGTAAAGTACTTGCCCTTACTTGTTCGGCATTTTGGTAAAAATTATCTACCGTTATCTGGCTTTTAGGTGGCCTGTTAAAATATTCTTTTTTGCAGCTGGAAGACATTACGGCCGTTAGGGCGGTAATAGTCACAAATAATTTTTTATATGTTGTCATATTAAAATAAGCTATAGATTAAAACTCGGCATTAATACCAAACACTAAGGTTCTTGGTATAGGGTACCGCCCAAGGTCAACGTTGCTCAAAAACACGTTTTGATTAACTGATCCTATTTCAGGATCAAGACCTTTGTAAGGTGTAAACACGTAAAGGTTTTGTCCGGTAACGTAAACTCTTAAGCGGTTAAGCATGGCGCGTTTGGCAAGTTTGGCTGGTAAGGTGTAACCAAGGCTAACGGTTTGTAATCTTAAGAACGAGCCGCTTTCAACAAAACGATCGGAGTTTTTAAGGTTGGGATTATCGCCTGCCACAGGGCGCGGAACGTTAGTAGCTGTGTTGGTAGGCGTCCAGAAATTGGCCGCATAAGCTACCTGGTTTTGATAAAGGCTGCCTAAACTGGCTATCTGGTAATTTAAAACATTAAATATTTTAGCACCGTAAGAACCGTTCAGGAAGATATTCAAATCGAAAGATTTGTATACAAAGTTGTTGGTAATGCCATAAGTGAACTTTGGATTAGGATTGCCAATAAACGTTTGATCGCCTTCGTCAATTTTACCATCATTGTTAACATCCTGATATTGAATATCGCCTAAAAATGTACCGCCGCTGCCACTGGCCACCGGGCGGCCAAATTGGATAGGTGCACTACGTAACTGATCGGCTGTGCGGAAAATATCCTTTACCTTGTAGCCATAAAACTCACCCACTGCCGAACCAACCTGAGTACGGGTAACCGGTAAGTTTAAGAAACTGGTGGTTACATTTTGACTGATGAAAGGAACACCATCTAACAAAGAACCTACTTTAGTTTTATATTGACTTAGAATAAAATTAGAGTTCCAGGTAAATTTTTTGCCAACAATATTCTTGGTAGATATTGTTAGGTCAATACCGTTAGATTTTAAATTACCACCGTTTCTGTAAGGCGGGCTAATAACACCTGTACCAGAATACTCGGCAGTTTGACCTAACAAAAATGCAGGAAGCGGTGCCTGAAACAAGAAGTTTTTAGCAGTTTTTTGCCAGACATCTAAACTTGATTCTATACGGCCGTTAAATAAACTAAAGTCTAAACCAATATTCGATTGTCTTGAGCTTTCCCAGGTTAATAATTCGTTTGCAACTTTATCTATAGCAAAGCCATTACCTAAACCTGTAGGTACCGCATTAAGTGCAGAACCATATAGATAGTTAGGAACATCCTGGTTGCCTAAGAAACCGTAACCTAACCTAAGTTTTACGTTATCGGCCAAAGGTTTAAGCGGTGCCCAGAATGGTTCTTCAGACAGGCGCCAAAAACCGGCAAATGAAGGGAAATAGCCTGTTTGATGACCTTGGGCAAACTTGGAAGAACGGTCGATACGGAAAGTACCTGTAAAACTATATTTGTTGTTATAGGTATATATACCACGCACAAATTCAGATTCTAACACGTTAGTGGCACCTATTAATTCACCAATAGTGGCAGTTTTTGGGTCACCCAAGCCTAAAGCCGGAAGGTTGTTGCTTAAAAAGTTTTGCACGCCGGCCGAGTTGTCATTATAACGGTTGTTAATTAACTCATGACCTAAAGTTCCGGTTACAACATGTTTTTTATTAAAGGTGTGGTTGTAAGTTAAATACTCTTGCCAGGTCCAGTAATAAGAATTTGAGTTATAATTTTGCAAGGTGGCTGTTGGGTTGCTGTAAAGCGGGCCATTGTTATAGGTAGGCCTAAACAGTTTTGCAAACGAAAAATTGAGATCGCCACTTGCCGAAGATCTAAGCGTAAGGTCTTTATAAAGCTTAATTTCGGCATAAAAGCTGCCTTGCACATTATACCTGGCTAACGTATTGGTTATACTCAAAGCTTGCTGAACAGGGTTGTTTTGAGCGCCAATCTGGCCTTCAAGCGGGCCGCTGAAAGAGCCGTCGGCGTTATATACCACTTGATCGGGGGCACTTAATAAAGCCGTATAAATGATACCTGTATTGTTACTTAACGATGTGTTTTGGAAGCTATAAGCTCCAGACATGGTGGTACCTACTTTAAGCCATGGTTTTATTTGCGAGTTTACATTGGTGCGAATATTATACCGCTTAAAGTTGTTACCTAAAACGGTACCATCCTGGTTTGCATAGCCGGTAGAAATATAATAGTCGGTACCTTCTTTAGCTCCGGAAAAACTGAATTGATGACTCTGATAAGTGGCATTTTTAAAAATTTCGTCTTGCCAATCGGTACCCTGACCCAGTAGCTCGGGGTTGGCAAACTCGCCTCTTCTTGAGGTACCTATAATGTCAGATAGTGCATTTTGCAATCTTGCATATTGTTTCAGGTTTAACATGGGCAAAAACTTGCCTTGTTCCTGAAAACCGTAGTAACCATCGTAGCCTACTTTAAACGAACCGTTTTTTCCGCGCTTGGTAGTAATTAAAATTACACCGTTAGCTGCACGGCTACCATAAATGGCCGATGCTGATGCGTCTTTCAAAACGTCTACAGACTCAATGTCGCTCGGATTAAGATATGACAAGGGGCTGGCACCGGTTTCACCATTATTGCCTGATAATTGTGTAGAGCGGCCACCGCTGCTCCTGTTGTTAGCATCGCCCGATACTGGTACGCCATCAATAATATACAAAGGCTCGTTTGATAAACTCAACGATGTTATACCGCGAATACGTACCGAAGTAGCACTACCCGGTCCGCCAGAGTTTTGGGTAATAGTTACACCCGCAGCTTTACCTTGTAAAAGCTGATCTATACTGATTTGTGGTGTATTAGCAATATCGGCAGCTTTTACCGATGATATAGCACCGCTTAGATCACCTCTGCGTGCAGTACCGTAACCAATAGATACCACTTCTACTTGTGAAAGTGCAGTGGCGCTTTCGGCCAGGGTTACGTTAAGCTGGGTACGGCTGTTAACCGGTAACTCTTGTGTGGCAAAGCCAATAGAACTAAATACCAGTGTTTGGTTACCATCGGGTACGCTAATAGAATACCTTCCGTTTACATCGGTAATAGTAACTTTTTTAACGCCTTTTAGCGTTACCGTAACACCGGGAAGGGGTTCGCCCTTAGAATCTGTAACCACGCCCGATACTGTAATGTCTTGAACAATAGCTTGGGTTAGGTCTTTTTTCTTAATAACAACGGTGTTGCCATTAACTACATAATCAAGAGGTTGGTTTATAAAACATTTTTCGAGCACGTTTTGTATCGGCTCGTTGTTAGCGGTTAAGCTAACGGGTTTAGCAGTCTTCATCATGCCAGAGTTGTACAAGAAGTTGTACCCGCTTTGCTGGCTCAGGCTGTTTAAAACCTGATCGAGCGATGCATTCTGGACATTTAATGTAACTTTTTGTGCATAGGTAGATGCGCTTACCTGCATAAAAGCAACTACCCACAAAACAATGGTCAGCTTCATTACTCTAATGAATTTAGGTGAAAAGCAGGAGCGAGCCCCGCAAATAATTGCAGTAAAATTTTTATACATTTGAATGTTAGGTTTTTAATAATTGGTTTAACGGCTATTATATAAAGTTACCTGGCACAGTTTTCTTCTAAAAACTGTTAAGATCAGGAACGTTCGCAGCGTTCCTGATTATTTGAGTAACTCTTATGAAAAGTTTATTCCATAACAGTTACCCTCCTTCCATCAATTTTAAAGTGAATAGTGCCGGTGAGCTCCAGATTTTTCAAGATCTCAGACAGGTTTTTGGATTTTGATATGCGGCCGCCATATTGCTGGCTGGGTAACGTGCCCTGGTAGTAAATGTCTACATCATACCAACGGGCTATCTTTTTCATAATACTTTTAATGTCCTCATTATGAAACAAGAACAATCCATTTTTCCAGGCTATGGCTTCGTCGGTGTTTACTTCGGTTACGTTAAAGCCATTGGTTTGCAAACCGCCAACAGCCTGCTGGCCTGGTATCAATATTTTTTTAACGTTATTTTTGCTGATGCTTACAGAGCCCTCTAAAAGCGTAGTACGTGTAACAGCATCGTCCGGGTAAGCCATTATGTTAAAGTGGGTACCCAAAACTTCTACCTCTTCATTATTAAAGTCTACTTTAAAAGGCATATGTTTATTTTTGGCTATCTCAAAATAACCTTCTCCTTTTAATTCAACTTTTCTTTGGGTGCCGGTAAAGGCCGTAGGGAATTTTAAGGATGATGCTGCATTAAGCCAAACCTTTGAACCATCGGGCAGCACAACAGAGTACTGACCGCCAATAGGAGTAGATATGGTATTGTATTCAATAGCTTTTTTAGCATTTGCATTAGCGGTTACCTTATATTCCAGTAAACCGTTAGCTTGCTTACTAATGGTAATGTTGCCTTGTTTTAAAACAGTGCCTACACCAATGTCATTCAAAGCTATTTGCTTTCCATTTTCTAAAGTAAGCAGTGCCTTATTAGCACCTGGTTTTACATCATGACTGCCGATTGTGTTTTTTGTGTAGGTAATGGTTGAATTAACAGGTTTGTTTTTAACAAATAATAAGGAAGCAGCTGCAATTACAACTAAAACTGCCGCAGCAATCCAGGTGATTTTATACCTGCCCGATGATTTTTGCTGAGCAATGCTTGACTCAATTTCATTAAGAATGCGTTGTCCCTTAAGCTTTTGACCGTTATCAGGTTCGGCCATTGCCGACTCTTTAAAATCAAAATCATCCTGGTAAGACATGATTTTTTCTGTTTCTTCGGGCGTAGCATTACCCGCCAAAAACTTTTTGAAAAGCAGCAGGTATTCGTCTCGGGTCATTTATAATTGGTTTACACTACTATAGAGAACTATCTTGATAGGGCACACACACATACTTCGTAAAAATAAAATTACAATCGATTGCAATAATAATTTTGCAATGTGCTCATTTACCTGTAGTTTTACTTTATAACCAATTATAACATGGCACTCAGCTCCCTAAGCGACGCCGAACTCTGGATTTTGATTTTAAACGACGATTACCGTGCTTTTACTGCGCTATTTAATCGGCATTGGCTAAAAATGTACAATACAGCATTAAGGTATTTGCATGACGAACAGGCCAGTGAAGAGGTAGTACACGATCTGTTTCTGAATATCTGGAACCGGAAAAGCCATTTAAATATCAGTGAGTTTGACAAGTATTTTAAAGCGGCTACCCGCTACCAGGTTTATGCATACCTAAAAAAGCATAAAGAATCGTCGTTGGTATATTTAGATACGTTCGCTGAAAGTTATGATGCACGTAACTATAACAATGCAGATCGGAATATAGCCTACCAGGAATTGGAATCGCGTTTAAATAAGCATTTAACGTTGTTGCCTTTACGATGTAAGGAAATATTTTTAATGAGCCGCATGCAGCATTTTACCAATTTTGAAATTGCTCAGAAATTGGGCATTAACAAGCGCACGGTAGAAAACCAGCTTACCCATGCACTGCAGTCTATAAGGATAAATATGAAAGATATCCTGTTTTCTGTGTGTATATTATTCACTTTACTCAAAAAGTGACACTTGGTTATAGGCCATTGCGGGCAAGATATTAACCAACATTTTAAATGTTATATTGACACTTAACATCTAATTAAGCCCTTCATAATTTACTGCAAGCTATTCAGTGAGCAGAAACTAATAGAAGATTATCGGCTGTGCACTGTTATGCCTGTTATGCAGGAGGGGTAAGTGCTATAAGATGAAAAATGAATTTAACTTAGCCGCCGTAATAAAGCAGGTTGCTAATTGCAACACCAGCTTACTCAATAATTTGCTTCTATGACTAATGAAAATCTGCTATGACAGAATAATTGATATGAAGTTGATGCGTAAGCTTGTTATGTGTTTTTGAGCTTTGTCCTGTTTTGTGTTACTATTCGCGTTTAAGCAACTTGGCGTAACTATTAATTTGCAAGGTGTATGGCAGTTTAAAGTGGCGGGCCATACGGAAAATGTTGTATACCGAAGCTATATTAAAAGATGATCAAATAAAAAGGCCAAAGCGTT
>Ga0265780_10009847_pt1 | contig 11427 bp, 7 predicted proteins | sample P1T30metagenome_FD_192432 | JGI IMG/M metagenome (GOLD analysis project Ga0265780, IMG submission 192432) | Plant litter microbial communities from East Loma Ridge, Irvine, California - P1 T30 | ecosystem: Environmental > Terrestrial > Plant litter > Unclassified | place: USA: California... | reverse complement strand
ACGCGGCCCCGGCCACCTACGACCAGCTGCACCTGGCGCTGCTCACCGGCCTGCTGGGGAACATCGGCTTCAAGGCCGAGGACGAGCCGGTATTCCTGGGCGCGCGCGGCATCAAGTTTCACATCTGGCCGGGGTCGTATCTGGCCAAGAAGCCGGGACGCTGGGTGATGGCGGCCGAACTGGTCGAGACCACGCGCCTGTACGCGCGCACCATCGCGCAGATCCAGCCGGAGTGGATCGAGAAGATCGGCGGCCACCTGCTGAAGAAATCCTGGGGCGAGCCGCGCTGGGAAAAGCGCCAGGCGCAGGTAACGGCGACCGAGCGTGCGACCCTGTACGGCATCGTCGTCTACAGCAACCGCCGCATCAACTACAGCCTGCACAACCCGAGCGAGGCGCGCGAGATCCTGATTCGCGACGCGCTGGTGGCGGGCGACTACGAGACGCGCCTGGCGTTCTACGCGCACAACCACAAGCTGGTGCGCGAGATCGAGAACCTCGAACATAAATCGCGCCGTCTCGACGTGCTGGTGGACGAGCAGCTGATCGCGGCCTTCTACGACAAGGAGATCCCGCACACGGTGGTGAATGGCGCCGGCTTCGAGAAGTGGTACAAGGATGCGTCGCGCGACAATCCGAAGCTCTTGTTCCTGAACCGCGAAGAGCTGATGCGGCACGAGGCGGCCGGCGTCACCACGGAACTGTTCCCGAAGACGATGAACGTCACCGGCATCGAGATGGGGCTGACGTACCACTTCGAGCCGGGCAGCGCGCGCGATGGCGTCACGCTCGCCGTGCCGCTGTTCGCGCTGAACCAGATTCCGCAGGAGCGCGCGGGCTGGCTGGTGCCGGGCATGTTGAAGGAGAAGGTGCACCTGCTGCTGAAATCCCTGCCGCAGAAGCTGCGCCGCCACTGCGTGCCGCTGCCGGACTACGCCGCCAAGTTCTTCGAGCGCCACCAGGATCCGCTGCGCTTTGCCAAGGGCGACCTGGTCGACGCGCTGATCGCCGACATCCACATGCACACCAGTGCGCGCGTGCTGACGACCGACTTCAAGCTCGAGACTTTGCCGGCCCACCTGTCGATGAACTTCAAGGTGATCGACGAGCACGGACGCCAGCTCGAGATGGGACGCAACCTCGCGACCCTGCAGGCGGAGCTGGGCGGCGAGGCGCGCCAGAGCTTCCAGAAGATGGCGGAGGCGACGCCCACCGCCGCGCCGGCCAAGCTGCAGGCCGCGGCGCCGGTTGCTGCGCCGGCGAAAGGCAAGGGGAATACGCCCGCGACGAAGCCAGCGGCTGCTCCCCCGGCTGGCGCAACCCAGCACACCGGATTGACCACCTGGAGCTTCGGCGAGCTGCCGGAACTGCTGGAGATCACCCAGGGCAAGTTGACCCTGATCGGCTTCCCGGCGCTGGTGGACAAGCAAACGCACTGCGACCTCGAGGTGTTCGACGATCCGAACGTGGCGGCGCGCACCCATCGTATCGGCCTGCGCCGCCTGTTCGCGCTGCAGTTGAAGGATCAGCTCAAGTTCGCGGAGAAGAACATCCCGGGTCTGCAGGGGATGGGTATGCAGTTCATGGCCGTGGGCACGCAGGAAGACCTGCGCGACCAGATCATCGCCAAAGCGATCGACATCGCCTGCCTGCAGGATCCGCTGCCGATTAATTCCGGGGAGTTCAACAAGCGCAAGGATGAGGGCAAGGGGCGGATTGGCCTGTTAATTAACGAGATCGCGCGGCTGGTCGGGTCTGTCCTGGCCGAGTTCCACGGTATGCCGAAACGACTCCAGAACCTGGCGCCGGCCGTGCAGGCGGATATCCAGGCGCAGCTGCAGGGGCTGATCCACAAGCGCTTCATCGCGGACAACGAGTACAGCCAGCTCGCGCACTTCCCGCGCTATCTGAAGGCGATCAATGTGCGGTTGGAGAAGCTGCGCGGGAATCCGTCGCGCGATGCGCAGCTGATGGCGGAATGGCAGACTGCGGCGAGCCAGTTCCAGCGGACTGTAAAGAACCAGGCGGGGAAGAACAACGATCCGCGCATGCTGGAGTTCAGGTGGATGCTGGAGGAGTTGAGGGTGTCGCTGTTTGCGCAGGAGTTGAGGACGCCGATGCCGGTGTCGGCGAAGCGGCTGCAGAAGGTGTGGGAGTCGATGATTCGCTAAGCAGTGGCATGCTTCTTTATGACCACTATCTGTGAAACCGTCATCCCGGCGAAGGCCGGGATCCAAGTTCTATAACCACTGTTAGCGTATGAAATAAGTGCTAACGCTGCGGAACGGAATTGGATTCCGGCCTTCGCCGGAATGACGTGCTGAGGTTACTGGTGAACGGAAGCAGTAGTTGCAGTTCTAGCCGATATTGCTACCCCGAATCCGGCTCAGGTCCTTGTCATCCCCATCATGCCCCGGCCGCGGATCCGTGCTGCCGCCCACTCCATACGAATCCCCATGCAGCCCGCTGCCGGCCCCGGTGCTGCCACCCGCCGAGCCAGCTCCCACGCTGGACCCCATTCCGCCGCCCATCGCCGCGCCACTGCCCATGCTGCTATAGCTCGACCCCGGCCCCATGGTCGGGCCGCTGGAGCGTGACGGGTCGGTGCCGTAGAAGGCGTGGATGCCGCTGGCCCAGGTGACGTCGCTCATGTCGGGCCAGGCGTCCTTGTCGAAGCCGGGGGCGTTCTTGAGGCGTTCCTTTTCCACATTGAGCACCATGCGCTTGTTGGCGGTGTCGAGGTGCAGCGCCTGCCACGGCACGGCGAACAGTTTTTCGCCGATGCCGAGGAAGCCGCCGAAGGCCAGCACGGCGTAGGCTACCTGGCCGGTCTGCATGTCGAGCATGATTTCCTTGATGTCGCCCAAGTCGTCCTCGGCGCCGTTGACGACGCTGTCGCCGATCAAGGTGTCGGCGCCCATCAGCGCTGGCCCCGGCCCGGTGCTGCGGGTGTTGCGGTACATCCCGTATTTGTCACGATCTGCGTAGCTCATGGTCTACCTCCTATTGGATTCCCTTATGAACCGAACGTGTCCGCAAGCGGCGGACCAACCCATCAAGGGTAGAGTCCGACCCTGCAACTCGAATGATATGGCTCAATCGTGTGTGGGCGCGCGCGACACGCTGACGCTGTTGTATCGCTAAGCGAACTAGCGCACAGAAAATTCATTGCGGCGTGGTTATTGTGCTAAGCATTGTTTCGGAGAGAAAAGAAATGACTGTCACTTCGCGCTGCAATCAAGCTGGTCCACTCGGCAAACTGATCCCGACCCGCTCGCCCAATTCCTGGTTCGCCCGCCTGAGCTGGTTCAGCCGCCGCTGAGCCGGGGCGCCGCGCGCAGGCTGGCCCCAGCCTGCGCGCGAAAGTCTCAGACTTTTTTACTGGCCATTACCGCCGGAGACGCCATATACGTGTCCGGTGGTGAAGCTCGATTCGTCCGCCGCCAGCGTGACGTAGGCCAGCGCCAGTTCGGCCGGCTGGCCCGGGCGTTTCATCGGCGTGTCCTCGCCGAACTTCTTCAGGTTTTCCTGCGTCTGCCCGCCCGACACCTGCAAGGGCGTCCACACCGGTCCCGGCGCCACCGCATTCACCCGGATTCCCTTTGGCGCCAGCTGCTTGGCCAGCGACTTGGTCAGCGCCACCTCGGCCGCCTTGGTCATCGAATAGTCGACCAGGTTTTCCGACGGCGCGAAGGCCTGCTGCGACGCCGTGTTAATGATCGCGCTGCCCGGCTTCAGGTGCGGCACTGCGGCCTTGGTGATCCAGAACATCGCATACACATTCGTCTTCATGGTCCAGTCGAAGTCCGCGGTCGTGAGTTCCAGGAGCGAATCGACCGACTTCTGGCGCGACGCATTGTTCACCAGCAGATCCAGCCCGCCCAGCTGGCGCACTGCCTCGTCGACCAGCTTGCGGCAAAAGGCTTCGTCGCGGATGTCGCCGGGAATCGCCACCGCCTTGCGGCCGGCCTGGCGGATCAGCTGCACCACTTCCTGGGCGTCCGCTTCTTCCGCCGGCAGGTAGTTGATGGCCACGTCCGCGCCTTCGCGCGCAAACGCGATCACGGCGGCGCGGCCGATGCCGGAGTCGCCGCCCGTCACCAGCGCCTTGCGGCCGGCCAGGCGTCCGCTGCCGCGGTAGGTGGTCTCGCCGTGGTCCGGGCGCGGCGTCATCTTGCTGGCCAGGCCCGGCCAGGGTTGCGACTGGTTGGGGAAGGGTGGCGCCGGATAGCGCTTGGCCGCCTCGCGCGCGCGGCCCGGCGCCGGTTGGTTGGCCATGTCGGCGCCAGCCTGCTGGGCCATTGCGGGTACCGCGGCGGCGGAGGCTGCGACACCGGCAGCGACGGTGCTGACGAAGCGGCGGCGGGACGGCTCCACGGTGGCGCCGGGCTTCTTGTTTTCCGAATCCATGCTTGCTCCTGAAGGTATGTTTGCCTGGGGATGCTAGCGTGGATCGCCGCGATGCAGCATTCGCTAGCTTTTTGGCAATATGCAAATACATCTTGTGGTTTCGCACACCTGTGCTAAAGTAATCGCATGAACAATACAGCCAAGAGCGAAGCCACCTACGCGACCATCCTCGAAGCCGCCTACGACATGGCGGCCGCCGAGGGCGTCGGCAAGGTGTCGCTGGGCGAACTGGCCAAGCGCACCGGCATCAGCAAGAGCGGCGTGTTTTCCCGTGTCGGTTCGCTGGAGACGCTGCAGGCGGCAGTGCTGGACGAGTACGACCGCCGCTTCAGCGAAGACGTGTTTCTGCCCTCGCTGCAGACACCGCGGGGCTTGCCGCGCCTGACGATGCAGGTGGAATTGTGGCTGCAGAAGATCGGCAACGAGACGGCGCGTGGCGGCTGCCTCTATACTGCCGGCGCCTTCGAGTTCGACGACGTACCGGGCGCCTTGCGCGACCGCATCGAGGAGGGCGTCAACCGCTGGCGCGCCTCGATGCGCAAGACCGTGCTGCAGGCGATGGAAGCCGGCCACCTGCGGCCCGATACCGAACCCGGTCAGCTGGTGTTCGAGATCTACAGCCTGGCGATCGGGGTGATGCACGACGCGCGCTTCCTGCGCGCCGACGCCACGCCACGGCGGGCGCAGCGGGCCTTCAATCGCCTGATCTCGACCTACAAGAGTTTCGGCGATCTGGAATGAAGAGTTGTGGTGGGACGGGCATGCCTGTCCCTTTTTTTGAAATGATTTCGCACAGGTGTGCGAAACTGTTGAGCCAGGAGTTTGTCATGTCTGCCTTTTGGTTGTTGTCGCTCCCCGTCGCCGGCTTCGCCTGGCACCTCGTCGCTTCGATCCTGCGCCTGTGCCCGGGCTGCAACGACGATTTCATCTTCTTCTGAAGCCTTGCCTCACACGATCCACGGCTGGCGACGCAGGGCCTCCGCCAGGTAATCCACCATCGATGCGATCTTGGCTGACACCGCCGAGTGCTGGTAGTACACCGCATGGATCGGCCGGCTTGCCGGGATCGTCAACTCCGGCAGCACTTGCACCAGGCGGCCCGCCTCCAGGTCGGACCAGGTGTGGAAATCGGAGAAGTTCGAGATCCCCATGCCCTGCACGGCGAGCTGGCACAGGGTCTCGCCGCTGGACGATTTCAGGGTCGGCTCGATCCGCACCCGCTTGCCGTCACCGTCGAGCAGCGGCCAGACGTTCAGGCTGTCCGGTTCGCTGAAACCCAGCAGTTCGTGGTCCATCAGCTCAGCGGCACTTTGTGGCGTGCCGCGCCGTTTTAGATACGCGGGACTGGCGACCAGGCGCAGCCTGGCATGGCCGAGCAGGCGACTGTGCAGGGTCGAGTCCTTCAGTTCGCCGATCCGCACCGCCAGGTCGACGCGCCGTTCCAGCAGGTCGATGAAGCCTTCGTTGCTGCTGAGAGTCAGCGTAACGTTCGGATGGCGCGCGCGGTATTCCGGGATCAGGGGCACCAGCGCGTGCAGCATGAAGGGCGTGGCCGCATCGATGCGCAGCTGACCAGACAGCTGGCCGCGGCGCTCCACGATCCGGTCCTCGGCGGCCTGCACCGCGCGCAGGATGCCGCGCGCGTCGTCGACAAACGCAGTGCCCTCGTCGGTGAGATCGAGCCGGCGTGTGGTCCGGCGCAGCAGCGGCGTGGCCAGTTTTTCTTCCAGGCGACCGAGCAGGCGGCTGACGGTCGATACCGGCTGGCCAAGGCGTTCGGCGGCGGCCGTCATCGACCCGCTGTCGACAATCGCCAGGAACACGGTCAGCTCTTCCAGCTCGATCTTCATTTTCTCGGAATCCGCAAAAGTATTTCTTGGATTACCTACTTTATCTCAAAAATGATGTCCGCGATAATGCTCGGTCCCTTATATGAAAGCCGAGTCCATGCAAGCATCACCTACTACAACTGAATCTTCTTCTCCCCGCAGCACCGGGCTGGCCCTGCTGGCGCTGGCTGTCGGCGCCTTCGGCATCGGCACCACCGAATTCGGCCCCATGGGCATGCTGCCGACGATCGCCGGCGGTATTGGCGTTTCGATCCCCGCGGCCGGCATGCTGGTGTCGGCCTACGCGATCGGCGTCATGGTGGGGGCGCCCATCATGAGCCTGCTGCTGGCGCGCTGGCCGCGGCGCCGTGCCCTGATCGCGCTGATGGCGATCTTCGCGTTCGGGAACATCCTGTCGGCCCTCGCCCCGGAATACGCCAGCCTGATGGCGGCGCGCGTGGTGACGAGCCTGGCGCACGGCGCCTTCTTCGGCATCGGCTCGGTGGTGGCGGCGAGTGTCGTGCCGCGCGAGCGCCAGGCCAGCGCGGTGGCGATGATGTTCCTTGGTCTGACGATCGCCAACATCGGCGGCGTGCCGGCCGCGACCTGGGTCAGCGAACACCTCGGCTGGCGCCAGTCGTTTGCTGCGATCGGGGTACTGGGCGTGGTCGCGATGGGGGCCTTGTTGATGTTCCTGCCGGCCGGCAGCAAAGGCGAGGCGCCGAACGTGCGGCGTGAACTGAAGGTCTTGACGCGCCCCGTGGTGCTGCAGGCGCTGCTGACGACGGTGCTGTCCTCGGCCGCCATGTTCGCCCTCTACACCTACATCAACCCGGTGCTGCAGACCTTCACGCAGGCTTCACCAAGCTTCATCACCATGATGCTGGCGCTGATCGGCATCGGCTTCACGGTCGGGAACACGATCGGCGGCAAGATGGCCGACCGCTCGGTCGATCGGACCATCCTGTTCTTCCTGCTGGTGGAAGCCGCGACCATGATCGCTTTCCCGTGGCTGGCCGTTACCAAAGCAGGAGCCGCCATCGGCCTGTTCGTGTGGGCGGCAGCCGCCTTTGCCCTGGTGCCGCCGGTGCAGATGCGCGTCATGCGCGCCGCCAGCGAGGCGCCGGGGATGGCGTCGTCGGTGAATATCGGCGCCTTCAACCTGGGCAATGCGATCGGCGCGGCACTCGGTGCGGCGATCCTGAATGCGGGGATGGCGTATCCGGCGGTGCTGTTCGGTGGCGCGGCCATGAGTATCCTGGCCTTCCTGCTGGTCGCATGGTCCGCCAACAACAAGCCGTCGGCGGTCGCGCCTAGCGCAGCAGTTTAAGGCCCGGCGGCAGCGCGTCGCCCAGCATGCGCGTTTCGACCGCCTGGTCGAGTTCCACGACCTCGCGCACCATCGATGGCCAGGCGGGCGGGGCGCCGCTGGCGGACAGGCGTTTCAAGACCTCGTCACGCACCGATTGGTTGATGTCGCGCGAGCGGTCGCCGGTCATGCGCGCGATGTGGGCGGCGGCGAAGCCGGCCGGTTCGATCTTCTTCCAGTCCAGCGTGAGCAACTGGTTCAACCAGCTTTCCGCCGACGCGGCGGGCGCCACCTCGTGCGCGGCGCCGTGGAAGGACTGGCGTGCGCCGACACGGCCCAGCGCCCACAGGTAGCGCGCGTAGCGGGCTGCGGCGCGGGCATCGATCTTCGGACCGGTCGGCATCTCCATGATCTGCGCGATCAACCAGTCGCCGATCTCGGCCTTGTAGGCGGAAGGGATGCGTTCCAGCGAAGCGCCGACGCGCAGCATGTCGTCCTCGCTGCCATCGACCAGCGTGACCGGGCGGCGGCCGCGTTCCGATTCGTCGGCCTGCAGGTTGAAGGCGAAATCATCCAATAAGCGCAGCTGTGCTTCGGTCGAGAGACCGCCGGCGACGCGCCGCCACAAGGTCCACCATTCAGCGCGCGCCTGGCTGTCCTTGTGATACTGCAGGCCGGTCTCGAACATGGCCCACAACTCTTCCATGCGCCACTCGTCGAGCGGATGGCCGAAGCCGGGACGCAGGCAGTAGCCGGCCAGATTCAGCCACACGCGTTCATGTTCGGCCGAGCGGCGGCGGCCCTTGGCGCGCGCGAGGAGGGCGTCGAACAGGCGGCGCAGCAGCGGCGTGGTCCAGCGTTCGCGTCCGCCCAGCAGGTGTTCCAATTGGGCGCGCAGCTGGCGCACTTCGCGCGGGTCGACTTGCTGCGAGCGGTTGCCGAAGATGCGGTCGATGCGGGCGATGGCATCGTCCAGTTCCATCGGCAGCGCGACATCGTCTTCCGATCCCTCCGCTTCGCCGCGCAGCTGGAATTCGAGGCGCCAGCGCTGCTTCGGATCGTCCTCGGCCACGCAGAAGATCTCCAGCGTGCCGACTTCGGACAGCACCGTCGCCAGCTGCACCGGGATGTCGGTCGTGCGTGAGCTGCGCAGCACCGTGGAGATGGCGGGCAGGCGCACGATGTCGGCGGCGGGCAGGTCAAACAGTTCCCCCGCTTGCGGCGGCGTGCCGCCCGGGTCGCCGTTCGACGAGACCAGGTGGAAGCGCACCGGCCGTCCAAGTCGCAGGGCGAAGCTGCGCTCCGTCAGGCGCACTTCCTCGCCGGCCGGCGCGCCGCGTGGCAGCAGGCAGACCCCGCGCACCGTGTCGCCGGACTGCTCTGCATCGAGCAGCAGGTAGTAGTTGCGCGCCGAGCCGCTTTCGATGCTCGGCGCCTGGCCCGCGCGCGCCAGCGAATAGGCGACACCGCCGCGTGCGACGGCGACGTCGGGATCTTCGTTGTGCAGCACCGTGACCGGCGCGCCGCGCCAGTTCGCCAAGACGCGCGCCAGACGCTCGGCCAGCGCCGCGCCGCGGAATACGCCGCCGTTGAGCAGCAGGGTATCGGGCATGCCTTGCGCATGCTGTTCAAGGAAGGCGGCGAGGTGGCGCGTGATGGCGGGATCGCTCGCATAAGGCAGGCCGAATTCGACGATGCCGGCGCGCGCGCGTTTCGGGCTGTCCTGCGCTTCGTTCAGGGGGAAGAAGCCGTCCAGCACGATGCGTTGCACGTCGTCGCGCGTGATGGTGGCCGAGCGGCTGGCGCCGATCAGGCGCGCGCCTGCGCCGAGCAGGGTGACGCTGACCTGGTCCGGCGCATCGGGTGCCAGCAGCTGTTCCTTCGCTGCGCGGCAGCGTTCCATGAGCTGGGCCAGGCGGCTGGCGCTCAGGCGCTCTGGATTGCCAAGGCGCGATTCGGCCAGGTGCGCCAGCGCCAGGTCCATATTGTCGCCGCCGAGGATCAGGTGGTTGCCGACGCCTATGCGGGTCAGCCTCGGCTGGCCGTCCTCGCCCAGTTCCACCTTCACGAGACTGAAGTCGGTGGTGCCGCCGCCGACGTCGGCCACCAGCACCAGCTTTGTTTCAGCAAGATCTTGAGCCAGGGTTGCGCGGTGGCGGTACAGCCAGTCGTAGAGCGCGGCTTGTGGTTCTTCGAGCAGGCGCAGTTCCGGCAGGCCGGCCATGCGCGCGGCTTCCAGCGTCAGCGCACGCGCGCCTTCGTCGAAGGAGGCGGGGACGGTGAGGACGATTTCCTGCTTTGCCAGCGGCGATTTGGGGAAGCGCTTGTCCCAGGCCGCGCGCAGGTGCGCGAGATAGCTGGCGCTGGCCGCGACCGGCGACACCTTGGCGACATCACTATCTTGCGCGCCCCAGGGCAGGATGGGCGCCATGCGGTCCACGCCGCCGTGCGAGAGCCAGCTCTTGGCGCTGGCGACCAGCCGGCCCGGCGTCTGGGCGCCGAGCACACGGGCCAGGCGGCCGACGGCGACACGCTCCACGCCGGCAGGGTCGGGTGCGGTCCACGGCAGTTGGAGTTCGCCCGGCGCGAGTTCGCCCTCGGCCGGGTGGTAGCGCATCGACGGCAGCAGCGGGCTGCCTGCCACTTCACCCGGCGCCACCAGCTGTTCGATGGCCAGCAATTCGACCTGCGCCTTGCCTCGCGCAGCATAAGCGAGCACCGTATTGGTGGTGCCCAGGTCGATGCTGACGAGGACCTTCACTGCTGGCGGACGTCGAACTCGATCTTCCAGCGCTGGCCGTCACGCGCGACCGCGGCCAGTTCCAGCGTGCCGGCATCCGTCGCGAGCGCATGCAGCTTGACCTGCACCACGTCACCGGCCACGCGGCCTTCCGCCGGCAGGGTCGCCTGGATCTCGCCCAGTTCCTGCAGCTCGTCCGGACCCCAGAATTCCAGCACCTCGCCGATGCGGTCCTGGCGGCGCGTGGTCGAGCCGAAGAAGCGGAAGTTGACCGGCTCTCCGATCACCAGGCCGAACTCCTGGCCCGGCAGTTCGAGTTCGCTGCCTTCTTCCATGCCGAACGGCGCCACGCACAGGGCCTCGATCGGCGGCTCCATGCCCGGAATCGCCGGCATCGACGATTCCACGCCGACGTAGTAGGAGCGCGCCGTGCCGCCACGGATGCGCACGCCGCCGCCACGACGGGCGTAGCTGAAGTAGGCCGCGCCGCGTGCGACGGCGAGATCGAGATCCGCGCCTTCCAGCATGCGCGCCGGTTCCGCGCCTTCCATGTAGAGCCAGTCGTTGATGGTTTCCATCACGCGCTTGGCCAGGATGTCCGATTTGAACACGCCGCCGTTGAACAGCACTGCGCTTGGATGCAGGAAAGTGTGCTGCTCGTTCACGGCAAAGCCTTCCAGCTCCGCGGTGGCGCCTTGCTGGCGCGCCAGGAAGGCCGCCAGGTGCTTGGTGATCGCCGCATCCTGCGCATACGGCAGGCCGACCTGGGTCAGGCCGGCACGGGTGCGGGTCGCGGGACGGGCACTCGCTTCCACGCGCGGGAAGAAGCCGTCGGTGATGAAGGCGGTGACTTCGTCGCGCGTGAGTTCGGTGCGGATCGAACCGCCGATGAGTTTCGAGCCGCGGCTCGGCACCACGATCGGCCACACGGTGGCATTGGCGTCGGCCAGCAGGTGCTCCTTGGCGCTGCGGCAGCCGTAGGTGAGGGCGCGCATCTGCCAGGAATCGAGCTGGGTGCCGTTTGCCTGCAGTTTGCGCGCGACGAAGTGGGCCAGCGCCAGGTCCATATTGTCGCCGCCCAGCAGGATGTGGTCGCCCACGGCCACGCGGTGCGGCTCCAGCTTGCCGTCGCGTTCGAG
>Ga0265780_10009846_pt1 | contig 11428 bp, 9 predicted proteins | sample P1T30metagenome_FD_192432 | JGI IMG/M metagenome (GOLD analysis project Ga0265780, IMG submission 192432) | Plant litter microbial communities from East Loma Ridge, Irvine, California - P1 T30 | ecosystem: Environmental > Terrestrial > Plant litter > Unclassified | place: USA: California... | reverse complement strand
ACTGCCCTTGTCACCAGCGCTGACCTTGAGGATACCGTTGGCATCAAGCTCGAATGTGACCTCGATCTGGGGCTGGCCGCGAGGCGCAGGAGGAATTCCGGAAAGCTCGAACTTGCCGAGGTTGTTGTTGTCTTTAGTCATCGTTCGTTCTCCTTCAAAGACCTGGATAAGAACCACGGGCTGGTTGTCGGCGGCGGTGGAGAAGATCTGGCTCTTCTTGGTGGGGATAGTAGTACCACGCTTGATAAGGTGGGTCATGACACCGCCAGTGGTCTCGATACCAAGAGTAAGGGGGTTGACATCCATAAGAACAATCTCCTTAGCGTCCTCCTCGCCGGAAAGGACACCACCCTGGACGGCGGCGCCGTAAGCGACAGCCTCGTCAGGGTTGATACCCTTGGAAGCCTTCTTACCGAAGAACTCCTCGAGCATGGCCTGGACCTTGGGAATACGGGTGGAGCCACCGACAAGGACAATGTCGTCAATGTCGCTCTTCTTCAGCTTGGCATCCTTCAGGACCTGCTCAACGGGTTTGAGGGTCTTCTTGAACAGGTCGTTGTTGAGCTCCTCGAACTTGGCGCGGGTAAGAGTCTCGGACATGTCGTTGCCCTCGTGGAAGGCCTCGATCTCGATCTTGGTGCTCATTTGGCTGGAGAGAGTGCGCTTGGCCTTCTCGACCTCGCGCTTCAGCTTGGACATGGCCTTGACGTTCTTGGTGATGTCGGTGCTCATTTTCTTGTTGTAGGTCTTGGTAAGGTAGTCGACGACACGCTGGTCAAAGTCCTCACCACCAAGGTGAGTGTCACCAGCGGTAGCCTGGACCTCGAAGACACCCTGGTCGACAGTCAAGATGGAAACGTCAAAGGTACCCCCACCTAAATCATAAACAATGATCTGGCGTTCCTGGTCGGTCTTATCGAGGCCATAAGCGAGAGCTGCGGCGGTGGGCTCGTTGACCACACGCATGACGTTGAGACCAGCGATGGCGCCGGCATCCTTGGTGGCGGCACGCTGGGCGTCGTTGAAGTAGGCGGGGACGGTGACAACAGCGTTGACGACCTTCTCGCCAAGGTACTGCTCAGCGACTTCCTTCATCTTGCCAAGAATCATGGCAGAAACCTCTTCGGGAGTGAAAGTCTTCTCGGAGCTGAATGACCGTTAGCTTGGGTGTTCGTAATGCAGAAAAATCCGATATGCTTACCCGTTGACCTCGACGCGAACGCGAGGCTGTCCGTTCTTCTCAACAACCTTGAAGGGGAAGTGCTTGATATCCTTTTGAATGTCACGCTCGCTGAACTTTCTTCCGATAAGACGCTTGATGTCGAAGACGGTGCGGTGCGGGTTGGAGGCGAACTGGTTCTTTGCGGCGTCACCGACAAGGCGCTCCTCGTCGTTCCATGCGACCCAAGACGGTGTGATACGGTTACCCTGGTCGTTGACGAGGATCTCGACCTTGCCGCCCTTCATGATACCAACACAGGAGTAGGTGGTTCCGAGATCAATACCGATGACTGCGCGATAAAGATTAGTCGGACTGTTCTCAAAGAATGACGATCGATTGAATTGCAAACTTACCAGGTCCAGTGACAGAAGTATCCTTAGCATCCTCCTGGGCGTTGGCCGAGGGGAGCATGCCCATGAGGAGCATAGGAGCGAAGACGAGAGCGCAGATGTAGAACATGGTCATCCACGGGGAGGTGGTGGGCGAGGACCGCCTGCGCTGGTCTCTCGAGTACCGAGCCATGATGTGTGTAGGCTGGTGTATGTGTGTGTTGTGTGCTGTTTCTTCAAGCGGAATGGCTGCTGAACGGTGATGTCTTCACCTGGCGGACCCAATGGTGGGGTGTGTTGAGATGCTAACCCTATGCCAGAGGGTTTGAAGCAAATTGGTAGAGGAGGAGGTGGTTGCGGTGGTGGAGGAGGAAGATGATCCAAGCAGAGCAGCCAGTCTCGTGCTGGAAGTATTTGAGCGATGGGCAGAAGAGGCCAGACAGCGCGATCGATCAAGTTGTGACAAGCTGTCCCTTTCCTAATCCGTCCGAGGCAAGCTGGCCACAACTTTCACTCACAAGCCGACCGCGCGAGAGGGGAATAGCATCACACGCTTGGCAGGGTCGCCGAAACATCGCCTCCGTACTAGCGTGACTTGATAATTCAACCGCACTATACTATCACTGCAGTCTATACCGTGGTCTATACCTTGTGAATGATCTTTATTGTACCCGCCTTTGACATGTGCTTTGCCGGAAGTACACCGAAACGTCCTTGTTCTTCCTCACAGCCATTCCCCAAAGACACATGTCTGTCTAAAGGTGACAACATGATGATACTGCGGCCGTTGATACTAGGAAGTCACTGGAACATTCGAAGCCGTATGACTCCTGAAGATCCACAACTCCTCAAGAGAACGCCACCCATCCGGAAATGTGTTTGACTGTGATGGCATACTCACTGGATATACACGCTGAACGTACTCACTGGCACACCTTAGAACATGGGTTCTCTCATGGTACCGTGGCCTTGAGAATACTTTTGCCACTCGTGGCGTGGTTTCATCAGAACACATGTCACATTCCTCCGCACCGGCTGCTTGCATATCCATAGAGCACCGTGAGACTGAATACTGACACAGAAGTCTGGACGTCGTCCATAATGGTACAGTAACTGACTTCACCTACTTTCACTGACCCGAAGGTGAAATCATGTCTCTGCGCGCGTCACTGCACTCATGCGACCGACCGCTGCCACAAGAAAAGTCCTAGTAGCATGAAAGCCAGGAGGCCTTCGTGCTAGCCACACCACACTCACATCGTCGCCATATGCAAGAAAAAAGCAAGAGATTCACCATCTATCGCCATGTCTCCCACTCCTGACGAATACAAATGCTGGATCTTCGGAACGGCTTTTCTCTTGTACTACATCGCCCAACGTTGGTTCGGGCATCGCCTCCAGGTCACATGGCTCAGCAATCTTGCTCGCTTCTACCGCCTTTACGCCTTACTGTGTGGGACCAAGTCCTTCACCCTGGCTCTGTTCCTCTTCCTTATAGCCAAGGACATCTATTCCATGGTTGAAAATAGAGTCATCGAGAAGCTTGTTCTTTCGAGGGCAGTTGCGCAAGCGCTCGACAAGCCATCACCGAATGAAGTACCAGCCTCGGCGAACACCCAGCTTCTTTCTTGGATTAGCGAAGACGCAGAAGATGCCTGGAAGCAGAAGATGAAAGCTTGTGATGCACGACTGCAGCAGAGCCACGATGCGAGAGCGGCCTTCCGGGCCTCGACTGAAGAGCACTCTAGCCTAAGCGACGTATTTCACGAGGAGAGCAGCATGTTCAGTACTTCGATTACCTTTGACATCTCCACACCATGCCCAGCGACCAGAGGTACGAAGCGTCAAGCTTTCTTGTGATGGAACAGCTCAGATCTACACAGTTGATGAGGCGAAATGCGGCAGCCGTATCATACATGGGATCGAGAAGCTTTCGCTGGCTGCATGCTGCAAGTTGACGGAAGACGGAGGGTGACATCACGTATGTTACATCAACTGATCCAACGCAAACACCTGCCTGACCCTGCAAGAGATGTAGCTGCAACCACGACCGCCTGACCTCGAAGGGCTCAGTTCGAGAGCTTTCTACCAGTGTATACGCAGAGCTCTCTTTCAACAGCACACCACTTTTCCTCAGTTCAGGCAGCAGTATCCGAGACCCTGGCCACCATTGAGATGATCAGATCAAGACTATCCTCTTTCAGTGGAATACTACTTTCTTGAGTAGGCCGAAGCGTTTGGTAGCAGCGCCTGAGACACTTTACACCATTCAGGTGATCATTTCGACACCGTGCTTTCCCAATGGTACACTAGATAGCTACTAAGCTAGAATTACACTGTATTGGCCTCCTTTTCAAATCGTAAGTGCTTTCATTGTTTCCCAATAGTCGCACCACTGGCTTCAGGTGGTACCTTCAACAGTCTCCCGAAATATGACTATCACGTTGACGCATTGGCTTTCTGCCTTCAAATCCGCTTCGCCTGAAGGCACGTCAATTTCGACAACTTCACTTGACATTCACGCGACACCTAGCAAACGGGAGCTGCCTCCCGCGCCGCACTTTGCGTCAATTGATATCAAACAATTGACCGCGCTCGCTCGCCCACGACTCACGACTCACGACTCACGACCAGACAACAGCAAAGCAGATACCACCACCACGAACCCACCATCACTGCCGCCGCCATGCAGACCGCCGCCGACGTCGTGATCGTGCACCTGCTGCTCATCGCATTTTGTTTGCTCGTCCTCGCCAAACAGCCCAAGGCTGCACCACTCCCCTCCGCCACCCTCGACCTCACCCTTCCCTCCTCTCCCTCTCCCCTCCCACCATCGCCTTCCCCGCCACAGAGGCATACCTCGCGCCAGAGAGCGCATCCGTGGATTCCTGCCGGCTCCACCCTTCCATCGAGGGGAAACTCCCACTGTCGCCTAAGACAGTGGAGCCCTCGTACGAGGCGTGGATGCCGCAGGACCACCAGCCGCAGAGGCCCGGCAATGGCCTCCTCATCCCGAAGTCGCAGCCTCGTCGTTGCCCGCCTGGAGCCATCGAGGCCGCCGGCAGGGCAAGGAGGCGCCCGGGCTACGATCTGGTGCCGATGCGGGCGCCTCTCAAGCCAAGAGTCGCGTTGGTGCCCCGCTGGAACGGCCGCTTCACCAAGCCTGCCCGCATAATCTTCAGTACCTCCGCCACGCTAGATGGCGAGGATAAGGCTGTCGGCGTCGGCAGCAGCGCCACCAAAGCCACAGAAGACGCCAAGACTGAGCAAGAGAAGCTCAGCAAGCAAGCCAAGGATGCATTGGCAATGCCGCCTCCTCCTCCCAAGCCTCAAGCTGAGGAGACCCCGAACCCATTGCTGGAGATGAGCAACGCCGCTGCCGACGAGCAAGTGATCGAATGGCTCGGCACATATGTGGCGATGAACGAACCGTTGCGGGACCGTTGCCTAAGAGACATCAACACGATCCCCGATATTGCGAAAGTCTTCAAGCTTTGGCAAGAATGGGTGAAAACCGAAGGAAGCTGGGACTTCGAAAAAGGGTTCAAGACTCGGATGGATGAAGTTCTAGCGCTTGTCGAGAATACTTGCCGCTCCCTCGAAGATTTGAGCAAGATGAATGATGAAACTCGCATATCTTTAGAGGGAGCCCTGCTGGGTGCTACTCGCATGCGTGACGGTCTTCAATGGGCGAGACAGGGCAATTGAGATACCCACCATCTGACAGTACCGCATGTGGCGGCACTTACCATTGAGCGCTTTGTTTGTTTGACCATCAACACGCATCTCGGCAAAATCCGCAAAGTCGAAGGCAAAGACAAAGAACACGCGACAATGCAAGTAAATCGACTACGAGCAGAACGCGCATCTCCCAAACACTCGCACATCATTACTTACACTTCACTCGACCTTCGCCATGAGCATCGCCCTGGTGGCCACCGAGATAGGATCCACGGCTTTGGCAGCCCTTTCGATCCTGTCGAATCTGTTCCTGGCTACCTTGTTCGCCCGACACGTTGTCCTTCCATCCGCACTGCAGACACTTGACTTGATTCGGTCAATCCTTTCCTTCCCCGCAAACAAAGGACTCACGGCGGAAATCGAAAAAAGATGCGACGAGATCGTTGAGCTTGCCTTCGTCAACCCTGTCAAGTCATGCGCTCGAAGCTGCAAAGAACGATGGCGAGACCTCTCGAACTGGACGCGGCACTATGTTCTACAGCTTGCCTCAGTCCGCCACACTATCGAGTACCAACTTGACCTTTGCGCTGGCGTCTCGCAGTATCTTCGTCAATGTTTCGAGGGGTACAGAAAGGCGCTTGAGACGCTAGCGATCCGCTGGTTCTATCGTTGCATCAAGGTCCAATTTCATCCCATTACGTTAGCTGAGAGCTCAATGCTAACATAAACTAGGTGTTTGTATGGACAGTTTCGATCTTGGCGTCCCCTGAATACCTACCACAAAGCATCCGGACGAATAGTCCGTCGAGGCTCCAATGTGAGCCTGTGAATGCTAGAGTTCCAGGCACATCACCCACGAATATGCAGCAAAACAGAGCTCAGCATAGCACAGGACCGCATACCAACTTCGCCCAGGATTCTGCCTTCCGGATGCACTCGGCATGCGAATCAGCACCGAAGACACACAAGAATTCGAAGACACAATCATTCCCGACCACACAATCTTTTCCGAGGTCACAATCATTCCCGAGGACAAGATCAGGCCCAATACGAATCCCACCTCCAAATCAGACCGGTTGGCGCAATGCCTCCCAACCACAGCAATCGCGCCCGTCACTGATAAGGCAAGGGTCGATCTATGTTAAGAGGCGGACAGGATTGATCAGTCCAAAACAGCGTGGGAAAGTCCATATATCTCGGCTGCGCCCATCGCGAACAACCGCTCCACCACCTCCACCCTCGCGTCCGAAAAGGGGCGTGAAATTCGCTCTCAACCCAAGAGTCAGGTTTTTCGAGCGGGTGACCCCGCTACCATCACCATTATATGATTCGGCAGCCGGAGAATGCGACGAGGAGAGCACCGCGTCGCCCATGGACTTCGAATCCACGTTCAATTCTTTTGAATCAACGGTCCCAAGGCCTGGTGAGCGAAGCTCGAGGCGCCCTGACACTCCGTACCCTTCTAGATCAGCAGCTTCGGAATCTGATGAAGAGAGCACGGCATCGCCTATGGCCTTCGAATCTACGTTCACTTCTTTCGAATCGACGGTTCCAAATCTCGACGAGCAGAGCCCGAGACGCCCCGACACTCCGTTTCCGTTCCGTTCCAGTTCAGCAACTCCGAATCCCGATATCCAGAGCACAGCATCGCCCATGGACTTCGAATCTACGTTCACTTCTTTCAAAACAACAGCGCCAGATTCTGGCGAGCAGAGCTCGAGATTCTCTGACACTCCGTTCCCTCACAAGTCAGCTACCCAAAATCGCAACGACGAAACTCCTGTCGAGAATGTGCCGCCATCGGAGCAAGCCACTGAAAATAGCGGTAATCGGCACGTCCATCACGACCACCAAACTTCAGTGAATGACAATACATCACAAGAAACGGACAAGCCAGCACATACCACGGAGCCAGCGCAAACAACAAAGCCAGACGTTCCGTTGCAATCCGAGGATGCATCCCAGAATAGCGAGACCCGATCGGCTCATCACGACCAGACACCAGCCAGTGATGAGACGCCAGTCAACGATGAGATACCAGCTAGTGGTCAGAAACCAGCCAGCGATGAAACATCAGCCAGCGACGTCACAACGCAAGAAGCACGCGAGCCAGCGCAGTCCGCCATCCCGAAGCCTGTACCGACCGAACCGAATCGCCGGGACTTCAGTGAATGCTTGACAGTAGCAAAAATCCACGAGCTCCGGGGCGAATTGCTAGGGATCGAGCACGACATCGCTAGACAGTCGTCTCAGCCAGCATGGTTTAGCCCTAGAGCCATGGAGTACTTGAAAGACGCATACGAAGCAGCAGCCCTCCGTCTACCAAATTATCGCGGAGCCGATGGTCTGAGAGCCGATGATCTGAGAATCATCAACAAAGAATACTCTGACTCGATGATCGACTCGCTGGAATTGGCGTTCAAACATCTTCAGGGAGTCATGTCTAGCTACGTGTACGATCAGGGTTGGATCAACATCCTCAATGTCGTATTCGATGCTGCAAAAGCCATCGCGGACGAGGTGCGTGATGTGGAGGCAGAGGTTGCAAAACAAGTTGCCAAGCTGGGCCCCATACAGGAGGCTGCTTCGCTCGATGCTACCTCGCTTGATGGGATTTTTGAAAGGAGAATATTCGAGAAATTGTAGGAACATGGCAGGGAACGGGGTTGGGATCTGGAGGGCTTGAGTTCGGAGGATGTCAAAGGCGCTTGGAGTGAACGGAAAGAAACGGATGGGTTGGTGCACAGGATGGATGATCATGGAGGGCTCAGCCGCCTGCAGCGTCTTCACCGGTCGAGCTTGCTCCTGGGAATGACCTCAGTGCCGGCTGTGTAGGGATGCAGGCTGTGTTGCAGACACGATCAGTAGGGCACAGCCACCTGCAGCGTCCTATTACCGGTCGAGCTTGCTCCTGGGAACGACCTCAGTGTTGGCTGTTCATTGAGACAAGTTGTGTTGCAAACGGAATCAGCAGTTGACGCACCAAAACAATGTGGCACGGTTCTTCAGCATAGTCACATCATACACACCCCATGACTGTGAAACCTCTTCCTTCGCGTTTTCCCCTCCAATCGTAGACGTAAGCTGAAGTTGGTTTCTACGTAATGATAGATGCCAGATTGTGCAGGCATGGCTTCTGTCGTTGGCGTGCAGTCGTTCCTCACTCCCGATGGCCGACGGTGACAGCACAGTGACTATAAACATTTAGAAAGAGCTGTCTTGGTCTACTCCCAATGCCGAGGGCTGCTGATAACGACATAACGGCGAGGTATAAATATAGATGGATGCATCGCAAGTGTTGCTCTTGTCGACCCAGTTGCTTCCCGATCTCGACAGACGATGGTGACTTCATGGAACGGCTTTACCATCTTCTTCCTGATGGATTCACTATCGGCATACACAACTAGTCCCAAAGTAGAAACAATACAAAGACTGAAACAAAGAAAAAGGAACCAAAAGCGACATTATACACACACGCACTAGCTCGTACTTCAAAGCTCGATGAGGATCCAGCATATTTGGCGAGGAAAGCAGCCTGCGTTGAAGCGCTTCATCGAAATCCAACAAACCTATTCCTCCCCCACCCGAAAACAAACCAACAGTATCTCGCTCTCATCACTCGCTCAAATCCATCCGATCTTCCATTTTGACTGCCGCATCGAGCTTGTCGAAGAAGCCACTCTCATATTTCTGAGGTTGGAGATCAGCCTGCCTCTTAAACCCTCCGTCCAGAAGCCTGTAGTGATCGACCACGTCCTGCTGTTGGCGGGTGAGCTGTGAGTAATACTTCTTGTCCCACAACATCCAACAACTTCCAGCGCGCGCGCGACGCACTCCGCCAGATACGACTTTGAAGAACGAGGATGTAGGATCGGGTTTGTATAAGCGGTCGAAAGAAGTCACGTCGAAGATCGGATTAAATGATCCCCATGGATGGGCGGGAGACCACGGCCGCCCTCCCTCGGGTGTCTGGCCGAATAGTTGATCAAGGTAATCACCCTGATGACAGAAGCCGCCTGGAAAGGATCCCGTCGCAATGTCCTCCGAAGTCGAAAGGAAGTTCAGTCGCACGTTGCAAGTGACCACATAGCAGTCCCCTAGAAGGGTCTTGAGGCCGTAGGACTTGGCTCCATATCCGTCCACAATTGCTGCGGTACCTCTGCGTCCTGTGACACAGGGCCCGAGATGGAAATCGAAACGATTCGGGGGGTAATCGTGTGGGCCTGAATCATCCCAGGAGTTGTTGAACGATTGAATAGCTTCGCGGTCGCGGGTGATGTGGTCTTGGATGCCGAGCTGAGACTCTACGGCGCGCGTAAGGTCGACCACGGGCACATCGATGATCAGGTCAATGTGGAGCGCGCGAACTTGCTGAGCGCTGAACCTCGTATCGTTCGTCCCTTCGTTTTTGTCCAGCCATGTGTATAGCGCCGCAAAGTCGTAGTTGATGATCCTGGCTTTGATAGGCAGTCGACCGGTCCGGACGTCCAAGATCAAGTCTTCCTCGTGTTGCTCAAAGATACCGTGCATCTCCATGCGCATCTGATGGCAGACATGGGCGAGCGGTGGTAGAACGATACGGCCCTCGAAGAGCCTGAGAGGCGTGTTGAGGATGACAATCTCATAGATGGTGTTGCGCAACTCGCCAGGAAGGTCGAGGAAAAGAGGTAGGGATGTCATCTCGGTCGCAGGTCTTGTGCCGTGCGAGGGATATGGCAAGGGTTGCTGTGTAGAGGCGAGTTCTGTGCCGAGCAGTATATGTTCGGGAATGGAGATTGAGATGTCGTCTTTTCGATGGCGAGTCTTGTATCGAGTATCGAGCGCAGGATGCCGCGGAAGGCCACTGTTTGGTGGCGAGTGTTACGCCGTGCAGTAGATGCGATGGTGAGTTGCTCTGCTCTGCGCTATGCGAGTGTAATCTTTGGGTAGTGTGGAGTAGTCGAGGTGCGAGGTGTCGCGTGTGGATGTAAATGCGGTGGTATCGAGTGGTCAAGTTGCGAAGCGTCGCTGTTTACCGTCATTGTAAACATGATTCGCAGTCACGGAAGTGAAGCTGCCTCGCCAGCCCGCGATTTGAGACGTCACAAAGTCGGGTATTCCTCTCTTCATTCTTCCTCTTCCTGACTTCAATGGGTGAAGTTGCGACTTTATGGTGAGTGCGCCTCGATAGTCGGGTTTGGTGAGGAAGATCGATGCAGATGAGGTGAGGTCGACGCAAGCCAGGCCCAAGCTTTGTTGGTGAGGAAAGAGCAATGGTCGCTCTTTTCGAGAAGAAATTGCAAATAGAATGCCTGTGACCACTGACGGTTTCAGTACATCCGCAGTTACCATCGCAATGATAAGCCCCGCATTAGTTAACATTCGCGCTCTGTATCCTCATGCGTTGTGTTGCACGGAAGCGCCAAGGGTCTGCACACTGGCAGGCAAGCCGAAGGGAGGAACAGCGACAACCAGACGCGCATCATGACGACCAAATTGCCCATGGAGCGATAAGGGATAACATTTAGGATGACTGTATCGTCAGTAAGGTAATGCAGATGAAGGGTCAGTAGAAACATTGGTGAAAATTGGAATACAGCAACATTGGAATGAGAATGAAGTTGAATGCAGATCGTTTGCAGCGTAAGCTGAGTATCCAAAAGCATCAAGTCTAATCATACATGTTGAAGAGATGCTATCTCTTAGTTCACTTCGTAAATGGAAGGAAATCTCATATAATGGAACGCTTCGGACGCGTTCTCCCCCAAAACCAATACAAAGAATAAACGCCAAAAAGTCGTCAAATGTCGCTTGATGCAGATCCCCAAAATAGTGCGCCGGGCCGTGCTGCTGGTCGTTCAAGTGGAAAGAAATAAGTTTGTAACTGAAGGTTGGTCGTACAGAGAATGCCAATTCATGAATAGTCGTGACTGAATTGTGTGGCTCTCATTGTCGTGAAGCTGGTGTTGATTGATGTAACATTGCGACGGCATCTAAGATGATGTTGAGCTGGTAGAGCCGCGAGAAGTCTCATGCGACAGGCTGGCGACGATGGGGCCGGAAGAGCGTCTCCTGGACGAGGCAGTGGCATTCTCAAACTGTTGCTTGGTGTGTTCATGCATGAGCTTCTGGTAGGAGGTCATGGCCTGATCGGGCTGGTTGAGGTCGAAGTCGTGCTGGAATTGCTCACGAGCGACGTTGGGGTCGACGTTGAGGT
>Ga0265780_10009845_pt1 | contig 11429 bp, 8 predicted proteins | sample P1T30metagenome_FD_192432 | JGI IMG/M metagenome (GOLD analysis project Ga0265780, IMG submission 192432) | Plant litter microbial communities from East Loma Ridge, Irvine, California - P1 T30 | ecosystem: Environmental > Terrestrial > Plant litter > Unclassified | place: USA: California... | reverse complement strand
GATGGCCAGGCGGCCCTTGATGGCGTTGAACAGGCAGATTTCTTCTTCCGAACCCGGCTTGTCCAGCACCGAGATGTCCTTTTCGGCACGCACGCCCAGGTGCAGCAGCAGGGTCGCGTCGCCGCCGTCGTCCAGGATCATGTTGGCGTGGTTGTCACCCGGCCATTCGAAGATGCGATGGGTGTATTCCCAGTACTCGTCCAGGGTCTCGCCCTTGACGGCGAACACCGGGGTACCGACCGCGGCGATGGCGGCGGCGGCGTGGTCCTGGGTCGAGTAGATGTTGCACGAGGCCCAGCGCACGTCGGCGCCGAGGGCTTCCAGGGTGCGGATCAGGACCGCGGTCTGGATCGTCATGTGCAGGGAACCGGCAACGCGCGCGCCCTTCAGCGGCTGGCTGGCGGCATATTCCTCGCGGATCGCCATCAGGCCCGGCATTTCGGTTTCGGCAATGCGGATTTCCTTCTCGCCCCACGAGGCAAGGCCGATGTCGGCAACGAGGTAATCCTGGGTGGTGTCTTTCAGTACGGCGCTCATCACGCCCTCCTTTCAATGGTTGAAAAAAGTAACGTGAGCGCGGTGTTGATTATCCGAGCCTGGCGAAGAGGAATCTCTTCGTCGCAACGCTCCTCGGAATATGCGAGTTTAGCACGAAGGCAGCGGGATGTGCCTGGTGGTGTTGTTTGGGAATGCTGGGGATGGCGGTGCAAGAGTGCTGCGTCACTGTGCGATGGAATTGGGTTCCGGCCTTCGCCGGAACGACGTGCGAGGGGACGAGTCCGAAGCTACTGGAGCTGAGTTCACGCTCCCCTAAACAACGTCGTCCCGGCGAAGGCCGGGACCCAATTTGATGTGCGCACCACGAGAACGCGCGCTAGCAACTAACTTACGCCAACCCCGCCTCGGCACGCAGCAGCGCCGCCTTGTCCGTACGCTCCCAAGTGAACTCCGGCTCTTCGCGACCGAAGTGGCCATAGGCCGCGGTCTTGCAGTAGATCGGGCGCAGCAGGTCGAGCATCTGGACGATGCCTTTCGGGCGCAGGTCGAAGTGTTCCATGACCAGCTGGGCGATCTTCTCGTCGGAGATCACGCCGGTGCCTTCGGTGTAGACGGTGATGTTGATCGGCTTGGCCACGCCGATCGCATAGCTGACCTGCACCTGGCACTGGCGCGCCAGGCCGGCGGCGACGACGTTCTTGGCGACATAGCGGGCGGCGTAGGCGGCCGAGCGGTCGACCTTGGACGGGTCCTTGCCGGAGAAGGCGCCACCGCCGTGCGGGGCTGCGCCGCCGTAGGTGTCGACGATGATCTTGCGACCGGTCAGGCCGCAGTCGCCCTGCGGGCCGCCGATGACGAAACGGCCGGTAGGATTGACCAGGAAGCGGGTGCCTTCCAGCCATTCGCGCGGCAGGGTCGGCTTGATGATCTCTTCGATGACCGCTTCTTCGATCTGCGAGTGGCTCACGTCCGGGTGGTGCTGGGTGGAGAGCACGACAGTGTCGACCGCGACCGGGCGGCCGTTCACGTAGCGCAGGGTGACCTGCGACTTGGCGTCCGGACGCAGCCATGGCAGGCGGCCATCCTTGCGCAGCTGCGACTGGCGCTCGACCAGGCGGTGCGAGTAATAGATAGCGGCCGGCATCAGTTCCGGGGTTTCGTCGCAGGCATAGCCGAACATCAGGCCCTGGTCGCCGGCGCCCTGGTCGAGGTCGATGCCGGCGCCTTCGTCCACGCCCTGGGCGATGTCGGGCGACTGCTTGTCGTAGGCGACCAGCACGGCGCAGCCCTTGTAATCGATGCCGTAGTCGGTGTTGTCGTAGCCGATACGCTTGATGGTGTTGCGCGCCACGCCGATGTAGTCGACGTTGGCGTGGGTGGTGATTTCACCTGCCAGCACCACCAGGCCAGTGTTGCACAGGGTTTCGGCGGCGACGCGGGCGCGCGGATCCTGTTCCAGGATGGCGTCGAGGATGGCGTCGGAAATCTGGTCGGCAACCTTGTCCGGGTGGCCTTCGGAAACGGATTCGGACGTGAAGAGGTAGTCGTTGGACATGTGGGCTCCAGTTAGTGCGGTATCGTGGAATGTTAAAAACGTGCCGCAGTAACAGGTGCCTGCGACGCTTTAGCGACATTTATATTCCGCTTCGCAAGTTGTCTATTAACTCGGCGGATCCTGCATAAAGTGGTATTTTACGCTTCCTTCAAGAATTTTGCTCTACCACGCCCAGCGCGTTCAACCCCTGATCAATAGCATGTTAGTTTATTTATTCCGCGCACTATCGGTATTTCCATTGCCGTTCTTGCACGCCCTTGGCGCGGCCCTCGGTTGGCTCGTCTATCTGACGTCCGGTTCCTACCGCCGCCGCCTGCGCGCCAACCTGGCGCAAGCGGGCTATGAAACCCACCTGAACGCGGCCGTCGCCGAGGCTGGCAAGGCCATCATCGAACTCGCCTTCGTCTGGTGCGCCGACCCCGCTCGCGTCAACCGCCATGCCAGCGTCGAGAACTGGGACCTGGTGCAGGGGCGTCTGGACGCCGGCCGTGGCATCGTGTTCCTGACGCCCCACCTGGGCTGCTTCGAGATGACGGCCCAGCAGATCGCGCTACAGACGGCGCTCACCGTCATGTACCGTCCACCGAAAAAGAGCGCGCTGAAACCGCTGGTCGAAGGCGCGCGCGCCCGCCACAACCTGAAGCTTGCCCCGGCAACCTTGTCTGGTGTCCGGATCTTGGCCAAAACCCTGAAAGGCGGCGAACCGATCGGCTTGCTGCCGGACCAGGTGCCGCAAGAAGGCGAAGGCGCCTGGGCGCCGTGGTTCGGCCGCAGCGCCTACACGATGACCCTGCCGGCCAAGCTGGCGCAATTGGGCAAGGCCGATATCTTGCTGGTCTACGCGGAGCGCCTGCCACGCGGACGTGGCTACGTGGTGCGTTTCGTGCCCTTCGAGGGCAGCCTGGAAGGCACCGCTGCCGAGCAGGCGGCATCGATAAACCGCGCCATGGAGCAATTGATCGCGCGCTGCCCGGCGCAGTATTTCTGGAGCTACAACCGCTACAAGCAGCCGGACGGCGTCGCCGGACCAGGCAGCGAGGTGGCGGCATGAGGCTTTTGCTCGGACTCCTGTGGCTGCTGCATTTCCTGCCGCTGCCGATCCTGGGACGCCTCGGCGAAGCGGTCGGCAGCCTGATGTTCCTGATCCTCGGCAAACGCCGCCGCATCGCGCTCACCAATCTGCGCCTGTGCATGCCGGAGAAATCGGATGCGGAACGCCACGCGCTTGCCAGGCAGCATTTCCGCGCCTACGCGCGCAGCATCTTCGAGCGTTCGATCCTGTGGTGGGCGCCCGAGGAACGAGTGCGCGGCTATATCCACGTTGAACCGGGCGTGCCGCAGGCCGAGATGGAAGCCGGCCCGACCATCCTGCTGTGCCCGCACTTCGTGTGCCTGGATGTGGCCGGCGTGGCCTCGCGCGTGATCCCGGTGTGCAGCATGTACGTGCCGCAGAAGAACGAAGCCTTCGACAAGCTGCTGCGCCATGGCCGTGAACGCTACGGCCCGGTGCGCTTGGTGACGCGCAAGGAGGGCATCAAGCCGATCCTGCGCGCCCTGCGCGACGGCCTGCCCTACTTCATGCTGCCGGACATGGATTTCGGAGAAAAGGATGCGGAGTTCGTGCCCTTCTTCGGCATCCCTGCCGCCACCCTGACCGCCCTGGGCCGCATCGCGGCCACCACCGGCGCCAAGGTGATTCCAGTAGTCGCGACTTACCTGCCGAATTACCAGGGCTGGCGCGTGCGCTTCTATCCTGCGTGGGAAAATTATCCGGGCGACGACATGGTCGAGGCGACCCGCCGCATGAACGCCTTTATCGAGGAACGCGCGCGCGAGACCCCGGCCGAGTATTTCTGGACCCACAAGCGTTTTAAAACCCGGCCGCCGGGTGAGCCTTCCTTCTATGATTAAGCTGCGCTGATCCAGCTTGAATATGGATAAGCAAAACTTCACCAGCCTACCTACATGAAACTGAAATTCACCAAGATGCACGGTGCCGGCAACGACTTCATCGTCGTCGATGCGATCAACCAGCAGGTTGACCTGAGCGCGGAACAATGGCGCAAACTGGCCGACCGCCGCTTCGGCATCGGCGCCGACCAGATCCTGGTGGTGGAGCGCCCCGCTGGCGAAGGCATCGACTTCCGCTACCGCATCTTCAACAACGACGGCGGCGAGGTCGAACAATGCGGCAATGGTGCGCGCGCCTTTGCCCGCTTCGTCAGCGAAAAGGGCTTGTCGAGCGAGCACAGCATCCGCGTCGAAACCATGAAGGGCGTGATCGCACCGCGCCTGGAAGACGACGGCAGCGTGACGGTGGACATGGGCGCGCCGCGCCTATCGCCCGCGGATGTCCCTTTCGACGATGGCGGACTGGACGGCCGGGTCGAGGGCGAGGACGTCAACTGGCCGCTGGCGGTGGGCGATGCGACCGTGTTCGTGTCGGTGGTGTCGATGGGCAACCCGCATGCGGTGCAGGTGGTCGAGGACGTCGACACCGCGCCGGTGGAGCAAACCGGTCCGCTGATCGAGCACCATGCGCGCTTCCCGCAGCGGGTCAACGCCGGCTTCATGCAGGTGCTCGACCGCCGCCACGTCAAGCTGCGCGTGTACGAACGCGGCGCCGGCGAGACCCTGGCCTGCGGCACCGGCGCCTGCGCGGCGGTGGTGGCCGGGATCCGGCGCGGCTTGCTGGATTCGCCGGTGCGGGTGTCGGCGCGCGGGGGCGAGCTGAGCATTGCCTGGGCTGGCGCCGGCGCGCCGGTTTACCTCAGCGGCCCGGCGGTGACCGTGTTCGAGGGCGAAGTCGAGGTGTGAGCGCTCAGCTACATCGCTCTAGCTCCTCACATATTGTTACGCACGACATCTGCCTGAATCGCAGGCTGACCGAAAAAACCTGGAACTTTCTCGTGGCGCGGCGGAATAGGGATATGCATATCCAATTTCCGACAACCAGCCAATCAAGGGCGGACACGCCCGGTTCCAAGCGATGAGTATCGAATCGACTGCATTGAATCGCCTGGGCCTCGGCGCCCGGCAAAACGACCCCTCCCTCCTGGATCCCCGACGCTGGCTGTTATCGCAGCTCGACAGCTATGAAGCTCTGCCAGCGCCTTGGAAGCCGGTCCAGCACACCCCGTCGCTGGTACGGGACTGGCTCGACCAGCAAGGTGCGGTGCGCCAGGCGTCCGAAGGGCAGCGCAGCGGCATCCGCGAAGCCTACCTGCGCAAAGGCCGGGATTCCTATCTCGCCGCTGTCGGAGCGCGCACCGCGACTGCACTCCAGACGTCCACACCGTTCATGGAACGTCTAGTCCATTTCTGGGCCAATCATTTTGCCGTCTCGGTGGATAAGCTGCTGGTCATCGGCCTGGCCGGTGGCTTCGAGGCCGACGCCATCCGGCCACGGATACTGGGCCGTTTCGAAGACATGTTGCTGGCGGCCATCCGCCACCCGGCCATGCTGCTCTACCTCGACCAGGCCCGCTCGACCGGTCCGAACAGTCTGATCGCACGGCGCGCCGGGATGCGGCAGTCGGATGGGCAGGGCCTGAACGAAAACCTGGCGCGCGAAATCCTCGAGCTGCATACGCTCGGGGTACGCAGCGGCTACACGCAGGAGGACGTGGCGGAGCTGGCCCGCGCCCTGACCGGCTGGACCCTCCCGAATGACGTTACGGCGAGCGACGGGCAATCCACATTCCGTTTTGTTGCTGCGATGCATGAACCTGGGACACGCAAGGTACTCGGCCTGAGCTACCCCGACGATGGGGAAGGACAGGCACGTGCCATCTTGCGCGGCCTGTCGACGGCGCCGGCGACGGCCCATCATATCGCGACGAAACTGGCGCGTCATTTCGTCTCCGACGATCCGCCGCCGTCGCTCGTGCAGCGTCTTTCCGGCGTCTACCTGCGCACTGGAGGAGACTTGGGCAGCGTCTACCGGGAGCTGTTCGCGGCGCCGGAAACCTGGGCGCCAGGCAAGGGTAAATTCAAGTCGCCATGGGACTGGACTGTTTCCGGCCTCCGTGCCCTGGGTCGACGTGAAGTGCCCGCCGCCCAGATCACCAACCTCATGAACCAGATGGGGCAAGCCGTTTGGCGGCCCGGGTCGCCAGCCGGCTACGGCGATGTGGACGCCACCTGGGCCGCGCCGGACGCCTTGTTGCGGCGTGTCGAAGTCGCTCAACGCCTGGTGGAGAGCGTGGGCGGCACGGTCGATGCACGCACTCTTGCTCCAAAATTATTTCCCGGAACGCTCAGCGAAGGTACGCGGAAGGCGGTCGCGTCGTCCGAAAGTCCGGCCACGGCTCTTGCCTTGCTGTTGGCTTCACCCGAATTCATGAGGAGATGACATGACACTCAGCCGACGACTTTTCCTGTCCGGCGCAAGCGCCCTGCTGGCTGCCCCGAGCATCGTGCTTGCACAGGCGCCGACGGAGCGGCGTTTCATTTTCCTGATGCAGCGCGGCGCGGCAGACGGCTTGAACATCGTGGTGCCGTACGCGGAACCGGCCTATGCCAGATTGCGCGGCGAGCTTGCCATTGACCCGGCCAGTGCCTTGAAGCTGGATGGCATGTTTGCGCTTCACCCGTCCTTGACCGAGCTTGCACAGCTGTACAAGGCCGGCCAGGCCAGCTTTTTCCATGCTGTTGCCTCTTCTTACCGGGAGCGCTCGCACTTCGACGGGCAAAATGTGCTCGAAACCGGTGGCAGCGCACCGTATACGCTGAAGGACGGTTGGATGAACCGGCTGCTGGGTCTGCAGTCGCTGCCAGGCAAGAATGCCATTGCTTTCGCCACCACGGTTCCGGTCGCCATGCGCGGCGCTATCGACGTATCCTCGTATGCCCCGTCCGCCCTGCCCCAGGCAAGTGACGACCTGCTGGCGCGGGTGGAACAGCTGTATGCAAACGACGTGCAGCTGCACGGACTATGGTCGGCAGCCCTGGATGCGCGCAGCATGGCAGCCGGGATGGGCGGCGGCGAGAATCGGCAGAAGCCGGCTGAACTGGGCCGTATCGCAGCAAGCTTCCTCGCCCGCGCCGATGGTCCACGCATCGCCATGATCGAAACCGGTGGCTGGGACACGCATAGCGCGCAGAACAATCGCCTCGATGCGCAGCTTGCCAATATGAACAGCATGATCGCAGCCCTGCGCCAGGGCCTGGGCGACGTATGGGACAAGACCGTGATCCTGGTGGCGACGGAGTTCGGCCGGACGGTTGCCGTCAACGGCACCGGAGGCACCGACCATGGCACTGGCGCGGCCGCCATGCTCCTCGGCGGCGCCGTGCAAGGCGGACGCGTCGTCAGCGATTGGCCGGGCCTGTCCGAGCGCGATCTGCTCGACGGCCGCGACTTGAGGCCAACCCTGGGTCTGGACAGCTTGATTGCTCAAACCTGTGCCGAGGTATTCAGATCCGATCCGGAGCGCGCCCAACACATCCTGTTCCCGGGAGCCGCGAAAGACAAGTCTTTGCCGCAGTTACTGCGAACCTGAGATGGTGCGCCCGTCCCGCATGCCGTGAGTCGGGACAGGCGCAGCGCGCATGCGGTGTGCGTCAGGCGTGCGCCATGCCCCAGCTTGCAAGACAGGCGATCACGCCGCCAGGCCGATCTCGTCCCCCGCTTCTTCCTCCTCGCCATCCCTGCCCTGCGCCCCCGGCAAGGTGCGCAGCCGGTACAAGCGCTGCCGATAATTTCCTTCCGGCCCGGACGGCCCGCAATCGATCTGCTCGAACAGGCGGCCGATGCGGTCCAGCGCCTGGCGTTCCTGCGCGGTCTCGACCAGCACCAGGCGGCGCTTGCTGCGGCCGTAGCTGGCGCGGATGTCGATCACCAGGCAGTGGCCCTGGTCGCTTGCGCTCACGTCCAGCAGCAAGGCCTCGGCGCGCGACAGCTGGAACAGGGCCGCCAGTTCCAGCCGGGCGGCGAGCAGCGGATGGACCGGTGCGGCGCCGCGTCCGCTGGCCTCGACATAGGCGGCGAACAGGCGGCCCGTGTCGAGGTAAGGCGGCGCCGACAGGCGCGGCGCGATCTTGCGCAGCAGCGCGGCGGCCGCTTCCGAACCTTGGGCGGCCGCCTTTTGCAGCCAGTAGGCGGCGCGCACATCGTTGCTTTCGTTCTCGCGGCGCGCGCGCCAGGCGTTGTTGCCGCATTCGAGCTGGGCGTCGCCATAGCCCATGTCGGCGGCGCGTTCGAGGTAACGCTGGGCGTCGGCAACGTTACGTTGCGAGAATTCCGGCTTGATATAGATGCGCGACAGCGCGTACCAGGCTTCCGGCAAGCCCTGCTCGCCCGCCAGCGTCAGCCAGCGGATCGCCTTCTTGAAATTGGCTGCACCGCCGCCGGCCAGGCGGCGCCCGTCGATGCCCATGCGCGCGCAGTGCAGGCCCAGGGCAAGCTGGGCGTGACGGTCGTGCTCGGCCGCGGCGAGCTCCCAGAAGCACAGGGGTTCGCCGGGGGCCATTGTGGCGCCGAAAGCACCGATGGCGCCCGCGGCACCGGTAGTACCTGCAACACCTGTATCAGCCGAAGCATCTGCGGCATCTGAGGCATCTGAGGCATCTTCGGTGTCTGCAGTGTCTGCAGCATCTGCGGCACCCGCAGCGACGCCGGCGTCGAGCAGGCGCGCCACCCGCGACAGCAGGGTGATGTCGCCAGGCGCCAGGCGCTGCAGCTGGCCGCGGCCGGCGCTGGCGGCAACCAGGGCGCGCGCCAGCGGCAGCGCGCGCGCCAGATAGTCGTCGTGGCGGCCGGCATCCCAGGCTTGTGCCAGCATGGCGGCCTGCGCTTCGGCGACGCCGCTGTCGGCGGCGCGGCGCAGCCAGCCCTGGCTGATGGCGCCAGCCTCGCGTGCTTCATGTGTGTCGTTTGCGTCGTGCGCGCCGCGTATGTCGCGCGTTCCGGGTGTGATGGACGGCCCGGGCATGCCACCCGACCCACCCGCAGCATGCACGTCCGCCGTACGCAGCGGCGCCGCGCCCGGCTCGCGCCGGCGCGCCAGCAGCCACTGGGCGGTGGGAAAGCCGGCGCGCGCCGCGTCTTCCAGCGCGCGCAAGGCCTTGCGGCGCTGCGGCCCCTCGGCGCCGGACGGGGGAGACGATGGCGCGGAGGCCGTGGCGTCGGCGGACTGCGCATCGGATGCCAGTGCCAGCTGGGCGAACACCAGACCGGCATGCACGCTGCCGTCGTCGTAGGCGCGCTCGTACCAGGGCGCGAGCGCGGCCGCGCTGCCCTTGGCCAGCTCCAGCGGAATATGGTCGCCGATCAGTTGCCAGGCCTGAGGACAATCCTGGCGCGCGGCCCGCTCGAGCCAGTGCAGGGCGGTCGGCAGGCTTTGCGGCAGGCCGGCGCTGCCGAACAGGTAGCGCTTGCCAAGCTCGAGCTGGGCTGCGGCCTGCCCGGCGCGGGCATTGCGGATGATCGCCAGTTCTTCGCGGTTAGCCATTGTTGCTTGTCGTGGAGTGAGGTTCGGCGCGGCGGCAGGTGACACCGGGCGAGGCAGAACACGTCTGCCTTCCCAGATAAAAGTTGCCAATATACAAGAATTCGTCTTCAGCCGCCGACGGGCACACAATCTGACGCAAAGTCTAAGCCGCGTCTGGCGCAGCTCTTTTGCTATCACCGACTTCCTTGAGCCTGCGCAAACCAGTCATTTGCCGAACCCGGCTGTAAGACCCCCAGAAATTGTTACACGTTTTTGACACGCGTTTCAAAAATACAACAGCACGATTGGATTTATTGGCTTTCGACCAACTCACCCCTTCATAATTGACAAAACCAACAATCTTGACGAGTCAAGCATTTAAGGTGCAGCTTATCCAGGCATTCAGCACGTGAGCCTCAATGCCATGGATAGCGTATCAATTAAGCAAAGGAACACGAATAATGAAACACTCCCTCATGGCCGTCGCACTGCTTGGCGTATTCGCCGGCGCGGCACATGCCCAGACTTCGGTCCAGGTTTACGGCACTATCGATGCCGGCGTCATCAAACGTAGCGGCCAGAGCCTGAACATCGGCAAGCGCGCATCGAACACCCTCGGTTTCAAAGGCACCGAAGAACTCGGTAACGGCCTGAAAGCACTGTTCCAACTGGAAATGCGTTACGAGCCGGATACCGGCACCAATGAAATCGGCGGCAACGGTACCCAGCGTCCGCTGTTCCAGGGCCAGAGCCGCGTCGGCCTGCAAGGCGACTTCGGTATCGTCCGCATCGGCCGCGGCCTGACCCCGTTCCACGAAACCGTGGGCGCCTTCGAACCCTTCCACGCGTCGCCGAGCCCGGCCGGTTTCTGGACCGACATCGCCGTCGCAGGCTACACCTCGCAGCCGCTGGACGTGGCTGGCTACTCGAGCAACCGCTTCTCGAACGCGGTCTGGTATAACTCGCCGGTGCAGAGCGGCTTCCAGCTGAACGCAGCGGTCGCCACCAAGGAAGGCGGCGGCGCGGCTGCCATCATCGGCCGCGGCACCGTGACCAATCCGCAATACCCGGTGGGCGCCGAAGCATCGGCCAACCCGTTCTCGATCACCGGCACCTACAATAATGGTCCGGCCGCCGTCATGGCCGGCTATGAGCGCAACGCCGTCGAATCGAAGGTCTGGTCGATCGGCGCATCGATCGCCGCGACGCCGGAACTGAAGCTGATGGGTCTGTACACCAAGCAGGACCAGGAAAACAACCGCTTCATCAATGCCAATACCAAGGCATGGGTGCTGGGCGCGAATTACACCATGGGCCCGGGCAAGGTGCTGGCTGGCTACGGCCAGAAGGACACCGACGGCCTGGAAAAGGTCAAGCAGCTGTCGCTGGGCTATGAGTACAGCCTGTCGAAGCGTACTTACCTGTACGTCGACGCGTCGCGCAAGAAAGGCCTGACCAGCCAGCCGAATACCGTCAACCACTACGACATCGGCGTGAACCACTCGTTCTAAGCTGAGGTCGGCCGGACGCGGGCCAGCAGCCCGCCGGTCGCAAGGGCGGACATGGGCAACCATGCCCGCTCTTTTGTTTTCCTCGCCAGGCGGCAAGACCGGCCAGTTGTCGGTTTTTAGCCCCTGAATCACCACTTTTTGTAGTTTTTAAGCAACGCGCCCTGGTATGCCGGCCTCGTCCGCGCTCAGATTCTGTACAGTGCGCGGTAGCAATGGCATATTGCCAAGGCGAGTTAAACAAACGCTCGTTCGCAAATAACATGGAGACGCAATGAAGAAGAGTATCCTGGCCGCGCTGCTCGGCACCTGTTTCGCAACCTCGGCCTTCGCACAGACCAGCGTGCAGATCTACGGCATCGCCGACGCCGGCGTGATGTGGCAGAAGGGCGGCCCGACCAAGATCTACAGCGGCGGCGCCGACGGCTCGCGCAT
>Ga0265780_10009844_pt1 | contig 11429 bp, 17 predicted proteins | sample P1T30metagenome_FD_192432 | JGI IMG/M metagenome (GOLD analysis project Ga0265780, IMG submission 192432) | Plant litter microbial communities from East Loma Ridge, Irvine, California - P1 T30 | ecosystem: Environmental > Terrestrial > Plant litter > Unclassified | place: USA: California... | reverse complement strand
TGCTGCGAGTGCACCGCAGAGGGAGATGTAGGGGGCAGAGATGACGGTGGATCTCGTGTATTGTGGAGGTGCGGTGGTTGTGGGCTGTCCGTAGCGTGCAAGTTGGAGCTGTGACGTGATGCTGCAGAGACGAATGATGGGGCAGAGGCGCGCGCTCGCCAATGCTGGATGATTTCACAATGATGGGCCTGGCCGCGCAACCATGGCAGCGAGGAGGATGCAGACGGAGATATAAAAGGGCTACGCAGGAGGGCTCGGGTTAAGCACCTGTGTTCACAGGTGCTTCGCGCCGGCGTGTAAGCCTGCTTTCCTGCTTTCCTGCCTGCCCGCCTGCTTTGCCAGGACCTGCAACTCAATCCGGCCAAGCAGCACCGCGAACCGAGCGAGACACGACGGCAAGATGCAGACGGCAAAGCAGGACGTGATAGTTGAGCTGAGTGAGTAATGAAGCTGGCCCATACGTGCACGGGAAAAACAACGATACATGGGAAACCTGGCAGCAGCTGGATTGACTACCTTGTCGGCCATGTCCATGCTTGAGCTGCATCATCATCATCATCTCGTCGCGACCATTGACGTGATGGCATGGTATGGTTTGGTTCGGTTTTGGCCAGCCGTGTGCCTATCGCGCGCCCATGGCTGGCCCATTTGCCTACTTACTGTACGTTCCCACCAAACACGGTGGCGTGCCATGGCCGACGGGCCCGCCAATGTCCGTCCGATACGGCTGTGTGAGGTGGCGATTCAGTGCTGGAGACGCGTGCCCCAGGTCGGCTTTTGCACTCTACTCTGCTGCACTGCTTTGCACGGCCACTACTCAGCTTTCTAGCTCTGTTATCGTCCCCCCAAAACAGCCCAAACCAGTCCCAAACAAAGACGTCGCGCGGCGCGGCGCCAGCGGTCGAAGCTGCCGTCCTCCGGCTACGCCTGCAGTGACGTCGATCGCGCCCCGGTAATACTTCCTCAGCCAAGACGCCTCGCGCTTCACCATAAACTCAGTGTTTCCGTCTCCACGTCGGCCGTCAGTGGCATCGCGTTCCTCTGCGCCTTCATAAACATCGCAGGCGCCACACCCGCACATCCAAACCATGCCCTTTTTCTCTGCGCCCCAGGCACTGCGTCTGCGCAGTCTCCCTACCTCGTCGCCCGACTTTGTCGCCATGGCCTCGCAATCCTACGACTACGGCGACAGCCGCATGTTCCGCGTCTTCAACAATGACCACAGCTCGCATCCCGACTTTGCCAACCTCACCCTCCTCGTCTTCGAGGCCGTCATGGAGGTTGTCTGCGTCAGCGCTCCTGGCTACATTGTCGCGCGCCTGGGCATGTTCGACGCCGAGAGCCAGAAGTTCCTCGCCAACCTCAACACCCAGCTGTTCACGCCCTGCCTTAGTGAGTGAAGCCGCACCAGAGCTGCGCACCGCACCAACTACGGCTGACCCCGGCCCAGTTTTTACCAAACTCGCCTCTCAATTGACGGCCGAGAAGCTGGCTGAGCTTGCCGTCATTCCCGTCATCTTTGTCGTGCAAACACTCATTTCCTACCTTGCCGCCCTTCTCGTGTCGCGGATATGCAAGTTCAACAAGAGAGCATCCAACTTCGTCGTTGCCATGGCAGTACGTCGCACTCGCCACATGCCTTGAAAGCGACATGAGCTGACTCCCCCCCTTCCAGGTGTTTGGAAACTCAAACTCGCTGCCCATTTCACTGGTCATATCGCTCTCGCAAACCCTCCAGGGACTGCACTGGGACAAGGTGCCCGGTGACAACGACAACGAAGTAGGTGCCCGAGGCATCCTCTACCTACTCATCTTCCAGCAGCTTGGCCAGCTCGTGCGATGGACATGGGGCTTCAATGTGCTTCTCGCACCCGCCAGCGCCTACAAGGACGAAGATGCAGGCAAGCACGATGCCATTGAGAGCGGAGAGTACAGCGACGACGAGGCCCAACATCTCCTCGACGACTCACATTCCGACTACGAATCTGGCAACGTCACCAGCTACGCTACTTCGGCCGACTCTAGCGACTCGGAGGAGGACTCGGACTCGCTGTTCAATCGCGCAGAAGCCCAAGCTACGGCCGACTTCATCACGCCCACCAACGGCAACGCTGTCGTCAGGGGAGCTGGTGACATGAGCGGAAACACCAACGGTGTCGCCAACGGGCATCTTAGCGGTATTCTAGAGGCACACAACAACAAGGGAAAGGTGTCCAAGGGCCTCAAAGGGATGCCGGCGCGCGCTAGAATGGCTGTCCAACGCTCTGCGAGTACCGTCTCCATGACGACTTCTCGTGCTAGCAGCCGGGTGTTTGCAAGCTTGCCCAAGGGGGTGCAGCGGCCGCTCTACAAGACTGGCACGCTTCTATCGAGATTCTTCATGGGCGTTTGGGATTTCATGAACCCCCCTCTGTGGGCCATGTTGATCGCCATCTTTGTTGCTTCGATACCACCCCTACAACACATATTCTTCGACCCAGGCTCCTTCGTTAGCAACTCAGTCACGCGCGCTGTCAACCAGAGCGGACAGGTCGCAGTCCCGCTTATCCTGGTCGTCTTGGGCGCCAATCTTGCCCGCAACACTCTACCCAAAGAAGACCAACACTCGATTGAAGACGAAGAGGTAGAGAAGAAGCTTGTCATTGCTTCCCTTGTTAGTCGCATGCTCATCCCCACGCTCCTCATGGCGCCTATGCTGGCTTTCACGGCCAAATATGTGCCCGTGAGCATCCTCGATGATCCCATCTTCATCATCGTCTGCTTCCTGCTCAGCGGTGCACCCAGTGCGCTCCAGTTGGCCCAGATTTGTCAGATCAACAATGTGTACATGGGTGCCATGTCAAGGATTCTGTTTCAGAGCTACGTTGTCTGGATTTTGCCGTCGACTCTGCTGTTGGTCATGCTGGCGTTGGAGACTGTTGAGTGGGCTCGATAGATGGCATGTTGGGAGAAAGAGGGGGCGCCAGGCTGCGTCTTCGGTGTGGGAAATAGGGTAGAAGCTTTCCTGGCTGTGTATTTGGATTCAAAGCGAGGCGTTCAGGCACTAGGTATTGGTTGGGGTGTTGTAACTGGACTATGGGCATTTTGCGTGTTAGGACATGGTGAGCTTATTGGAACCTGCTTGTAAAAACATGGTAGCAGAACCCGCAAAGGCTAGCGTTTTAGAAATTTGCCATGTACGAATAGATCACGCCGACGCAGGTTTGCCACATTTGCGTCAACATGTCCTTGTACCCAGCCCCAAATTACAGGTTTCTGTGCACCGCCCAGCTGCCTATATACTACTCCTACTCCTCCAATGGCCCTGACGTAGATTGCCAAGGCCAACCCAAGATTGGAACAACGGGCAGAATGAAACAAGGGTGATGGCCACCTGGAGACTAAGCGTCCCTCGTGACTTGGATGTGGAAGCGGCAGCATGTCATGGAATCCTGTTATCTTGCGCTTATCTTGGAGAATGTTATTAGGCATGCAGTGCCCTTTGGACCTGGCTCTGATATCTTCGCTTCTCTCACCTGCGTGCGTATCGCCCGTATCCTGACCGCCAATCAGCTTGGCACGTGGACCCTGAGCTCGCGTGTACTTTCTCCGGCCTCTTTTCTGCACAGATTACCGATAACACCTGCCCACCAAACAACCAAAACTTTTGCTGCCAACCACCTTGCAAGCGGCTGTTATCAGCCCTCACTGCTGTTCCGCCCCGAACTACCGAACCATTTCTACCACGAGGCTGACGCGGCCTACCTTGTCCGACCGGAGCGCATCGGGGAGCCTGCCCTGAACAACTCTTAGTATGGCCAGCCCTTCCAATTGGCAGCCGCCGCAGTCCAGTGACCCACTGCGAAGCGACCATCCCGTCCCTTCGCGCAGCACCACCACCACCACCACCACCTTGGAGGATGGTTCGTCGCCGCGCTCGACCAAAGGTTAGTTGTTCCTGGTGGCTGACATACAGCAATTACCTTTGCCTACCTACTGCCATATCCATTCGCGATTCAAGCATCGGGAATCTCTGCTTATCATGCTCTCACAGTCGTGTCTTTTCCCGATGACAACACCATCTCACCATTGATGATTGGCAAGAACAAGGAGCTTGACCAAAAAGACTATTTGGATCTTGACAGACCTGCTAGGCATCATGCCGCAAGCAGCAGTAAAAAGCGATTGACTGCACGCACTTCAACTGAACGGCTGGTCTCAAGTAAAGCTCCCACTGCTGAGGGCAATCCGTCCTTGTCTTCGTTGCTTTCAGACAGTTCGACAGATGTCGGGTCGCACAGTCAGCATGCGCACGAGAATCTGCTCAAACAGGTCGGTACATGGCTGAAGCACGAGCGAAGCAGGCGTCATGCGCGAAGGGCAAAACGCAAGGTCGTCAAAGAAGGCGATGCTTCTCATGCACCATCAGAGAGCACTGCTGCTGAAGCAACTGATGACCCCATACCTCGACCCAGAAGCGGCTCCGAGTCCTCTCAAGGCGAAGACTCGCTGAATCAGCTCGCAGCCATCCTGGAGAAGACGCTATCCATGAAGCTGGCTGACGCGAAGAGAAGACCTGGTAATTCGTCTAGAAACTCTACGGGTTTGAAACGGCATTCTGCAATCTCTTTTGATGCAGACTATTTCGAGTCCGTAGACCAGCTTGTCCCGAGTTGCGAGGCCGTCTTGGACAACTCCAAGACCATGGCCTACAACGTCGATGCGCCTGGAGTCGAGTCTGTCCCCGAAGTATCTGAGAAGGAAGCCCGTAAAGAGAGAGAGGCTTGGACCAAGTTCCGAGCCGAGATCCTCCGTCTAGCTCATACACTCAAGTTAAAAGGATGGCGAAAGGTGCCTATGGAGCTGAGTAACGAGATGGACGTACAGAGGCTAAGCGGCGCGTTAACAAACGCTGTATATGTTGTTTCGCCTCCCAAGAACTTACCCGCACAAGAGCAGAACGAGGACGGCCCACCTAAGCCCAGAAATCCTCCACCGTGAGTCTCATGTAGCCAAGTCAAGGTGATTCTAACATTGGCTAGCAAACTGCTCCTACGCATCTACGGTCCACAAGTCGAGCATCTGATTGATCGAGAGTCTGAGCTACAGATCCTGACACGACTTGCTCGCAAGCGTATCGGTCCGCGTCTGCTGGGTACCTTCACCAATGGACGATTTGAGGAGTTTCTCCATGCCAAGCCGCTCACGTCCAAAGAACTACGCAACGCAGATACCTCGAAGCAGATTGCAAAGCGTATGCGTGAACTGCATGAGGGTATTGACCTGCTAAAAGAGGAGCGAGAAGCCGGCCCATTTGTCTGGCAGAACTGGGACAAGTGGGTCGAGCGCTGCGAACACATTGTCACTTGGCTCGATCAGCAGATCCGCGAGGCCAAACAGAATGCAACGCAATCATCTTCCGAAAAATGGACGAAGCTAGGATATGTGTGCGGCACGGAGTGGCCAGTCTTTAGGCAGATGATTGAGAAATATCGAAGATGGTTGGAGGAACAGTATGGAGGCGTTGACAAGATCAATGAGCGGATGGTCTTTGCGCACAACGATGTAAGTTGTCGCATAGGACAAATCCTAGGCAAGCTAACTGTGTGTTAGACCCAGTACGGAAACATCTTACGCATGGTGCCAGAAGGCGAGTCACCTCTGCTGCTCCCTGCAAACCAGCACAAGCAGCTGGTGGTTATCGATTTCGAATACGCAAACGCGAACCTTCCCGGTCTCGAGTTTGCCAATCACTTTGTAAGCTGCTTTCTTCATTTCCTCTAATTTTAGGGCATATTCCTCCTCCATTGGCCTACGAGTCATGTCACGTGTACATCAACTGACACAGATATCTAGACTGAGTGGACATATAATTACCACGACGCGGAGGTTCCTTGGCGTTGCAACACCAAGTACTACCCGACCATCGAAGAGCAGCATAGGTTCATTCGGGCCTATCTGATGCACAACCCCTCGTACAAAGCAGCTGGCGGTTACACTTCAAACCCTGCGACCCCGCATCTCGGCCCACTACCTTCGACAGGTAGCACGACTGCTCTGACAGCTACTGCAGCCCCTACGAATATCTCCGCATTTATGCTTGACTCGCGAGCTCCACCAGGCGAAAAGTACCAGGAGCAGGAGACGCAGTCCGAGCGCCAGATTGAAGAGGAGACACGCCGTCTGCTAGCTGAGACTAAGCTCTGGCGTTTGGCGAACTCTGCAATGTGGGTCGCCTGGGGCATAGTTCAAGCTCACGTGCCCGGTCTTCCCGACTTTGCCGCCGAGGAGAAGAAGGCAGCCCAGATCCAGGACGAGGAAGAAGCAACGCTGAGCGGTGCCACAGCAGAGAAAGGGGCAGAGGGAGAAGCAGAAGTAGAGAAGCAGGGGGGAGGGATCGTGAGTGAAGAAATGGCGGAGCAAAGAGAATCACAGATACAAGCGGAACAGGATGCTGACCTATTCAAGCCGCAGGATGAGGAAGAATTCGACTATCTCGCTTATGCTAATGACCGCGCCATGTTCGTCTGGGGCGATGCGCTACGCATGGGTATGGTGAGCATGAAGGACTTGCCCGAGGAGCTGCAGAGCAGGATCAAACTTGTGGAGTACTGAGGATTGAGAAGTCGAGGATGGTGATGATGATGATGATGATGATGACAGGTATTGGAGCGTAGAGATTATGATAACCACAATTACCAATATCGTCTCCGATCGAGGCCAGCTTGTCGAGCGGAGACGTACAACTTGTTACCTGTATATGAAAAACAATATAAAAACTTGTCAAAGCCTATTTGTAGTGTATGATTGGTTATTCAGGGTGTTTTGGTTTGTTTTGGGTTGAAACAATACGGCGTGCACAATGTACACAGTACAAGGATTGGTTGAAAAGAGGACATGGCCCAGGCAGGCATGTGTGACCTGATCTTGATGTTTATATATATGATAACACGCCTTCCATTTCCAGACTTTGTGCAGAACAACGCCACAACAACCGATAACCATGGTTCTCTGGGGAGGGGGGAAAGGGAGGAAAAAAAGAAAGAAAGAAAAGAGGCCGTTGGAGAAGGTCAAGACTTGATATATCTATTCTCTCTCTCTCTCTCATCTTACTCAACCTTAGCTCGTATCCATGGCGTCTGGATCCTCTTCCTCTTTTGGCCCCGGCTCCAGCCTCGCTTTTGTATCGCCATCATGTTTCCTTGCATCCAGACCCGTGACCAAGCCCTCCAATCCCCTCACTTCCTCTGCCCTCACCCTACTACTGCTCCCTTGCCAAACACCCTCGACCCCATCCTTTGTATCCACCCCCCTGCGCTCCAGAATCCTCTTACTCTGACTCTCAACGTACATTTTACGCTCCCTGCTCAACTCTTCCTTGTCCCTGGCTCCGGCGCCCGTTGATGGCAATGCCGAGGAGGAGGAGCAAGTATGTGACGAGTGCGTCGTGTTTGTCGGTAGTGCCGTGGTGGGGAGGTATGGTTTGAGAGAGGCGAGGAGTTTACGGAGGTAGGGTAGTTGGGATGTGGTGAATGTGGTGTGGGTGGTTAGTGGTGCTGTTTTCTCCATGTTTTGGTCACTGGTTGTTGTTGTGGTGGTGGTGTTAGGTGGTAGGCTATGTAGGCCGAGGGACTGGGCAGCTGTCGTGTGTGTTAAAAAGGCAAAGGGTGCATTGTTATTCTGGTTTTGTTCCTGCTCGGCCGGTGATGTTGAATTTCTTGTTTCGCGTTTTGTAGTAGTGGTGGTTGTATTTGGCTGGATGAGTGCTCGCAGGCGGGCAATTTGCGCGTTGTTGCGTGTCTTCTCCGCGACGAGGGCGGCGTTTAGTTTTTGGGTTTCGATGAGTTTGCGGCGAAGGGTGTAGAGGGCTTCAGGTGTGAGGGTGATGTCTTTGGAAGGCGGTTCGAGGTTCTGAGGTGTGTTAGACTGGATGTTCTGATATTGCCTGGTACTCCTTGGACAGCCATTCTCGATTCCATTTTCCTTTTTCCCACACACACGCTCTCTACATACCTCGTAGTGCCCTAGCCTCACCCAGTCTCCCAATCCCTCGTCCCCTCCCTTGCCCCTGCCGAGAGCAAACACGTTCCTCAACGTCCAAATCTCCAACTTATCAAAGTTCTTGTCCACGGCATTCTCCATTAGCGTTTCTAGCTTGAGCACTCCCTCCTCGATTTCTAGCCTAGCCTCTGGATAGACATCCTGTCCATCTTCATCCTTTTCTGGCGTACGGCCTTGAGAAGCATAGAGGTCGGCAAAACCAAGGAGCGAGGGGTCGGCGGCCGAGAGGCCTGTTTCGAACGAGTCGGTGCAGCGGTAGAGAACCTCGTTCACGGCATTTATTATGTCATCGATTAGGGACTATGCAGAGTGTTAGTCGGACCACATACTGCGAATCTTGATATGAGAGAAGAGTGTCTGGTCTTGGTGGAACAAGTCGCAAATTGCTTTGGAAGAGTGGTAGGCGGGGGGACATGCACACGCACATATGCTCAACCCAGGCCGCAGCACCACGTAGAGATAATCATACATACAATTGGGGGCCAGGTAAAGTGCTCTGTAAGGAGCATATTCTCCTGCTGCTTTCCACTTGCCATCTTGTGCGTCGCTGGGTCGTTGTTGCCGTTGGCGCAATGCTACAGTCGGATTGTTTGCGACGCGCCGAGGGACGTGTTTACCCCGGCCGGGATGCTGGACCGACGGAGTGACTAGGGTTGGACTAGCCACCTCGCTTAGATACCCTGTCCCAGAATCCTTGCACGAGGAGCGAGAGGTCGAGGTATGTGCGTGAGGAGGAATCACATCATCCTCGGTGCGGTGCTATTGCAGAAAAACATGCATCTTTTGCAATTGCGTAAACGATTACGCGCAACCACGGTACGAGTACTGGGACATTGGCGCGAATATGTGGTCAAAAATGAGACATTCAGTCCCCTGATTATGTGCCGCTTGTTCAGTTGCCGTGATACTCAATACATTGTCCCCAAGCACCTTTGCTCTGAGTCCTAAATTATACAATGCTACCAGCCATCAGCACAACTCTTGTCGGCTATATCTACAGCTAGCGCTTCCATGAAGATGAGCAAAGCATTCAACCCACAACCCACTGCCCAGCACACCATCTCTGCTTCTCGTCCCAGGGCCGCACGCGCAAAAATAGTGGTATAACGTTTTCGCTCTCACACTGGATGTTATCAACACGAGCGTCAGAGTACTTTTCCGCTCTCGCTAAACATGGAGAAGACGAGAATAATTGGTAATCCAAGATAACAGTGACACGTATAACGCCAATAAGTCCTGTATGGAACGTAGAGTGGCCACTCCCCTTGTGTCATGTCGCTGTCGTAAATGCAGTAGATGAGAAGCAAACGATAACCCCGCAGCCGTTTATCGTGCCTGTAGCGTACGCGCGCGCGCGCGTGCGCGGCGGTGCTGAAAATCTATATAAGACTTCCATCATGATGGATGTCAAACCTTGGATGGCTCAGTACGCTCGCTGTTGTTCACGATAGCGACGATCCTCTTCCATTCGGCGGGCCTTCTTTTCCCGCTCCAGTCGGATCTTGTGGGCTTCGGTTCCGTCGTCCATGAGCGATTCCTTGAACCAAGGGTGTTGTAATGCTTCCTTGGCTGTAATCCGCTTCTTTGGGTCATAGACGAATATCCGCCTCAACAGATCCAGAAACTGCCTATTAAAGTCTGTATGCGCAGGTATAGTTTCCTGACCTTGTTAGTGACCATCGTCAAGCAGTGCAACTGGGGTGTGCGTACAGGTAGCTTCTTCATCGCCTTGACGTATTTCTTGGACGCCTTGTTTGTCTCCGCGTTGGGGTAGTCTAGCTTGTAATTCTTGAAGTATCTCGCGGCGCTGAGAATGTTAGCGATAGTCATCAAATGAGAACAACGTATCGGCTTACGAGCTTGTCGAGTTGCGTGATGAGCCACGGTCTTGCTTGTAAACCGCGCGCACAATGTCCCGATCAATCTTGCCGCTGCAGACAGCCTCCATCATGGCCAGATGTTCGAGGTTGTCGTGTGTCTGGAACAGAGCATCACCGGTGAAAAACTCGACCAGAATGCAGCCTATGCTCCAAATGTCGCATGGGAAACTCCAGCCGAGATTGAGGATAATCTCAGGCGCTCGGTAGTGACGAGTCGACACAACTGAAGAATGATACTCGTCGTTGAACGTCGCTGACCCAAAGTCGATGAGTCGAATCTCCGGGTCGAGAAGGACTTTGCGATGTCTGGCCGTACGGTTGATGGTCGTTGAAGACGAGGGTACAGTTCTATTGTACGTGAACGTTTGGTAGTTGTTGTTCACGAGAAGGATGTTCTCTGGCTTCAGATCGGTGTGGATGAGATTGAGGTCATGCAAAAACGCGACACTGGTGAACAGCTGCTTTGCAAATTTTTGGATGTGGGAGCTGGGAAAAGGAACGAAGCCGTTGGACTTGAGAAAGTCAAACACACTTTGGCCGTAGAGGTCGGTGACAATGCAGATGTGGTTTCGGAAGTCGAAGCAGTCTCGTAGATGTATACATCGGTTGATGTTATGCTTGTCGTTGGATGCCAGTGTTGACAATACCCTCAGCTCGATGCGGCTGGCATCCCGGTACTTGGGTACTGATCGGATGACCTTGATGGCGCAGTTGGTGCCCTTGCGTCTGTCGTAGGCCTGGACGACTTTGCCAAAGGTGCCCTGGCCGAGCAGCTTCGTGATTTGATCTGGTATCGGCGTTAGCAAGGTGCTCGATGGGATGTGGAAGAAGATGCATACATCGCTCTGTGAGATCAGCATCGGGTACTACGATGTAGTGGCCATCTTCGTCATCAACTTTCTGGTCCTTGGTGTAGGATTTCTAGACCACGTTAGCATCAGGTGGTGTCCAAAGGGGTGGATGGTCTTACGTCTGGGATGACCTGCACATGCACGTCCTTTGCCTTGATGACTGGGTTGGGAGGCGGCTGGTACAGACTGAAGGGATCGTCGTGGTCGGCCAGCTCTCGTCTCTTGGCCTGCTTGGCTTCGTCCTGTACTACCGCGCGGGTGCGCTTGCGCTTCTGGCCAGCCGCCGAGTTGTCGAGAGGCGAGATGTGATTGTCGTTGCTGGCCTGCGAGCCCAATGAGGTGTGCGCAGTAGTGTGCAGGGCAGATGTCGTCCTGTCGGTGGACAGAGAGTGGTTGGGCGAGTCGTAGTAGGGTGTTTGGGTGGTCGAGTAGGACGTGTGCTGGTTGTAGACCGGATCGTAAGCCGTCGACGCGGCCGTCTTGCGCTTCTTGTCAGTATGGCGGGCGGATGCGCTTTGCGCGGTGCGTGCCGAGCCTGGCTGGCGCGGCGGAGGGGGCTGGGGGTCGTCGTTGCCGTCATCGTCGTCGTCGTCGTCGTCGTCAATAACAATAACCTCCCTCGGAATGCCGTTCTTGTAGAAGTCGGCCCAGTCGGGAT
>Ga0265780_10009842_pt1 | contig 11430 bp, 12 predicted proteins | sample P1T30metagenome_FD_192432 | JGI IMG/M metagenome (GOLD analysis project Ga0265780, IMG submission 192432) | Plant litter microbial communities from East Loma Ridge, Irvine, California - P1 T30 | ecosystem: Environmental > Terrestrial > Plant litter > Unclassified | place: USA: California... | reverse complement strand
TTGAACGACGACGTGCCGGTAAGCGTGCTGCTGGAGCGCTTCGACCAGACCGAACGCCTGATCCGCCTGATGTGGCAGCCGCTGTGCCTGGCGGCGCTGAATACGCCCATCGAGCGCGCCTCCAGCAATGTGTTCCTGGCGGTGCTGCGCGACAGCCTGGGCGCCAAGCGCGCCGCGTCCGACATGCTGATCCCGCGCCTGGACCTGGCCGCCCTGTTCCCGCAGGCGGCCGCGCGCCACATCGAAAGCCGCGGCGGCGCCGTGCGGCTAGGCGCCAAGGTGGCGGCCGTCGCGCGCGGCGCTGGCGGCTGGGAACTGCAGACCGGCGCCGGCGCCCAGGTGTTCGACGCCGTGGTGCTGGCCACGCCCGCTACGCAAACAGCCGCCCTGCTGGCGCCGCTGGGCGAGACCGAACTCGCAGCCCAACTCGGCGCCTTCCAGTACGAGCCGATTTCCACCTGCTACCTGCAATACGACGCGGCGCTGCGCCTGCCGCTGCCTTTCTGCGCCCTGCTCGACGCGCCTGCGGCCGGGCACTACGGCCAGTTCGTGTTCGACCGCGGCCAGCTTGATGGCCAGCAGGCCGGTTTGCTGGCGGTGGTGATCAGCGCCGCCGGCGCCGCCGCCGCCCTCGGCCAGGATGCGCTGGCGGGCCTGGTTGCGGCCCAGCTGGCCCAAGCTTTCGGCCAGCCGGCCCTCGCCAATCCGGCCTGGAGCCGCGTGATCACCGAAAAGCGCGCCACCTTTGCCTGCACCCCGGGCCTGGCCCGGCCCGCCAACGCCACCGCCCTGCCCGGCCTGGTGCTGGCCGGCGACTATACCGCCGGCGACTACCCGGCCACGCTCGAGTCGGCCGTGCGCAGCGGCCAGGACGCGGCGTCGGCCATCCTGTCCTGGTCCCGCCTGCCCCGCGAAAACAACAGCCTGTCGCACGCCGCTGGCGGCGCGCAGGCCGGTTCCTTACAGTAGCAGCATCGCATACACCACTCTGGACAGGACCATGACTTACCAACTAGGCATACGCGCGCTGGGTTTATTGACCCTGGTCGCCGCCAGCACCGCGGTGCTGGTTGCGCCCGAGCTGTTCGGCGCCGAGGGTGGCGCCAACTGCCCGGCGCTGCGCGCGATCCTGATGCTGGGCCATGCCTGAACCGGGCGCGCTTTCCATGGGCAAGCTGGAATACCTCGATGCGCTCAAGCGCGCCATGCTCGGCCTGCCGCCGGCGCTGCAGGCCAAGACCCTGGCCTGGTACGAACAGCGCTTCGTCGACGGCAGCGCCGCCGGCCGCCTGGAAACCGACATCGCGCGCGAACTCGACGACCCGAAGAAAGTGGCGCTGACCCTGCGCGCCAACAGCCACATGGCGGCGTTCGCCGAGCAAAAGAACCCGGCCAATCTGCTGCGCCTGTGCGTGTCGATCGTCGGCCTGCTGATCTTCAATTTGTTCATGGTGATCCCGGCAGCGGTGTTCGGCTCGCTGCTGGCCACGCTGTACGTGGCGGCGCTCGCCTTTTACGTGGGCGGCATCGCGATCACCGCCAGCGGCCTGTCCGGCGCCAACGAACTGGTGCTCGACGGCCCGCTGCGCCACGTCAGCTTCGGCAATGACGGCGACACGGAGCGGGTACGCACCCGCATCTCGATCAGCGATACCGGCATCGAGATCGATGACGCCGGAGACACGCCGGTGGTACCCGCGGGTGCGGACGGCGCGGATGCCGGCGCGGACACGGACGCGGATGCGTCCGCGCCTTCTTCCGCAGATTCCTCCGCGGATTCTTCAGAGACCTCGCGCGTGGTGCGTGGCGCCGAGCGCATGGCCGGCAGCAGCGTGCGCATCTCCACTGAACTCGACGACGAGTCGCGCATGACCCAGACCATCCTCGGCTTCGGCCTGGTACTGGGCGGGATCGTGCTGTTCCTGGTCTCGATCGTGGTCACGCGCTACGCCGCCAGCGGCGTCAAGCGCTATCTGCAAATGAACCTGTCGCTGCTGCGCGCACATTAAGGAAGCCCATGCGCGCCCTGATCCGAGTCGGCCTTTCGCTCCTGATCCTCGCCTTTGTGCTGATCGGCCTGACCTACACGATGCTGCGCGCCCAGGGGGGCGTCAACCGTTCCGAGGGACGCAGCGTGACCAGCGACACCCGCGCCATCGAGCGCGGCGTGCGCGCGATCGAACTGAATGCGCCGGTCGACCTCAGCGTGCACTATGGGCCCCAGCCCGGCCTGACGGTGCGCGGCGAAGCGCGCCTGCTGCAGAACATCGACACCAGCATCAAAGACGGCGTGCTGCGCATCGGCACCCGCGGTATTTTGCTGCGCCATCGCCAGCCGCTGGAAGTGGAAGTCACGCTGCCGATGCTGGACCGGATGGCGCTCGACGGCAGCGGCGACACCCGCATCAACGGCTTTTCCGGCGAACGTATCGAGCTGACCCTGAGCGGCTCTGGCAGCGTCCAGTTCAATGGCCGCTACCGCCAGGCCAAGGCGGTGGTGCATGGCAGCGGCGACCTCAGCGTGGACGCCGGCAACAGCGACAGCATCGAAGCCGAACTGATCGGCTCCGGCTCGCTCAGCCTGGCCGGCGCCACGCGCCAGTTCACGTTCGAAGGCAGCGGCAGCGGCACCCTCGACGCCCAGCGCCTGCGCGCCGAACAGGCGCAGCTGCGCCAGACCGGCTCCGGCGACGCCGCGGTCACCGTGCGCGACACCGTCAGCGCCTCGGTCAGCGGCAGCGGCGACATCGACGTGCATGGTGAACCGAGCCAGCGCAACGTCAACCGCACCGGCAGCGGAACGGTGCATTTCGTCGAATAGAAACACGGGCCTTGTTCCGGATTACTGCTTAAGGTCCTGAGCGGACCATTTCGAACCGCGACCATCCGCAGCCGCACTGACGTAGGGTGGGCGCCCCGTGCCCACGCGGAAGCTTGCGCTCACGAAACCTTCGCGCGCGTGTTGGCAGCCGGTCAAACTTTCTGGCTCCAGCAAAGCCATCGCAATGCATGCTTCCGCGTGGGCACAGGAGCGCCCACCCTACGGTATCCGCATCCGTGGCCAGGGTTGACGCGTAGGGTGGACGGCGACACCTGCGGCTGGCGAACATCCGTTCCAGGTGCGCCGTCCACGCGTTGATCGTTGACAGCGAGATCATCGGCACGAATACGCAGCCGCAAACGATCGACGCGTGGGCGGCGGAGCCGACCACCCTACTCACTCAGAACTTGGTGCGCACGCCAAACACCAAGTTCCGGCCCGGCAGCGGCGAGATATCCTTCAGCACCGAGGTCGATACGCGGATATCCTCGTTCAGCAAATTCTTCGCCAGCAGGAACCAGGTCAGGTCGGCGTTCTCCAGATGCTGGGTCCAGGAGATGTTCGCGTTCAGCTGGTTGTAGGCCGGCGTGGCCGAGGTTTCCGATGCCGCCAGGCGGTCCTGGCCGCGGGCATGGACCAGGGACAGGCCGCCGCGCCAGTCGCCGTCGCGGTAGCCGACGCTGGCGCCGATACGGTCGGCCGGCTGCAGCGGCAAACTGCCGCCAGCGTCCAGGCTGCCGCGCGAGGTGTCGGCAAACAAACGGCCCGACCAGCCAGCGCCGGTCTGGTTGTAGGTGACTTCGGCCTCGGCGCCGCGGATATGGGCGTCGTCCTGCTCGAAGATGCGCGGACGCAGTTCCGCGCCCGGCAGGCCGGCTTCGTCCACGAGTTCGTCAACGATGCGGCCGTAGATGAAGTTGGCGACGTTGTTGCGGTAGACGTTCGCCTTCCAGCGCACCAGGCCGGTGTCCTTTTGCAGCGACAGTTCGAGGTTGCGCGAGACTTCTTTCCCGAAGTCCGGATTGCCGATGTCGAAGGTGGCGGTGGCGTCGTGCGGCCCGGCCGAGTACAACTCTTCGATGGCCGGGGCGCGCTGGGCATACGACACGGTCGCGCCCACGCTGTAGCCGGGGGCGAAAGGCCAGGCCGCGCCGAAGGAACCCGAGCCGAGGTCGAAGCTGCGCTGCTTGTTGCCAACCGGGTCGCGCCGCACCGACTCGTAGCGCATGCCGGCGCTCAGGCGCAGCGGGCCGGCGTTCGCTTCTTCGACGATGAAGGCGGCCGCGCTTTTCGAATGGGTAACCGGCACCGTGTCCGGACCGCCCTCGGCACTGAGGGCCGAGAAGTGGGTGTTCTCGGTCTGCACGCCGAGCGTGCCATGGAGGCCGGCGATCGGCGCGTGCGCCAGCTCGGCGCGGGTTTCCAGCGAACGGTTGGTGAACAGGACTTCCGGCCCCTCCTCGCCCAGCTCGGCGTGGCGGTAATCGGTATACCCGGCCTTGAAGCGGAAGGATTCGAAGCCAGCCAGCGGCGCCTTGACCAGGCTGTCGAAATCGTAGCGGTCCTGCTTCTGGTCGATGCGCGAGCCTTCCTCGCTCGGGATGCCGTACAGATTGCTCTGGTGCGCAGCCGACAGGCCGGCATAGCCCCAGCCGTCGATCCAGGAGCCGCCAATACCAATCTCCTTGGCTTCGGTATCCGAATGCGCCAGGCGCTTCATCGCCGTCGACGGATCGTTCAGCACCCGGTTACCCGGGATCCTGTAGTCGTTCGCATCGCGCCAGTTGGCGTCAAGGTGCAGGGCCAGGCGGCCGCTGGCGCCATCGACGCTGCCAGAAGCGTTGCGGCTGTTGTCGACCGTGCCATAGCGCGTTTCGATCTGGCCGGTGGGCTTGGCTTCGAGCGTGGTCGGGATCCGTTCGTTGACGATGTTGACCAGGCCGCCGATGGCGCCCGAGCCGTACAGCAGCGCGGCCGGGCCGCGCAGGATTTCGATCTGGCGCGCCACCGCGCCTTCGGACGCCACCGCATGATCGTTCGACAGGCCCGACACATCGGAAGTGGCCATGCCGTTTTCCAGCATCTTGACGCGCGAGCCTTCCAGGCCGCGGATGATCGGGCGCGAGGCGCCGGCGCCAAACGCCGATGCCGACACGCCGAGTTCCTGAGACAGTGTCTCGCCGATCGAGCTGCCGGTCTTGTCGCGCAGCTCGTCGCCGGCCAGCACCTTGGCCGGCGTCAGGATCTGGTCGCCTTCGGCGCTGCGGAAGGGAGAAGCGGTGACCAGCACCTTGGGCACGATGGGTGTGGACTGCGCCTGGGTTTGCGCAACAGCCGGCGCGGTAAGCGAAAAATCAAAGGCAAGCAGGATCGCGCTGGCGAGCAGCGTACGTGGGGTGTTCATGAATTCAACCTCGGGCAAACGGATAACATGCGGCGCCGCCAGCCACGTCGGATAGGACGGCGGCCATGGCAGCGAACAGGGAAACAGCAGTTATCAGGCTTGCGGCGGGCCGCGCGGCTGGACGACGCAGCTGGCGAGGGGGCGGATGCCGGCGTCGCAGGCGCCGGGCGGCGTATCGAAGCTGAGCTGCAGCGGCGCAAAGGCCAGGGTGGGCAAAGGCAGCGCAAAGGCCAGCTGGGCGCTGTCCATGCACAATGCGCAGCCTTCGTGCGGGCCGCCGCCGGGCAGCTTGGCGCGCTTGGCGCCCTGCCCGGCGTCCACTTGCGCGAGCCACTGGACGCGTGCCTGTGCACCCGTGCGCGCTCCGCCCCAGTCGCTTGCCACGTGCAGCATCGACGCCTGCTGCGCAAGCAGCAGCAGGAGCGACAGCAGAACGTGGACGATGGAACGATGCATGAAGCTGGTTAAAACGAATGTGAACGGGGAGCGCGCATTCTAACCGGAATGGCAAGCTGCGCGCAGATCGCGCTTGGGTGTTGTACTCAGCGCGCGGCCGGGCCCGCCGCCGCCAGCCAGCGCAGCACCCCGGTGCCCGCCGCGCGGCCACTGGCGAAGCAGGCGCTCAGCAGGTAGCCGCCGGTTGGCGCTTCCCAGTCGATCATCTCGCCGGCGGCAAATACGCCAGGCGCCGCGCGCAGCATGCCGTTCGCATCAAGCGCTTCGAACCGCACCCCGCCGGCGCTGCTGATCGCTTCATCGATCGGGCGCGGACGCCGCAGCACCAGCGGCAGCGCCTTGATCGCCTGCGCCAGGCGCACGGGGTCCTTATAACTGGCCACGTCCAGGCATTCGCGCAGCAGCCCGGCCTTCACGCCCTTGATGCCAAGCCGGCTTTGCAGGTGGCTAGCCATCGAGCGCGAACCGCGCGGACGCAGCACCTCGTCGTGCACCCTCGCCGCGTCGTGGTCGGGCGCAAGGTCGAGCCAGACCGTGGTGTGGCCGCGCGCGGCGATCTGGTCGCGCAGCGGCGCCGACAAGGCATACACCAGGCTGCCCTCGATGCCGGTGGCGGTGACCACGAACTGGCCCTGGCGCCGTTCGCGTGCGCCGCCGCGGGCCTCGTATTCGACCGCCACCGTGGTCAGCGGCGCGCCGGCGTGCTTGTCGCTGAAGTGGGCGCTCCAGCCGGTGTCGAAGCCGCAGTTCGATGGCAGCAGCGGCGCCACCTCGACGCCGCATCCCTTCAACAGCGGCACCCAGGCGCCGTCGGAACCGAGGCGCGCCCAGCTGGCGCCGCCAAGGGCCAGCACCACGGCGTCCGCCTCGATCTCGGTTTCGCCCGCGGGTGTGGCGAACAGCAGCCGGCCATCGCGCCAGCCCTGCCAGCGATGGCGCATGTGCAGGCGCACGCCGGATTCCCGCAGGCGGTGCAGCCAGGCGCGCAACAGCGGCGCCGCCTTCATGTCGGTCGGGAACACGCGGCCCGAGCTGCCGACAAAGGTATCGACGCCGAGGCCGTGGATCCAGTCGCGTACGTCCTGCGGCGTGAAGCGTTCCAGCCAGCGCGCCACCTCGGCGCTGCGCTGCGCGTAGCGCGCCACAAAGGCGTCGTAGGGTTCGGAGTGCGTGATGTTCATGCCGCCCTTCCCGGCCAGCAGGAACTTGCGGCCGCTCGAGGCCATGGCGTCGTACAGGTCGACCTGCACGCCGCCCGCGGCCAGCACTTCGGCGGCCATCAGGCCGGCAGGACCGCCGCCGACGATGGCGACGCGCGGCGAAGATAAGGAAGACAGGGCGGAGGCGGTCATGCTGGCAGGACGAGAAAGAAGAGGCGGCATTGTAGTCGAGATCGGGCCCGAACAGATAAATGTAAAGGGTGCTTGACATCGCAAATGCGCTCGCCTACGATGTAAAGCATACTTTACATAGGGAGGTGCGACATGCACGAAAAACGGGTCACCAAGGCTTACCACATCGAGCTGTTCGGCGCGATCGCGCTGTACACCGTGCTGCTGATGGCGGCCATCCGCTTCGGCCGCCCGATGGACGACGGCGTGCTGCGCACCCTGGTCCTGGTCAGCCCGATGATCGGCTTCGGCGCCACCGTCTGGGCAATCGCCCGCCACCTGGCGCGGGTCGATGAGTTCATCCGCCGCCAGCTGCTCGAGAACGTGGCGCTGGCCGCCGCCATCACGGCCGGCCTGACCTTCACCTACGGTTTCCTCGAAACCGCAGGTTTTCCGAAAGTGTCGATGTTCACCGTCTGGTGCCTGTTGTGCGGCAGCTTTGTCCTGGTACAGATCATCCGCAAGCTGAGCGGCAAATGAATAACCTGATCCGCCAGCTGCGCGCCGAACACGGCTGGAGCCAGGCCCACCTGGCCGAGCTGCTGGACGTGTCGCGCCAGACCGTGATCGCCATCGAGAACGGCAAGTACGACCCGAGCCTGCCGCTCGCGTTTGCCATCTCGCGCATCTTCCAGCAACCGATCGAAGCCATTTTCAACCCTGACCAGGAGCCAGCATGAAAGCAGTACTGTTGTTCGCATTGACACTCGGCGCGGCCGCCCCCGCGCTCGCCCAGACCACGGTCCAGCCACAGGCCGTCAACCGCTTCGCCGCCACCATCGCGCCCGCCGAGCGCTTCGAGATCCGCGGCATGCTGGTCGAACGCCATGGCAGCGCAGGGCAAACGACGCGGCCGCTGATCCTGATCCCCGGCTTGGCCACCGGTGGCTGGGTGTGGCAGGAAACGGTGCGCGCGCTGGCCGGTAGCCACACGATCTACGTGGTGACACTGCCCGGTTTCGACGGCCGCCCGGCGCTCGAAGGCCCGCCTTTCGACAACGCGAAAGCGGCGCTGGCGGAACTGATCGCATCGCGCCGCCTGGCCAAACCCGTCCTGATCGGACACAGCATCGGCGCCACGCTGTCGATCGCCCTCGCCGAAGACCTGCCCGACACCCTGGGCGGCGCCGTCGCCATCGACGGCTTGCCGGTGTTCCCGCGCACCGAGGACATGCCGCCTGCCCAGCGCGCGCAAATGGCCGACGCGGTGCGCAGGCAGATGGCGGCCACGGTGGGTCCGGCCTTTGCCGCCCAACAGCGCCAGTACATGCGCAACATCGGCCTGGTCGACATGGGCAAGGCTGACGACGTGGCCGCGCTCACCGCACGCAGCGACCCGGCCGCGGTGGCGGCCTATGCCGGTGCGGTGATGGCGCTCGACCTGCGCCCAAGCCTGCCGAAGATCAAGGCGCCAGTGCTGATGATGGTGCCGGCCTATGGTCCGGATGCCGCCCTGGTGGGGATGTCCGGGAGCGAGAAGCTCGGGTATTATCGGGAACTGATGGCCGGCACGGCGAAGCTGGACGTGCTGCTCATCGACAATGCGCGCCACTTTGCCATGCTCGACCAGCCTGGCGCCGTGAACGACGGCTTGCGCCAGTTCCTGAACAAGCTGTAAGGAGAGACCGCCATGCCTACGACCTTCCACTGGATCAGCCAGTACCTGTTTGCCGCCGTGTCGATGTTCGCCCTCTTGATGGCGGTCGATGTGCTGATGCGCGGCGAAGCTTTTGAGCGGGCCTGGCCAGGCGCGCTGGCGTGGTCGGTGCTCGCCTCGGCCCTGTTCATCGGCCGCCGTTACTACACCATGCGCAAGGGTCTGGATGGCGCCGTGTCCGGACGGCTCGGCAAGAAGTAGTCATACGCCCTCCTTGATGTGCGTCAGATCGGCCCTATGAGCCGGGCCGATACTGGCGCCACCGTGTTATTCACGGTGCATTTGCTAAGACAACAATATTTTTCTTGACAAGAATTGTCATGGGAATATTCTTATGCAGACGCAGTGAACGATGCCGCCCCTCGATGGGCGCACGATTCGCCCGGTAGTCCGTTGAATCATCTTGGAGGATGAATATGTCGGAAATGTCACGGCCAGCAATGGCTCGCAGGACAGTACTGGGCGCGATCGCGTCCAGTCCTTTGTGGCTCGGCAGTGCGTGGGCCGCTTCGCAGTCGATGAAGATCTCGCATCAATTCCCCGGCGGTAGCATCATGGAAGGCGACTTCCGTGACCGCCTGTGCCGCATGTTCGCCAGCGAAGTGGAAAAACGCACGCGCGGCAGCCTGAAGTTCTCGATCTATCCCGAGTCGGCGCTGATGCAGCCGAACGCCCAGTTCGGGGCGCTGCGCAAGGGTAGCCTCGACCTGGCCCTGGTGCCGCTGTCCTACGCTGGCGCCGAAGCGCCGGAAGCGAACATCGGCCTGATGCCGGGCCTGGTTACCTCTTACCAGCAGGGCTACGCCTGGAAGAACGCCGACGTCGGGCGCGAACTGGCACGCATCCTCGACAGCCAGGGCATGGTGCTGATCAGCTGGATCTGGCAGGCCGGCGGCGTGGCCTCGCGCGGCGCCGAACCGATCCTGCGCCCGGAACAGGTGCAGGGCCTGAAGGCGCGCGGCGGCTCGCACGAAATGGACCTGATCCTGCAGGACGCCGGCGCCACCGTCGTCAACATGCCGTCGAACGACATCCACAACGCGATGAAGAGCGGCGCGCTGGACGCGGCGTTCACCTCCTCGACCTCGCTGATTTCCTTCCGCCTAGCCGACGTGGCGCGCTCGCTCACCACCGCGCGCAGCGGCGGCTACTGGTTCATGCTGGAGCCGCTGATGATGTCGAAAACCGTGTACTCGCGCCTGAGCAAGCAGCAGCAGGCGGCGATCATGGCCGTTGGCGCCGACCTGGAAAAGTTCGCGCTGCGCATGGCCATGGCGGACGACCAGGCGGTGGCGGGCTTCTACTCGCGCGCCGGCGCACGGGTGGCCGACATGGATGCGGAATCGCTCAGGAAGTGGCAGGAAGTGGCCCGCACCACGGCCTGGCGCGACTTCAGCGGGCGCAGCGACAACTGCGCCAAGCTGCTGGCGCTGGCCGAGAAGTCCATCGCCTCCTTGTAACCCGTATGGTGGACGGCTACGCCGTCCACGCGTTCAACGAACGGGTGCAAACCGCGAACGTGGCGTCTCCTTGCCGCTTGACCGCGTGGGCACAGGAGCGCCCACCCTACGTCTCAAACGTTCCAGGTACAGTCGAATCCGTAGGGTGGGCGCCCCGTGCCCACGCGGTCAAGGCACGTGTGCAAACCGCAACCGTGGTGTATCCCCGCCGGTCGAACGCGTGGACGGGGAACCCGTCCACCCTACCCGCCCGTCACCGGCGGGAAAAACGCCACTTCCCCACCCTCGGCAATCGCCATCTCCGGCGCGCACATCACGTGATTCAACGCCATGCGCAGCGCACGTCCATGGCCGAGCGCCTCGGCCCACACGCCGCCGCGCGCAATCAGGTAATCGCGCACCGCGCCCACGGTGCGCACGCTGGCCGGCACCTCGACGCGTTCTTGCGCCGTACCCACCGCCTCGCGCACCGAGGCAAAAAATTTCAGTTCGATCTGCATGCTGTCCTAGTGCTGAAGCTCGGCGAAGGGAATGAAGCGCACGATGTCGCCCTCGTTGATGGCGCGTCCGGGTGGATTGTCGACCAGGCCGTCGCCCCACACGGTGGAAGTCAGTACCCCCGACCCCTGGTTGGCGAACAAGTCCAGCCCGCCGCCGGCATTCACGCGCACGCGCAGGAACTCGTTGCGGCGGTCGCCCTTGGCGAGGGTGAAATCGGCACGCATCTGGTAAGCGCGCGGTTCGACCGGGCCCGACACCCCCTGCAAACGCAGCAGGAAAGGCCGCACGAACAGCAGGAAGGTGATGAAGCTCGACACCGGATTGCCAGGCAGGCCAATGAAGTGAGCAGCCCCGCTGGTGCTGCTGACCCCTGCTTCAGCGCTTTCCTCCGAAGCCGCGCGCCGCACCTGGCCAAACGCCAGCGGCTTGCCGGGCTTGACGGCGATCTGCCACATGTTCAACTGCCCTTCTGCTTCCACCGCGGGCTTGATGTGGTCTTCCTCGCCGACCGACACGCCGCCCGAGGTGATGATCAGGTCATGTTCGCGCGCCGCTTCGCGCAGCGTGTTGCGGGTGGCCTCCAGCGAATCGGGCACGATGCCATAGTCGGTGATCGCGCAGCCAAAATTCTCCAGCAGGCCGCGCAAGGTGAACCGGTTCGAATTGTAGATCGCGCCCGGCGCCAGCTGGCCGCCCGGCGCTTCGCCCGGCATCGTCAGCTCGTCGCCGGTGAAGAACAC
>Ga0265780_10009841_pt1 | contig 11430 bp, 9 predicted proteins | sample P1T30metagenome_FD_192432 | JGI IMG/M metagenome (GOLD analysis project Ga0265780, IMG submission 192432) | Plant litter microbial communities from East Loma Ridge, Irvine, California - P1 T30 | ecosystem: Environmental > Terrestrial > Plant litter > Unclassified | place: USA: California... | reverse complement strand
GGTCTTCTCGACCTCGGCCAGGAAGTCATCAGCCGAGCCGATGTCGTTGATGGCGACCTGCTTGGGAGCCTTGGTCGTGGTGGTTGTCATGTAGAGATTGCTCCGAACGGACATGAGTCGGGCCGTGACGGCGAGGGAGCGACCCCCTGGTCCGCGGCGGTCCTGCAGGAGGATCGACGCGAGCCGTCATGGCGGTGAGTGTTGGATGGCGCGCAACAGCGCCGATCAAGTCTAACGGCAGCGGGACGACGCCCACAACCGGGCGTGTCGCGCTCAGCCGAGCAGCGCGGCGCGGAGCGTGTCGAGTCCGATGCTGCCGAGCGAGAGCGCCCGGTGGTGGAACGCCTTGAGGTCGAACGCCGACCCCTCCCGGGCGGCGACCTCGTCGCGGATCGACTCCCACACCCGCTGCCCGACCTTGTACGACGGGGCCTGTCCGGGCCAGCCGAAGTACCGCGCGACCTCGAACCGCACGAACTCCGGCGCCATGTTGACGTTCCGCCCCATGAAGTCGAGCGCGTACTCCCACGTCCACGCGCCACCGTCCGGGTTCGTCTTCTGCAGGTGGACGCCGATGTCGAGCACCACGCGTGCGGCGCGCATCCGCTGACCGTCGAGCATGCCGAGCCGGTCGCCGTCGTCGTCGAGGAACCCGAGCTGCTCCATGAGCCGCTCGGCGTAGAGCGCCCAGCCCTCGACGTGCCCGGAGGACCCGGCGAGCTGCCGGCGCCAGGTGTTCAGTTCGCCGCGGTTGTGGACGCCCTGGCTGATCTGCAGGTGGTGTCCCGGGACGCCCTCGTGGTAGACGGTCGTCTTCTCGCGCCAGGTCCCGAACTCGGTCACGCCCTGCGGCACGGACCACCACATGCGACCGGCTCGCGAGAAGTCGTCGGAGGGACCGGTGTAGTAGATCCCGCCCTCCTGCGTCGGGGCGATGCGGCACTCGAGGCGCTTGATCGGGTCGGGGATGTCGAAGTAGGTCCCGTCCATCGCCCGGATGGACTCGTCGCTCGTCTCCTGCATCCAGCGCTGCAGGGCGTCCGTGCCGTGGAGGAGCCGCGCCGGGTCGGCGTCGAGCACCTCGATCGCGCGGGCGACGTCGGCGCCGGCCTCGATCCGGTCGGCGATGCGCTCCTGCTCGTCCCGCATCCGGGCGAGCTCCTCGATGCCCCACTCGTACGTCTCGTCGAGGTCGACGACGGCGCCGAGGAAGCTCCGCGAGTGCAGCTCGTAGGCGTCCCGACCGACCGCGTCCACCGGGGTCGCGAGCGGGAGCAGCTCGTGCTCGAGGAACTGCCCGAAGGACCGGTAGGCGGCCGCGGCGACCTCGGCCCCACGGGCGAGGTCAGCACGGAGCGGCTCCGGGAGCGCACCACCCCCGTCGAGGGCGGCACCCGCCGTGAGCTGCGCGAAGAAACCGTCCTCCGCGCCGTTGCGGGCGGCCTGCTCGGCGATGAGCGCCACCTGCCGCTTCGCGGGGGTGACGTCCTCGCGGGTGCCCTCGAGCAGGGTCTCGCGGATGCCCTCGAGCGCGTCCGGCAGCGCCTGCAGCCGCCCGGCGACGTCCCGCCAGTCCGACTCCGTCGCGGTGGGCATCAGGTCGAACACGTCGCGGACCTCCTGCGCGGGGCTCGCGATGACGTTGAGGTCCCGCAGGTGCAGCTTCCGGTCGTACGACTCGAGCAGGAGGTCGAGCTCGGCGCCGAGGTCGGCCTTCGTGACCCGGTCGACGTCGTCCACGGCCGAGGCCTCGTCCAGCGCCCGCTTCGCGGCGCGCGCGGCGTCGACCTTCGCGGCCGCTCCCGCCGGCGAGGTGTCGCCGTACGCGTCCGTCCGGCCCGGCACCCCGATGTACGTGGCGACGGTGGGGTCGAGGTCGACGAGGGTGGTCACCCAGTCCTCGGCGACCCGGTCGACGGCGGACGGCTGGCGGACGGGACGGTCATCGGTCATGCACCGACCCTACCGAGGTGCGGTCCCGACCGGTCCCGGCGGACCCGTCACGCGGGTGGACCGCACCGGCACGGTCTGGAGGCGCGGTGCGGGGCCCCCCCCCGCGCCTCCAGACCGACCACGGTCGGGTCGGGACGTCCGGGCGTCAGTGCGCCGCGGCCTCCCAGTTCGGGCCGACGCCCACCGACACGTCGAGCGGGACGCTCAGATCGGCGGCACCGCCCATCCGGGTGCGGAGGATCTCCTCGACCCGCTCCTGCTCCCCGGGCGCCACCTCGAGGATGAGCTCGTCGTGCACCTGCAGCAGCAAGTGCGAGCCCATGTCGCCGTCCCGCAGGTCCGCGGCGACCCCGAGCATCGCGCGCTTCATGATGTCGGCGGCGGAACCCTGGATCGGTGCGTTCAGGGCGGCGCGCTCGGCGTTCTCGCGGAGCACCCGGTTCGGGCTCTTCAGGTCCGGGAAGGGCCGGCGACGACCGAAGATCGTCTCGGTGTAGCCGTCCTCGCGCGCCTGCTCGACGACGCCGCGCAGGTAGTCGCGAACGGCGCCGAAGCGGGCGAAGTACTCGTTCATGAGCGTCCGGGCCTCGGACTGCTCGATCCGGAGCTGCTTCGACAGGCCGAACGGGCTGAGGCCGTACGCGAGGCCGTACGACATCGCCTTGACCTTCGTCCGCATCTCCGGCGTCACGTCGGCCGGCTCGACCGAGAACACCCGGGCGCCGACGAAGCGGTGCAGGTCCTCGCCCTCGTTGAAGGCCTGGATGAGCCCCGGATCGCCGGACAGGTGCGCCATGATGCGCATCTCGATCTGCGAGTAGTCGGCGGTGATGAGCGTCGTGTAGGGCTCGACGACGGCGAACGCGGACCGGACCCGACGGCCGACGGCGGTCTTCACCGGGATGTTCTGCAGGTTCGGGTCGGTCGACGAGATGCGGCCCGTGCTGCTGCCGGTCTGCTCGTAGCTGGTGTGGATCCGGCCGTCCACGACCGCGGCGTCGAGCGTGTCGACGATCTGGCGGAGCTTCGTCGCGTCACGGTGCTGCAGCAGCAGGCCGAGGAACGGGTGCGGGTGCTGCTCCTGCAGGTCGGCGAGGCTCGCGGCGTCGGTCGAGAAGCCGGTCTTCGTCTTCCGTGTCTTCGGCATCGCGAGCTCCGTGAACAGCACCTCCTGCAGCTGCTTCGGCGAACCGAGGTTGACCTCGTGCCCGATCTCCGCGAAGGCCTGCTGCGCGAGCTCGGCGGCACGCTCCCCCAGGTCGTGCGACAGCTCGGTGAGCACCGGCCGGTCGATGCCGACGCCGATGGTCTCCATGCCGGCGAGCACCGGGACGAGCGGCAGCTCGATGGTGTCGAGGACCCGCAGCGAGGACTCGTCGATGCGGGCGCGGAGCGCGGTGTCGACGCGGAGGACGTACCAGGCGTGCACGCCGACGTTCACCGGGTCGGTCTCGGGCACGAGCTGGTTCGGGTCCGCGGTGGGGAGTTCCTCGCCGAGCTCCTGGTACACGAGGTCGGCGAGGGGCTGCCCCTGCTTGCCGGGCTGCGCGAGCCAGCCGCTGACCCGGGCGTCGCCCGCGATGCCGCGCACCGTGAAGCCGACGGTCGCGAGCGCCTTGATCGCGGCCTTGGCGTCGTGGAAGTGCTTCGGGGCGTCGGACGCGAACCACGCTGCGAGTTGCTCGTAGTCCTTCGCACCGCTCCCGCCGGGCACGAGCACGGCGTCGTCGTGGGTGGCGATGCCGATCGCGCTGAGCCGACCGTCGATCACCTCGACCGCGACGCCGAACCCGTTCTCCGCGTCGTTCGCGCCCTTGCGCTCGAGCCAGTGGCCGAGCTCCTCGTCGATGACGGTCTTCACCGGGGGCGGGGTCGGCGCACCGCTGTCCACCGAGCCGGGGGCGTCGGCTGCCTCGGACGGCTCGCCGGAGCCGGCGACCTTGAACACCCGGTCGAGCAGCGTGCGGAACTGCAGCTTCGCGAAGAGGTCCCGCACCGCCTGCTCGTCGAGCGGGCGGAGCGCCACGTCGGCCGGGCCGACGGGCAGCTCGACGTCGTCGACGAGGCGGTTCAGCTTGCGGTTCCGGATCGCGCGGTCCTGCTGCTCGCGGAGGTTGTTGCCGACGACTCCCTTGATCTCGTCGGCGTGGGCGAGCACCCCCTCGAGGGATCCGTACAGGTTGATCCACTTGACGGCGGTCTTCTCGCCGACCTTGTCGATGCCGATGAGGTTGTCGCTCGTCTCCCCCACCAGCGCGGCGATGTCCGGGTACTGGTGCGGCTCGATGCCGTAGCGCTCGTACACCTTGTCGCGGTCGTACCGGGTGAGCTCGGAGACGCCGCGGACCGACGGGTACAGCAGCGTGACGTCGTCGTTCACGAGCTGGATCGAGTCGCGGTCGCCGGAGACCACGTACACCTGGTAGCCCTGCTCGGAGCCCTGGCGGGCGAGGGTCGCGAGGATGTCGTCGGCCTCGTAGTCCTCCTTCGTGACCGTGGTGATGCCCATCGCTTCGAGCGCCTGCTGCAGGAGCGGGATCTGGCCCTTGAACTCCGGCGGGGTCTCGGACCGGGTGCCCTTGTAGTCCTCGTACTCACGGGTGCGGAAGGAGAAGCGGGAGATGTCGAACGCGACCGCCAGGTGGGTCGGCTTCTCCCGCTGCAGGAGCATGAGCAGCATCGAGATGAAGCCGTGGATGGCGTTCGTGTGCTGCCCCTCGCGGTTCACGAAGCTGTCGACCGGGAGCGCGTAGAAGGCCCGGAAGGCGAGCGAGTGGCCGTCGATGACCATGAGGGTAGGCTTTGCGGAGTCCGACACCCGGACAGCCTACCGACGCCATCCGACACGGGAGCCCGCCAGCGTGACCGACGAAGCGACCACCGGCGGGGACCGCGCCGACACCGGTGTCGACCCCCGTCTGGCCGACCGCGGCATCGGCGAGCTCGCCGAGAAGATGGGCATGGTCATCACCGAGCTCACCGCCGAGCGGGCCGTCGGCACGATCCCGGTCGAGGGCAACCGGCAGCCGGTCGGGCTGCTGCACGGCGGCGCCTACGTCGTGCTCGCCGAGAGCCTCGGGTCGATGGCGGCGAACGTGCACGCCGGCCCGGGCCGGTACGCGGTCGGCATCGAGCTGAACGCGTCGCACTCCCGGAGCGCCACGAGCGGCGTGGTGACGGGCACCTGCACGGCGCTGCACCTCGGGAACACGCTCACCACGCACGAGATCGTCCTCACCGACGACCGGGGTCGGCGCTGCTCCACCGTGCGCATCACGAACATGATCCGCGACGCCCGCTGACGCGGCTCGTCCTCGGCGGGTCAGTCCTCCGGCGGCCGCTGCAGCAGCAGACGGGCGTCGCCGAACCCGAGCCGCCGGTACAGGGACTCCCCCGCGACGCTCGAGTGCACCGAGGTCCGCTCGACGCCGAGCTCGTCGGCAAGGTCGAGCAGGGCGGTCACGAGCCGCCCGGCCACCCCACGCCCGCGCAGGTCCGGGTGCACGTACACCGTCTGCACGTCGGCCGTCAGCCGGTGCGCAGGTCGGTCCGGTGTCGGCGGTCGCGCCACGAGGGCGAGCCACGCCATGCCGAGGACGCGCCCGTCGTGCTCCGCCACCACGCAGCGGTGGGTCTCGGGGTGCGCGACCGCGAACACCGTCATCGCCTCGCGGTACGCCTCGGGGGTCGTGGCGGGATCCGCCCCGCCCTCGGTCACGCTCCAGCGCCAGCGCAGGTCGGCGACCGCCGCCATGTCGGTCTGCCGGGAGGCACGGATCACCAGGTCGTCCATCGCTCCACCCTGCCAGGTGGCGCGGTCGGCGGCGGGACCGACCCGCGCCTCCCGTCCGCCCGGGTGCCGCCCACACGACGCGGGCGCACCGCCGGACGGTGTCCGACGGCGCGCCCGTGTGAGCTGTGCCCGGCTACTTCTTCGCGCTCAGCTGCTCGATGATCGCCTTCGCGACGTCGTGCATGGTGAGCCGGCGGTCCATCGACGCCTTCTGGATCCAGCGGAACGCCTCGGGCTCGGTGAGGCCCATCTTCTCGTTCAGCAGGCCCTTCGCGCGGTCGACGAGCTTGCGGGTCTCGAAGCGCTCGACGAGGTCGGCGACCTCGGCCTCGAGCGTGATGATCTGCTGGTGGCGCGAGAGGGCGATCTCGATCGCGGGGAGCAGGTCGTTCGGGGTGAACGGCTTGACGACGTACGCCAGGGCGCCCGCCTCGGTGGCGCGCTCGACGAGGTCCTTCTGGCTGAACGCCGTGAGGAGGACCACCGGAGCGATGTGGCTCTTGGACAGCTTCTCGGCTGCGGAGATGCCGTCGAGCTGCGGCATCTTGACGTCCATCACGACCAGGTCCGGTCGGAGGTCCGTCGCGAGCTGCACGGCGGTCTCGCCGTCGCCCGCCTCGCCCACCACGTCGAACCCGTTGTCGCGGAGGATCTCCACGATGTCGAGACGGATGAGCGACTCGTCCTCGGCGACGACGACGCGACGGGGTGCTGTTGCGGTTGCTTCTGTGTCACTCACGCCGCAATCCTACTAGACCACCGACGGCGGTCGGATCAGCAGCGACCGGACTGGTACGAGTGGCGGGACTCGAACCCGCACGCCGTGAGGCAGAGCATTTTGAGTGCCCCGTGTCTACCGTTCCACCACACTCGCGAGGCCCACAGGCTACCAGGACCGGAACCGCACACGGAGACGGGTACCGTGGACCCGGACCTCGGTCGCCGCGGCGGCCGAGGCGGATCAGGTGTGGAGAGCAACAGATGGACGTGGACGACCGGGGGCCGGCGCGTGCGGCGCTCGTCGCTGCGCTCGACGTGGTGGGGGCGGCCCCGTCGGAACGCTTCGAGCGGATCGTGCGGATCGCCCGAGAGGTCTTCGAGGTGCCCCTCGCGTACGTCAACGTCATCGACGAGGACGTGCTGCACACCCTGACGCCGAACGCGCCCGACGAGATCACCTCCGGGCCCGTCGGCCGGTCGTTCTGCCGGTTGACCGTGCAGCGCTCCGGACCCACCGTCGTGGCGGACACCAGCCTCGACCCGCGGACCGCCGCGCTGCCGGGCGTCACGAACCGCGGGATCCGCTTCTACGCCGGCGTCCCCCTGACGATGCCCGGAGGCGAGCCCGTCGGCACCCTCTGCCTGATGGACGTGCAGCCGAGGGAGTTCTCCGCGCGGGACGAGGCGGCGCTCATCGACTTCGGCGGATGGGCCGAGCGCGCCCTGGCGCAGGGGCTCCGGCACGACCGGCTCCAGGACGTCGTGGCCGCGCTGACCCCCGCACCCCTCGCGGTCGACGGCTACCGGATCGCCGCGGTGTCCGTGCCGTACGGCGACGTCAGCGGCGACGTGCACGACTGGTCGGCGGGCGACGGCCGGCTGACCGTCACACTCGCGGACGTCATGGGCAAGGAGCAGCCGGCGGCGCTCCTCGGCGCGGGTGTCCGTGCCGCCCTCCGGCAGCACCGCGACGTCGACCCGCTCACGGCGCTGGCCGCGGCCGAACCGGCGCTGGCGGAGGACCTCGTCCGCGCCGACGCCTTCGCGACGCTCTTCCACGCCCGGCTCACCACGGCGACGGGTGTGGTGGAGGCCGTCGACGCCGGACACGGCCTCGTCCTGCACGTCCGCGCGGACGGAGGGCACCACGTCCTCCGGTCGCACGGACTGCCGCTGGGCCTGCACCAGGGCGTCGGGCCGCGCTCCAGCACCTCGCTCGTCCTCGAGCCCGGCGACGCGCTGATCATCGCGAGCGACGGCGTGCTCGATCTCGGCGACGGCACCATCGACACCCTCGCGGACCTCGCTCGGACGCACGACCGCGCCCGGGACACCGCGGCCTTCCTCGAGACGGTACGGCTCCGCGCCGCGGAGCGGGCCGAGGACGACGTGACCGTCCTGGTGCTGACGCGTTCCGCCGACCCCGGAGCGGCCTCGGACTGACCGTGGGGCGGCGCCGTCCGGTGTCCGTCCAGGCGCAACCTGCGCGGGCGTCGGCAGGTACCGTCGAGGCGGTCAGGCCCGACAGGGAGGGGTGCTCGTGGACTCTCGTGCCGTCCGGACGTTCCGGGTGTTCGTGGTCGTCACCGCCGTGGTCGCGATCGCGCTCGGCGTCGTCGCGATCGTCTGGCCGCGCCCGTCGCTGGTGGTCGTCGCCCTGCTGTTCGGCGTCTACCTCGTCGTGGCCGGAGCCCTCCGGGTGTTCGCCGCCGTCCGCGGGCACGGCACGCCCCCGGTGTGGCGCTGGACGTCCGGCGTCGTCGGTGCGCTCGTCGGCCTCGCCGGGCTCGTCACGCTGCTCGACCCCGCGGTGCCGCTGGTCGTCTACGCCGTGCTCGCCGGGGTCGGGTTCATCGTCGAGGGTGTGGCGTCGCTGGTCGGCGGGCTCGTCGGCCACCCGGGCTCGTCCCGCGCCCCGACCGTCGTGAGCGGGGTGCTGTCCGTGCTCGGCGGGGTCGTCGTCCTGGTGGCGCCCGGTCTGGCGCTGACGGTGTTCATGGTCTTCTCGGGCAGCGCGCTCATCGTGGTGGGCGCCGCCGCGCTCCTGCTGCTGCCACCGCGGGCGTCCGTCCGCCGGTAGCGTCGTCCGCCGGTGGTGGGATCCGGTCAGGCGGTGCCGGTGCCGAACAGCAGGCCGAGCCCGTACGTGACGACGGCGGCGCCGAGGCCGATCGCCAGCTGCCGGAGCGCCCGGCGCAGCGGGGACGCCCCGCTGAGCACCCCGACCACGGCCCCCGTGCCGAGCAGCGCGACGCCGACGAGCACGGCCGCGAGCACCACCGCCGACCACCCCTGCAGGCCGAACAGGTACGGGAGCACCGGGATGACCGCCCCGGAGGCGAAGAAGCAGAAGCTCGAGACCGCGGCGCTCATCCCGTTGCCGACGGCCTCGTGCTCGTCGCGCACCGAGGTCGAACCGGTGTCCGCGGTCACCGCCAGCCCGGCGATGACCTCGTCGGCGTGCGCGGTCGCCTCCGCCTCGGACATCCCGCGCGCCCGGTACACGAGCGCGAGCTCGTTCACGTCCACGTCGAGGTCCGCCACCGCCCCGCGTGCCTCCGGGTGCGGCGTCGAGGCCTCGAGGAGCTCGCGCTGCGACCGCACCGAGACGTACTCCCCCGCGCCCATCGACAGCGCGCCGGCGAGCAGGCCGGCGATGCCGCTCAGCAGCACGAAGTGCCGGTCCGCGCCGGACGCGCTGATGCCGATGATGAGCGCGAGGTTCGACACGAGCCCGTCGTTGGCGCCGAAGACCGCCGCGCGGAACGTGCCGGACAGCCGCTTCCGGCCCCGGTTCGCCAGACCGCGCACCACCTCGCCGTGGATCCGTTCGTCCGCCGCCATCCGCGCGGTCGCGTCCGCGTCCTCGGCGTAGGGCGAGCGGTCCTCGGCGCGCTGCATGAGCGCGAGCACGAACACCGACCCGAAGCGCTTCGCCAGCGCGGCGAGCACCCGCGTCCGCAGGCTGCCGCGCTGCGGACGGCCGACGTCCGCGCCGAGCAGGTCGAGCCAGTGCTGCTCGTGCCGCCCCTCGGCCTCGGCGAGGGCGGTCAGGATCTCGCGCTCCTCGCCGGTCCGGCGCGTCGCGAGGTTCCGGTACACGGCGGCTTCCGCGCGTTCGTCGGCGAGGTACCGCCGCCACCGTCGGGCGTCGGCCGGGGTGGGTGCGGATCGGGTCTCGTCCTGGAGGCTCATTAGAGACATCCTGCCCGGTCGCCACCCCTGGTCGCGACTCCACGGCGTGGTGCGCCGTCTCGGCCGGCGCGCCGCCCGCAGGCGGCCGGGCAGACGAGACCGCGGAAGCGACAGATCGCCGCGGACGGTCCGCGGTGATCTGTCGCCCCCGCGGAAGAGACCGGCCGCCGTCCGGGCCGGCGTGCGGTGCGCGCCGCGGGGCCGGAACGCGAGCGGGCGCGGACGGGAGCCGACGGCGCGCGGTGCGCCGAGCCTCCCGTTCGCGCCCGCAGGACGTCGGACCGTCCGGTCAGTCGCGGACGTAGGCGGGTGCCGCCTCGGCGTGGGCGTCGCCCACGCGGTGCACCCGCAGGTCGTTCGTCGACCCCTCGATCCCGGGAGGCGAACCGGCCGTGACGATGACCCGGTCGCCGGGCGCGGCGAGGCCGTGCTCGAGCAGGACGTCGTCCACCTGCGAGAACAGCTCGTCGGTGTGCTTCTTGCGCTCCACCAGGAACGAGCGGACACCCCACGTGAGCGCCATCCGGCGACGGGTCTCCTCGTTCGGGGTGAAGGCGATGATCGGCAGCCCGTGACGGAGGCGCGACATCCGCCGCGCGGAATCGCCGGACTCGGTGAACACGCAGAGGTAGGAGGCCTCGGTGAACTCGGCGATCTCCACCGCCGCGAGGGTGATGGCGCCGCCGAGGGTGCGCGGCTTCGTGCCGAGCGGCGCGATGCGCTCCAGGCCGTGGTCCTCGGTCGACTCGACGATGCGGGCCATCGTGCGGACGGTCTGCACCGGGTACTCGCCGACGCTCGTCTCGCCGGAGAGCATCACCGCGTCGGCGCCGTCGAGGACGGCGTTCGCGACGTCGGACGTCTCGGCGCGGGTCGGGATCGGCGACGAGATCATCGACTCGAGCATCTGCGTCGCGACGATGACCGGCTTCGCCATGCGGCGCGACAGCTCGACCGCGCGCTTCTGCACGATCGGCACGGCCTCGAGCGGCAGCTCGACGCCGAGGTCGCCGCGGGCGACCATGATGCTGTCGAACGCGTCGATGATCTCCTCGAGCGCGTCGACCGCCTGCGGCTTCTCGACCTTGGCGATGATCGGGAGGCGCTTGCCCTCCTCGTCCATGATCTCGTGGGCACGCTCGACGTCCTTGGCGTTCCGCACGAACGAGAGCGCGATGAGGTCGGCGCCCTGGCGGATCGCCCAGCGCAGGTCCGCCTCGTCCTTCTCGCTCAGCGCGGGGACGTTGACGGCGACACCCGGCAGGTTGATGCCCTTGTTGTTCGAGACGGTGCCGGCGACGACGACCTCGGTGCGGACGCGCACGCCGTCCGAGTCGAGCACGCGGAGGCGCACCCGGCCGTCGTCGATGAGGAGCGGGTCGCCGGGCTTCACGTCCTGCGGGAGCCCCTTGAACGTCGTGCCGCAGATCTCCTTCGAACCGGGGACGTCCTCGGTGGTGATCGTGAACACGTCGCCGACCGCCAGCTCGTGCGGGCCGTCCGCGAACTTCGCCAGGCGGATCTTCGGACCCTGCAGGTCGACGAGGATCGCGACCGGCTTGCCGAGCTCGGCGGCCGCGCGGCGGACGTTCTCGTAGTTGGCCTCGTGGACGCTGTAGTCACCGTGGCTGAGGTTGAGCCGGGCGACGTCGACGCCCGCCTCGATGATCTCCTTGACGGTCTCGTACTCCGACGTTGCCGGTCCGAGCGTCGAAACGATCTTTGCGCGTCTCAATGGATTCCTTCGTGCTGGTTGATGGTGCTTGTGT
>Ga0265780_10009840_pt1 | contig 11431 bp, 5 predicted proteins | sample P1T30metagenome_FD_192432 | JGI IMG/M metagenome (GOLD analysis project Ga0265780, IMG submission 192432) | Plant litter microbial communities from East Loma Ridge, Irvine, California - P1 T30 | ecosystem: Environmental > Terrestrial > Plant litter > Unclassified | place: USA: California... | reverse complement strand
CCAACAATTACAGGCGCGAGCTCAGATACCAACAGCCACTGCAGCTAAAAAGTGATGTGATTCCGAGGAAGATTTGGCAGACATGGAAGGTCGGCCCTCTAGGCTTCGAGAAGCGCGACTCGGATTCAGCGAAGACCTGGCCGGCGAAGAACCCCCGGTATCGGTACGAGGTTTTGACCGACGATAACGCGAACGATTACCTCGAATTCCACTACGGCGCTCACGGCATCAACAGACCAGACCTCGTTAATCTTTACCGAGAGCTTAACATAACGATCATCAAGGCTGACTTGCTTCGTTATCTCGTCATGTACGCCGAGGGTGGTGTGTATGCCGATATAGATGTGGAATGTCTCCGCCCTCTCGATCGATTCATACCCGAGCGGTACATTGAGGAGTAGGTCGATATGATTATTGGTGTCGAGATTGACGAGCCAACCTTCGCCGAGCACCCCATCCTCGGTGGCAAGTGCAAGTCCTTTTGCCAATGGACGTTCGCCGCCAAGCCCAGACTGCCAGTCATGATGAGGCTCATGGAGAACATACAAGCGTGGCTACATGAGCTGTCGCATCAGAAAGAAGTCGAGATATCAGAGCTGCAGCTAGACTTCGACGAGGTCATAAGCGGGACGGGTCCCTCTGCGTTCACAAAGGCCGTACTGGAGCAGATGACTGCACAGAATCAAGGCAAGCCGGTTACCTGGGACCTCTTCCACAATCTTGCGGAGTCGAGACTTGTCAATGGCATCCTGGTGTTGAATGTGGAGGCCTTCGCAGCCGGTCAAGGTCACTCGGACTCTGGTAACCATGACTCAAGGGGAGCTTTGGTAAAGCATCACTACCATGCTTCGGGATGGCCGACACTTCACCCGCGCCGCAACCACCCCATGTACGGCGAGGTAGAACAGTGTAACTGGAAGCCTGAGTGTGTAGCAGAATGGGTAAGTCTGGCAGCGACCCACTTCGTATACGCAACTTTACTGACATCGCATAGGACAAAAATGTCGCTGAATGGGATACGCTGCCTAAAGAAGAGCAGGATAAGCGCATCGCTAGCAAACCGGCACCGCCCGGTGGCATCAAGCCTCACTAGACTTGAGCATCTTGTGTATATATGGACGAACGTGTCCAAAACTGAATACATCGGGGTCTGCAGTGCTGCTGCATCGGGTCGGCGCATGCGGGATGGAGCTGGGGTGTCGGGTGCTACCCATCGCGTCGTCAGCTCGTGGTAGCGCGCGGTTCGTATCGAGCCCCAGAAGTCCAAGCGTAGCGCCGCGCAGTCTCGTACTCAACGGTCGCTATCGCCGCGGGTGTGGTTGGTGGTAGCTAGGAGGCGTGGTGATGGAGAGGTAGCGGAGCTCGCGTCTATGGACGATCGAAGATATCTTGGGGGCGTGACGTCATCGACGCGTCGGCCTACCACACGAATAATGTAATGTCATATGAACACAGCACAACAAGCAACCGCTCTTCGCTCCGCCTTGATGCATTCGCGCGTCTTTCTTGCCCATGATCTTGTCCCTGAACCTACGTCTTGTAAGAATTAAGGTGAGAGCTGGGCGTCACTCAGGCCACTGTTGAGAAGGCAAACCTCCGCGTCGCTCAAACAGCCGCGTGAGACATGCCTCTTTCCAATCGCTCACGGTACACTTCGAAGTTTTATCACTGCACATGGATGGCCCCAAATCCTGCCGTTACTTATGCGACGACGTTTCCTACTAACATCATCATACCTGGGTATTGTCTCCAATCCATTAACGATATGTACAACCAAGGACGCATTTGAGCTTCGACCTCGAAAGAAACGACTAAATCGTCTGCTCGACACTCAACGTAAAGGCTACGTTCTCAACAGCGCACGGCTATGCCCTCCTACCAGTGGTACCAGCGAGTGGCCTGATCTCAAAGTTCGCGGCCTCGATTCTAGGATGTGGGTCCAGATTTGGGCCCCAGGATAATGCGTACTACTGTCTAGACTGTGCTAACTCGACTGTTCTGATCGCTTTTGATATCCGCAGCTTCAATCGATTCCCGCATCGAGAATCCCACTTTTGTCGTGGAAGATGCCGCAGGAGGCAGATAGATATGAAAGCCCTTCAGACAACGTCCGTTACGACATCTTGGGAGAATGCTCTCTCATCTAGACCAAGAGCTTTGTCATATTAAATATTTACAGTAGTAGGCCGGAAAGCTGAGGCTTCTCCATGAGTGAAATTCAGTGTATCGAAGCCTGGGGTACATCTAAGGAAGGAACATGAAGACATCAGTGCGGTTTCATTCTTGCGCGACAATGAAAAAGGGCAAGACCATTGGAGGGCCAGATCTGTCTTTTCTTTCACTCGACACCCTCGGTCGGGCTGCCCTGCTCACATTGCGAACGCAGCACTGATGGAGCTGTTTCATTATCTTTCTCGTGACCGTCTAGGTGGGTAGTCACTTCGGGAACGATACTATGGACCGTACCGTTCATTCACAATGCCCATACGATGTTTTGATAGCATCACTCTATCCGAAGACAGTACTTGCAGCTATCAATAACACCCAGAGTTCTTTTCTACAATTCCAAGTCACATTGGCACACCTTCCTTGGCAGCGCAGATGTCCCGGCAATCGTCGCACAAATGGGAAACGCGCCCGCGAACCGAAACAGATTCGACAGGCGTTGATACGCAGCAACACTTCGTACCCGAGCTCAAGAGAGGATTCCACACGACTACGTCAAGTTTCACTTGCGAAGAGAGTGCGGATGAGAGCCATCGCAATGACCGCATCCAGAGAGTTGGCTTGACCCGACCTCGCACTATACCCTCAGCAGGTGCTGTAGGCACCAGTATGACAAAAAACAACCTAATCCGCAGCTCAACACACAGATCGACCTCTTCGAGTCTGCACTCCCTCAATCTGGGCGACTTGGCTACAGCATTGCCCCCAACTGGCTTGACCAGCTCGTCATCGCAAGGACACTCAACGATACATGTTTTTCCAGCGAAGCTCTTCCGGTCCACTCCCATGCGGATTTTCGCGTCACCAGGTAAACGCTCAACTTCTCCAACCGAGTCGATCGGCTCTAGCTATTCGTAGCATTCTGGCAGAGCAGGCGTGCACGGTCGACTTCGTGATAAACCACAAGAACCAGGTATGACAGAATCGTATGCAGATAGAGGTGGGAGCGTCCCCGAGTTAATCAATCAAGAACAAAGAGGGTGGAGTAGGGCACGGGAACGGGAAAGAGAGAAGCGGCCTGGTCTTGCACGGAGACTCTTTCGACGCTTCACAAGCTCCGATGTAGATGCGCAGAGAGACGATTTGAGCAAACCGAGCACCGGAGATCTATACATCATGAAACGTGGTAAACGAAGGAGTACCAACTTCGGCTTCTAATCGAAATGGAGCTCAGGAATATGCCACGTGACATCATGGGGCATACAACCAGACAATGTAAAGCCACCGTCTTGGAGGATAGAAGCGGCCTCAATGTTGAGCCTGCCAGGAAGGTGTTGGGAGGTGGTTTGTCTGCTTCATGAGAAGATAGCGTCGAGAAGTAAGGGGGCCGTACCCAGGTATGTCGAGCGCGCGTGACGACGTCAGTCACGTGATGCCCATTTGGCGGGTACTACCTAGGTAATGTAGTGTAGATTACATATGAACTGAACCCAGGCCCTATAATTGGACTGTATCGCATCTTGCAAACTGAGCATCGTGAGGAGAGAAGACGCGATGCAAATGCGAATGTCCTGTCAAGTCCGCACGTACTGCCCAGGTGAGTTTAGTGTCTTCCAAACTGTGCACGGGCAATGACGTCCCCATCGCGAATGCCCGACCTTGGATAGCTGCCAATCTTCCCACTTCCCTCCAGCTCCTCATCTCCTTCTACTTGTTTTCATCAAATCACGTCAGGATTCCGCCCATGATGTTTCGTAGTCGTTCGTAACAGCCATGCTGCGGCGGGGCAACCCAATTTTAGCTGGGTGCAACGCGCCCGCGTGGTGGCTTAGCGCGACGATGGGACGCCGCACTGCCGTTCGCTCACCCTCGTGACAGCTTACGCCGCTAATGCATTTCTCACTTCCTGCGACTTCATCGCAGTCGATCGACAGCGATTGAGGTCAAACTTTGTTGTGCAGTTTGCGACGCCATTCAAATACGAGAGGACGCTATGGACCATGTCGGCGCTTCCCTCGAACTCCTTCATCGTACGTGTCACTGTCAATAACCGCTGTTCTAAGCTTCATGCATTGCACGACATTGTGCAAGAGATGGCTGAACTACAGAGGTCTTGACTAAACGTTTGTCTGTTTTCAAAAACGGAACCGAAGACAATGGAGTCCAAATTCACGATGCTAACGTCGCTGTAGTCATTTGCGCAACTTTGATCTTTGTCCGCGACGTCACGAAAGACACAAGCGGCATAACTAATACAACGAACTTTTTGAACGAGACGCTTGTATTCTTGGACGTGTTTTCGAACGTCTGCTTCAGCGACTTAACCGGAGTTTTACGCGACAGTCGTGTACATCGTATTCTAACAAGTGATGTAGAGTACTCTCTTTACTCGCTCAACAAGTCTTTAGCCGCGCACCGGGAAGCGTGGAGGTACATCGGCAAGAGCCCCACACCCGGTGCGGGCCAAAGAAGCATTGAAAACCTGAAGCGCGGTCGCGCCGCGTCACTAGATGTTCAGCATGAGAAGAAGTGCTGGAGAGATGAAATGAAAGAACGCTCGCAACTCTGGCGAGAAAAGGCACGCCCGGGACTATACAAAGCATTGTTCGGAGAAGAGGAGATGGCCACGCTCACCTTGAGCTGCTTGCAATGGACGCATCGGCTTCGTCAGACTCTGGAAATTGTCTTCCTCGGCATCGGACCTCCGGATCCAGGATTCGGTAATTCCAGGCAGGCTGCTATCCTTGGCGTGGCAGAACAACTCGAACGCCAGCATCGAGCAGGTGCAGAGCCTTCGGGCGACTATACTGCGCTCGTTGGCGCGCTCAGAGAAACGATCAGCACTGGGCAGCCATCGCACGGCCTTATCAAGACGATATACGATGACGGTGGAGATGAAGTCGATGTTCTTGTCGAAACGCGATCGGACGACGAGACGCCTGCTGAGTACATGTGTCACTTGACGTGGTTGCTACAGGCTCCTCATCAGACTGACGTATCCGTCAAGAGCGACGCCCAGAACGGCTACCAGCTACACACATTAAGCTGTATGGGTTTCATCGATGATCCACTCGACAGAAGGAGTCTTATCGTCTACCGCGCGCCCCAAAGCCATCCTTGGGCATCAAACCCACCGTCTTTGTATGACATGATCTCGAAGGGTCCGACCGCGAGATCCTCAATAGGAAGCCGCTTTCTCATCGCAAGGGGGCTGACAAGCACACTACTCGAGTCGCATGCCTCCGGATGGGTTCATGGGAACGTACAGTCGCGCAGTATCGTAATGCTGCCAAGATCGTTTAACGATCTCGAACTATCTCCCTTCTTTGTTGGCTGGGGTGTCCTCCAACCTCTCGAGGCTACGCACTTCCCATTGGAGCCGAACCTGTACCGCCACCACGACCGTTTTGGCCGACCATCTTCCGAATATTCCAACGAGCATGAGATCTACTCACTGGGCGTGGTGCTTCTAGAGCTTGGGTTATGGCGGACGATGGCGAAAGTCTTCGCTCGCCGCATAGAGAAGTTCCCGATCTTTGGCATTGTACAGCAGCAGGAGCTGTTCAATCGTATACACAATGCGACACTAGATTGGGCCAACAGTACCGAAATCGAGAGGGAGATGGGGAAGGCTTATGCGCAAGTCGTGCTGAAGTGTCTCACTTGGCACTACGAGGATCCAGTCGAAGGCATGATTGAGTTCCGAAAGCAAGTCGTCGACGTGTTGACCACAGGATGTGGATTATAGCTGATGAACTGCTTCTCGACATCAACCTCAATCAGATTGTGACACATTCCAGATTTGAGAGCGATCAAACACTAGCGACTGAGGATGAGGAGGGGTCGCGCAAATAGAGCAATGTCGTGAGCGGAAAGAGTCCTACGCCAAACACCAAATACAAGCGCGCATACAAACAGCAACGAGTGTGCCGACACACAAACCTCTGAGGCGGGGAAAGTGATGTTTCGTGTGCTATATGTTGGCGCTTCGACCTTACATCCATCGTTGGGTCGCTCCATCCTCTTCTTCACTATATACAATACAGCAGTATATGGAAGCCTAGGCTTTCAACTCACTTATCGATTACGATGTTCGTGGTCCTTCCACTGGTCTCTGCGCCAAGTGAGCTTCCTGCATAACTGTCCGGAAAATGCTATGACCACACACGGCCAGCGTCCGTCATTGCAGGCTTCTCAGAACCGTTATGACGTTACGAAAATTGTATTAACTCGCCATGGGCCCGTTCAGGAGATGCACTCGAGCACGGGTACCCAGAAGGTGCTTCGTCTTCCGATGAATAGCCCGTCTCTTGATACACTTAAGCCCCTTGTCCACCCTCCACCCTTACACCCACCAGCGCTCTCAAAGTCTCGGTTTCACCGGCTGTACCGCGACTACCGCTCTCCACGCACACCGCCCCGCCCTCACATCTTCCGACAAGTACTTGAAAGACTGCGCCGACCCGTCGAACTCAAGGCCCATATCGCCTAGCTCCAAGACCAAGGCCCAAGTATCGTAATGTACGACGAGAACGAAGACTTCGCTCCTGAAGACTTAGCCTGGATCGCGGCCGATGTCGAAAAGAGTGAAGAAGAAGACATGAGTCGCGCTCTTCAGGCAAGTCGGACTACAATGGGAGATGGATTGCCACCTCGTCCTACGAGCGCCAGGGCCGCAAGACAGCCCGCGGACGAGGGCGAGGAGATCCTTCTTGCGCTTTCCGTCAGCCGGGTGGAGACAGAAGAGGCGGTTCGGAAGCGCAACGCTGAGGCTGAGGCGGACCGGCAACAGCTTCTTGAAGTTCAAAGGCAGTCTGAGCGTGAAGCACTAGCTGCCCATCAAGAACGCGAGGATACTCTTGTTGCGCTGTCTAACAGCCAGGTAGAGGCAGAAGAGGCGAGTCGGAGACGCAATGCAGATGCAGAGGCGGACCGACAACAGTTTCTTGAAGCTCAAAGACAGTCTGAGCGCGAAGCACGAGCTACCCATCACGAACGCGAAGTTACCCTGAAAGCTGAGCTACAGTCTCTGAAGGATGAGCGAGCTCGGGCTCAAACTGCGCGATTACACCAAGAGACCTTGGATCAGGCCATCGTCGAGAGCAAGGTGGCAGCCGAGACTGAGCAGCAGCAACATGAACAAGAGTCTGCACGCCTTCGGGAGGCATACGCTGCACGTAGTTTGAGCGAAGAGGAGCAGCTGCTGATGGCGATAAGCCAGAGTCAAAATGAAGAGCATTCTCGTGAAGTTGCCCATATCGGGCAACTTCGGGAGGATATGTTGCACTGGGTCAATGAGCACGGACGGACCTCTGCACCATCGGGCGAGCCATCGCCTGCCCAGTTACCAGAAGACCGTCCAGTGTTAGGAGCCATAGCGTCCTATCCTCCGGGTCCTGTCACTGAGCAGGAACAAAGGAACGTGGCCAGTGCTCAGGAGGTCCTCGAGAATCCGAATGTACTTTATCGGCCTTTAACGCCGATCTCAGAGACATCTACATCGCGACCAGCGAGCCTTCGATCAGTGGCAGGACCCCAAGCCCGATGCTCTAACATCGTCACCGCCACAACCCCGACGAATGACAGCAGGCCGGCTGTTAGGCTTCCTTATTTACCTGGTGCACTTCCTACACCACTAGCCTCCGATAGAAGCAGATCGTCCATCCGATCGGTTTCCTCAGGTCGCCCACCCTCGTACCAGACGGTAGAAGAGAACCCTGCGCGGAGAGCGGAATCTTTTGGAGTACCCCACGATTTTCCAAACGAATCACAGACCAGCGAAGATCCTCCCCGATACCCTGGCACTTATCCTCTCTCTCCTTCCCAGGCTGGGTCAGCGGATCCTAATCCAGTAGTCCGTTCAAGGCCAATTGCTGGGACGCCCTTACTACCAGGCGCATACCCCCCTTCGTACGTGAGCAGTAGAGCGCCTCGCAGCGAGGCGGGAGCATTTTATGAGACGCCTGGGCAAGAAAGTAACGTGTCTCGACGCCCGTTGGGCAACAGGGGATCCAGCAATGTTTCTTTAGTGTCATCATTCCCGGGCCAATCTGCGGGGAATAGTCATTCGCGGGGAACTAATGTGTCTATGCGAAGCGAATCGTTCCCTGGCGCATATCCGCCATCGTCGCAAGCAAGTCTTGTCCCGAGTCGGCTGAATACAGTATCGTCCGGAGGGACATTCTTCACAGCCCAGGGAACGCAGCCACCTCAGCGCATTTTAACACCACAGTCCACTCTCTCCGATCTCTGGAATCATCGGGACCGAGATAGTCATCAGTGGGAGGGACCAGAACCCCGTCCGTTCACACCAGTTTCGTCATCTGCACGTTCAAGCGAAGCCTCATCTGCTATCCGACCGCCGTCGTCTCGCACTTCTCAGGGGAGCGTTGCGCGTAAGCCTGTTGCAAGATCTCAGCAAGCTACTTCCGTTGCTGCTGAGCACCCAGCGCCAGCCATTGCTGCCGGTGCTGTCAGCTCGGTGGACGTGATCTCTTCTGGCTTACAGCAGGACCCGGTGACAAATATCTTTAACGCTCCGGTCAGTGTGACCATCAACAACTATCCCGAAGCGCCCAAGTCCTCCCAGAATCTGTTGAAGCAAGTCTTCAATAAGAGCAGGCAGACTAACAAGGGTGTGAAATTGTTTGAGCAGAAAGGTGCAGGACTCCTATTCAAGAGCATAGCTGAAGCAGCAGTGGGGAGTAGCACAGCATATGTCAAGAAGACAACCAACTGGTTACATACCAAGTCCTCTTCTTCGGCTCAAGAGTCTATACTCAGGGAGTTTGAGGGGACGGGCCGAACATATGTTCCCCCGTTCGTGGACACAGGCAGCATTGCTAGTCCTTGGCCTGCGAGCCAGCCACTACAAGTCATGAACCCGAGTTCATCGAGTTCGACTCCCACGATACCAGCGACACCAACGCTACCTGAGACCTCTCATCAAATGATGGCGACGGATATAACACCCCGAAGGTCATCACGCTCGATTCTGAGCTTGCCTGAGACGGTCGCGTCACGGCAATCAGAAATGCCTGGACGACAGAGTGATGAGCTCGCCACTCCTCGACCATCTTCATCGCAGCGGTCGGTGACGTCACCTCCACTGACAGCTACGATACCGTCGAGGCCAATGTCGCTGGATCAATGGACTGTGTCCCAGATTTCGGACGTGAATGGCAACGCCGTGACTCCGCCTAGCGTCTGTCAATCGAGGGTGAGAATCTCGATGGACAACGACAGTTTCCGGTGCGCTTCTGAATTGCGTCCCCAGCCGCTGGACATCCGCAAGCAGCCTCCTCCTGTTCCACCAAAGCCTATAGAGCTGACTAGTCCTTCTGCAACTGTAGAGCCATCGAGGCCACCACCGCGTCCTCGGAGCCGGAACCCGATGACGAGGCGTATGCTTGACGAGCAAGAGGACCGGTCTGGATGGGTACAGCAACCAGTGCATCTTCCCGTCATGAATCTGACCCAAGGGCCAACGATGGGCTCACCGGATTCTATTACGGTGACACCCCCAACACCTCGGCGGATCAACGTAGATTTGAACCGGCGCAGTCAGTTTGGGCCAATTGACACGAGCCTGGCGAACGTGCCTCCTAGTGAACGTCGTATCGACGAGTTCAATTCGCGATCAATGATGGATCTGGGCATGATGGGCCAAGTAGGCAATCCAGCTATAATGGAGCCACTGCGTGGACAGTACGAGCAGACCTATGCCCGTCCACCGCACGTGCAGCAGGAAAGGCTGAACTCAGATGCGAGAGCAAGGAAGAAGGAAAAGGACACTCAGAAGGCTTTACGAAAGCAGTTCTGAAGGTTGAGGAGGCACGGAAGAGTAATCATGGGACGGAGGAGGTTTCACCATCGGACTATCTTAGCATCGTTTTTCAAAGTATCGCAAACAATTGTATATTGTTTTTCATCTCTGAAGCAGTTGCGGTGATATTATAACAGCATCATGATGTTGGCACAACTCAACAGGCTTGGAGATCTACGACTGTTTGATTCCTCTGTTTGTCAACCGGGAACAAACACCTCAGATAACGGTACTCGACATCGCGCACGTGAGTGGTGGGATAGTGACCCACTTGGGCAGGGGTGTCGGCCTCTCCAACATTTCCCGATCGATAAGCAACGAGATTCTCGCCATGGCAATAAGAGTTCACATCACGCTGCAAACCCAAAAGGAATAAGTATCCGAGTGCCAGGCGCGGGACGATCTTGATACGCGTTTCGAGAGTTCTTCCGCCTTTTCTACCAAACCTAAGCGCATTATGGGGTCAATGGACATTGCAAGTGGTATGAAGACGGTATGCGATCAATGTGGGCAGTCAAAGAGTTCGACTAATCCTAGATAGAGCTGGAGTCGTTTAGTGCGGTTTGTCGCAACCGAAGACGGTGCTGAGCATATCGGCGAGCCCATCGATGCTGAGTTGGATGGTATGTCGATTTCCAATCTCTACTTGCTATGTCTAACGAGTCGCAGTCGGTGCAGCTCTTGCTTCAGGATCGGAAGTCAAAGTCCGCGTCTTCACAGGATCGTCGGTACTCTCCGTGGATACCCAGCCAACATTAGTAACCTACACGATATCAAGACTACTGCCACCGCTTTCAAAGGCAGAAGTCGGAACCATCCGCTGTATAGGCCTGAATTATCGGAAACATGCCAAAGAGATGAACTTGGACCTTCCCGACCACCCGACGCTGTTCTTCAAGCCTTCAACATGCCTCGGTTCGCCAAACGCACCTTTGGTCGTTCCACATCAGGCGACGGATGGCCAGGCCGATTACGAAGCCGAGCTTGCAGTTGTCATCGGGAAGCCAGCCAAGAACGTGAGCAAAGAAGATGCGATGGAATACGTGCTGGGCTACACATGTTCGAATGACGTAACCGCGCGAGTCCACCAGTTTAACGGAGCGCAATGGGGGTTCGGCAAGGGCTTCGATGGCTTCGCGCCAATGGGACCATGCTTGGTATCGGCGTCTTCGATACCAAACCCAGGCGACATTGAGCTGAAGACAGTACTCAACGGCGAGACTATGCAATATTCGCTGGCGAACGATATGATCTTCAGCGTACCAGAAATAGTGGCATATCTGAGCCAAGGAACGACGCTAGAGCCAGGTAACGTAATCATGACGGGTACGCCGCATGGAATTGGTGTGAGCAAGGTGCCGAAGGTATGGCTCAAACCAGGAGATGACCTGAGAATTGTAATGAGTCATGGTATGGGAAGTCTGGTTACACCGGTAGCTT
>Ga0265780_10009839_pt1 | contig 11431 bp, 5 predicted proteins | sample P1T30metagenome_FD_192432 | JGI IMG/M metagenome (GOLD analysis project Ga0265780, IMG submission 192432) | Plant litter microbial communities from East Loma Ridge, Irvine, California - P1 T30 | ecosystem: Environmental > Terrestrial > Plant litter > Unclassified | place: USA: California... | reverse complement strand
CTGTATCAGCGACAACTTTTTTGCTGTGAATGCCGCGATAGGGCAGGTGAGCTGCAAATATCTTCATGGCCCCAAAGACACCACTAATGCAACCAGGCTCTGTGCCACCACCATTGATAGCATCTCTTCATTGTAAATGAGCACCGTAGGATAGCTCCCACCAAACCAATGTCTTTTTTACAGTACTTTGGCGGCTATTGCTGGACATACCTTTGCACTGCAGTGCGGACAAGGGCAGCGGTAGATAGCTTCTGAACCTACTATGTAAGTCCCTTCGTGTTGAGTAAAAGCTCATCAAGAACAAGGAGTCGAAATCGAGGGCCTCGATATAGATGCTTCAGCGAAAACGCCAACAGCCAGCTCATTCGCCAGAAGCTCCAGTCGCTCAAGAACAAGAATCCCCGCGAATGGCGGCCTGGTGGTGGCTGAAAGTGCTACAAGCGTGGGCTTCGTCCGCGGCTCGAACCTCGTCGTGAAGCAAAAGGAATCATCCTTGGAGGAACGCCTCGCAGAAAACGAACATGAGTACATTTTCGGAATTGGCTACCCGGAACCGAACATGTACGAATCCGCATTCTGTTGCGGCCTCGTTGACAGACACGCAACAGATGTCTTGTCGACGAGGCCAATAAAACCATGGCCGAACTGGACATGGACCTGGGCCTCTACGCTGTCGATCCCTCACGATGGAAGGAGAGAGGTGAGCCTCAAACCCACCACCGCGGGGTCAACTCGACCGACGTTGGCTACGAAACGAGGAGCTCGAAATGAATTACACTTGTCGTCGTCTTCATCCGCCTGTACTGGTTCGAGAAGCGCTTCCAGAACGTGGTGATAGTGTCCTGCAGCGCTCGTGACACACGCACATTGTCGAAGAGCAGGTTCACCGCAATTAGTCGACTCCAGAAGCGCTTGCTTCTCCCGATTTGGAAACTGACTCCAAAGTACAAATCATCTGGAGCTGAATCTCATCGGCTCGACATAATCTTTCCTCGTCCTTATGCTCTCCAGCCCAATCGGTAGACTGCCAGATGCCGGATACGCATGGTAGCTGGTCGCCATGGTACCCAGGTGAGAATAATCGCAGCGCTGTACTCCGCCTATGAGGAGCCGTCGAAGTTCAGCCATGCTTCAACCACGATGTCATCAGCACACTGTGGGCCTAGGCCACTCAAGTTCTTCTCGACTTCTCGGATCGTTCAGTGCAGCACCACGAAAATTGGACGTCACCATTGCATGCCCGGGCCAGCTGCAGGACCGGACCAGTTGCAGCTCAGATCGAGAATGAGGTGTATCACTCTAACGTGGGAGAGGCACATCATGGCCGAGCCATGCAGCTTCAATGCGTAAAAAGCAACGATGGCCTTTGATCATGCCTATCCGGTCTTCATGCTCTTCTTCTTCCTACGAGATCAGATGCCTTGGACGAGGATAAGACATTGAGATTCAGCGCATCTGATCGCTCGACACCACCGTGCCACACAACTTGCAGCGAGGCGACAATCTGCCCACGGCGGCGAGCTTCGTCCAGAATGTGGAACAATGGGACGCCATCGCGACCGAGGTGAACTAACGGGATTGCCGACGAACTAGGAAAGAGTCTGGAGGTACGACAAGGTCCACCATCGCGACACCCAGTACAAAGACGAGTTTGGCGACCGCATCTCCGAATCACCAACCACACCGACGAGCAACAGCGAGCCTGGCTTCTAGTCGAAAGAGCTCAGGAAGTTCGTTACCAGCTCAGCTACTTTCCTGATCTTACCGGCAGGCAGATTGAACGATCAAAGGGGGCTGCCGATGCAAGAGCTGTCTCAGCAGAGCACAGCAACACCACCATACTCGGGAGGAACACAACAACCATTGTATAGGCATATACGTACATACACAGAGTTGCCGCAGGCAATTCAGAGTATTTGAAAGACATCGGGTTGTGTTGAAAGAGTCGTTGCCATGGGCTCGATGATAGTCTAGAAAGCAATCCAAACGTTCTACCCCACTAACATTGAACCACTACCACTCGCGACTCTCCGTGCACCCTTCCACGCTCACGCCCCTCTACCCCATGCACACGTCGCTGTTGCCAGATCCGTCGCGCTGGCAGCCTGCAGGCTCCTTCCACGACTCAGGATGGCAGGAGCGAACTATGAGATTGTAGTGCTTTCCTCGTCCCCGCCGGTGCAGGCTCCTGAGCAGTGTGCGCCATCCTCGCCACTTGACCACTACAGATCATCCCCACGACGCGTTAATATGCAAGCACCCTCGCTCCTAGCGCTCTCTCCGCCCGTCAGCCCACAGAAGAAGACATCCGGCGCGTCATCAGCGAGCTCTCGAAAGGTTCCCATCCCTCTCGAGGCCATACGCGGATTCGCCACCGTCGGCAGTCTCGTGCGCTCCGAGCACTTTGCACAGCAATTGGACGACGAACTCAGCGAAACACGGCGAGCGCAATCGCGCAATGGGTCACTAGAAGATGCAGCAGAAGTCACGGCGGTCAAGAAGAAGCCCACGAAGCGTGCTCCTGCTGCTACCACGGCGGTGGACGGCGATGCGAAACCCAACCCCAAACCTAGAGCTCGGAAGCCCAAGGCGGGGAGCCTTGTGTCTGCACACGACCCTGAGCTGCGACTTCCACCCTCCAAAGTCTCGCCTTTCTTCCAGACTGAGGGTGCAGAAGCCCCAATTGACGCCACGATCGGGTCAGCGGATGTCGCACCAAAACTCAACAAGGCAGGCAATGCACGAAAGCCTCGCGCAAAGAAAGAGAAGACGGGGGATGGCTCTGTAGAGCCCAAAGTCAAGAAGGCGAGAGTCACGAAACCCAAGGCAGCTAGTAAGGCGGTCGGGAAGTCGAAACAGGACGATGCATGTGTTGAGTCGGTGCATTTTCGAAAGGACATTGAGACGGCTGATCCTGCAGCACATGAGCCAGCAACGCGACCCTCGAGGCCCAATCAAGATGCAGAATCCGCAGAAGCTCCAATATGGGAGCTACCACCAAGCCCGCAGCCGAAGAAGAAGCGTGCGCCAAAACAGCATCCTCCTGAGCCAGTCCTGGAAAGTCTAGAGCTAGAGGAGGCAGTTTCGCGACGGAGAAATTGGACGCCACCAAAAGACACGGCCATTCCAAGCCCTTTCACCGACTCCGTGGGCAAGGAGAACAAGGTCGTAGAGCCAGACGGCAACGGCCCTGGGTTCACGCACTTGGTCTCAAACTTTGCGTATGCACAGTCATCTTCGGCGAAACTCACAACTAATATAACAAATTCCTCAACTACGGAAGTGGCGGCGGTCACGAAGCGCCGGCGAGTCGAGGTTAGCATTAGTTGCGATTCATCAGAGTGAGCTTGCTGACATGAAATCACAGCTCATCGATCTTCCTGGTAACCAATCCAACTCAAGGCATTCGTCACCAGAGAAAGGCAAAGCCCCCAAGAAGAAGGCGCGGACCATCACAGACATAGCTACCGAGCAGTACCAGACTCGCAATGTCAATGAAGCTCCCGCAGATGTGACTAGCAACTTCTTTCAGCCTAAGACGACCGTCACTAAGGTGCCCTTGAACGACACGACAGCATCGAATGGCGACGCTCCACCTAAGAAGCCACCTCGCAAGCGCTCGACTTCCAACTCAGACTCTGAGAAGGGCCCAGGTAAAGCCAAAGCAAAGAAAGCTTCCAACAAAGCCGCAAAACCCAAAGTAATTGCTGAGAAGCTGCTAAGTCCCGGCTCAGCTTTGACACGCCTGGGCAGGCAAGACATTCTCTTTGGTACCTCAAGCCAGCTGGCACTTGAGGAATCACCCACCCTTGTGCGCCAGATTCAGCAAGCAATGAAAGAGTCGGAAGAAGATGCAGATCGCTCGCTCAGCCACCTACTGGAGCCACCACCTCAATGGCCGAACCTCAGTAGGGTGGCAGGGAGGCGCGGTCTGTGGGGCGCAAGCTCCAGAGATGCACAAGGTGGCTTGCTCGAGCAGATGGAAGATGTTTACATTCCTGAGTTCGATCGTACGCAGGAGTTTCCATTGTTGATGGACGGCGGGATTGATGAGCGTGATGATGCACCCGATTCGTTCATAGACATCAACGACGTAGTACCTGCGCCAGCAGTTATCATATCGTCTGATCTGCCGACACCACCTCTAGCTCAATCACACGAATCGCAAAGCAAACCAAGTGCTGGCGCGCATATTGCCGAGCGTGTGATAAGGGACGTGGTGTTTGACGACATTGACAACTTCGACTTCCAGCCTCCTCCCTCGAACCAGAACGCGGAGTCACAGGATAGCTTTGTGGACATTGATGAATTTTTGCCGGTATCTGCTCGAAAGAGTACGCTGCTGCCGCCCAAAGTACGTCCGCCAGCAACAGCATCCGTCTATGAGTCGCCTAAGAAGCGTCGCGGCCGTCCGCCCAAAGCACAGTCGTCGACACCAGCAGAAGTACCGGTGCCAGAAAAGAACAAAGCCAAAGCAAGAAAGAAAGAGAAGAGTGTGCCTGTGCCGCCTACAACGCCGCCCAAAGCATCCGGCCGCTTCATCGACATTGACGAGATCCTGGACTCGGACGAAGAGATTATGCAAGCCCTCTCTCCCGCATCGCCGCGCACACACAAGCTGCCCAATCCCGAACCCTTGCCCCTTTTCTCGATTTCCCCAAGTCGCGCAAAGACCACCGCAAAACCGAATGTGGACGCCAGCCTCGTGCGCATTCCCGCCGCGCATCTTGAATGGCAGAACATAAAGAAAGACGTTGGCGCACGCATAACAGCACACATCCGCGCCCTGCCGCCCACGTGTGATCCCTCCCGGCCGTCATGGCATGAGAAGATGCTCATGTACGACCCCATTGTGCTGGAGGAGCTCACGGCACATTTGAGTGCGCAGACGCGCATTAGGAGCTATAGGCGCGCGACGAAGGCGCAGGTGAAGAGCTGGGTGAAGACGACTGGCGGTGCGGAAGCGAACGGTGACGAAATCATGGCGGTCGAAAGGGAATTGGAGGCTTGGATGGTCAGGGAATGGTGCGAGAAGATGAGCGTGTGTTGTGTGTATGCGGAGCGAGGCAGAGGGGGCGCGAGGAAGGGGTTTTACTAAACAAGCAGTAAATGTGAGTACTGTCCTGCTGGTTTGTGCCAAAGCCGTGCCCAAAACACTTACAGCCCTATTCTCCCACCGACCGCGTCTCCACCTCAAACCATGCCTCTATTGCCTCTGCGTACCGCAACTCGTCTTCTAGCTTGGCGAGCTTGTCGTCGAGGTACGCTATCGCCGCTGGGATGCGGCGCAGAAGCCTGGCCTCGACGGCGAGCGCGGCGAAGGTATCGAAGAGCCAGTCGCGCTAGAAGGTAGGATTAGCTTCAATGATAGGCCTTATAGGCTTGTACGAGGCAGTACCTTGGACTCAATGTCGGCTATCTCTGCCTTTATGATGGCAGAGTTGTGGTACGGGCGCTCGAAGTCGGGCGCGGAGGAGTCGTCGTTTGAAGACATCATTGGTGTGTGTGGTGATCTAATATCATTATGTGTTAGCTAGGAGGTATACAGTAGGTTGGTAGGAGCTGTCTAGGAGTTTTGGGGAATGCTAGGGGCATACGTACGTGTCGCGGATGTGGGTCGCTTGGGGGTATTTTGAACTTGGAGAAGGCGAAGCTTGGCACTGGTCGTTTGGAGGGAGATGGGATGGATTTTGGAACTTCGACATGGACTGGGACTCGAACTGTCGAAGGCTCAGAACTACGACGGCTTACGGCGACGTAGCCACCTGGCTCGCATGTCACGCAGCGACTACACTACACCGACAACCTTCGGCTGATCATACAGGTGGTACATTCACAGGTTGCGCGTGGCCTCGTCGGTTTCTTCGAACAGCTTTTCTTTCAATTCACGGCACCGGTGCCAACACTAACAAACTTCTCCCCAACTCCCAGCTCCCACTACCAGCCAACGGCGTCTTGCTCTCGGTTTCACTCAGTACCTGTAAGCTCATGTCCCGCAAAGTTCTGCTAATGGGGCAGAATCGAGCACAGCTTACAAACCACTTTCACGACCCCGTCACCCTCATCGCAACGGGCTGCCCACGCATCTAGCGCTCCACCGCAACGGCCGCCGCGAAGTCTCGCTCCCACTGCCTGATCAGGCCGTCCCATCCCTGGATCACGGCCAGGAAGCGGCGGGGGGCCTGGCCGGGCGAGGTCGTGCGCGCCATGGCGGTCCGCCACAAGACGGCGTTCTAGTTCATGCCATTAGGTACGGTTATAGGGAAGGGACAGTAGAGGACTTACGGCGGCGTGGCGCTGCGTTATGCGAGCGCGGATGTCGGCGGACGGCTCGTAGTCGTGCGGCACGGTTGGTGCCAAAGCGGTTGACATCGTGTTTGTGTGTTTGTGGTCTACAGAGTTTCATTGTGTATTAGCTAGGAGGTACACAGTAGGTCGGCGGGAAGTATTGGGAGGTTGTAGGCAGTGCTAGGGGGATACGTACGTGTCTTGTGGGTGGGTTGCTTAGGGAGGAAGATTTCGGGCGCGAGTTTTGGACATGTTGGTGTGTGGCTTGGCGTTGAGGGTTTGAAGTGAGATGGGATGAAAATTTGGGGAACTTCAAAATGAGGATTTGAGTGCCGGTTCTGTGTGGCCTCGCCTATATCCTCACGCCACTACGCGTCCGCCCTGAGGCGAAGTAGCTACCACGTTGGTATATCTACCGGCGATTGCATGGCGATTACAGCGCACAAGAGACCTCCAGCCTATGCCGTTCTCGGTGTAATGCGTGGTGACGGGCTCGGTGTCCTGCGTGACGTCGTCGCTCGTTTGGTATGGGGGTGATGCTCGAGTACAGCTCAATCCGCCGGCCCTGCGAGCGCTGAAAAGTTCAGTATCGACAGTTCCTCGAGGATAGCTCATCTTGGCAGTTTTGGATGATGGCCTGGTGCGCAGTCATCCACCGCTCTGGTACACATTTAGCACTCGACTCGGAGACCTACTCCTCACACACTGCCCTACGTAGCCACCACGGTCACAGAGCTTAGCAATTACAGCACAAATTACAGTATCCTAGGTTCACCGACTACGCCGTCTCCCTCCCAATACCCGCCTTATACCTACTCAAGCACCTCTCTCTCGCCATCTTGTGCTCCACAATCGGCTCCGGATACCCTCGAATACCTCCACACGGCACATGCACCTTCTTCCCATCCACCGCACTCAGCTCCGGCACCCACTTCCTGATGAACTCGCCCTCGGCATCATACCGCTCAGACTGCAGCCACGGATTGAAGACGCGGAAGTATGGCTGCGGATCTACGCCCGTGGAGGAAGAGAAGCCCCATCCGCCGTTGTTGGACGCGAAGTCCCCGTCGATGAGGCGTGTCATGAAGTATTGTTCGCCGAGGCGCCAGTCGAGAAGGAGGTGCTTTGAGAGGAAAGATGCGGTGATCATGCGGAGGCGATTGTGCCTGGGCTGTATTAGTGGAAGATATCGAAGTCGAGGCATACAAGTACGTACATGTATGCTGTCTCGTTGAGGCAACGCATTGCGGCGTCGACAATGGGGTAGCTAGAGGTGTATATACGAAGTCAGTGTATGTCTCACATGCATTTCGTACATGGAACTCTCTTACCCGGTGCGGCCTTCGCACCAGGCGCGGAAGTGCTCATCGTTGTATTCCCATTGGATGTTCGTGTATTCGTATTTGAAGGGCTTGTTCATGCTAATCACATTATCAGTAGATTATTCACGTTCCTCGGTTAAACCTACACACCTGATATACGGCCAATGCACAAGGACATGCCGATAGAAGTCGCGCCACGCAACCTCTGAGATCCATCCCTTGATGCCTTCATTACCTCCGTCTAGTTTCTTCGTCGAATTTGTGTCTCTCGCTGAGCGCACGCTTGTTCGCGCTGCAAGTGTGCCAGCAGCATGATGCACACTCACACGTCCGGTGCTGTTGAGACTTGGAAAGTTGCGGGTAGCTTGGTATTTGCCCGCCTTCTCAGTCAAGAAGTGCTCAAGACGATCGAGTGCTCTTGCTTCGCCTGCTGGCCAGAGCGCGTGTAACCGTGTCTTTTCTTCGTCCGTGAGAGACTTTGAGTCTGGGAGGTCTGGTGTTTGGGCTTCGAAAAGTGCGGAGTAGTTCGCGCGGAAACCAGATGGGTTCTTGGAGGGCATAGGGCGCTCGTTAAGTAGGTGTGGATGTGTGTGAAGGTGTGCAAGCCATTGCCTAAACCATGGACTATACACAGCATATTGTTTCCCACTGCCAGACTTGAGACTACCGGGTGGGACTACGCAGTCGTCGTGCTGGGGATCAAAATTGATGCCCTTGTTCAGCATCATTTGCACGAGTCGGGTTTCTCGGCGCAACTCATCGGGCTCATATTCGAGATTGCAGAACACGTTTCTCGCGCTCCAATCGTGCGCTAATTCGACCATGCGCTTTGCAACATTTTTGCGATCTGATATCGTCTCGATATACAACGGTATATCTAGCTCTGCCAGCTCTTTCCGCAACATCTCGACGGAGCGCAGTTCGAAATCGCACTTCGCCGGGCTGACGAGGTGGGCTTCCCAGTCTTGCAGACTCATGAGCCACACGCATATCAAGCCGATGCCCTTCTCTCTCGCTAGTTTCGCAGCTTGCGACAAGCTCGTATTGTCCCTGACGCGCAAGTCGCGCTTGAACCAGTGTACGACTGCCTCTCCATGTCCGCTGGGCTTGCCCGCGAGGATCGCCTCTCGTGCCTGTTTAGACTCATTTAGAGCCCTGTCCAAGAGCTCGATTGGTCGCGGTATCTCGTCCGCGTTGTACATTGCGCATCGTTCGTTGCTGATTTCGGCTGGGTAGTATCGCCTGTCTACGATACCGGCGCGTTCTTCGGGGCGGGAGTGATCGAAGTTGGCGTTATCAGTGCTTACGCCTGGCGCGCCGTTCTCATCGTTCTTCGCGACCGGTTCGAGGGTCGTGTTCTCGACTTTGGTTGCTTTCGGCACTGGTTTTGAGATCCTGGAGCGCTTGTTGGGCGCATCGCCAAAGGAGTCGGAGTAGTCGTTTGCCGAGGCAGCATTTAGTGGGATAGTGGACTGCAGTTTATGCTTCGGTGGCATCGTACTGATTTCCTGAAAAGATAGGGACTGGAAGTTAGGGGTCAGGAAAACACGCAGGCACAACAGTCGACCAAAACGACAAGTGAGACTATTCGTTGTGCACCGAAACAACATGCACGAAGCAGGGCCTGCCGAGCGCAGAAGAGGCTAACACAGTACTGTTCCCTACGATGTTATGGTTCACTTGAGTACGGTAATGGAAGTCGAGAGGTTCGGAGACATTTCACGACGCGTGAATCGCGTCGTCTCATCAGGGTCCGATCGATGACGCAGGCACGATAAGCGAGCCGCCTCCATGCTAAGCTCATCCTTGCCTTGCATATCTCTGCAAAATTCAACAGCCCCTAGGCACCTGCACGAGGGGAAGACCTTACGATTTGCGAATAAATGGAACTCAATGGACGGTATGTTGGACAAGCAAGGAGCATCGTCGAAGTGGTTGGACAGCTGGCCCTTCTCGACTCAACACCATGCTCCCAGGTTGCCAACAAAGTCTTATTTGCGACCATGTTCTCGGCGCGAAAGTTACACTTTCATTGTTCAGTCTCCCTCACTTTTCACGTCATATTTGGTTCAATTGCAAGGTTGGTCCGTCCTGGTACGCCTAACGTACTATTCCTGGAGCGAACCCTTTGCGATGGACCTTGAGCAGTCACTCGTCTAAATTTGGTCTACGAACACACCTCGCTAGAAGAAATACGTTCCTGCGAAGCTATCTTATGGGACCCATCGTCAGTAGTATTGATGACCCTCTGTTTATATTTGGCGTAGGAGCGAATGGTTTGCCAAAAGTTCCGAATCACAGCCACGCTTCGAGACAACCACAAGGAAGCCCGAAGTGACGCTATGTTCATCTACTCCACTTACTTGAGATCTCAAAGCGGTCTCAAAGCTTGCTTACGAATCCAACATAACAGGCCTCCTAGCTTGATAGATCTTACCAGACAAAGGCAGCATTTCCGCTCCCGTGGGGCATCTGCGAGCTTTCCACGTGCGGATGGAGCGCCGTGCTGAAAATAGAACGTCGAGGATCAAGCTGCGCAAAGCTAGTTCCAAGAGGACCGTCGGCTTCACATTCCGGATTTCTCGTTGCACGCAATGCTAAATAATTTGCAGAAGGCGATTGATTTGAGCATAGTTGATGTACGACTCCTGTACTACTTCAAGAGTCGAATGAAAGATCAAGATGCCCGTCGAACATTGTGTAGCAAAACGGCGCCCATCACGCCAGTCTTCCACGCTACATTACATAACCCTAAATGCGGTGATCACGAGTGTTTCGCGATATTACTATGTCACAATGTCTCGCCTTGTCGCTGCCCAAGTGTGCTGTGTCGTACTGAAACTTCCAAGGCCTTACGTACAACATAAGGGCCGTTGCTAGTAATCGCGACTCAAGTGTCATACATGAACGCCATACAAGATCACGAACTGTTTAGGAACTATCGTACTCGTAATCCGGGGCGTTGTTACACTGACTCGTGTCGAAAGCTCCAGAACAGACCCAGGAGCTCTGGCAGACTTTGCGCAACATCCAAGCGAAATTCCGTCTTGAAGGGGTTTATTGTTTTATTTCTGTGATTTTTGGGAATCCGACCTCAGAACCGTGCGCAAGACTTTCGATGCCGCCGCGACACAAGTAGTCTTCACACATAAGCTGTGGGTCGGCCGCCAACGAGAGCATACGGATACCACAAAGTCCGACGTGCAGAATAATGTGCGAGGATGGACACGAGGATCCAGTAACGCGGGAATTTCTGGCACTTTCAAGCGCCTACAAGCGGGTTTCGAAACAGGTCAGATGAGTCGTGACAATCGTGTCGAGTTGAAGAAATTAATTGACATTCGTCAGCCTCAAAGAGAGCAGTAAGCCGCTTGAAAGACAAAAGGCCGGCATTTCTCACATTGACCGCAAACACGTTTTGACCTGCGGTATCACGACGCAACGAAGGAATGCGTGTTGAGTAGCACAAGTGTAACACCGGAAGAATGAAAGATCTGCTCCTCTTAGCAATATTCAACAATCTGTTGACACACGTTCGCACATGTCATTATAGCCAAGCAACTACACTTGTTCCTGATTTTAGCCATTTGCTACAATCATTATAGACATAAGGTTCACTGCCTCGGCCCTCCATCATCATTGTCTCCCTCCTCGGTGCCAATTTTTCAGCATGGCGGCCCTACCTTTTGATGCAGAATAACCGCCACTTTATTAGCCACGGCACGCTGGATTCTGGTTGCAATGCCTATACCGTTTAAAATAAGTCTAGTCATGTCACGTTTCGCGAAACAGGCGATTGGGCAGCAGAATTGAAAGGAACA
>Ga0265780_10009838_pt1 | contig 11433 bp, 9 predicted proteins | sample P1T30metagenome_FD_192432 | JGI IMG/M metagenome (GOLD analysis project Ga0265780, IMG submission 192432) | Plant litter microbial communities from East Loma Ridge, Irvine, California - P1 T30 | ecosystem: Environmental > Terrestrial > Plant litter > Unclassified | place: USA: California... | reverse complement strand
TCGCCGATAACCTGCGCACCGCCGGCTTCCTGATCGCGGACGGCGTACTGCCCGCGAGCGAGGGCCGCGGCTATGTCCTGCGCCGGATCATGCGCCGCGCGATGCGCCACGCGCACATTCTGGGCGCCAAGCAGCCGCTGATGCATCGGCTGGTCCCCGCACTCGTCACCGAGATGGGCGCCGCGTACCCCGAACTGTCGCGTGCACGCCCGCTGATCGAGGCGACGTTGCAGCAGGAGGAGACGCGCTTCCGCCAGACGCTCGACAAGGGGCTGAAGCTGCTCGACGAAGCGACCACCGGGATGACCGACGGTACGCTGGCCGGCGACGTCGCGTTCAAGCTCTACGACACCTACGGCTTCCCGTACGACCTGACCGAGGACGCATTGCGCGAACGCAACATCGCGGTCGACCGTGCCGGCTTCGACACCGCGATGGCCGAGCAGAAGCGCGCCGCCCGCGCCGCCTGGAAGGGCTCGGGCGCGAAGGCTTCGGACGACATCTGGTTCGACATCGTCGAGCAGACCGGCGGCACCGAATTTCTCGGCTACGCGTCCGATACCGGCGAGGGCGAGGTCGTCGCACTGGTCAAGGACGGCACGCGCGTCGACCACGCCACAACCGGCGATACGGTCTCGATCGTCGTCAACCAGACGCCGTTCTACGGCGAGAGCGGCGGCCAGGTCGGTGACGCGGGCCACATCTCCAACGACAGCGGCCTGCGCGCGAACGTCACCGAGACCTCGAAGCAGCTCGGCCGGGTGTTCGTCCATCACGCGATCGTCGACGCCGGCGAGATCAAGGTCGGCGACCCGGTCAAGCTCCAGATCGACGTCGCCCGCCGCGCACAGATCCGCGCGAACCACTCCGCAACGCATCTCTTGCACGAGGCCTTACGCGAACGCCTCGGCACGCACGTTGCGCAGAAGGGCAGCCTCGTCGCCCCCGACCGCCTGCGGTTCGACTTCTCGCAGCCGGTCGCGATGACCCCCGCCGACATCGCGCAGGTCGAGGCCGACGTGAACGCGCAGGTCCGCGGCAACGGTGCGGTGACGACGCTGCTGATGACCCCCGACGACGCGATCGCGATGGGCGCGATGGCGCTGTTCGGCGAGAAATACGGCGATGAGGTCCGCGTCGTGTCGATGGGGTCGACTGAGGACGGCACCTATTCGATCGAGCTGTGCGGCGGCACGCACGTCACCGCGCTCGGCGATATCGGCCTGTTCAAGGTGGTCGGCGAGGGCGCGGTCTCGAGCGGCATCCGCCGTGTCGAGGCGCTCACCGGCGAAGCGGCGCGCGTGTATTTGACCGGCCGCGACGATCGCCTGCGCGAAGCCGCAGCAGTCCTGAAGTCGACCCCCGACGAGGTCCCGGCGCGCGTCGCATCGCTGCTCGAAGACCGCCGCCGCCTCGAACGCGAACTCGCCGACGCGAAGAAGGCGCTGGCGCTGGGCGGTGGTGGATCGGGCGAAGCGGCAGGACCGGAGCAAGTCGGCGGCGTTGCGTTCATCGGCCAGGTGCTCAACGAGTTCGAGGCCAAAGGCCTGCGCGGCGCGGTCGACGAAGCCAAGCAGCGTCTGGGTTCGGGCGTCGCGATGCTGGTAGCGATCAACGACGGCCGCGCTTCGGTCGCGGTCGGCGTGACGGCGGACCTAGTGGCGAGCCACAATGCCGTCGACCTGCTCAAGATCGCGGTGGCGACGCTGGGCGGGCAGGGCGGCGGCGGCCGTCCCGACATGGCGCAGGGCGGTGGTCCTGACGGAGACAAGGCTGCGGAAGCAGTCGTGGCGGTGCGAGCAAAGCTGGAGGCGGCGGGCGCCTGAAACTCGTCATCGCCGCACGCTAAACCCCAAGCAATGTTCCCCCGCGGACGCGGGGGCCCAGCTAAGTACCGTCAGCGTACGTGGCTCCTAGACCCCGGCCTTCTCGGGGGAACAGGCTGCGCTGATGAAGTCACCCGCTACCACCACCTCCACCCCGGCGAAGGCCGGGGCCCAATTGGCACGTCCGAAGTAACGGAAGGCCGCATTTAGTTACCACCGTCCCCCAATTGGGCCCCGGCCTTCGCCGGGGTGGTGCTAATACTGGGTAAGTGGTTTGCGCGAATAAACGAGGCTCAGCCCCCACGCACCTTCGCCAGCGTAGTCCCAGCGGTAATCGCCTCGATATCCGTCACCAAGTGCAACATCCGCACCCCGCCGCGCGCCATCGCTCGCTCCAGCGCCCCCGCAAAATCCTCCGTCCGAGAAACCGTCTCCGCCCAGCACCCATAAGCCCGCCCCAGCGCGGCAAAGTCCGGATTTCGCAACCCGGTTCCAGACACCCGCCCCGGATACTCCCGCTCCTGGTGCATCCGGATCGTCCCGTACCCGCCATTATCCACGACGATCACCAGCATGTCCGCACCATGCGCAACCGCGGTCGCGAGTTCCTGTCCGTTCATCAGGAAACACCCGTCGCCCGCGAGCGCTACGACCGTCCGCTCCGGATGCCGCAACGACGCCGCAACCGCCGCCGGCACGCCGTACCCCATAGCTCCAGCGGTCGGCGCAAGCTGCGTCCCCGGCCCGGCATACGCCCAGTACCGATGCCACCAGCCTGAGTAATTCCCCGCGCCGTTGCAGATGATTGCGTCCGCCGGCAGCCGCTCGCGCATCGCCGCCACGCACGGCCCAAGGTCCATCACCAGATCGCGCGGCACCGGCGTAGACCACGCAAGCCACTCCGCATGCGCCTCCGATCCGGCAGACCGCGCCGGCAGATCAACCGCCAGCAAAGCCTCAGCAAACTCCGTCATCCCCGCACATACCGCCACATCCGCGCGGTACGCCCGGTGCAACTCGTCGGGATCGGGATGGACGTGGATCAGCCGCTGCCCCAGATGATCGGGGGTGATCAGCGCATAGCCATCGGTCGTCGCCTACCCAAGCCGCGGCCCGACCACCAGCAGCAGATCCGCCGCCTTCACCCGCTCGACCAGCTTCGGACTAGGCCCATATCCCAGGTTCCCCGCCCACACCGGACAGTCGTTCGGAATGGCATCCTGCCGCCGAAACGCCGCGGCGACCGGAATGCCGTTGCGATCTGCCCAGGTCGAGAACGCCCCGGACGCCGCCACATCCCAACCCGCCCCGCCAACGATCGCCACCGGCCGCTCGGCGGTGGTCAGCAGATCGGCCAGCAAGTCCATCGTATCGGCGTCACACCCCTGCGCCACCCGCTCGACCCGCGGCCGATCGACCGCATCGACTACGTCCAACAACATATCCTCGGGCAACGCTAGCACGACCGGCCCCGGTCGCCCCGACATCGCCGTCGCATAGGCGCGCGCGACATATTCCGGGATCCGCCGCGCATCGTCGATCCGCGCCGCCCACTTCGCGATCGGCGAAAACATCGCCTGGAAATCGATCTCCTGGAACGCCTCGCGGTCGCGCGTGCCGCGATCGATATCGCCCACGAAAAGTATCATCGGCTGCGAATCCTGCATTGCGACGTGCACGCCGATCGACGCGTTGGTCGCGCCCGGCCCGCGGGTCACGAACGCGACCCCCGGCCGATGCGTCAGCGTCCCGTCCGCGCACGCCATGAACCCGACGCCGCCCTCCTGCCGACACACGACAAGGTCGATCGCCGGCGTATCGTGCAACGCGTCGAGCACCGCGAGGAAACTCTCCCCCGGCACGGTGAAAATCCGGTCGCAGCCCTGTGCGACGAGTTGATCGACCAGGATACGGCCGCCGGTGCGTGGTGTGATCATCCCCGTATCCTGCCGTCCGTTGTGCGTGAAGTCGAGAAACGGTTACGCTGACATCGAAGCCGGGACCAACCCGACTCGTCCGGAGAGGATCATGACCGACTTCACCACCGTCGCCGACGGCCTGCGTTTCCCCGAGGGCCCGGTGGCGATGCCCGACGGCAGCATCATCCTCGTCGAGATCGAGCCCGGCCGCATCACGCGCATCGCCCCTGACGGAACGAAAACGACGGTCGCCGAACCCGGCGGCGGTCCCAACGGCCTCGCGATCGGCCCGGACGGCAAGCTCTATTGCTGCAACAATGGAGGGTTCGCATGGCGCGAGACGAACGGCTTCCTTACCCCGCACGGCCAGCCGGACGACTATTCCGGCGGCCGGATCGAACGGATCGACATCGCCACCGGCGCGGTCGAGATACTCTACAAGGACGGCGATTTCGGCTGCGTGCTGCGAGGACCCAACGACATCGTCTTCGATTCGCACGGCGGCTTCTGGTTCACCGACCACGGCAAATCGCGCGACCGCGCCCGCGACATCACCGGCATCTTCTACGCGAAAGCCGACGGGACCCAGCTCGAAGAAGTGATCTTCCCGACCGAAAATCCCAACGGCATCGGCCTCTCGCCGGACGGCACGCGGCTCTACGCGGCGGAGACGTTCACCTGCCGGCTGATGGCGTTCGACATCGTCGCGCCCGGCAAGGTCGCCAGCGCCTCGGGCACGCCGCTCTACCGTCCGGCCGGCTACAAGTTCTTCGATTCGCTCGGCGTCGAGGCATGCGGCAACATCTGCGTCGCAACGATCGGCGAATGCGGTATCAGCGTGATCTCGCCCGCCGGGGAACTGGTCGAGTTCGTCGCGACCGACGATGTGTTCACTACCAACATCTGCTGGGGCGGCGTGGACATGATGGATGCCTACATCACCTGCTCGGGCAGCGGCCGGCTGGTGAAGACGCGCTGGAAGCGGCCGGGGTTGAAGCTGGCGTACTGAGAACGACTCGATCCTCCCTCGCCAGGGGGAGGTGGCGCCGAAGGTGACGGAGGGGGAGGACACGGAGCAGAGGTTTCCCTTTCCTCCCCCTCCGTCTGGCAAGAGCCAGCCACCTCCCCCTAGCGGGGGAGGATCGTGAAAAGTCGATCCGCGCTACGTTGCCGAGCGCCAACCACCGGCTTATGCGAGGCGAAAGACCTGAGGAGGATGCATGGCGAACAAGCGCTACACCGATGCGGCAAAGGCACTCGAAGGCGTGCTGTTCGACGGAATGACGATCTGCGCGGGCGGGTTCGGGCTGTGCGGCATCCCCGAGCGGCTGATCGACGCGATCGAGGCGTCTGGGGTGAAGGACCTGACGATCGCCAGCAACAATGCCGGGATCGACGGGCAGGGCCTCGGCAAACTGCTCCGCTCGCGCCAGGTGAAGAAGATGATCTCGTCCTATGTCGGCGAGAACAAGGAATTCGAGCGGCAATATCTTAGCGGCGAACTCGAGGTCGAGTTCTGTCCGCAGGGCACGCTCGCCGAACGCTGCCGGGCAGGGGGGGCGGGCATCCCCGGCTTCTACACCAAGACCGGCGTCGGCACGCAGGTCGCCGAGGGCAAGGAAACGAAAGTCTTCGACGGCCAGGAATACATCCTCGAACGCGGCATCCGCGCCGATCTCGCGATCATCAAGGGCTGGAAAGCGGACGAAAGCGGCAACCTCATCTTCCGCAAGACCGCGCGCAACTTCAACCAGCCGATGGCGACCGCGGGGAAGATCTGCGTCGCCGAGGTCGAGGAGATCGTCCCCGTCGGGAGCCTCGATCCCGACACGATCCACCTGCCGGGCATCTACGTGAAACGGATGATCGTCGGTGCGCCCTACGACAAGCAGATCGAATTCCGCACCGTCCGCGAGCGGGTATCCGCGTGAAGTCAGGCCTGATGGTTGATCGCAAACGCTCCCCGTTCTCCTGCGAACGCAGGAGCCCAGGGTCACGAGCGTTGCGGGTGGTATCCTGGACCCCTGCGTTCGCAGGGGCACTGGCGCTCCAAGGCTGCGTCAGCGTGTCCGCGCCGACGTCGATCGCAGCGACGCCGACTGTTTCCGCGCCCATCACCGTCGATGGCGTCCCAGCCGGGATGCAGTATCTCTACGCCTCGGGCGAAGCCGCCGCGGTGAGCATTCAAGCCTGGAACGCGCTCGTAGGCTACGTCCGTACGCAACGCGCGCCAACTTCCGTCGTCCTTGCGCCAGGCGCCACTCTCGTTGCCCCGACGTTCACCAACTGCGGCACCAAACCTAAGGCTGCAGTGTTCGACGTCGACGAAACCATCCTCCTCAATCTCGGCTTCGAATACGACGCGTCCTCCGGCCAAGCATGGTCCGATCCCCGCTGGCAGGACTGGGAGCGCACCGGCGTCAAGCAGGTCGCGCCCGTCCCCGGCGCCCTCGCCGCACTCGGCCAACTCCGCGCAATGGGCGTCACGGTGATCTTCAACACCAACCGTTCCGCCGCCAACGCCGCGCAAACTGAGGCCACGATCGAAGCCGCCGGCCTAGGCCCCGCGCGCCACGGCGAGACGCTGTTCCTCGCCGGCGACGACGCGATGGGCTCGAAGAAGGACGGCCGCCGCGAGATGATCGCCGCGAAATACTGCGTCGTCGCGATGGGCGGCGACCAGCTCGGCGACTTCAGCGACCTGTTCAACGCCGGCCAGACCCCCGCCGTGCGCCGCGCCGCGGTCCAGTCGCCCGCGATCGCGGCCAGATGGGGGGCAGGGTGGTTCGTCCTCCCCAACCCCGTCTACGGCACCGCGCTGAAGGGCAACCGCGACGAGGTATTCCCCCCAGCAGTCCGCTGGGCCCCGACAGGAGGCGTACGCTAATGGCCGACCACCCAAACGCGATCGCGCTCGACAAGGGCGCGCAACTCACCAGCGAATCGGTCGAGGTCGCGCGCATCTGGATCACAAACGGCGCCGGCAGCAACGTGCTGATCGACGCGGGCATCCTCGAGGATCCGACCGTGTTCGGCTACCTCCTCGCCGACACGATCCGCCACGCCGCGCGCGCCTATGCGGGCACCTGGGGTCTCGACGAGGACGCCGCGTTGCAGGCGATCGTCGACGGCGTCGGCACCGAGCTCCGTGAACAATTCACGACCATCACCACCATCCAGGAAGGAATGCACTGATGCCCTGGGACCGTAACCAGATGGCCGCGCGCGCGGCGCAGGAACTGAAGGACGGCTATTACGTCAACCTAGGCATCGGCATTCCGACGCTGGTCGCGAACAATATCCCCGACGGCATGACCGTCACGCTCCAGTCCGAGAACGGCATGCTCGGGATCGGCCCGTTCCCGTACGCGGGCGAGGAGGACGCCGACCTGATCAACGCCGGCAAGCAGACGATCAGCGAACTCCCTTCGTCGGTGTATTTCAGCTCGTCGGACAGCTTCGCGATGATCCGCGGCGGGCATATCGATCTGACGGTACTCGGCGCGATGGAGGTCAGCGAAGGCGGCGACATCGCCAACTGGATGATCCCGGGCAAGATGATCAAGGGCATGGGCGGCGCGATGGACCTCGTCGCGGGCGTCAAGCAGATCATCGTCGTGATGGACCACACCGCCAAGGACGGCACGCCGAAGTTCATCCCGTCGTGCACGCTGCCGTTGACCGGCAAGAACGTCGTCGACATGATCGTCACCGATCTGGCGGTGTTCCAGCGCGCGGATCACGACAGCCCGTTCAAGCTGGTCGAGATGGCGCCGGGCGTCACCGCGGACGAGATCGCCGCGAAGACCACCGCGCGCTACACCGCCTGATGCGCTACACCCTCGTCACCGCGAACCGCAATTATTCGAGCTGGTCGTTGCGCCCCTGGGCCTTGATGAAGGCGCTCGGCATCGACTTCGAGGACCGGATCGAGCCGTTCCTGGCGCCCGTGAATTACGAGGCGTTCCGCACTTTCTCGCCGACGGGCCAAGTGCCGGTGCTGATCGACGGCGAGCGGACGGTGTGGGATTCGCTCGGCATCGTCCTCTACCTCGCCGACCGTCACGACGGCGTCTGGCCGGTCGATGCCGAGGCACGCGCGTGGGCGATCTGCGCCACGGCCGAGATGCATGGCGGGTTCTCCGCGCTGCGCAACGAGCGGACGATGAACGTCGGCGTCCGCGTGAGCGCCGCCCCTGGTAGCGACGCGCTCGACCGCGATGTCGCGCGGATCGCTGAACTCTGGAGCGAGGGACTTGACCGGTTCGGCGGCCCCTGGCTCGCTGGTGCCGAATTCGCGGCAGTCGATGCCTTCTATGCGCCGGTCGCGTTCCGAGTGCGGACCTACGGGATCGACGTCGGTGCGGCTGGGCTCGCTTGGGTCGAGCGGATCATCGCGCACCCGGCGATGCGCGAATGGGAAGCGACCGCGCTCGCCGAGACGTGGCGCGAGGAAAGCCACGAGGCCGACCTCGTCGCATGCGGATCGATCACTGCGGACTTCCGCCGCTGATGCGCCGCGCCGTGATCGTCATAGCACTGATCGTCATCCTGATCGCAGGCACCGCGTTCACCGCAGGCCCCGGCACGCTCAGCGTCCTCGACGGCGTGATGGGCGGCGGTCGCGGCACCGCCCGCATCCGCGAAGGCGTCCCGTTCGGCACGCACGGCCAGAAGCTCGACGTCTGGCGCCCATCCGGCGGCGCCAAGACCGGCCTGCCGGTGCTGATCTTCTGGTATGGCGGCGGCTGGGTCCACGGCTCGCGCGGCGCCTACGCGTTCGCGGCGCGCGCCTATGCGAAGGCGGGCTACGTCGTCGTCATGCCCGACTACCGCAAAGTCCCCGACGTGCGCTTCCCCGCCTTCCTCCAGGACGGCGCCGAAGCGGTGAAATGGACCCGCGACCACATCGCAGAGGCTGGCGGCGACCCGAACCGGATCGCCGTCGCCGGCCATTCCGCGGGCGCCTACACCGTGGCGATGCTGACGCTCGACGAGCGCTGGCTGAAGGCCGAAGGCGTCGACCCGCACATCATCAAGGCCGCGGTTGGCCTGTGCGGGCCGTACGACTTCTACCCCTTCACCGCCAAGCGCGCGATCGACGCGATGCAGGGCGCCGCCGACCCGGTGATGACCCAGCCGATCCACTTCGCGCGCGCGGACGCCCCGCCGATGCTGCTGATCACCGCCGGCGACGACACGCAGGTCAAGCCGCACAACGCGATCAACCTCACCGCGCGGCTTAAGGCGCTGGGGGCACCGGTGACGTACATCGATTATCCGGGTCTGAGTCACGAGAATGTCGCGATGGCATTGTCGAAACCGTTCCGCCGTAAGGCGCCCGTGTTGGTCGATAGCGTCGCGTTTCTGAACAAGGCGATGCCCGCGCGGTAATCCATCTTGTTTCCCCGCGAAGGCGGGGACCCAGACTGGGCTCCCGCCTTCACGGGAGAACAAGCTTCCTTGTAGCCTGACGCCCGTCTGAACGATCGAAAATTACATACAACCTTGGCGCCGCACCCCTTTTCGGTTAACGCGTGCTCCATCATGGCCACTCCGCAAACGCTGTACGAAAAGATCTGGGCGGCGCACGTCGTCGAACGCCGCGACGACGGCACCTGCCTGATCTATATCGACCGCCACCTCGTCCACGAAGTCACCAGTCCGCAGGCGTTCGAAGGCCTCCGCGTGGCAGGCCGCAAGGTCCGCCGCCCCGACCTGACGCTCGCCGTCCCCGATCACAACCTCCCGACCACCGCGCGCAAGGACGCCGCCGGTCGCGTCCTGCCGATCGCCGATCCCGAAAGCGCGCAACAGCTCGACGCGCTCCGTCGCAACACTAGCGAGTTCGGCATCGACTATATCGACGCGACCGCCATCGAGCAGGGCATCGTCCACGTCGTCGGCCCCGAGCAGGGCTTCACGCTCCCCGGCACGACGCTCGTCTGCGGCGACAGCCACACCTCGGCGCACGGTGCGCTCGGCGCTTTGGCGTTCGGGATCGGCACCAGCGAAGTCGAGCACGTCCTCGCCACGCAGACATTGCTGTTGTCGCAGGCCAAGACGATGGAAGTCCGCGTCGACGGCGAACTCGGTTTCGGCGTCAGCCCCAAGGACGTCATCCTCGCGATCATCGGTAAGATCGGCGCGGCGGGCGGCACCGGCCACGTCATCGAGTTCACCGGCAGCGTCATCCGCAACATGTCGATCGAGGGTCGCCTGACCATCGCCAACATGTCGATCGAGGCGGGCGCGCGTGCCGGCCTGATCGCACCCGACGACACGACCTTCGCCTATCTGAAAGGCCGGCCGATGGCCCCGACTGGCGAGAACTGGGACAAGGCCGTGACGTGGTGGCGCAGCCTCGCGACCGACCCCGGCGCGACTTACGACAAGTCCGTCGTGCTGGACGCAGCCGATATCGCCCCCGGTCTCACCTGGGGTACCAGCCCCGAGGACGTCGTGCCGATCACCGGAGTCGTCCCCGAACCGTCGAGCTTCGCCGATCCCGCCAAGCAGGCCGCCGCACAGAAGTCGCTCGATTACATGGGGCTGACGGCGGGCACCGCGATGCGCGACGTGCCGATAAAGCACGTCTTCATCGGCAGCTGCACCAACAGCCGCATTGAGGATCTCCGCGCCGCTGCGGCGATCGCGGACGGTCGCCATGTCGCGACCGGCGTGCGCGCGCTCGTCGTCCCCGGCTCGGGCCTCGTCAAGCGCCAAGCCGAAGCCGAAGGGCTCGACCGGATCTTCATCGACGCCGGTTTCGAATGGCGCGAACCGGGGTGTTCGATGTGTCTCGCGATGAACCCGGACAAAGTCCCTGCGGGGGAGCGTTGCGCTTCCACGTCGAACCGTAATTTCGTCGGCAGACAGGGTCCCGGAGCGCGCACGCATCTGGTATCACCCGCAATGGCGGCAGCGGCGGCGGTTACCGGTAAGCTGAGCGACGTCAGAGAGTTGATGGGGGAAAGAGCGTGAAGAAAGTTTTCGTATTGCTGGCGGCTGGCGCAATGCTCAGCGGCGTCGCGGCCTATGTCGCATCGGCGCGTGTGGTTCCGGAGCGCACGGAACAGCGATGACTCCCGTCACGACCGTCTCGGGCCGCGCTTATCCCTGGGGCGCGAAGAACATCGACACCGACGTCATCATCCCGGCGCACTGGCTGAAGACGATCACGCGCACCGGCCTCGGTCGCGGTGCGTTCGAGACGGTCCGCGCGCAACCCGGCAACATCTTCGACGACCCGCGCTACGCCGGGTCGCCGATCCTCATTGCCGGCGATAATTTCGGCTGTGGCTCCAGTCGCGAGCATGCCGCGTGGGCGCTCGCCGACATGGGCATCACCGCGGTCATCGCGCCGAGCTTCTCCGACATCTTCTCTGGCAACGCGTTTAAGAACGGTATCGTCCCCGTCGTTCTGCCGCAGGAGGCGATCGATCGCCTGCTCGAAGTCGCCAAGGATCAGACCGTGACCGTCGACCTCGAGACGATGACCGTCACCACCCCGTTCCAGGACCGCTTCACCTTCGAACTCGACGCATTCCGTCGCCAGTGTCTCATGGAAGGGCTGGACGAAGTCGGCCTGACGCTGGCAAGGGATACCCAGATTTCGAAATTCGAGGAGGCGGTCGCATCGAATCGCCCCTGGACGACGGTGGAGAGCGGGTATGCGAGCATTGGTG
>Ga0265780_10009837_pt1 | contig 11435 bp, 4 predicted proteins | sample P1T30metagenome_FD_192432 | JGI IMG/M metagenome (GOLD analysis project Ga0265780, IMG submission 192432) | Plant litter microbial communities from East Loma Ridge, Irvine, California - P1 T30 | ecosystem: Environmental > Terrestrial > Plant litter > Unclassified | place: USA: California... | reverse complement strand
CAGTTCTTTGTTCTAGTGCATGTTAGCACACAGCCCGGTGCGGAGAAGCGTTATTGTTATTCGAGCGCAAGCCAGGAACATCGAGATGTGCAGTCTTTCTCCTGGAACTACGGTTGAAGGACTGAGGTGGACGATGAAAAGCTGCTAGCTGATCCACGCTGCCGCGACTTCGGCGCATCGTTGCGAAGCCGTGTACAAATGCCGCGTAATCTGCGTCTTTGTCACTGCTTGTAAGCCATTCTGTCCTTGCAGGATTGGTTATCGTCCAATTGTCGTCCCAACGGTCTTGTCGGTACTTGGGCGAGACAAGCTGCATGGTCGGGTCGGAGGCCGGAGGATGAAGACGACGCTGCACTGCGACTGGACACGGCATGTGAACGACAGCAGCACGTCCACCAGAGCCTGACCACGCGCTCCATGAACAGGGATGGCTTGTACTTGTTTTTGGTACCTGGTCTGCGCGGATGGAAAAACGGTCTAGGAGCGGTCGAGACTTGAGATCGTTCCCTGTGGAGATCCGCGGTACGTCATACATTGTAAGTTGCCGTAGTGCCCGTAGCGCGTCAGCTCGGCGAAGAATGTAGACAAAGAGCAATTTATCCAACAGGCCAAATGTGAAATATTTTAGGAGCAACGGATGCTCTTGACTTCGCCGACTAAAACATGCTGAATTGATGAAAGGAGTCGGGTGTCCCTGCAAGGGAAGAACCCGCACGGGCGGGACAGCGAGCTCGGACTTTGTTTGGTGCAACAGCATGAATACCATGTCAACACATGTACACAGTAGCCATCTTCTGATTCAGGTGGCTCCATGAACTCATGGACTTGATGGTACGCGAAATTCATCGCGTTACTCACGATGGTTTCTTCTTCAACATATAGTCGCCCCCCTTCACCGCTTTATAAATCCCATACAGCCCACTCAAAAACGTATTCGCCTTGACAACCTTCTTCAACATACCCTTCACGCCCTTTCCAAACTCCTCCTTCTGCCCCCGATCCTTGACTTTGTCCCAGATCGATGGTAGCGACGACGCATTGAGCTTCCAGCGCAACGCATCGTACTTTTGCTTATCGTAGACTTGCCACCATTCGTCCTCGGTGTAGAAGACTCGCGAGTACAGCCACTTCAGCCCTCCGAGCTCGCGCATTTTCGCTTCGATGTCGCGGTTTGCGCGCACGTATTCGTCCTCGGATGATGGATAGGGGCCCCAGACACCTATGTTGATGTATTCGCCGTCGTATGCATCGGCCGCATTGGTGATAGTGTATGGCTTTGGATGGCCCATCGAACTCCTTCCATCCGAGCGCAGCGGACACAGCCAAAGGGGATATATATTGAACTTTTGATCTACAAAGTCTGCAAACGCAGCCGCGTTGGTTGCAGGGAACGCAATGTCTTGGATGATGTAGCGATCTGTGTATCCTGAGGCGTGTAGTGCGTGGTACATGATTCTTGTGTGCATGAAGTAATCGAGGAGGAAGCGTGTGAACCACACGAAGGGCACCATGAAATGCTTGTAAGCGTACATGCCCATCCAGAAAGCACCGCGGTCATAGCGGAAAAGGTAATCTTCTATAGGTACTAGGTCCGACGAAGCGTCGACTGTTTGCGCTCGCGATTTCGCATGTATCCAGAACCATTCGTTCCAGGGTTTGGAAAAGCGATGTATCTGAATGCTCGGCGATGCCGGTGCATCGGTCAGGCGGCCGGTGACAATCACTCCAGTGGTTTTGGAGAAGAGCACTCCGTCCACGTAGTCGTTCTTTTGATCGGCTGTATGTCGCTGCATTTCAGCTGTCGCATCCTCAAACGAAGTCGTAGGATGATATGTAACTTCCACCATAGATTTCAAGGGCACCAGTTGCAGCTCCACCATCGTCAGTACGCCGAGCGTACCGAAGCTCCCTCTCAAGCCTTCAAAGAGTTCTTCGTTTTCCGATGCAGACGCAGTGACCAGCGTTCCGTCAGCAAGAACCACCTCCGCACTCAGTACCGTTTGGTCAAAGAAGCCGTGCTTGAAGCTGCTACTCTCGCCTGCGGTGCCCACAAATCCGCCTCCTACGGTGATGCCGGGGAACTCCATCACGACCGGCGGGAGAAGTCCAGCCTTCATGGTTTCGCGTACCAGTGCATCCATCGGGACATTTGGCTCGACCTTTGCAACCATTGACTTGGTGTCAGTCGATAGGACATGGTTGAGAGAGCTGACATCGACAATCGCGTCGCGGTCAAAGTTCGCATGGCGGGTGCTGTTGGTGCTACCATGATAGACTCGGAACGGTTTCTTGATGTCGTAAAAGTGCTGTATGCGAGAACGCACTGTTGCGACGGTCGCGCGGTGTGCATCCATCTTCGTCGATTCCTGGGTTGGCGTCTCTCTTTACTAGCTTCCCTTGGCGCGAGGGGCTTCACTTCACAGAATTCCACCTCTTCTTCTATCACCTCAACCACGTTCTGATGGAATCAATGTCTCCTTCCGACGACGGCACAGCCACAATCCGGTCGAACTGTGGATGGGCGCACGAACTCAATTTCTCTGGCGCGCGTCAGCGGGCTTAGCGAGTGGGGGCCACTTCCGGGCTTCCGGTCATGATGCGATAGACACAATCCGCGACAGAACGATGCAAATCTGCCGTTTCGATGATGGACATGTCGGCGTTTGGAATGAGGAAGCTTCAATAATTACTTGAAGACTACAATGCGTGGCGTTCAAGTCGGACCAGTTTGAAACTAGCGGCCCAACCACACGCGTACCTGCATCTTGGGAAACGTTGAACTGGAAGGATCGAAGATGCCGATAGACAGGTGGAGAAGCTCAACCCTGCCGATGCTTATTAGGCGTCGACCTCAACACCATATCGGCATCATGCGTTCATCATTCCACTTGCATCATTAACAACGTCTATCCGCCATGGAAGAGCACAAATCGACAGTGGTTCGACTCGCGTCAGAAGTCGCGCGCTTCAGTGCTACCAAAACACCATTTCGCATCTACCATGGCTCCACGCTTTCGACAAGGCACTCGTCGCGCCAACGCAATCAGATCATCGATGTTAGCTCTTTGAATCATGTCCTCCAGTTTGACAAGGCGAAGAAGACGGTCTTGGTGGAGCCGAATGTTCCGATGGACAAACTCGTAGAAGCAACTCTGGCACAGGGACTTCTGCCAAAGGTTGTCATGGGTGAGCTTCAGTCCGCGCATGCGCCGGAATGGATTCTAACAGGTACCACCAGAACTACCCAACATAACGGTGGGCGGCGGGTAAGCCATTTGACGCTTCTACCAACCATGCCAGCTGTGGCGAAAACACATGGATATGACAACTTACCCTGGATCATCGTTGCTAATTGTCTCAGCTTTGCCGGCACCAGTGGAGAAAGCAGCTCGTACAAGTATGGCCTTTTCGACCGAACCATGTCTGGAATTGAGATCATTCTAGGTAATGGCGATGTCGTTTGGGCAACAGCAGAAGAACATCGAGACTTGTTCTTCACAGCCGCCGGTAGTTGCGGAAGCCTCGGCGTCATTACTTTGGTGGAGATGGAGCTCATTGTCGCAAAGGAGTATGTCGAACTGCACTACATCCCGGTCACTAGCACCCAGGAGGCAGTGGACGTGCTACGAAAGTATCAAAACGAGCCCAGCGTTGACTACATGGATGGCATCATGTACTCGATGACCTGGGGCGTTGTGATGATTGGACGTTTGACGAACAGCACTGGACGAGGGAAGATGCAGAGATTCGACAGAGCGCAGGACCCCTGGTTCTACATGCACGCTGAAGATGTATTGATGATGCTTGAGGGTGAAAAGTCAGGGTTCAAGGAAACCATACCGGTTCAGACCTATCTCTTTCGATACGACAGGGGAGTCTTTTGGAGCGGCCTGCGTGCCTTCAGGTACTTTGTCACGCCCTTCAATCGCATCACTCGCTACTTGCTCGACCCGTTCATGTACTCCCGGACCATGGTACACGCCTTGCACCGGTCGGGCATCGCCTCCAGGACCATGATCCAGGACTACGGCGTACCTTATGACGCAGCCGAAGAGTTCGTTCGATGGACAGATGGAAGGACGGGGATTTGGCCGCTCTGGTTGTGTCCTGTCAAATCTGCACCGCAAGACGAACGCAGCTTCTCGCAAGGCAACAACATCAAAGATGATATCCTACTGGACGTTGGTATTTGGGACATGGGGCCCGCAGACTCGCACGCGTTCATCAAGCTAAACCGCGACTTTGAGGCCAAGGTGACCGAATTGGGTGGCATGAAGTGTCTGTATGCACATGCGTACTACACGGAGCAGGAGTTCTGGGACATTTACGACGAGAAAAAGTACAAGGACCTCAGGAGAAAGTACCACGCGGAGAGTTTGCCAAGCGTGTACGACAAGGTCAAGGTGGATCTGCAGGGTGTTGTAGGAGAAAAGAGGGCGACGAGGGTGGAGGGGTGGAGTGAATGGGCGTACAGGCGCTTCTGGGACACATGGCCGCTTGGGGGGCTGTATGGTGTCGCGAGCGCTGCGAAGGGGTTGCTGGTGCAGAGCGACTTTCTGCTGAAGAAGTAGGAGTATCTGCTATAATTAATGCACGTATACAATTCGATTCGACAGAGTGCGTCGTCGAGGGAAGGTTCACAGATGTCGACAGCCCTGATTGGCTGCAGGGGTCTCCTGACAGGGATCGTCGGCCTCCGGTTAATTTTCCAGACGGCCAGTTCGACGCGTCGATGATGGTGTTGTACAGGCGTCAAGTGTTTGCGGGCGCATACCAAGGGCGCGACACGGGACAGAACGCGTGGCGCTAAAATAAACATGCATCAAATGAATGTTTTTCGTGACGTAGCAGCGCCGCGCCCGCCCAACCACCTCAATTCACCACGGCGCAGGCAGCAATCTGGCCGCGCTCCCACCACAATAATAACGGTTTAATCCTGCCGCTGCCTGTACCCCACCTGCCACTTCGCCCCAGTACCAGATCAACTCACGCATCTCAACCATCCCCACCTGGCCAGCCAGCACAAATTGGCTGCACAAATTGGCCGGACCACGGAGCACCTAGCGACATTTGCGTGTGCACCAGCATTTTTTGGATAGTACGTCGTACGTTGTACGCACCCTGACGCAAAGTCTCCCTCTGTTTGCGGCCTCGAACACTAACACGACCCAAAGTCTCAACTCGACCACCTCCCATCCACCCGCAGACATGGCTCGCCTCAGCGGCCTGCCGTCGGAACACCACCACGAGGGCCCTGGTGACGCCCCACGCCGCAAACGCGGCCGCCCCAACAAGAACCAGACGTCTTCGCAGGCGTCCCAGTCCCAGGACGTGGCTTCCTCGAGCAAGCGCACTGCCTCGCCGCTAGAGCTGTCACAGACGAAGCGTACCAAGCGTGTGCATGAGGACGACGACGAGGACCAGATTGCCCAAGAGATCCAGCAGTCGTTCTCGCGGTCACAGCGCGGAGACACGATCAACGTCGAGACGCAGAGCAGCACCTCGACCACCACCCGCCACAATGCCCGCCGCCATTCTGAATTCCCTGCCTCGGTCGCTGTTCTGGACGACGACAGCGACGAGGACGACCATCTTGCACCCGAGTCGGCGCAGGCTTCATCTGGCCTCACACCGCACTTGAACCGCATCGGTGCCGTCAAGCGAGACTCGACGACTATGCGACGGGTCCGCCATTCGCTGCCCGCCCAGCTTGGTGTAGAGCGCGTCGACGAGGAGATCGACAGCTCCCACTTCCAGTACGCGCCCCTCACCGCCGTTCTCGATGGACGCACCCGCCGCCGTCTCCGCCGAAGCCACCTCAGCCAGGAGGTCAACAGCTACGAGGACCACCAGAAGAAGGACAAGAAGCAGATGCTGCAGCTCCGCGAGCAGCTCCACGCACAGGACGCCAAGATCAAGGACTTGGAGTACCGCTTGGAGGCCAGCCGTCTGGGCAACATCGACGTAAGCACGCCCGAGCTGGCACAGGAGCTCAACGACGCCCGCGAGGAGCTCAATGCCATGCGTGCGTCATCGCTCTACAACGGCAGCGAGCGCGAGGACAGCCGCGAGATGAGCATGTTCGACGGCCCCGCAGACATGTCCGACGACGAGGGCCAGCCGATGATGTTAGTTCATCCGACTGAACTCAGCCTCTCGCGCGACATCGACGTCATCGCCGACCCCAAGGGCAAATACTCCCAGCGTGTTGAGGAGCTCTCCAGCCAGATGACCCTTGAAACTGTCCACCACGTCTCCCAGCTGGTTGAGGACTCTCTCGTCGAGGACGACACCGCTATTCCAGACAAGATCGAGGACCAGGCCGTGGAGCGCTACGAGCGGGAAATCCAGCAATACACCCGCCAGCTCGCTGAGTCGCAGGGTGCTCTTCGCGTGGTCACTCTCGCACTGCAGAACCTGCGCTTCCTCGAGCATGGCTCTACGAGCAACGAGATTCTCACGGGGCTGCGCCATAGCTTTGACGACCTTCGCCTGGAGGTTGACCGCTTCTTCCCCAACATGACTACCGGCCTCACAAACCAGCAGCTTCTGCATGAGATCCCCAAACTCTTCAGGGGCATCTTCGCCGAGATGAAGGAAAAGATTACCCTGTTGAGCGCTTCGCAGAAGAACGAGATGCTTTTGCGCCGACAGTTCGAGGGCGTGCTGGATCTTCTTGGCGATTCAGAGGACCGCGTCAAGGAGCTTGAGCAGAAGGAGTACACCCTCGACAAGAGCAACGAGGAGAAGCAGCGGAACATCATGGATCTCGAGGAGCACGTCACCACATTGACCGAGCTGACTGAAGGCCAAGAGACTCAGCTGCGCGACCAGACCGCTCAGATCAACGGACTCAACAGCGAAGTCGAGGAGAAGGACACCGCACTTGAGCGCCTCCGCGACGCCTCCGAGACCTACCGCGTCGATCTCGAGTCAGTCACGCTGACAGTCACCCGTCTTGAGACCGAGCATGAAGAGACAATCGCGCGCATGGAGCAGGAGCACACTGAGCAGGTCAGTTCTCTTGAGGCAGATCTCGCTGTCGAGCAAGATGCTCGCGAAGTTGCCGAGACGGATGCTCTGCAGAAAGGCGAGTACATTGAGGATCTTGATCGCCGCATCGAGAGCCTTGAGGCAGAGGTGGAGAAGCTCACCGAGGAGTTGACCCAGCTTGTTCAGCAACTCACCCAGCAGACTGAAGCCCGCGAAGCTGCTGAAGAGCAACGCGACGAGCAGATTGAAGTCGCTAACGAGCACGCCAACACCATCGAGGGTCTCAACGAAACCATTGTCGATCTTCGCGCGCAGATTGTGGAATTCCAAGACAACCTGGCCGCCGAGCGTGCACAGCGCGAGGAGACCGAGGCTGCCCTTGACGACGCGAACGAGAAGATCGAGGAGCTCAACACTGCTGTGCACAACGCAGGCATCCAGGCCAACGAGCTCCGCGCCAAGTTGTTCCAGCTGCAACAAGAGAAGCAGCAGCAGATCGAGGCGCTTGAGGAAGAGTCGCAAGAACGCGAGGATGCCCTCAACAACCAGATCGACACCGAGCAGGAGGCGCGCATCGTTGCGGAGAAGACTGTCGAGAAGATGAGCAAGCAGATTGAGGATCTTGAAGCTAACATTGCGACTTACGACGTCGACCTGGTCAACATGACGGAGGCTCGCCAGCAGCTTGAACAGGACCGCGAGGAGCAGGTCGCCGTCCTCAACCAACAGCTCATTGATTTGAGGGCCAAGTACACGGCCCTGGAGAACTCTTCCAATTCCACCATAGAATCTCTGCAGGCCAACATCACCGACCTCAGCAACCAAGTCCAGCAACAACAGGTTGAGATTAAGCGTCTTAACCAGGTGATTGCTGACAAGGATAACCTCTACGAGCAGGACACCGCCCTGCTCAAAGAGGAGCTTGTCGAGCTCAAGGACGAACTTGCCCTTGAGCGTGCCGATAACGAGAAGAACCAGAAGGAGATTGCGTCTCTCTCCCAGCGAGTCGAGTCCGAAGCCAATGAACTCCTCTCCATGATGAACTCGCACTCCAAGGAGTCCACGGCCCTGCACGCCACCATCTCCACCCTCGAAGCGACCATGAAGAACCACCAGTCCAACGCTGCAGAGTACGCCGCCGAGCACGAAGAGACTGTCAACACTCTCGAGACCGAAATCGAAGAGCTCAAGCTCATGGGCACTGCGCAAGAGGAGACTATCACCACCCTGACCACCCAAATCGGGGACCTCAAGAAGCGCTTTGCAAAGCAAGAGCAAGACACACGCGAAACTATCGACGCTCTCACTCTGTTCCACCGTCAGCTCCTCGAGCAAAATGAAGCCCTCGCCGCCGCACTCAAAGCGCGCAACGCCGACGCTCTCAAGGCGGTCCAAGACATGAAGGCCGCGCACGTCGTTGTCAAGGCCCGTGATGTCGACCTGCGCAAGGTCGCGACGGGCAAGATTGTCAAGACTACCGACAAGGTCAAAGTTGGCAAGAAGGGTAGCAAGAAGCGCATGGCCACGCGGAACTGGCGCGATTCGGGCATGTTTGAGGAGCAGGACGACGAGGACGCGAAGGTTGGTGCGGGTGAGGTTGACGAGGACTTCTTGGCCGCGTAGATGGACACATGCTCTATCTACCCAAAAGGTTTGCGCGCTAGCTTTTCCTGCGCAGACTTTGGCCATGTCTGTTTTTACGACTTTTGTTTGAAAGGACAGAGGTGTGATTGGAATAGATTGGGTAGCACGACACGACGACTGGCGGCATTGCTTTGGACATTTCTAACGACTTGACGAGATAGCTTTCTCTGTTGGGTTTCTTCTCATTTTACCATGTTAATTCAGCTTTGTTGGATATCTCCAATGTAGGATATTGGTTTTTGCATAGCGACTTTGGGTACAGGATACACAGGGATAGGAAAATTTCATCATCGTCAGTCATCATTGCTTGTCTCTTGTGATCGAAACCATGTATGCACGAAGAAGCGACACGTCGTTTGACCATTATCACATCGACAGGATATGTCTGCACGTGTATACATGCTTGGCACCGCCCCAACTCCACACGCGCAGCTACGGATACATGCACACGAGCCCTCACATCAACACGGTCACGTTAACCCAATCCCAGAAAATGCTCTTGCGCCCTTTTCCAACTCTTCCTGGCAGTTGCGGGGCAAAAGGCGGCAGACTGGTGTGACAGTCCCGTGACCAGGCAACAACATGCGCCTTCCCGCTTGCTCTTGTGTGACGCCGCCGTACTGGCTATATTAAGCCTGGCCTGGGACACGCACTTTTCTGAGGGGGCGAGACTGGCTCGCTGATCTTTCTTACCGCTGCCGACATGGCTTCCGATGCGCCCTCCCATACGGTTCTGAATTCTTCTTTTCCCGTCCTGCTCCCTCACCATGATGCACTGTTCATGAACGACGCAGACTTCCAGGCCTTTGTCAAACAAGAACTTTCTCGCACTCGCTTGGACGAACTCGAAGACGAGCTCAAAAACATCGATTCGGCAGGATCCCAGAAGCCGATCGAACCTGCGACTGTGAGTACTAGTAGTCTCAAGCGGCGAGCTTCCTCCGAAGCTGACAGCAATCGCGTACAGAAAGCGCCATTCCTTGCAGGACTTGAGAAGCATCAAGCGTTCCAGCGCACGACTGAAGAACTGGCTGCTGAAAACAAGGCGCTCACTGCGAACGGAGATGTCACCAACATCTCATCTGGGAATGCCCTTGTTGACCTGTTCTACGACCTTGGGGAGAATACAGCGGGCCGTCAGCTAAAGACCTTGCTTGATGCCGCATGGAAGGAGGATGCGGTGTTGACATTGAAGATCATCTTTAATGCGCGCAGCATCCACTTGGGCAAGAGCAACAGAGTCGCGGCGTATAAGGCTTTTGGCTGGCTTGCACAAGAACACCCTCTCACGCTCCTCACAAACTTGCCGTGGCTTGTGCGTCCAGTCATTGCAAAGAAAACGCCAAAGCCAGATGACCTCGAGACAAAGAAGAACGGTGTGGACGAGGATTTCGACATGATGGACACCGAAGAAGTGGATCCGTCCAAGGCCCACGATGTTCGACATGGATTGTCCCATGGCTACTGGAAGGATCTTCTGAACCTTGTCGTCTTCGCCGCCAACGATCAGCTCAGGGTTGACGGTGACCCGGATGCGCTCCTCACTCAGAAGACAGACAACTCAAAGGCGGGTAAGCTCAAGCGCAACTGGGACCAAGCCTCTGCGAAAGAGGACAGACGTACGTGGAAAAAGGATCAGAACAATCGTGTCCAGCGTAAGATCATCGAGGACCCCTTCTATCGCGCTCTCCACTTCACCGTCGCCCGACTCTTCGCCACGCAGATAAAGGAAGACAAGGCGCTTCTGGACTCAGGTAAGAAGTCCGACTTGAAGAAGCTATCTCTAGCAGCCAAGTGGTCGCCCACTTTCTCCGAGTTTCACGACAAGCACACTTTCATCCTATCGTCTATCGCAGAAGCTCTGTTGCCAGACCCTGTCTTGAATTGCTCCCCGCGGGACAATCGTGAGAACTACCTTCGCCTTGTACGTGAGGCCTATCGCAAGGAATATGCCTCACCACTTCGCAAGGCACTCAGTGTTGTCGAGCGCGATATTGCTGCCAACACGTTCAGCAACATCGAATACAACCGCGTTCCTTCGCTTGCCATGGATCGCTACGCGGGGCTCTTCATGAAGAAAGACATGTCGCGCTTCAAGTCCTACGTCTCAGACGTCGCAAAAGGCAGCACCACAATCTCCGGCGCAACTCTCCTACCGTCCACCCTAATCGCAAAAGCTCGTTCCCTCTCACAACCAACGTCCGAAAAGCACGCAAAGGGCATGAAAGCCCTCAAACTCGCTGCCGAACTCGAACTCCACCGCGACATCATCGACGGCCAATGGAAAACCCTCGTCCAGCGCGTCCGCGACGCCGGCACCTTGACCTCCTCCATCGCCATCTGCGACGTCAGCGGCAGCATGTGCGGGCCCACCTTCAAAGACGCCTCCTGTCCCATGGACTCAGCCATCGGCCTATCACTGCTGATCTCCTCCGCCACCGCCGCGCCCTTTGGCAACGGCTTCATCACCTTCTCCTCGACGCCAACATACCTCTCCCTCAACCCCACGCACAGCCTCGTCGACACGGTGCGCTACATCGCATCAACCCCCTGGGGCGCCAGCACCAACTTCTCCGCCGTCTTCGAAGACGTCATCCTCCCCATGGCTGTCAAACACAACCTAACGCAGCAGGATATGGTCAAGCACGTCTTCGTCTTCTCGGATATGCAGTTCGATCACGCACATGCGTATACTGAGCGCTGGACTACGGCGTTTGATCGCATAAAGGCGAAATACAGAGATAACGGATATGTCATGCCCCGCCTGGTCTTTTGGAATTTGGCGGCGCACGCGACGG
>Ga0265780_10009836_pt1 | contig 11435 bp, 12 predicted proteins | sample P1T30metagenome_FD_192432 | JGI IMG/M metagenome (GOLD analysis project Ga0265780, IMG submission 192432) | Plant litter microbial communities from East Loma Ridge, Irvine, California - P1 T30 | ecosystem: Environmental > Terrestrial > Plant litter > Unclassified | place: USA: California... | reverse complement strand
AAGGGGCCCACACAATGATCCAATTCGGCAAAGTACTCTATTCGGGTAGGTCAGCCGTAGAGTCAGTTTCAGCTACTTGATCATGTTACAGGGCTGTGTATGATTAGACTAGCTCGGCTGTCCCATCCCCAAGGCCTCTTCTACTGCATCGCGTGCCATGAGGGCCGAGGGGGGGGGGACACGCTTGGAGGATGGGAAGATGATGGGAGGGCATGGCAAGAGGCTGATTGCGATCGTCTCGACAACAGCTGATGGGTGAGCATATTGTCGATAGCTCGGCACCTAGTATCCAAACGAATACGGGTCGGCAGCACTTCGCATACCCTCTCTCGCTTAATGTAACCTGCAGCCAAGGGGGCGTTGTTCAGGCTCCACACTGGGCCGTAAATCTAATGCCACGTTCCTATTATAGTCGAGTGACGGCGCCGCACGCTCGTCACAGCGCCTCACACTTTGCCTAGAGCATGTGGCGCCACACTGCCGTTGCCGTCTAGGGGACCGTCTATCGAAAACATGCGGCCGCTGATGAGAGCAGACGCCGTCATGCAGATGGGTAATGGCACGGCCGGTAGTACAAATGTATGGGACGAGGACCAGAAGAGAGGGACGGACGCGTCATAGATGCTTACTGTTACTGGTAGATGCTCACGACGATACTAACGGCTCTATCCCCGGCTATACGAGGCAGTAACAGTATCGCTTATCTTGTTGGTTGCATGTGGCGGCTAATAAGTAGTTGGATGAGTAATAGTGAGGCGAGTTCGAGTTCGAGTTCGAGTTCGAGTTCGAGTTCGAGTCGGGGGTTGGTCGGGGTCGGATGTTTTGGCCTATGTGAGTAAAGAGTTGTGCTGCTTAGCCGACGTATTTTTTTTCATTTGTACCCCCCCCCCCTGTGTATTCACATGCCCAACGGAAGAATATGATTAGCACAACCCAGCTACTCATAATGCAAGCGTCGTACTATGAACAAGCAAGGGCGAACGGACCCGCCGTGCTTGAACGAATGAGGGTCGGGCGGTACTATGATTACACCCAACGGGGAATTATTAGCGTTGCGAGTCATTAACTTCGGGATGCGGACGCGTATTACCTATGCACATGTTGTGTTGGGGCCCCTGCCGGCTCACTGTCTCGCTACTGGATCGCGCACGTCTTTCTGGGTATCTTTTCGACGCGGCCTACCGTCTGTCGCATGCCTCTTACACGTCACCGACATCATTCATTGTCACCTCATCCTTTGCCTTACTTACCTACTGACTCTGTCGCTACCCCGCCTCCGTCACCGCTTCAACTCGATCCACTGCTGCGCAGTTTATTGTGTTTGTGTGTGTGTGTGTGTGTCTGTGTACAGGGGTCTGGATTCTTTGTTTGGTAAGGTAGCACGATCGGCGTCTGAGACTTGGACAAAGTTTTTGGAAGCAGCTGGCAATAAGAAAAACTTTGTTCCAAGTCGGCCTAGTGGAACGTACTCCTTTTACCTTGCCAAGCTACCATCACCCCAACCCATCGGTTCCATCACATTTTTGGCGCGCGCGCCATTGATTGTCATCTCCATCCGCTTACACTTCATCATCGTTCCTACTTTCCTCCATTCTGCACTGCACGTTTGCTGCCGTCACCCATGCAGCCGCCATGAGCTCAAAGGACAACCTGGCACTGGATCTTGAGCACGGCGTGCGACGATGGGACCGCGCGCGATGGATTTCCGTCTTCAGTTCGCATAACCCGACCATACGCGAAGTGACGGAATGTCTGGGTCTCGGTCTGTCGGCCTCATCCTCTACCACCAACCGCGGAATCCCGAAATTCGACAATCCCGACTACCGGAAGCTGTCCAGTGAAGTCACCAAGTTGTCCAAGGAACTGCCAAAAGAAAGAGATGCACTGTTGGATTTTGCGGCCGATCCGCAATCCCTGGACCAGGAACTGGAAGAGTTGCTAGCCAGCTATGGACCCGCTATTTGGGGCAGGGATGCGGATCGGAGCTGCTTGTTGACGCCGGATCCGACCAAGAAGACGTACAACAAGAATTTGTTTTATGAGGAGCCCGAGCACAAGGAAACGTAAGTTTGGTCCATGTGGAGGAGTGGGGGCGCACGCTAAGCTTGTTGCAGACTCAAGATACACCTGCACCGCTGGATCATCATCAAGGCCTGCTACTACATTCGCAACATGAAGCTTAAAAGGCCATCGGGTGCGAATGAATACGACCAGCTTGCTGATATCGATGGCGACGGCCTCGTAAGTTTCAGACTGTTCCATCGAGTTACTGGTGCCATGTCTCAAAGCATACTGATGAAACAACAGTCACCCCGTGGAACACCACTGTCGCTTACTCCACCGGATCCAGACACTGCCACCAGCGCTGACCTTGAAGTCAAGCCCATCAATCTGAAGAAGCGGAAAAGCAATGTCCACCTGACCCTGTCTGACGATGAAGAGATGGAATCCACCCCTGTTAAGCGGCCGTACAGCACGATGCCCCTCAGCCGAAAGGGTAGTCCTAGGAAGTCACTAAAGTCACTTTACCCAGCCAACATGGAGAATGCGCCGCCATTACCAACACATGTCCATCGCTTTTCGCCCGCACCAGGACCAGGGCCTGAAACTGCGAGAATACAGCTGAGTGCTCTATCAAACAGCGAGCTGAACGGCGGCAACAGGCTGCCCAGTATCACTCAAAGCCCAGCGCCCACTGGCTTTACCGCAGTAAATACTGGGACCTTCACTCCTGTCAACACAACGCCTCCTATCAAGGAGCCGTCACGAGAGAATACATGGGATGGTACACGGGAACCCCAGAAAGAGGTACAGCGGCATTCCCCTGCAATTGGACATCGTCACAGCAGTAGCTATACAAGCCCGTACGAGCCTTCTGCACATGGTGCTGCGACTGCTCGGCCTGCTACTGATCCTCCTCGCTCTGCACCTCCAGTCACACCCACACCAGCACCCAGTCATGGTTTCCAGCCGGCAATTGCACCTGCAGCCATCAACGGAGCAAATGGGCAGTCCAAGGACTCACCCGCTATCCAGCATGCCCACATCGGCCAACAGTCCCAAGGTCTGCAACGAACACCATCTCAACCAACGCACCAGCCACAACATACCCAACACTCTCATCTTCCATCCCATCCACACATCCAGGCTCAACAGCAGCCTCCTCCTCGACCGCCCAGTCGGGGCAATACACCAAGCATCCTAACACGTACCCTTGCACCTCATCCTCGCAGTAGATCTAGTACACCACATGCGCCGGTCGCACCTATTCAGCCTACTACGGCGCCTAATAAGCAAGTCACATCCGCACCTGCCTTGCAAAGCGCACCTGCATATGGGTTGCACATTGTTCCAATGACGGACGCCCCGCCTGTAAACACTCATCAAGTGCCTTCCAGCCATCCGCCGCCCACTATTTCTCAGCATGCTTCACACCAAACTGTGCTGAAAAGCCAGCACCCCGACACGGCACACATTACTCAACCTCATGTCCATAGTCATGTCCATCCACGCCCCCACGCTCATGCCCCCCAGGCCTTGGCCAGGCCAACAGTCCCAACGACGGACCTTCGCCTCCTCCAATGCGAGGTAACAGCCGGGCTTTTTACCTTTTTCTTCCCACGTGCTACGATGCCTCCAGATGAAGCAGCGCTCCTTCAACGGTTGCACACACTCTGGTTCCATGGTGAGGCTCTCTTCCGGGCCGAACTTCCCACTCATTACGATCTCGTTTCCAAAATCCTGACGGCATGGCTTCATGAACGTCAAGCCATTGCTGCGCTGCGTCACTCGATGGCATCTAACCCGGGGGCGACACACGCGGGGCTTGTAGATCGGTTGCTAGCGATGAACGATCTCCGGGCAATGCGACTCAAGTGGAAGAACATGAGTCCCATCGATGGACTGAGCCCGGAAGACCTACTCTGTATGGCTTTCAGAGCAATGACAAACACCGAGGGGAGTGAGTATTTGTTCAAGGATGGGTTGGCACGACTAGAGCTTGGTGTGTTTGAGTTTCTCCGCAGTGAAGACTCGAGAATTGTGCTGCAAAGGCGGGATACAAAGGCTGGGTGAGCCAGCGTCATGGGCACTTTGTGCCAGCCATCTTCTCTGTCAATGTTTCTTTTGTCTCATTCTGTAATATCGCACTGCTAAAAGCGTGGGCGGTTTTTCATTCGGCCCGTGTATGGCATCTGGCCATCTGCTTAGCGACGGAGTTGTTGGAGTATTTCTGATTTAGGGGGAAGCCTGCGTGGGCTGGATCTTTTCGGGCAGCGTGTGTTACTACTAGACTGGTACTACTCTTGTAATGACGGGGGAGGGGGGACAGTGGTAATAGTACTTGTAGCAATAAAGATACAGCAATCAATACTAAAGTGAAATCTCACCAATGGCATGGTCGACAGTTTGATACCCTTGTCCGGGGGGGTGTGGTTACTCAGTCGTCGTCTGACCGTCGCTGCGTTCTCACATAGGGTGGGTAAACGATTGCGCATGGCGATGATGGCGGCCGCCCGTCCGCCCGTCGCAAGCGACTCTGAATCTTCACACCATCTCTACGCCTCGGTGGCTTGCTCTGTCCTTTCCCCCTCCCCCCTTCCCCTTCTCGCTTACGCCATGCAGGCAGGATCATCAGTAGCTGCGACGCGTCTTCCCGAAGGCGGCCACCCGTGGTGGCTGCCGGTGTAACAGGGAGCCTAGGTCAGCCTCATGACTCTGGCTAAGCCTCGCCCATCCACCAGCAACACCCACGCACCCTTCGCCGCTATGGACGGCCTCGTGAATAGCTCACGCGCACGCCCTGGCCGCACACCCTCGCTCGCCGACTATCGCGGTCGCTGCATATGAGTCGGTCAACTATCGCTAGCCGTTCGCGCAGCGCAATCATCCGCTTGGAACAATAATGGTCTTGCGGCTTTTTGTACCGCCTGGTATGAAGCAACACGCGCAAGGACGGTGATCTGGAGCATCAGCTGACACGGACTCTAGGAGAAGGCCAGCACAGGCTCGTTCCAAGGCGCCCGGATCCCATCGGTGCAAATGCGACGCTCCAGTATGCGGTACTCTCCTCGACGGTCGCCGCCGCCGCATACACGTCACTTGCTTCGAGGTTCAGCCAAGTAGTAGCTCCTTCGCAGACGCTGTCACGAACAGCACTATTTATACGCTCTTCTGCCCGGTTCGGTGTTTGGGCTGGCGCGGTAGGGGCCGTCGCGAACTGGTATTACTACTCGGCATTTGCAAACGTAGTCGTGTCGCAGAAGCTACCAAAAGCCAAGAAATCGAGGCTATACAAATGGACTAAGAAACACACGGTCGAAGATGGCGCTCTAGTCGGTGCTGCGCTCGGACTGGCTGTTTCGGTGCCTACGCTCTTTGCGCGTCGGCTCCCCATACCACGGTGGACGCAATGTTTCGGCATGATGAACACTGGCGCATGCACGGGCATACTGGGAGCCCATGCTTACTTTCAGTATACCGGCGACCGGCAGAGAGCGTATAGGCGCCTGGATCGACGACTGCGGCAAAGGTCACTCGAGTTCTGGGCCATCTTCTGGGACAAGGAGCTGATGGCAAGGCTGGACCCGATCATGCAACAATATGTACGCCACCAGGCTATCTGGTACACCCAACTGCTACCGGATAAGGTTTTCAAAGAAGCCGAAGAACCGGGCAGGGGTAGAGTCAAGAACAAGAAGCCAGGTGCAACTGGACAAACTATTGTCACACAGCAGCCTCCTGAGTTACCGTATTATGTCCAGCCTTTCGACTATGCCGAAGACCTTGAACTGATCAACGTCGAGAGCACACTCGTAAAGATCAAGGAAATGGAAGCCGAGAAGAAGGACCTGCTCGATGAGGCGGAATACCTGTTGATGTTCAATGCTCAGCAGCAGTATGACTACTGTCACCGCGTCGGCTCCATGGACCAAGACGAACGTCGGAGACGTCTACACGAAATCCTAGTTGTTGACATTGCATGGAACCGTCTACGTAACGCCGCGGACGCGATTACCATGCGCCTCACACACTGGCGGTTGTCTCTTCAGCACAAAGCCGCCTGGGAAGCATCTAATTCAGGCGACGATCATGTGAATGAGTGGTTACCAAGGCCCGACAGGATTGACTTTGCCTCGCATAAACCCACACTCTCGTTGCAACAAGTGTCAAGAATGCAGGGAGATATCGACTTTGAAGTGAAGACGTTTGAGCGGCTGTGTGCAGATGAGATGCTACCAAAGGAGACGAGAGAGGCGCGGAAGCAGGATGCCGAGGACGGAAGAGTGATGCTGAGAGCTACGGATCACGTTCTGTTCCGGCTCGAAAAGGCAAGAAATTCCGTCGAGTGTCTCGAGAAGACCACCGCAGCAGCAGTAGCAGCAGCAGCAGAAGAAGAACAAGAAGAAGCAGAAAAAGAAAAGGACGTCGTCGAGAGCCCAAACACAATCGAGCCAAGGGCAGCCATCGGCACAAAAATAGGGTTAAGGGGTACTGAAGCCGACATGCCAGCCATGAAGAAGATTGAAGAAAAAGTCACAGGTAAATGAAGAAAAAAGCCATTGGTCCGCCTGCAGGCAGAATTGGAGCCCAACCAACCATGATGCATCTCAGTCTTCATCTCGAATCAAACTGTGTGTGTTTTTTTTTGAACCTTCACCGCTCCCTTATTGGACTTTTTGAACCAAGTAGTTTTGTAAAAGAAAGCTACGTGGATTGGGGAGAAGTTTCTTTTTCTTTAACATCGGTCTTTGGATTCATATCCAAGTCTAATAATAATAATAATAATAATAACATCACACATCATTCCTCTCTTTGTCCACTTTGTCCACTTTTCTTCTCATGAAGTAAATTACCATCACTTCTTCGCCTGTTCAATGGATAAAAATGAATTTTTTATTGGTGGCTTGGATACACGAGAGTGATTGGCCATACACTTGGTGAAAGGAGCAGGGAAGGGTCAAGTCAGGTGAGCAAGGAGAGCGGATGCTTCAAATTTACAAAGAGATGCCTATCCTCTACGTCATAGCCGTTCATTCATGGAGAACGACCCCTCGTTATCACATGTTGACTGTTGCATGTCAACTGTAAGCTCTGGCTCGACCTCGTTGTCAATCACTATCATCACCTTATATCGAGTAGTATACAGTGCAGTGTCATTGCAAATTTTTCATTCCAAGTGCATGCTAGCTACGTGAAACGCCTTCCTTCCCAATCCTGAAGGAATAAGAAAACCCGAAGCCCTCCGAGAGCCTAGGGGAAGGTCGCAGAGGGGATATCGTCATGATGCTATTATTACAGAGTCCCATTCCTCGCTTGTTCATTTTCCGCCTATCCATACGTAGATCGTAAGGTCGTGAAGTGATAACGTGATGCAGTCATATCAGGAAACAATATGACTGAACGTAGCTTGTCAGGTGGTTGAGGGAGAGAGGTGCTTACAACTCTTGCTTGGCAGAGCTGGCACTAGAAGCAGCCGCATCATATGCGCTCTGAGCAGACTTGGAGGCAACTGAAGAAGCGCTTGAGGCAGACTTTGAGGCGACAGAGTTGGCGCTGGCGGCAGACTTGGAGATGGAAGACGAGGATGCGGAGGCAGACTTGGCAGCAGCGCCGCTGAGAGAGCTAGCGCTGGCTCCAGCGGCAGAAGTAGCAGAGGTAGCGCTGGCTTGGGCAAGTCCAATCTGCTGCTTGACCAAGTCGGTGTAGTAGGCGAAGCCACCGGTAGCGGCGGCATACTGGCTTCCAACGTTGGAAGTGGCGGCACCGTATGCAGAAGCACCAGAGGCTGAGAGAGATCCGGCAGTAGCAGAGGCGCTGTCACCGTAGAGACGGGCACGGTGCTTGCGGGCAAGGGCGAGGAGTTCGTTACGCTTGGAGCCCTGGGGAACCTTGATACCGTTCTTGTCGGCCCACTCCTTGATCTGGCTATCGGACCAAGAGTCGAGGAGAGCGTCGCTGAGGCTCTGCTGAGCGTTGGCAGCAGCCGAAGAGACGGAGGCGTAAGCACCCTGGGACTGCTGGCTAGCAAGACGAGACTGGCGGCGGAGAGCAGCAATCATGGAGTCACGAGTGTTGGGCTGGGGGACATTGTAGCCACGCTCGTCGAACCACGACTTGAGGTCAGAGTCAGACCAAGAAGCGTAAAGCCAGTCACCGGGGTAGTTGGCTGTCTCCTTGGCCTTCTCAGCCACGGACTGGTAGTTGTCACGGACAGCTGCAAGAAGGGAGTCACGCTGGCGGGGCTGGGGAACGGGGATGCCGTGCTTGTCAGCAAAAGCCTTGAGCTGCGAGTCAGACCAGCTGCGAGTGGTTAGTGGATGTGGCATTGATAGATTGTTCAGTACATACCTGTCGAAGATCCAGTCCTTGACACTGCCATAGGCCTGGTTTGCAGAATCCTCGGTCTCGGTCCAGTATACCTTGACCTGTTCGGCGAGGCTCTTGGCGTCCTTCTCAGTGCCCTTCTTCGCCTGCTGGCCCTTGAGGCTCAGGTAGTTGGTGAGTGTAGGCACATCCCAGCTAGTGTAGGGTGAGACGACCTTGTCGTTCCAGTTGGCCTTGACGGTCGATTGGAGGCTCTTGCGGTCAGAGGGGCTAGGGTGAGGGATGCCATGGTCGCTGAGCCAGCGTTCCAGCTCCGTCTCATGCCACTTGTCGTAGACTGTTCGCTTGGGTCAGTATACTGCTGCATGACGCCATATCCCAGAAGAAGTATAGGGAGGGGTATGTACTGTACGCACCGGCGCCTCCAAACCAGCTGTTGGCCGTTGCCGAAGCAGCAAGCGTCACCACGAGGGTGGAGGTAAGGGAGAACCTCATGATGCGTTGATGTGATGGCTGTGCGTAATATGGATGAGCGAATCAATCAATCAGTCGAAGGGAAAGGTTTGGGTATTAGGCAAACTCGACAAAGGGTGTAAAGGCTAGAGGGTGGCAGGTGTAAAGGCTGCTTATGAAGGGGGACAGACAATGGCGATTAGAATGTGTGCGTGGGAGTGACGTAGGAGCACACGTTGGGAGCTTGGACAAACAAGATGCACATCGCGCCTGCCTGGCCGCGGTAGCCAATGGGAGGCTCTGCCCATATGCGACCGCGCTTTTTGTTGTGCGCAATTGTGAGATCGCCTTCACAAACGCGGTCTGGGCCCTGCGCATGTTTGCCAGCTGCACCGGCACAGCCCGCAGTCTTGTCAACATGTTTTCATACCTGCGCAAATCATCGGCATGACGAAAAACGACTGAGAGATTTTCACTGCCTCGACTGTGCCAGGTAAGAGGTGGGTCGCAATGGCATTTCAAAAATTACCATCACAATATTGCGGGGTTTCCTAGCGTGCCCAGCCCCTTACGTCATGCCCAAATACGCACAAAAGTTATGGAGCTCAACGCGTTTCTTCATGGGAAGTTATAGTCGTGAACGCTTGAATTGTGAGATGGATTGTGAACGTTATGTCACTCAGCAATCTCTGAAGACCAATTCGTAGCTATTTGTACATCCAGTGCCCTTCATGCTCGCTCTACCCGTACTCATGACTTCACGCCCTCGGAACCACCTCGTCCACCTTCGCCTATGAACACGTTAGCAGTATGCCCAGTATCGATGAGAGAGTAGCATACCTTTCCAGAAGCCACTTGGGACCTTATCCTTTTCGGCATCCTCGTTGCTGACCCGCTCATGCGCCTGTTCCGCCCGGTTACTCATGTCCTCGTTGTGCTCCTTGACCTCCTGGCTCTCCTCTCCTGCCGAAGGAGGGTTCTCGTTCAGTATCTTGGGTTGCGCACCTTTGACTTCGTTGGGGCTGGGCTCGTTGTGTTTACCCTGGTCGATAGTCGGCTCTTTGTTGTCCTTCATCTGACGTGCAAACGTAGAGAACTCGCGCTTGCCTGAAGAGCCCTTGTTCGTGGATGGAGCTGGGGACTCCGACGTCGGCTTGGGGGAGTCGTTTTGGTTAGAGTTGCTGTCCTTGTTTGGGGATGAAGAAGACTGGCCCTGGGCGACCTTCGGGGGTGGTGGACCGGGGTGCTCGAGGTTCTCACTGGGGTTCTCGCCCTGCTTCTGTGGCGACTCTCCAGCTGGGTTGCCTTCGCCGGAACCATAATCTTGAGTCGCGAAGCGGACTTGTACGCGGGCTCGAGGGCCGGCTGAGAGCGCGGCAGGACGCATTGCTGCTGAGCGCAGTATTGACATGGGGCGAAGGAAGCTCATGATGTATATTGTGGTATGAAATTGTGCAGTTAAACAGGAAGATTGATTGTATTGTAGGAGTCACATCTGTAGATTGGAAGCGAACAGAGAGGTGTTGCAGCTCGTCTAAGCTCTTTGACGTCATGGTTTCCTAACGCACGTCACTCGCGTTTCGCGTCCTTAGTACTGCAGCGACAATCACCCCTAGCACACAATGCGCGCATCGGTCCTGTGCTGGATCTGAATTGAAACCTGTTCGCAAGAGAGCAAAGGCGGATTAGTTTTGCACCATGGCTTTATCGACGCGTAATGTGAGCTGTTTGTGGCCATTGAGGAAAATCGGTGACATGTCAGGAAGGTGTTGGAAATTGGTACCAACTTGGGACAAAATGTATACATTCTCAGGTGTACAGAGGCTACCTTGAGTGGTTTGAGCTACCAGTTGATACTTGGTGGGAGCTGGTAGTTCTCAGCACGCATCATGTTGTGAAAGAATCTACACAAGATAAGAGAAAAAAAGATCAAAATAAGCAAAAATGTTATGCAGGAAACACATCCCAATCACATGCTACTGGTTCATACGAGTGCCGCTACTTCATGAATTCTTGATACTATAAGCCAGGGGCAAGACAGGGAGAAGCTATATGCTCAACTCATAAAACCCACACCACACACCCGCAATCCAGACACTTTTCACCCCCAAGATGCCAATTCATCTCCGTTTCTCACTCTTCTTCTCTTCATCCTCTACATAATCCGCGTCATCCCCAGGCTGCTTACGCTTCTCGCGCGCACAACCCCCCAATCTTGTCAAATCCTCAGGCGCAACTCCAGCATCCAAATTCTGCTTCTTTCCCCAAGCCCGGCCAAAGTCCCAGCCAGCAAGCTGTCCCGCAACCCATCTATCGTATTGGAGCCCCCTAATCACAGGCCATCTCTCCTCCTCGTAAATCTCTGTAGTCACCTTGCAATCCTCCATCAAACCTGAAACAACACGCTCCCAGCGCCCGACAGTCGCAGCATAGATGTGCATCCCACGCGCATCCATGTCATCGATGATGTCGTGGTAGGTGGTGGAATCAGCCGCTATCCTCGCAAGCCATGGATCGTTGTATTCGCACCAGTAGCAAAGGTAGTCTTTGTTGGTGGGGCGAAGAAGCGGACATGTGGGATCACAGTGACCGGTTACGACAAGGGGGGTACAGTGTGGACAGTAGAGACCCTCGTTTTGGACAAGCCCTTGTAGGTG
>Ga0265780_10009835_pt1 | contig 11435 bp, 8 predicted proteins | sample P1T30metagenome_FD_192432 | JGI IMG/M metagenome (GOLD analysis project Ga0265780, IMG submission 192432) | Plant litter microbial communities from East Loma Ridge, Irvine, California - P1 T30 | ecosystem: Environmental > Terrestrial > Plant litter > Unclassified | place: USA: California... | reverse complement strand
TTTTGTATAACCGTAAAACGGGTACTGTTATAAAAAGCTTTACCGAAGAAACAGGATTGCTGTTTAACTCAGTACTGCGCATTAGCGAAGACAAATCAGGAAACATCTGGATCACAACCGAAAGGGGCCTGTCGAGAATTAATCCTGAAACATTCAGGATCAGGAATTTCCCTATGTCTTCTATACTGCCCGATAATGATATTATGCCCTACGGGCGCACCCTTATTTTAAAGAATGGCCATATATCGGTGCCCCTGGTAGAGGGTTTTGCTGTATTAGATCCGGCCAGGCTTAAAGAAAACAAGAATTCCCCACGTGTAGTGCTCGAAAATGTTGTGTACAGCGACCCATACAGTAAAGATAAAGGCACTGCTTTTTATGTAAATGGCCGCAAACAATTGCAGTTGCCTTATAACCTAAACCGCATACAGTTTGATTATGTAGGCCTGCAATTTGATAACCCAAATGAAAATACCTATGCCTACAAGCTGCAGGGTTATGATAAAAACTGGGTGCAGGCCGGCAAACAGCGCAGTATAACATACACCAACCTGGCTCCGGGTACCTATGTGTTTTATGTTAAGGCAGCTAATAGCGATGGGGTTTGGAGCCCTGCGCTTAAAGGCATAACCATAATAATAAGTCCGCCTTGGTACAATACTTGGTGGGCCTATGTACTGTATGTAGTGGTTTTTGCAACGGGCCTGCGCCTGTACATAGTGTACCGTTCGCGTTCGTTGCATAAAAAAAATATACAGCTTGAAGAGCAGGTGGCAGAGCGTACTGCCGAGTTGCAGCAATCGTTGGCAGATCTTACACAAACCCAAACGCAGCTAATACAATCAGAAAAAATGGCCAGCCTGGGCGAGCTTACCGCCGGTATAGCCCACGAAATTCAAAATCCACTCAACTTTGTAAACAATTTTAGCGATGTAAGTATCGAGTTGATTGATGAAATGGGCGAAGAACTGGATAAAGGCGATACCGAAGAGGCAAAGGCCATAGCCACAGATATTAGGCAAAACCTTGAAAAAATAGCCCACCACGGCCGCCGTGCCGATGGCATTGTAAAAGGCATGCTGCAGCACAGCAGGGCATCATCAGGGCATAAAGAACCTGTAGATGTTAATGCACTGGCCGATGAATACCTGAGGCTGGCTTATCATGGGCTAAGGGCAAAAGATAAATCGTTTAATGCTGACCTCGTCACTAACTTGGGCGAAGGCCTGCCTAAAGTCAACATCATTCCGCAGGATGTGGGCAGGGTATTACTTAACCTGTTTACCAATGCATTTTATGCCACCAACCAAAAAAAGCTTACAGACAGCAGTTACAAACCCACCGTTGAGGTAGTTACAAGGCAGGAAGGTAATGTCTTTGTTATCAAAGTGATAGATAACGGCACCGGCATACCCGATGCTATAAAAGACAAGATATTACAGCCGTTTTTTACCACTAAGCCTACAGGCCAGGGTACAGGTCTTGGCCTGTCATTAAGCTATGATATTATAGTTAAAGGCCATGGCGGTAGTATAGATATCGAGAGTAAAGAAGGCGAGGGTAGTGTGTTTAAAATAACATTGCCTATAACGGCCTAACCTTTTTTAGTACAGGTATTAATTACTATATTTAGCCACTTTTAAGTTATATCCTCATGAAAATACTGGTAGTAGATGATGAGGCTGATGTACAGCCGCTTTTCCTGCAACGTTTTAGGAAAGAAATTAAAAATCACGAAGTAGATTTTAGCTTTGCACTGTCTGGAGAAGAGGCGCTTAGCTACCTGCATGGCCATGCCAGCGAGGTAGTGCTTATACTTAGCGATATAAACATGCCGGGCATGAGCGGCCTGGAGCTGCTTAGTAAAATAAGGCATGATTATGATGCACCGCCACCGGTGGTTATGATGGTTACAGCCTATGGCGATGAAGAAAATCACCGCCAGGCAATGGAGAGGGGAGCTAATGACTTTTTAACCAAGCCGCTGGACTTTAATGTACTTAAAGATAAACTTAAACACCTTACCGAATAAAAAATGGCCAAGATACTTGTAGTAGATGATGAAGCTGATCTTGAGATACTTGTAAAGCAAAAGTTCCGTAAAAAAATACGCGAAAATATATATGAGTTTGTTTTTGCCCAAAACGGGGCAGAAGCTTTAGAGCGCGTAAAAGAGCACCCTGACCTTGATATCATCCTGAGTGATATCAACATGCCGGTTATGGACGGCCTTACGCTGCTAACCCACCTGCCCGAAGCCAACCCCACCCTAAAGGCGGTAGTGGTATCGGCCTATGGCGATTTGCAAAATATACGGGCTGCTATGAACCGCGGTGCCTTCGATTTTGTAGTGAAACCCGTTGATTTTGATGATCTTGACCTCACTATGGAAAAGACCATACTGCACGTGCGGCAGCTTCAGGAAACCCTCAAGGCTATTAAAGAAAACAACATCCTAAAGATGTATGTAGATGAGAACGTGCTCAACTTTATGAACAGCAAAGAGATGGAAACCAGCTTGTTAAAGAGCGAACTCCTCGAGGCTACGGTGTTGTTTGTAGATGTTTGCGGCTTTACAGCCATAACAGAGCAGGTGCCGGCAAATGAGGTGGTTACCTTGCTTAACACGCTGTTTGACAGTATTGTAAAAGAAATAATAGCTCAGGGCGGTCATGTAGATAAGTTTATGGGCGATGCCGTAATGGCCGTATTTAGAGGAGATTACAATCTCGACCGTGCCATTGATGCTGCATTAGCCGTTAAAAACCATATTGCTGCCGCTGCCCCCGTTAATTTAGGGGGTATGACGTATAAGCCGGAGGTATCGATAGGTATCAATAGTGGCGAAATGGTATCGGGTAATATAGGTTCAGTGTCACTTAGAAGGCTGGATTACACAGTTATAGGCGACGCAGTTAACCTTGCCCAGCGCCTCCAGAGTGCTGCAAAGGCTGGCCAGATACTAATAACCGAGGCCGTGTACCAAACCGCAAAAGAGTCTTTTGAGTGCATTCCGGCAGGAGAATTTGTGCTAAAAAACAAAGCACTTCCGGTAGTAGCTTATGAAGTGATTGGATAAGGTAAATTCTTACAAAGAAGACACGAAAACTGCTTAATATTTCACTTTCGGAGTTTGAAATCGCCTTTTTTAGTACTCCTTTTTTGAGCTGCTAAATAGAGGTTCAATTTTGCCATTTTTTATTTTTAATACGGCGCATAGCACATCAAAAAATAATCTGTATGAAATTTTTTGACAAATTTCCATTTGTTAAAATTTTGGCAGGGTTTGTGCTATTGCAAAACATTATGTGGTACTTTTACCACAACAGTTTTTGGTATGAAGTTTAATAAGGCACATATCGGTCACCGGGTATTGTGGATGCTAATGGCACTCCACATACTTAACTTTAGTATCGATACGCCCCACACCCTTTTAGACTCGACAAAAGTGGATTACGATTATGAAGAGGTAGACTCGGTTGTAGAGCTTGTGCTCGAAGACGTGCTCCTTATAGAAAATGCAATCCCTGAGCACCATACAAAAACCCCCATTTCCCATAAAATGAACGCTAAAAAGGTTGTCTGGCTCTATGAGCAGGAAACACCTGTTGTCTTTACGCGGCCCGCCGTGGCAGTAAATTACAAAGTAGTGCAGGATGAGGCGTTCTATATCAATCCACTATATAATTCACCACAGGTAATTATATTCTCCCCTCCACCGGAGGCATAAATACTATTCTTCACCGGTACACCCATGCCCGGCCGCCATTATATTTGGCTGCTGTGTAGTGTTGCATTTTGGCTTTTGCTAAAATCTGTCCGGGAAAAACCCCTCTTTCATCCCGTTTCAAGAGGCTGTTAATCAGCTACCTTAAGTTTTACCACAAGGGTCACAAAGTTTTCACACAAGGGTCACAAGAGCTGTTAGTTGTTCAACTTTTACACTCTAAAGAACACAAAGCTTTGTGCCCTTCCACCTTTAGGTGGTTTATTGAGCGCTTTGTGGCTGTAGTAACACTATGGCTTTGTGTCCTTTGTGGTAAAATCGGCACTAAAAACAATCGGAGACGGATGGGGTTAACTAACCTTTACACAATAGTATTTAAATAATCACTGATGAAAAACATCCGTAACCTATGGCTTGGGCTGGCATTACTGCTGCCCTGCGCCGGCGTTTTTGCCCAGAACCCCCAGAGCATGACGCTCACCATAAAACAGGCCCAGGAACTGTTCTTTAAAAACAACTTCCTGCTGCTGGCCGCCCAATATGACATAAACCGCAGCGATGCCGCCATTATACAAAGCAAAGTATACCCAAACCCAGAGGTTAGCGCCGATATGGTTGCCTACCAGGGACAGAACAATGTATACCTGCCTACCGGGCAGCAGGGCAACTTTGCGGCCGGTATAGAGCAGCTCATTATTATTGGCGGTAAGCGCCGTAAGCAGATCGAGCTGGCAAAGCTGGACAAACAAATGGCCGAAGCCGAGCTAACCGACCTTACCCGTAACCTGCAACTACAAATATGGCAGGCCTTTTACACCCTGCACAACCAGCAGGTGGTTATAGAAAAATACAACAAGCTGCTCGATAAGCTCTCGTCGCTCATAAGCAGTTATGAGGTGCAGGTGGCCAAGAACAACATAGCGCTTAAAGATTTGGTAAGGCTTAAATCGGTATATGTAAAGATTAATAATGACAAGTCAGAAGAAACCGAGGTCCTCATAGACCAGCAGCAAAAGCTTAACCTGCTGTTGGGCATAACAGCCAATACCCAGGCGGTTTACAATACGGGCGATGCCGATGCTATTGCCGGGCACCCGCTTATGTATGACTATATTTTAGAGCAGTCGCTTAAAAACAGGCCCGACCTAAACCAGGCCAGGCTTCAGGTAGAGTCGGCCGGGGTAAACCTGTCACTACAGCGCCGCCAGGTCATTCCTGATGTTACGCTTCGTGGTGGCTTTAACCAAAAAGGCGATGCCTTCAACAACCAGTACAACATAGGCTTATCAATCCCATTACCGGTGTTCGACAGGAACCGTGGTAATATACAGGCGGCAAAAATAATACAGCAAAGCAGCCAGGCAAACTTAGGTTACAAAGAGCTTGAGGTGCAAAATGAGGTGCTGGCCGCCTACCAGAACTATACCCGCAGCGTAGACGAGTACAAGCACATCAGCGCACTTGTCAACCAGGATTTTGAAGCGGTTTTTAACGGAATCAATACCAATTTTCAAAGGGGCAACGTATCCATGATTGAGTTTACTGATTTTGTGGAAGCCTACAACGAGGCCCAGACGGAAGTGGAGCGCGTTAAAAAACAGCTGGCCATTGCGGCTGCCCAAATTAATTATGTAACCGGCACAAATACCTTTTAACCATGAAATCACCAAAATATATAGCATTTACAGCATTAGCCGCAGCAGCCCTGCTAACAGGTTGCGAAAAGGATAAGCATGAGATTACAGAAACAGCCCCCAAATTTGTAATGACCGATAAGATGTTAAGTGAAAGCACGTTTGCCGACGCCAAGCTCGAAAATGCCCAGAATGAAATACGCCTGTTTGGCAAGATAAGCGCCGAGAATAACAACATGGCACAGGTGTTCCCCGCCGTGGGCGGCAGCGTTATCAGCATCAAGGCTGAGCTGGGCGACTATGTGCAGCAGGGACAGCTTTTAGCCAGCATCCGCAGCAGCGAGGTGGCCGGCTACCAGAGCCAGACCAGCGATGCCGATGCAGATGTAAGCATTGCAGAGCGCAACCTGCAAAGCGTTAAGGATATGTTTGAGGGCAAGCTGGCCAGCGAAAAAGAACTGGTTATGGCCCAGAAAGAACTGGACAAGGCCCGTGCCGAAAAGAGCCGTATGAGCGAGGTGAACACCATTTACAAGCTAAAAAGCGGATCTGTATACAACATGTATGCGCCCATTAGCGGCTACATTGTGTATAAGGATATAAGCCCTAACGAAATGCTTAGCGGCAGCCGCGATGAGGCCGTGTTTACTGTGGCAAAGCTTGATAACGTATGGGTGCTGGCTAATGTAAACGAGAGCGACCTGGGACGTATTAAAGAAGGCCAGGAGGTTAGCGTGCGCACCATTGCTTACCCCGATAAAAAGATAACCGGCAAGATAGACAAGATATTCAACGTAATAGACCCCGATACCCGTGCGGCCAAAGCGCTTATTAAAGTGCCCAATACTGATGTGGCCCTTAAACCGGAGATGAATGCTACCGTAACTGTGCATTATGCCGATGACCAACAATATGTATCGGTGCCCAGCGAGGCGGTGGTGTTTGATAAAAGCCGCCATTATGTAATGGTGTATAAAGGCAAAGACAATATCGAGACCCGTGAGGTTGAGGTATACCGCGCACTCGAAGATACTACGTACCTAAAGAGCGGGCTAAAGCAGGGAGAAAAGGTGATTGTAAAAGGCAATTTGCTGATATATGACGCTATAAACGATTAAAATTCAGCACAATGAACAAGTTGATAAAAAACATAATAGGGTTTTCCCTACGCAACAAGCTATTCACATTTTTCTGGATAGGCATTGTTATCATAGCGGGCGTCATCAGCTATAAAAACATCCCGGTAGAGGCGTTTCCGGATGTTACCAATACACAAATCATCATTGTAACGCAATGGAACGGCCGCAGCGCCGAAGAGGTAGAGCGTTTTGTAACCTCGCCCATTGAGATAAGTATGAACTCGGTGCAGAAAAAGGCTAACGTAAGGAGCATCACCATGTTTGGGCTCAGCATCATCAAGATTATTTTTGATGATGATGTAGACGATTTTTTCGCCCGCCAGCAGGTTAATAACCAGCTGCGCAATGTGCAGTTGCCCGAAGATGTTGAACCCGATGTGCAGCCGCCTTATGGCCCTACGGGAGAGATATTTCGCTATACATTGCAGAGTCCGACAAAAGATACGCGCGACCTGCTAACGGTGCAAAACTGGACTATAGACCGCCAGCTGCGTTCTGTTCCCGGCGTGGCAGATGTGGTGGCCTTTGGTGGCCGCGAAAAAACCTATGAGGTAGAGATAGACCCTACGCTGCTGCAAAAATATGAGCTTTCATCGCCCCAGGTGTACGATGCCATAAGCAAGGCAAACGTAAACGTGGGCGGCGATGTTATAGAAAAGAACGGCCAGGCCTATGTGGTGCGCGGCGTGGGGCTTTTAGAGAGCACGGCTGATATAGAAAATACCATTGTGGCGCAATACAACGGCAACCCCGTACTGATAAAAAATATTGCCAAGGTTACCATTAGCAACATACCGCGTGTGGGGCAGGTGGGCCTTGATAATAATGACGATGTGGTGGAGGGTATTGTGGTAATGCGCAAAAACGAAAATCCGTCTATAGTGCTGGCTGCCTTAAAAGAAAAGATAGCCTACATTCAGGACAACGTGCTGCCTAAAGATGTAAAGATGGTTACGTTTTATGACCGTGACCGCCTTATGGAGTACTGTACGCATACCGTAACCCACAACCTTTTAGAGGGTATTATCCTGGTAACGGTAATCGTGTTCCTCTTTATGGCCGACTGGCGTACTACCCTCATCGTGTCTATCATCATACCGCTGGCGCTGCTGTTTGCCTTTTTGTGCCTTAAGCTTAAGGGCATGAGTGCCAACCTGCTCTCATTGGGTGCGGTAGACTTTGGTATCATCATCGATGGGGCGGTGGTAATGGTCGAAGGGCTCTTTGTAGCGCTCGACCACCTGCAGAAGGATGTCGGCGTAGAGCGATACAACAAGCTGTCTAAGCTGGGGCTTATCCGCAAGCACGGCACCAAGCTGGGCGTAGCAATCTTCTTCAGTAAATTAATTATCATTTCAGCATTGCTTCCCATTTTTTCTTTTGAAAAGGTAGAAGGCAAAATGTTCTCGCCGCTGGCCTGGACACTGGGCTTTGCATTGCTGGGCGCGCTACTGTTTACACTTACATTAGTGCCTGTTTTGTGCTCTATATTACTGCGCAAAAACGTGCGCGAAAAGCACAATCCGTTTGTAGAATTTTTTAATAAAGGCGTAAGTAAGGGTTTAGGTGTAACATTTAGGCATAAAAAAGCGTCTATTATAGTATCGTTTGTAATATTGGGGCTCACGCTGTTTTCAGCGCGCTTTATGGGTACAGAATTTTTGCCGCCTCTAAATGAGGGCGCGCTGTGGGTAGAGGCCAAGTTCCCCATGAGCCAGAGCCTTACCGAAACGGTAAGCAAGGTAGCCGAGCTGCGCAAGGTGCTCAATACCTTTCCGGAAGTTAACGGCGTGCTGTCGCAAACCGGCCGCAGTAATGATGGTACCGACCCAAGTGGGTTCTATTACGTGCAGATGCAGGTAAACCTGAAACCAAAGGAGGAGTGGAAACGTAAAATAACTATGGACGGCCTTGTAGAAGAAATGGATACCAAACTGAAGAATTACCAGGGTATTAACTTTAACTACTCGCAGCCCATCATAGATAACGTGGCCGAAGCCGTGGCGGGCATGAACGCCAGTAATGCCGTTAAAATTTATGGCGACGACCTTAAAACGCTCGATAAGATCGCCAATGAGGTCATGGCGCGCATTAAAGATGTAGACGGCGTTAAGGATATTGGCATATTGCGTAACATCGGCCAGCCGGAAATCAGCATCAAGTTTGATGAAGAGAAGATGGCGCTGTATGGCGTGCAGAAAAGCGATGCACAGTCTATCATTGAAATGGCTATAGGGGGTAAAACCGCCACCCAGAAATATGAGGGCGAAAAGAAATTTGACATCAGGCTGCGCTACCAGCAGGAGTACCGTAAAGATGAAGAGGATATCATGAACCTTATGGTGCCTACGCTGCGCGGTGGTAAAGTGCCGCTTAAGGAAATAGCCAACCTTGATACCAGCACGGGCCCGGCGTTTGTATACCGAGATAACACCAAGCGTTTCATCGGCGTAAAGTTCTCAGTGCGCGACCGCGACCTGGGCAGCACTATTGCCGATGCGCAGGCTAAGGTTAAAAGCCTTAAGCTGCCCGATGGCTACACCATAGGCTGGACGGGCGAGTTTGAAAACCAGATTCGTGCCAGCCACAAACTGGCGCAGGTAGTGCCGGTATCGCTGGTGTTAATATTTGTTTTGCTGTTTATAATGTTCGGCAATATAAAAGATTCACTGTTAGTGCTTATAAATGTGCCGTTTGCCATAATAGGTGGTATATTAGCGCTCCAAATTACGGGTATCAATTTTGGAATCTCTGCCGGTGTGGGCTTTATAGCATTGCTGGGCATCTGTATACAAAACGGGGTAATACTCGTTTCAGAGTTCCATGCCAACCTCAGGAACAAGCTGTCGCTGGCCGATGCTATTATTGAGGGGGTTAAGGCCCGAACCAGGCCTGTGGTAATGACGGCGCTTATGGCAGCCATCGGGCTAATGCCTGCCGCCCTGAGCACCGGTATAGGGTCTGAGTCGCAAAAGCCGCTTGCCGTGGCAATTATTGGTGGTTTGGTAACTGCCACATTGTTTACATTACTGGTATTCCCTAACTTTTTTTACTGGGCGCTGCGCAACAAGCACCAAAAGTTAGACTAAAGATAAGTTGGTAGAAATCTGAGTTAGGAGACAGTTTTCTTGCCCGGCCGCCCCGCATTTTGCGGGGCGGCCTTTTTTTTAGGCATAAAAAAATCCCCAATGTGGGGATTCTTTATTTTGTCTTGTTAGCAGGTTATTTGAAGGTTGGGCACGTTTACGGCCTTCTGCCTACAGCCAGCCTGTAAAGCACTCCAATAATTGCAAGAACCAAAAGGATGTGAATTAGCGGACCTACAGATTCGCCAAAGCTAAAATATCCTACAATCCATCCTATAACCAGGATAACCACAATAAGCCAGATTAAATCTCTCATAACAAATAATATTTAATAGTTAGTAGGGTAAAATTACTTATTATGGCTGCATACTGTTAACTAATTAAGAATCCTTTAATACCCAAAGTTTTCTTAATAAAATAGTTACAAAAAAAACCGCACAAATAGCCATCCATAGTAATAATCACTACATTTGTATAATTCACTTGTTTATGCAAACTTCAAAAAAAATTGCAATAGCAGGGGCAGGCTTAGTAGGCTCCCTGTTAGCAATATACTTAAAGCGCGCGGGCCATACAGTACATGTTTATGACCGCAGCCCAGATATCAGGACCATACAATTTTCCGGCCGTTCTATCAATTTAGCCATGTCGCACCGCGGCTGGCGCGCACTCGATGAGGTAGGCCTTGGCGATGAAATTCGCAAAATAGCCATCCCTATGGATAAGCGTGCCATTCACCTGGCCGATAAATCGCTCAATTACCAGTATTATGGCAAAGACGGCGAAAGTATTTATTCTATATCGCGTGGGGTACTTAACCGCCAGATGGTTACCCTGGCCGAAGCCGAAGGGGTAGAGTTCTTTTTTAATACCCGCATTTGGGATGTTACACTTGAAACGGCCACGCTACACACCGGCGAAACAGAGCGCGGCACGTGGGATGACTTGCAGTACGACATTATTTTTGGTGCCGACGGTGCCTTTAGCCGCATCCGACACCGCATGCAGCGGCAAAATATGTTCGACTATTCCCAGCAGTTTTTAAAAACCGGCTACAAAGAGCTCAACATTCCGGCCAATGCCGATGGTACCCATAAGCTTGATACCAACTCGTTTCATATATGGCCGCGCAAAGAGTTTATGCTTATTGCCATGCCTAATGTAGACGGTAGCTTTACCTGCACGCTGTTTATGCCTTTTGAAGGGCCAAACTCTTTTGGCAGCCTTAAAGATAAAGAAACGTTGCAGGCCTTTTTTGCCACGCACTTTCCATCAACCATAGATGTTATACCCAACCTTGTAGAAGACTTTTTTAAAAACCCCACCAGCACCCTTGTTACCATGAAGTGCTATCCGTGGGTGTATAAAGATAAAGTGGCGCTTATAGGCGATGCCTGCCATGCCATAGTGCCTTTTTATGGCCACGGCATGAACGCCGGCTTTGAAGATATAACCATACTGGCCCAGATGATGGAGCAATATGGAGACGACTGGGAAACGCTGCTGGCAAAGTACCAGGAAAGCCGCAAGCCCAACGCAGATGCCATTGCAGAGCTGTCGTACCGCAATTTTATGGAGATGAGTACAGATACGGCCAGCGAGGCATTTTTACTGCGCAAAAAGATAGAAAAATGGTTTAGCGAAAAGCATCCTGATAAATGGCTGCCGCTATACAGCAGGGTAACCTTTAGCCACCGCCCATATGCCGAAGCCCTTGCCATAGGCGACAGGCAAAAGGATATAATGAACGAAATTATGCTTATGGAGGGCATTGCCCAAAACTGGGATAAACCCGTTGTAGAAGCCCGCATATTGCAGCTGCTGGACGAGTAGCAGCGTTGCAGTGCCG
>Ga0265780_10009833_pt1 | contig 11435 bp, 11 predicted proteins | sample P1T30metagenome_FD_192432 | JGI IMG/M metagenome (GOLD analysis project Ga0265780, IMG submission 192432) | Plant litter microbial communities from East Loma Ridge, Irvine, California - P1 T30 | ecosystem: Environmental > Terrestrial > Plant litter > Unclassified | place: USA: California... | reverse complement strand
CATGGATATCCGTCCGTCATCGATCCGGTGCCATATACACTAATTGGCCTTTTCCAAGCATCAATCGGCATGTATGTAAGTGCCGTAGTAATGCATAGGTTCACTACGCAGTATCTACATCTTGCCCGAAGAACCCTAGCCTGACATACACTCATACTAGTCTCGAGTTAAGTAAAGAATGCGGCAAATACTCGCTACCTATCCGGCGCCTTCATGTCTTTTACTACAACTATCATCAAATATTAGCCAAAGCTTCCGGAGCATATAAACTAGCCTCAATTACAACGACGATCCAAGGGATTTGAAGATCCGACATCAAATTTGCATCAACGCCTGTGTTGTCTCACTACACGCCAGACGTCCTACTAGGATAGAACCGTAGCGGGAGTTCTTACTACGGCAATGTGAGGCGTTGCAGTGTTGCTGGGGTTGTGGGAAGGACATACGACGATGATGTTGATGCGGTGAGCACTGCAACCGTATCTACAGCTAAAGTCGCATCGCGCTACGCAAGGACTTTGCGCTTTTTTTGGCGGCGCGGTAGATGATGATTGACAGAAAGGGCGTGAGTTGAATTGGATCCTTAGGAATATCGAGAGCGGGCATTTGGCATAGCTGTTACGGCGTAAGAAGTTGACGGAGGTCTTGATCGGTATTTCGTAGCGAAGTAGGGAGTCGATGGGCGATGGAGACGTCTTTGCTGATGTTGTGTCTTGATGACATACTATGCTTTCCACGCTTCCCTGTTGTATTGCTAGATATACATGCCATAGAATCATCGAATGTAAAACACTGATTTCGCGGTCATACTGCGCCAACGGTAAAAGTAAATTATCGCAGGCGGACAAAATTCTTCAGCTTACTGAGGCCGCCTTCTCGGTTGCGGTAGCTGCTAGGTTAACTGAGCTCATTGAGAGTGACATTTCCGTTGTGCTGGCTGTTGATTGGGGTGAGATGTGGGATATTGACGATGAGAACCTCTGACAAAACAAACCGCACTTTCCGCGAAGCATCGAGTCAAAGTGAAGGGGGCGCCCTGCCAATATGAAAACGAGTGGTCGATTAGCGTCTAGAGACTGTAGCGGATGAAAGGCGCTTGGAAGATAACAGCGCTTGTTAGCAGTTCATCGACTAAGCATCGGCATCGATATCCACAAGCGGATGAGCTGTTTGATGCTCGGTTTCGGTTCCAAATTCTAGCTGGGGGGAAAGTGATATCATACTGTAGATTCAGAAGGACCAATACTTGAAAGCTCTTGAACAACCTCAGGCTATCTTCGTACATGTGTTTGTCCCAAACATATCCCTTATAAGGACGACTACCAGTACAACATATTCACATACATCATGCCTTCTTCGCGCATTTCGCGCAAGAGCTCAAAACAGCGATTCTCACTGCCCTTTGAGAATATCCTCAGCATCCACTGGCTGGACCGCCTTAGTACTAGCTTTCCGCGGATTGGGCGCCTCGAAGATGACATCGAGCTCCTCAAGCGACCTGCCTTTCGTTTCGACGTAGAAGAAGTATATGAACACGAATTCGAACAAGTCCCAAAACACGAAGAAGACGTAGAACCAGTACCCAATCTGCACCAGAATGTCAGCGCTGCGTCTACCCTTCGAATATAACGATGAATACTCACATTTCGTAGAGCCACAGGTGCGGCAAAGGTATTGACAAATCCTGCACATCCTGACGTCAACTGAAATACACCCATGCCCTTTGCGCGCATGTCGTTCGACAAGACTTCGCCAGGGTAGATCGGCTGCATTGACGTGAAGGCCAGAGCGAACACGGAGCCGAAGATGTAGATGAAAGTGATCGAGGCTACCGAAGCGGACTTGCTGCCAGTCTCGACGAAACCCGCTGCTGTGCCGGCTGCAATTGACAAGCAAACGGCCATGCCAATGGTAACGCCCATGAGCATCTTGCGGCGACCGACGACGTCGTGGAGTCGGGCACCTATAATAGCGGGTATCCAGCCACCGATGGCGTAGATGATGTTGAGGAGTAGCTGCGTGTTGGGATCGGTGACTCCTACGTAAGCCACAAGCGTCGGTAGATCTGGTTAGAGTTAGTAGAGATACGGTGCGGGTCAAGAGTGGAGAGGCTTACAGTAAGATACAACGCTGTGGGCATCTCATTAGCTGCGAATCTTGAGTACCTAGTGAGAAATGATAACTTACTTGTTGCCGGAAAATTGACCAAACCAGGAGAACGTGATGTTCAGCATCATACGATAGCGTCTGGCCCTTGTCTGAAATAGGTCGCGCACGTCAAAATATGTTCTCCAGGACATCAGACCAGTCTCTAGAATCGCTCGATGCATCTCGGACATCTCGAGCTCGACCAGCGGGTGTGATGAGTCGCCGTCGGCATGAAGCGTAGTAAGAATCTCGCGTGCCTTTTCTGGTTGATCCTTAGCCATGAGGTATCGTGGTGACTCGGGGCACAGCCATATGAATACAGATACAATGCCGGGGCAAATTATCTGGAGCCATAGCGAGAGCCTCCAGGCCAAGATGTTGCCATCCGGACCCCAACGTTGTTGAGCCCCGTAGACCACGGACGCTGCCAGGATCGAGCCCTGATGTCTATCGTCAGTACGGCGTCATGATGTTTGGAAAATGCCTTACCAGATAGTATAGAGTGTTGTAAAGTCCGGCAATCGTACCGCGTTGATGAGGCGGCGCAATCTCAATCAAGTACATGGGAGCCGCAGCCGTCGCAATGGTCGAAAAAAACGAAAGGAGGAAGCGTCCGCCGATAAACGCAGGTATCGTAGGAGCAACAGATGTAATGACAGCGCCAACACATGTCCCGGCGCAACCGATGAAGATAGGCCACCGGCGTCCATGCCAATCGGACACCCAGCTGAACAGCGCACCAGTCATCTGACCGACCTGGAATATGGCAAAGACGATGCCGGTACCGCTGTTGCCTTCCTTAGGCAGGTTGTAGTATGCAGTGTAGCTTGGAACCGCGTTGATTGAGCCCATGAGGGAACCGTCGTAACCTGTCTTGAATCAGCCTGGGTTGCAAGGGATCTCGCAGTAAGTGATTTTGACGGACCGTTCATCGTGGAGCATAAGTACACCAGTAAGCACACAGCGTAGAGATGCAAGGAACCACGACTCCAAGTCTTCACCGGCCGCTCCTTGAGAATGGTCTTGAGAACGCCATGGGAATCGTCTTCTGGTGCGTCCGTAAAAGTAGCATGTTTCTCGTCTTTGTGATGCTCAGCATGGCTGATCTGCGATTCATTGGCGACGCCCATGTTCGTTTCGAGGAGTATGATTAAATAGTCTTGCGAACTGAGATAGGATCGTCACCATGGTAGTTAGAGCAAGTGCTCTATATACTTCAGTGGTGCAGTGAGAATGCTGGCCTGATACTCACTAGTCGCATTGAGAACGGAGCTGGCACACCGACCTTCCAGTCACCGGATCGAGTCAAGCGCTACATCGTCCCAGAGCCTCACTCGCAGCGAATTTATACTGTTTTGGTAAGCGGCCGTCCCTAGCTTGGAGCTTGAAAGCCGAGGTGGAGAAGGTGGAGAAGCTTGAGCGGGAACGTGGCACGGAGGCTACCACTCGCGGGGTAGCACCATGGAAGAGATGTGGACTTGAGGTGTGCGACCTCTCTTGAATTGGAGGTGACATGCCAAAGCATGAGGAACGTCTTCTTGCTTCTCGACCCTGAGTTATGTTGTACCTTGCTGGGAAGAGTAGAGCAATAACACTCGAATGCCACTGACGTGGTGGATATAGATTTAGCACCACAAAAAAAACGTCGGGAGAGGAGTCAAAGAGATACATGCACAGTCCCATCCCCAGCCCCGGACCTTTGCGCATTGAAGCCATTTCACCACATCAAATCAACAAACAACTGATACTTGGAGCAACAGGAACGAACCAATCTCGTAGACTTTGAGCCCAGGCGCGGAATGGTTTTCATGGCTTGCTTGAAGTCCAGCCGCGAGAAGTCAAAAGTCGAATCAAACTTTTCGGCTGAGCTAACTGTACTTACCCGGCCAGACACGGCGACTGACCGCCCGTTCTACGTCTGTCAAAATCGAAGCTATGGTGCTGTCTGATAGCGGTGTGTTCTGTGATGTGTGAACGGGAGGTTGCACCCAGCGCGAAGGAAGGAGTGAACTCTGCGCTAAACTGTTCTTGGAGCGGAGGCTGGATTCGCCGTGTCAACAACGGTTAAGCGTCCGGACCCACATCGAACTCCTTCTCCAACTCAGTCTTTCATGTCATCTCCTACGAACGTCTTCCAAGTCTCATGCACCCGACGACGCTGAGAATTGCTACATGAACAGAGCAGCTTGACGTAGAGCATTCCCTTTGATCATCAAACACGCGTGCACGCTTGCTATCAAGCATGGCAAGACACAATAAAGGTGATGCTCAAACTATGTTTGCTTTCTTGGTTGCATTGTTCATCTTCCGCTATAAACTACTCGCTTCACCAGTCAACACGATCAAGATTATCAATCACATCATTATATCATCAAAAGTATATATGTTTTACAAGCAAAGTACGTTTTTTACGTCTATCGCAGAATCAAAGTCCTACAACCCGAGCAAAAATCAAAGCAAATCTCCCGTCTTGCGCAAACCCAAAGTCTATAAGCGGAGCGAAAACTAGAGCGAAACGCCCATCCCGCGCAAAATCAAGTTATGCCTCCTATTCGCCAGTATAATCAATCTCACCAGATATATATCAAGTGATTATTTTCATGACCATGTCACGGTTTGAGATGTTCACAGACTGAAGGCCTGTGGACTGGCCGACCACGACCGAAAGGCGCATGCGGTTGAAACGCTTAGCAGCCCTTGGGAGGCTGAGCGCCGCGAGAGCTGACCCAGTGAGCGCGCTCTTCTGGGGTGAACTTGGTGCGCTTGTCGACAGGACCAGCAGACTTGGCGCGAACAGAAGTCTCCAAGCCACGGCGAGTAGCCTCCTGCTTAGCTGAGCGAGCCTGCCTAGCCTTGTTGCGAGCAGTACGCTCGGCCTGGGTCTCAGCGCGCTTAGCCTGAGAAGCAGCGCGCTTGGGTGCGTTCGCCTTGAACTTGAGGTTCTGGGCGTGCTTGACGTTGACAGCGTCGATGGCAGCCTTGAGGCCCGGCGTGGTGCGCAGGAAGACTCATTGAAGGCCTCAGGGAACGGGACGGTGCCATCGCGGACGAGTGTGGCAAGACAGTCGACGACGATCTTGAAGAAGCGCGGGAACTCGTCGTCGAAGACTGCGACGGCGCGGCAGTCAGCATAGCTGGGGATGCCGGCGCAATAAATGGCTTCGCACGCCTTAAAGACGTTGTCAACGTAGAGCTCGGAGCCGAGAGTATTAACTGCTGAAAGGACGGCGAGAGCGGGGCCCATTTCCAGGTCGGTGGACATGCGAGAAGCAGTCGTGGCCTTAGTGCCGGCGACATAGTGGAAGTAGTCGACCAGGTGGATGACGCCGACCTTGTTTGTTCCAGCGGGTAGAACGACCTTGTTACCCTTGATGAACTGGTCGGCGTACGTCGTAGTGGTCTTGAGCATGGTCTCTGTGATGGTTAGGGCAACGAGTGAGGTTTCCTCCTTGCCGTTGACGACCTTGGTGACGAACTTCTCGAGGATGCTGTCGCCGATATAGATTGGGAGCTTGGCGCCGACGAAGAGTGCGCGACGATGGGTAGAGGACCATTCGCGAACGTCGTCGGAGGTGTCTTTGACGGGAGCGCCGGTGTTGGCGACCTTGGCGGCCGGCTTCTTAGGCGCGGCCTTGACAAGGGTGAAGCCGTCGTCCGTGGGAGACGTTGGGGTGGTGGCCGCTGGGGCCTGGTTGGTGGGTGTGGTGGCAGACATAGCGCTGATGGTGTGTGGTGTTGTTGAAGTGCAGAGTGTAGCGATTGCTGGACTGTCGCGCTTGTTGTTGTTGAAGAGTGAGGCGGACTGCGAGAGATGTGGGTGTTGATGGCGATTAGTTGATGGGGAAGGGGAGGTCTTATATACATCGAAGGGAAGGGGAGGTCGCATTGTGTTTGGAGCACTTGTGTAAGCACAGGCCCATAGTTCTAGTATCATGGTCGTTGTGCATAAAGGAATTGTGGGGAAACATAATTGTAGTTCGAGTGCAGGGCCATTGTAAACTGTTTCAAAGTGTTTCGAATGGTAATGACGTTGTGTGTGCAACAAGGATGGACTCGGAGAAAACTCGTGCAATTGCTTGTAACATTACTGATGAGTTGCTATGACATGATGTGAGTATCTGGAAGTCTTTGTGCCCGTTACTGAGCGAGATCTTCCTGCGGGGCCGTGTAGGAATTCACGTTCAAATTTGATCAGTTTTCGTATCATGAAATTGCAGTTTGTATACTTCGCAATCCTCTGCTTCTCTATCTGAAAGGAATAGAAGACACTGTATGTGAACCATAATGCCTTTCAAACATGCACTCATCAACCATCTTCGCCTCCGATAGCCTCAACAACCACCAAGAGACACACCTAGCAGCCCTTAGGTAGCTTGGTACCTCGCGTTCGGGCCCAGTATGCCTTCTCACGCGCAGTGAAGGCGCGCTTCCCAACCGGAAGCGTCATCTTGTGCATCACTGACACACGGATCTCAGCGTCCTCGACCTTCTTCTTCTCCCAGTATGCCTTCTCCGCATCCGCCTTCTCCTTCTTGTACTTCTGGTGCTCCTGAGCCTGCGCGTCTACCTCCTGGGCACGCTGAGAGGCCTGCTGCTGCCAGTGGCGGAACTTAGCTTCCTTCTCCTCCATTATCTCGCGGTGCGCAAAGAACGCCTTGCGCTTTGCGATGTGAATCTCGACAAGATGGGTCAGTGGCTGGTTCTCTGGCTTCATGAGGAAGTCATTGAAGTCGTCAAGGTCCGGGATGCCGTCGTGCTCCTAAAGCCGAATAGCGAGGTTCTCGGCGGCGATACCAAACAGGCGATCATGGAAGTGGCGGTAGTGTAGCAATGCATGGAGGTCTTTGTAGAGCGGTAGATCGCGGTGAAGGATAGCCTCGACTTTAGTGTAGGCGTGGTTGAAGTACATCTTGACCCCCAACGCGTCGCCGGCATGAGTGATGCTCAGCATGCTGTGGATGTCCATGCCGGTGGTTTGGAGACGCGGAAAGGTATACGGTGAATCGAGCAGGCTGTTGATGTACTCGGCCAGCTTCTTGACAGCCTTCACTTCGACGTTAAGGGGAAGAGTAGTGAAACCATTGGAGATAAGACAGGGCTTGTTAGACATCGCCAGGTAGAAGTCTTGAGGGATTTGGGTGGTATAGTTGGCGCCGATGAAGATGGAAATGGAAGGGCCCCGTGCAAGGTTCTTGCGATCGTGCTGAGAGAGATCGCGGACATCAATGCCCTGCGTTGCGATCCGAGTTGTTGTCACCGCAGTGGCTGGCATTGGAGGTGCTGCCATCATCGGAGTCATTGACATGGGGGAAGCTGGAATCGGAGGAGGTCCCATCATGGAGGGAAATCCTGTCATCGAAGGCGCGAACGTCGGCGGGTACATGCTCATAACTTGGAAGCCGAGAGCGAGAGCGTCGATAGTGTCCGAGTTGGTGGGCGTGAAGGGAGGGGCAGCGGCGTTAGGAGTGGTGCTCGACATTGCTGATTCAGATGAAGAGATGCGGGCTGTGGATGCTCTGGGTGATTGAGCGGGAGGAGTGTTCGGCAGAAAGCTTGATAGTGGGTAGCGAGAAGTCGATACTTGTGCGTAACTGTCGTGGTTGTGGGCCGGGAAAGAGTTGCTTCGTGAGAAGTGGAGAGATATCGCTGTGGGTGAGGACGTTTTGGAGAGTGGGCGGTTGCAGAATATATAGGGAGAGGGAGCGGGATAGCCAAGAGATTTTCACACTAGCCTGTTTGTCCAGTGCTCGGTGAAAGAGGCACGCGTTCACTGCCGTCTAAGAGCCGCAGTGCTCCCGAAGGTACATATCACTTTGAGTAACTCTCTGGCCTAGAGTCGTTCTTAAACCTCACTGTCGTTTGCTACCTAGTCATCCACCTCTGCCTTGTTTGTGTTCACGTGCTATTTTTATCGTTCAATCTCATCAAATAAAACGTAGATTGCTCGGCGCTTATGTGCCACAGCCAGTGAGATTGTTTGCTAGCGGCTTTCATTCAAGTTGTCGATAATAGTACATCAAATGTAGCTATCGAGGATATACACCACTGACCTTCTAGCTTTCGACTTCGAGTGCGTGTCGACGAACGATATGCTATATTCAGCAGAGACCAACGATATTAACCTTGCACCACCTTAATCCTTGGTATCCCAGCAAGCTGCCATATGAGTTGCAGTACTCCAGCATCGAAGAGCTACGGCGCTTTGCCGAGTCCTTAAGAATACGCACTAGATGACAGGAGTTCAACCTATCAGACACATCTTCTTAGTGAACTTATTTCCTGCATTTATCGGTTCTCACAGACTGCCTATTTGATGACAGTAGCATACTATCGAAGAGCTACGTCGCTTCTCAGCGTGCTCAAAAATGCTCGTCAGAAAACACGAGTTTAGTTTGATTGCTACATCTTCTTCTTAGCATTGTAATGGTCGTTGGTCGTAAAGTATATCGGAATCCTTCCATTGTGCCTGGATTAAGGCCATTGTGAAACGCTGAAGCGTGTCGAGGGGCAGCGACGTTGTGTGCGCAATAAGGAACGGATTGAACTCGAAACTCGAAAATGCTCTTCTATGAAATGTGAGCATGAATTGACGTTTCATACACTCATGGTCCCATGTAAACAGATCCAGCACTTCCGCGCCTAAGCACCGATGAAAAGTTCTGGAACGCCTCAATCTGCCCAATACCTTTCTCTAGCCTCAATTGCCTCTCGACAGATGATCATCCTTCTGCATGGCCTAGGATCAATACATAGAACTCTACAACAATGCAAACCGGTAACTTCGACAACGATAGAATTTGTTGGATGTGGGAGCACAGGGCAGACAGGAAAGAGGCAGAAGGTTATTGTATTGAGAGAGCTACAGCGAGCGATTATATACGCAACCAGATGAGTAAGCAGGTGACTAACAGAGTCACGTGAGGTGCAGTTCACAGTGTACCGTATGAACTGAGGTGCCAGGCTGACAGAATTGCCAGTTGTCTATAATAACAAAACAGATCACATTGCTACGTCATGAAGGCTCAAGACTCACTCAAGAAGAGGGCGGGGAGAAATGTCGACAAGAGGATGTAGTAGCCAAACACGACTTCGAACATCCGACAAGAACCTTTGAGCGCTCCAGGACTCGACGTAGGTCCTTGATGGCGAAGTATCGAACTCGACTTGGCAGCATGTTGAATGTCGAAAGACAGGACAATTTCGGATGGATATAAACAGTCTCTGCTCGGCGTAGCAAGTCGTTTCCGGGTACTCAATCGACGCTCAACAGCCACTGCTGGCTATACTTAGCTGTCTCTTTCGCAGCGTCGCTATCAAAACAACTTGAATGGAAGCGACCCTCAAGCATTTCCACCAGCCAGACCTCATGCACGAGAATGCCGAGGAACATTTCAGATGACTAGACGAGTATACACAATGCCCATGTGAACATAAGCAAACCCACAGTGAATAACCAACTAGCAAACGATAGTAAAACCTAAGGTCGCACTCTTACAGAAATACCAGGTGAATCCCAAGAGTTACAAGTACATCTCGGGCTTACCGCGGCTTTTGCTAGGCAGTGAGCGCGCTTGAGCCTCCTTCACCGCGCACTGACCAAGCGAGTTAGTGCGCAAATCTCTTGGCTAGCCTGCTCCCGCACCGTATATATCCTCTAATCGCCCTGCTCTCTACATTTTTCTCACACACGTTGATCTCTCTCCATTTCTCATCACTGCGACCCACAACCGCGAAAGATCACTCACGAACACCGGTCTTCATTCCTTTTCACTAAGCATTTCGGTCCACGTCTTTTTCCCCCAGCCACTCACTACACCAATCGAAATCACTCCGCAAACAGCAGCAATGTCGTCCACCGTTACACACGTCGCCCCTCTCCACGCTGCTGCTCCCGCTTTCATGTCGCCCAACTAGATCAACTCAGGAGTGCCGCGAGCTTCCTCTGGTCCCCTTCGCGCCGAAAGCCCAGAGTTTGTACCGACTCAGGGTGCGGACCAGCCATCCAACGCCAACTCCTTCTACCACCCGCAGACGATGAACGTCCCTGCTATGGACGCTCTCACGGTCGGCTTCCAGGACATGCAGATGCAGCCGTCCTACTACGGACCCAAGATATCAGCTCCTATGGTGATCCAGCCAGTCACAGCCGAGACCATCGACGTTCGCAAGTTTTCACCGGCAGATCGGATGGAGCTCGCCCAGAGCCCGCCCATCTACGTGTACATTGGCTCTCTTCTCATCGCTGAGATGCCTCGAGACCTGTTCCAAGCGATGATCACGAAGCCCCACCTCATCGTCAACGGCACTATTAATTTCCCACCCACTATCGCGGTCGAGGCCGTGCAGGTTCTCGCCTCGTACATCAACATCGACCTAGCCCACTACTCAGCCAGCTTCCCGCGCCTAAACAGCATCAACATGAGCATATGGGGCATGCTCAGCCTGACGCAAGCCGGCGACGCCCTCGGTATCAAGGAGTACGTCGACCACACGTACCGCAAGGTCGAATCCATCCTACACTGTCACCACGACCTGCCCGCGTACGCGGACCTCAGCGCTCTGGTATATTACAGCCATTTCCACGAGCGACTACTGAAAGTCGCGGCGAAGAACATTGTGGTCTGGATGTGGGAGGGCCGGATCCCAGATCCTGCGCAGTTCAACGCATGGCTCATGAACGTCGTCAACGAGCCGCTACACTATGCCATCGAGACGGTCATGTTCCAGCGCAAGGCGTACTTTGCGCACTTGAAGGTGCAGAAGGAGAAGGAGGCGTGCTTTCACCACTGGCACAACAAGAACAACGCCGGTGCGCGTGGGCAGGGCTTCCAGGGTACCAAGGAGGTCGACTGACAAGGCGTTTTGGGCCACGAAGAACACGGTGGATGCGGCGCTTGCGCAGTTCATCTTGCACAAACAGACGCTGCCCATCGGCGATGGCAAGCGCCCCTTCACTCTGCAGGAGAAGGCATACTGGCGGAAGACGCGCCCTAGGAAGCTGCCCAAGGGCTGCTAAGCGTGCAGACAAGTAGTGTTGGGGGTCTCGTGGTTCATGTCGCAGGATTTATTCTTGATGAGGTTATGATTTGAGGCGTGCCCGGTGGACTTCAGTGGTTTTTCGGGTGTTGGAAAAGGAGTCATGGTGATGCGCGGTAATGCTGGGAACAGCATGGTAGAAAGAATATACATAGAAATGCACATGACTGGCTGCAACATTGTGTGATTTTCTAACGAGATTCCTAGAGCGTCGAAACTGACTGCGAGAAAATACAGGCTGATTGACTTTA
>Ga0265780_10009832_pt1 | contig 11437 bp, 24 predicted proteins | sample P1T30metagenome_FD_192432 | JGI IMG/M metagenome (GOLD analysis project Ga0265780, IMG submission 192432) | Plant litter microbial communities from East Loma Ridge, Irvine, California - P1 T30 | ecosystem: Environmental > Terrestrial > Plant litter > Unclassified | place: USA: California... | reverse complement strand
GACGATACCGTCCAGGCGGATGACGTTGTCACGGTCAAGGAATCGTGGTTCTGATGCGGGTGGGCGTGCTGGAATAGCGAGTGTCGTGACGACAAACGCTACCTGAGTCTTGTGCGCATAATCTATAAAGTGGAAATTACGGGACTTTCTCACCTATCAATGCGCGAAAAATCGGGCGCTCGCCCGGCGATCCACGCCGTCCCACTTCGATAGGCGGTTACGAAAAGACACGGAAAATTTTTCCATCAGGCCTGTCCAGCGGGCCTTCTGTTCCGGCGTTTTTGCACGCTCCGCGTTTGCGGCGGCGATAACGGCGATTGGCTCCACTTCAAGAATCTCGGCCACCGTCAAGGCCACATCATCGCCAAAAACAGCACCCTTCTGGAATTTGCTGACCGCGCTCCGCGTGACGCCGAGTGCCGCCGCCAGGGCGTAATCCGAAGTGATGCCAAGCCGTTTTTTCACGGCGTCCAAATACTCAAGTGATGTCATTTCGCTCTCCTCAGGGCGATGTCGATGCGTGAACTGTAGTTGACAGTCAACGGTCGTGCAATAGCGTACAACTGGAAACGTAACATTTCGTTGACGCGTTTCCATAAGTTGACTATATTGCGGTTGTCGCGGGGAAATCTCTCGTCTCCTCAGGCTACAGGCGGCTCTGCCCGCGCCCCGCGACCTTCTGCCTGAGAGACAAAAACGCCTGAGGAGGCAACATGTCTGATACACAATCTTACAAAACAGTAACGTTTTCTGAACTGGCAATAAACAATATTGTCCTTGCGCTGCATGCTCGTCTTGAGTTCCTGCATACCCAACTCGCTATTCATGCAGATATCGGATCGAACCAGACCGAACGCTTGCAGGCGTCGAAACAAGCCGTACTAGATGCGCTGGTATCGCTGGCGGAAGTGGCATGAAAGCGACCTGCTGCACCTCAAATTGCCGCCAGGGCCGCGACTGCCCTGTGCAACAGCTTCAACACGATCTGACGACAAATCACCGTCACCAGCGCATTGCCAATGTAATTGGCGGCATGTGCGTGGTCGGTCTGGTATTCGTTTTTGTCGCAGTGAAGGTGTGGGGGCTGTAATGCGCGAGACCGCCGACAAAAACACCGGCGACCTTCTGCCGGCCCACGATCTGGCCGGCGAGCGCCCGCCGAAGCGCACGCGCGGCGACAAGATGCGCGAGGCGCGCGGCCTGCGCGGTCTTACCGCCAACATCCCCGCCGATCTGGCTGAGGAGTTCCACGCTATGCGACAAAAACGCGGCCACAGCGTGAATGAGGCCATCGAAAAACTGATTCGCACCCAATACCTGCGGAAGCGATAGACCATGCTCGCTGAACGTCAAGAACTCGCCGCGCTGGCCGCTGTCGCCGGCCCGCGCGCCACGCCGCAGGAAATCAACACCTACGCCTATCTGGCCGAGTTCACGGCCATTTGCGAGCAGATCGCCGCCATCCCGGTGGAGGAGCGCATGGAGCGCGTCCACGCCGTGAAGATGGGTCTCGTGCGACCGGCTGACGCGGAGGCCGTGCGCGCCGCGATGTGGTTGCGCATGCCAATGGGCGTGCGCACCGTCGCCGTTATGTCGGCAGGCCTGCATAAGGCTCGCGCAGAAGACACGCTGAACAAGTTCAACGCGTTCGAGCGTGGCCGTATCTGGGTATGCCTGGACAAGCTGATCGCCGACCTGCTGACGGTACAGAAGTGCATGAACGGCGGCACCTCGGCACCGCCGAACGAAATCGACCGCAAGGCCGTGATGAACGGCTACCCGCCAGAAGTGAAGCGGACCCACTGATGTTTCGGTCTGCATGGGGCATCCCAAAGCGCATGGCGCGGGCCATCGACGCGGTGTTCAAGCGCGAGGGCCGTGCGAAGCACCAGCGCAAGCTGGACGTCATCCGCGACCTGACCACCGACGACCAGCGTATCCCGCTGGCCGACAACGCCGGCCACCTGACCGGCGAACCGGCCATCTGGCACGCTGCCGACGCCGCCGCCCGCGCGGTGCATCGCTTTTGCGATGAACTGAGAACCGCAGACGCGATCCTCGACGCCGTGGCCGTGCTGTGCGATCGCCACGGCATCGCCGCGCCGAAGGGCGACACCGAGCAGGAGCAGCTGGCGCGCTCGCTCGATAAGGCGTGGTGGCGTAAGCACCTGCGTACCGAGTGGAAGCGCCGCCTTGAGCATACGTCGATTCAGCTGGGCCTGACCTCGCTGAAGAACGACCCGTATATCAGCCGCGAATCGGCCATCCTGCAGGATGCCCAAAACCGCGCGAACCGCCAGTTGCTCGAACAGCGCATTGCGACCAACGAACACGGCCAGCAGTACACCGTGGCCGAGCTGTCCGATATGGGCATGGCGAACAAGACCCTGCGCCGGGGCGAGCTGATGACGCGCATTCGCGGGTTCGAGGAAGTGGCCGACGCGCGCCGCGATGTCGGTATGTTCTGGACGATCACTTGCCCATCCAAGTTCCACTCTGTGGGCGGCACCAACGCCAAGTACAACGGCGCCACGCCGCGCCAAGCGCAAGCCTACTTGGTCGAGGTGTGGGCGCTGATCCGCGCTGCCCTGCACCGCGTCGGCATCCGGCCCTACGGCTTCAGGATCGCTGAGCCGCACGGCGACGGTTGCCCGCACTGGCACATGCTGCTGTTTGTCGACCGCGACCACGCCGCGACCATGGAAGACATCGTGCGCCGCTACGCCCTGCTGGAAGACGGCGAAGAAGACGGCGCACAAAAGAACCGCGTCAAGCTGGTGAACATCGAAGCGGGCAAGGGAACCGCTGCCGGCTACATCGCCAAGTACGTAAGCAAAAACATCGACGGCTACGGCGTCGGGGATCACAAGTCATTCGAGAGCGGCACCACCTATGTTATTGCGACGGACATCTTTGGGCAGGTTGAAATTACTCCTTCTCAGCGCGTTACTTACTGGTCTCAGGTGTGGGGCATCCGACAGTTCCAACAGATTGGAGGTGCGCCCGTGGGCGTATGGCGCGAACTCCGTCGCGTCAAAGCGGAAGCGGTGCAGGCTGCGCCGGAAGCGCTTAAGGCGGCTCACGCGGCGTGCCAGAAAATTGAATCGGAAGACCCGGCGGTAGCGAAGCAGGCCGACTTCGGCGCGTACATGCTCGCGCAAGGCGGGCCGACTGTCGCCCGCCGCCATCTGGCCGTGCGCATCGCCGCGCGCCCGGTGACGATCAAAGGCCGGTACGCGACTTACGAGGACGAGCGGCCCGCAGGCGTCTATGCCAGCGCCTACCCGAACGAGGTGTACGAATCGGTCCGCTACCGCTGGACCATCGAGCAGGCCGACGCCGCAGGCGCGGCCTTTGCCTCCCCTCGGACTGGTGTGAATAACTGTACGGCCGAACCGGAATTCGACGGTCGCGCTCCCCGCGCCATGAACATGGAAAACCGGGGCGACGGCACGCCAGGGAGCCAGCGTTGGAGCGTAGACGACGACAAGGCGCGAGCGGCGACCTTCAGAGAGCATTCCCCGCGCTATGCGGGCCACCACCTCAACGAATTGAGAAGGAAATCACATGGATGAATTGGAAGGCGAGGGCTGTGCCTTGCTGCGGCAGTACGGTTTCGCCGTGCGCATGAACAGGCCGCTCGCGGCGTTTTTGCGCAAGGTCGCGGAGCGCCTCGGATGGAAAGAATTCAGCAAGTTGCTGTAATCGGCGCGGCGTCCCGCGATCAAAACAAAGTGAGAAAACCATGAGCAAAAGCGAATTTGCAGAACTGGCCGCGAACGACCATCGCGGCGCCCTGTTGGCCCTGTACGAGATGTGCACCGGCCTGAAGGCCGAGCAGGACGCCACCCAGGCGACCGTGCTGGAACTGGCGACGGCGGTCAACGCGCCGGCCAGCAAGTAAGACCACGGCGGGCCGTTGGGGGACGGCCCGCTGTCCAAAACAAGGGAGAGAAAAACCATGCCACGCGAACAAAAGCCGATCATCGGCACCATTCCATGCCCGCACTGCGACAACGACAAGATGGGCGTCAAGCGCGACAAGAACGAGGACCCGTTCGGCCACTGCGAAGAATGCGGCGGCCAGCTCCGCGTCGGCGGTAGCCCGGCGCGCCTGCGCAAGTTCATCGCCAAATACCCATGGGCCGCGAAGCCCGCTGTTGGCGCCGCTGACCCTGTAACGGTAACAGCGCTGCCCGCCGCGCCTGCGCCTGTAACGGAACCGCCACCGCCGCCGCCAAAGCGCCGCGCCGGCTTCGCCGATGCCCTGAGCTTCATGGGAGGCCGCAATGCAGCCGCCTGACGACGAAATGAAAGACGCCGGCCCGGCGCTGCCGTCCGAGGCCGCATCCGAGCTGCGCGCCCTGGAACTGGCCGCGAGCCTGGACCCGAACGACCAACCGCCACCACCGGACCCGAACGCGCCGCCGCCGGTCGTGCTGCCGGCATTGAACGAGGAGCTGGCCGGCATGCTGCTGATGATGTCGAAGGTGGCCGCGCCAGCCTTCCCGAGCTTGGCCGCGATCTACACCGAGGAGGCGTGCGGCGCGGTAGGCATGGCGGTGGCCGGCGTGTGCGACAAGTACGGCTGGTTGCAGGGCGGGGTCGGCGGCGAATACGGACCCGAACTCATGTGCCTATGCGTGGTCGGCCCTATCGCGTTCGCTACCTACGGCGCCGTGCAGGGCGATATCGCGGCGCGCAAGGCCAACGAACGCCCCAAGAGGCCTGACGGACAGCCGGCCAAGGAAATGCCGCCAGCGGGCGCGTATCGTGCGCCAGGGAGCGATACGGTGTCATTCGGGGCGCCGGTAGCATGAAGACTGTTGACGGCCTGCTGTACGTCGTTTCCGGCGCTTCCCGGTGCGGCAAATCGACTCAGGTGGCGAACATGATGCGGCACCGCCGCCGCGCCGTCGCCTGGGACCCTGAGGCGCAGTGGTGCGAACAGCCCGGGTGGCGCAAGGTGACGAGCCGGAAAGAGCTGCTGGCCGCGATCCAGACGCCCGGCCACATGCGCCTTGCCTACGTGGCCGGCGGCGACCTGAAACCCGAATTTGACTTTATCTGCGGATGCGTCATGTGGGCCGGGCGGCATGTCGCGCCGCTGGACTTCGTGGCCGAGGAGCTGGCCGACGTCACCACGCCGAGCAAGGCGCCGGGCAATTGGGGCATCCTCGTGCGGCGCGGCCTGAAGCGTGGCATCAACATCTATGCCATTTCCCAACGCTGGGCCGAAGCCGACAAGACCGCGATGGGCAATGCCTCGCAGTACATCGTTTTCGCCAGCCGTGGCGAGGATGTGAACTACATCTCCCGCAAGACTCTGCTGCCGATGGACGAGCTAGCGTCGTTGCAAAAGTTCGAATTCGTGATGTTTGACCCGGTAACCAAGGAAAAACAGCGAAAAAAAATCCGGCTTCGCGGCTGAGAAACCGGGGCAAATCCCTGTAACGGTAACGGTATCCGTTACGGGGTTTGCCGGGTTGGAGTGAGCAGGCTGAACATGCAGTCTTTGCTGAAACAGAGAGGGCGCGATGTGTGCCTGTTCACAGTCCAACCAGGGGAATAAATTGAGTCAAGCTGACATGATGAAGTACGGCCTTGCAGCCGCCGCGCTGTTCGCGGCCTACAAGTTCGGCGGCAAGTACGGCGCCGCCGCTGCCGTGGCAATCGGCGCTGTCGCCGTTGCCAAGCGCGTGCCTTACGTCAAAGAGGTCCTGTAATGAGCGTCGGTAAACTGACCCGTTACGGCCTGCCGTTCTCGAACGTCGTGCCATCCGGCACCGCCACGAACCAGCTCACGCCGGGCCGCACGCTGGAAAACCTCCAGCTCAAGCTGGGCGGCACCGCCCTGACCAAGGCGATGATTTCGCTGTTCCGCATGAAGGCGAACGGCAAGACCATCGTCGAAGCGACCGGCAGTCAGCTGGACAAGATCAACGCGTATCGCGGCACCGGCACCACGAACACCAAGTTCCTCGACGTCTTCTTCACCGACTACAGCCTGAACAACGAACTGGACCGCCAAGTCGGCGCGTTCGATACCTCCATCGGTATCGCCAACCTGACCACCGAAATCACCACTGCCGGCGCCACCGCACCGCAGATCACCCCGATCCTGCTGGAGTCGGCTGCGCAGAAGTCGCGCCAGGGCGAAATGCTGCCGTTCGCGCCGCTGATCTCGAAGCTGCTGCGCTACCCGTACAACATCGCCACTGGCGGCAAGCTGCCGGTTACCGTGCCTTTCGGCCCGGTCAACGGCGCGATCATCAAGCGCCTGCACATCGTGTCGAACAACGGCACCGTGACCGGCGTCACCGTCAAGGAAGACTCGCTGGTGATTCACGAGAGCACCAAGGACGAAAACGAGTTCATGCAGGTGCGTGCTGGCCGCGTGCCGCAGGTCGGCATGTACACCGTCGATTTCGTCATGCACGGAGATATCAAGATGGCCCTCGATACGCGCTCCGCACGCTCGCTCGAATGGCTGATCGAGTTCTCGGGCGCCGACTCGGGCGACATCATCGTCGAATACCTCGACACCTTGGGCAACCTGTAACCAGCACCGCCCATGGGGAGGCCTGCGGGCCTTCCCGTAACGGGTAGAAGGGAAAAGCATGGATTGGGAAAGCTGGATTCAAGGCGTAGCAGGCAAGTGGGCGAACAGTGCGATCGACAGCCGCTACAACAACAACTTCGAGCTGCAAAAAATGCAGCTTCAGTCGCTCGGTCCGTTCGGCCAGGTGTACAACGAAGGCAAGGCGACCATGCCGGGACAGGCAGTCGTGCAGGGCTCGATTCCTATGTCGTGGCTGCTGATCGGCGGGATCGTCGCGCTGATCGCGTTGGGAGACTAAGCGATGCCGGCAGCAGATCCGTACAGCGCTGTAATCGGCGCAGTCGCCGGGCTGGCCACGCCGGCGCCGGCCGGTCCGAGCGAAGCGAAAAGCTCGGGCAGCATCGGCACCAACCTCGATAACTCGGGCTGGAACGTCACGTTCGGGAATAACTCGGCCATTGACGCCACGCGCTCGCAGTCCGCGCCCACCGTGGCCGCCACTGGCGGCGCGCAGACCGGCCCGGCGTCGGCGCTCGCCGGCCTCGGGATCGACACGAACATGCTGTTGCTCGGCCTGGGCGCGCTGGTGTTGGTCAAGCTGATGAAACGGAAGAAATCGTCGTGAAGATCATCGCCGCCGCCTGGACGGACAAAAACCGCGCGCTCATTCAATTGGCACTCGCCACGGCCACGCTGGCCGATATCGAACGCCAAGTGGAGAACGGCGCGCAGTTGTTCGAAGTCCACGACGACAACGGCGAGGTGGTGCTCGCATTCGTGCTGCGCGTGGATCGTCTGGCCTGCCGCACCGTGGGCGTGGTCGTTGCCGCTGGTGGGAGCCTTCCGGGCGTGGACTTGACGGCGGTCGTGATGCCGTACATCGAGAGCATGTTCTACGGCGTCGACGCGATTGCAATTCACACTGAGCGGCCCGGCCTGATCCGCAAGCTGGCCGCGCAGGGCTACCGGACGTCCGAAATCATTCTCGAAAAACAGGTGCAAAAACATGGGTAAGAGCAGCAGCAGTTCGCAAGCCAATCAGGTAACGAACACCACCAGCAACGATGACCGCATCGTCAACGAGTCGGGCCTTGTCGCGCGGGATTCCGCGCTGGACTTCTCGACCAACATGAACGACAGCAGCACGAACGTGTTCACCTCGAACCAGTCGACGGCGTACACCAACAACAACACCAGCAACAGCACCTCGAATTTCAGCTCGAACTACAACTCGGCTGACCAGACGTCCACGGTAAGCGGCTCGTACAACGTCACTGCCGATCCACTGATCGCGCGGGCCGCGTTCGACTACGCCACCAACGTGGACGCGACCATGGGCGCCGGCATGTCCAAGATGCTCGATTGGGCGTCCGAGCTGACCGGCAAGAGCCAGGACAACGCCAGCGACGGCCTGTCGCAGATGCTGGGGTGGGCGTCGGACCTGACCAGCAAAAGCCTGGACAACGCCAGTTCTCTCGCCAGCCGCTTTACCGACAACGTAGGGCAGGCCTACGACAGCGCGCGCAATACGTCGCCGGGCGGGATCGACAACAAGACCATGATTATTTTGGGCGTGGCCGCTGCCGGCGCGCTGGCATTCGCCGCAAGCAAACGGAGCTAACTTGAACATCTACGACATCGCAATCGCACCGGGCGCCGGGCGCCAGATCGACGTCCAGGCCGATTACATCTACTTCCGTACCGGCTCCGCTGGTGGCGGCGACACGACCATCGTTTTCCAGCCGATTTCGGGCGGCGAGGCGGTGTATTTGCAGCCGGGCCAAGCGTACAAGATGCCGGCGGCGATGCGCGGCAAAGTCGTGTCGTGGATCATCCGCAACCTGAAGGGCGAAGGCACGATTAACGGCGTGATCCTGATGGGCGAGGGCGAGTTCCAGGACAACCGCGTGTCGGGCTCGGTCGAAGTGATCGACGGTGGGCGCAATACGACGATGGCGGGGCGCGCGTTCATGCTGGCCGGGGGCGTCTTGGGCGGCGCAAACCAATGTGGCGCGTGGGGCCTGTGGAATCCGGCTAACTCGGGCAAACAACTGGTAATCAGCGCTTACGCGGCCAGTTCCGCTGTAGCGGGTGCGGTCTCCGTTCGCAACACCGTGGTGCAGCTTGCGCAGGATAACGGCGCACGCGGGGCGCAAAAGAAGATCGGGGGCGCGGCCATTCCGGGTGTGGCGCGCTATATGCAGGAATCAATGGTAAACGGGGTGCGCCGCGCTGGTGAGGAGGATTACGACTACTCGTTTATCCAGCCGAACTCGACGCTACTCCGCACCTTCAAGGAACCAATCATCGTGATGCCCGGCGCAGGCCTGCATATGCTCTTCCAGACGACGGCCTCGATTCTGAACGGCACGTTCGAATGGGTCGAGGAGCCGGTCTAATGAACCGCACGCTGTTAGCCGCGGCTGTCGTGGTGGTGGCTGCGGCGTGGTGGTGGGGCAGGGAACAAGAGGTATTCGAGGATGACGCGGGCGACACGGACAGCGATGCACTGCCCGGCTTCCTCGAAGATGCGGCGACTGCCGTAGATCAGATTACAGGGGGTGTCATGAGTTTATCGGCTATGTCGCGGGTGACCGCATACGATCTGCAGGACCGCAACGTACAGGCGTTTTTGCGCGTGATCCGTCGCGGCGAAGGCACCGTCGACGAAGGCGGCTACAAGCGCATCTTCGGCGGCGGCACGTTCACCAGCTTTGCGGACCATCCGCGTGTGCTGGTCGTCAAGAGCGGCTATCGCAGCACGGCAGCGGGTGCATACCAGTTCATCCAGTCGACTTGGGACCAAACCCGCAAGGTGATGAAGCTGCCTGACTTCTCGCCGGCATCGCAGGACAAGGGCGCCGTGGGCCTGATCGCCATGCGCGGCGCGCTGGCCGATGTGAAAGCAGGGCGCCTGGAAGCGGCCATTCGCAAGTGCGGGCTCGAATGGGCATCGCTGCCGTTCTCGCCCTATGGGCAGCCAGTGATTTCCATGGATACGGCCCGCAAGGTGTTCGCCAGCGCGGGCGGGATGGAACTAGTGGCCGCATGAAAACCGATCAGCTGATCCTTATCGGCGCGGTGGGATTCGCCGGCTTCCTCGTGCTGCAAAAAACGGGCTACTTCAAGAAAGCCGCGCTGACCTCGGGGCCGGCGCCAAGCCTCACGTTCCAGAGCGACACGCCGTTTTTCCAAAGCTCGGAAGATCAGGGATACGACCCATCGAACCCCGGCAAGTACGTGTTCACGGAAGACCTCACCAAGGGCATTCTCGATGAAGACTGGTACTACACGCCGAGCGCCTTTGAGCGGGCAAACCGGGAGTCGCCGTTCTATGAACCTGTCTGGATTCCGATGCGATGATCGACCGAATTATGGATCACCCAAAACTCACCATGTACACCGGGCTGGCCGTGCTATGCGCTATCGGCGTGGCGTACTGGTACTTCACCGATGAAGACACTTCTACCGGCTTTTTTCAGGACATCGGTACGGGAGCCGGCGAGGCTGTCGGTGACGCGGTAGTGGACCTTGCTGACGGCCTGATTTCTGGCGGCGCGATGGCTGTGGGCGACAAGTTCGGCATCCCGCGTACCAACATGACGGAGTGCGAGAGGGCGCTTGCAGAGGGACGCACGTGGGATGCCTCGTTCGCATGCCCGGCTGGAACATTCATCGGATCTTTTTTTGACTGACAAAGCATGAAAGCACCAAACATTAAAGTGCCGGCCATTGTGAAGGACATCATTCCTGCACCAACGGCCATCCTCCGCGAAAGCATCATCGTCCTGGGCGGTGTGCTGATCGCGGCTTACATAATCAGCCGGTTCCCGGCGCTGAAGAAATTCGTGGCCGATGCGAGCATCACGGTCAACGACAAGCAGGGCAACAACATCTGGTAACCACAAGGGAGAAGAGTATGAAAAACGTATTGAAGCGCCTGAAAGAGCCGTCCACCTGGGCGGGCTTCGCTGGCATCGCAGTGCTGTTCGGTGTCGACCCGATCAAGGCAAACGTCATCGTCCAGGCGCTCGGCGGCGTGGCGGCCGCACTGGCGGTCGTGCTGCCTGAAGCACTGAAGGCGGGCGAGTAATGACGGCGCTCGAAGCCATCCAGATCGTCACCAGCTCGGGCATTCTTGCGGGTGGCCTCGGGCTGTTGAAATGGGGGCTGACGGTGGAACGCCGTCTGCTGAAAGTCGAAGTCAAAACAGGGATCGCATCATGACCAAGCAAAAACGCCGCAAGACGCCGCCACGCCGCGCGGATGGCCGCTTCAAGCGGAGCAAGTAACCGCCGCTAGGGGCGACGGTTCGACAAGCCGCAGGCTGACATCCTGCGGCTTTTTTGCGTCCGGTGTATGGAGCGTGATGACCTCGGCGCTGACGACGCCGAGGCGCGGCGCCAGGGCGCCGAACCCCATCTGGCGATGCCGCAGATCGGCTTCCATGTGTTTCAGGCGTAGCAGCTCGGGAACCCACCACGGCACGCGGGTGCGGCCTGATAGCCAATCGCGGACGGTGCGCTCGTCGCGGCGTAGGCGGCGGGCTAAGTCGGCCAGCGGGACGCCCAAAGCGTAGTGGGCGAATTCGGTAGGGTTGCCGTATCTGAGATTCGGGTAACGCACGCATTCTCCTATGGTCGAATTGTAAAAAAAGCCAGACGGATTGTGTCTGGCTTGAGAGGGCCGGTCTGTGCGTGCCGGCATGGTGAAGAAATCGACAATGTGTATTGTCGGTCCCGTAATTTCGCATAATCTATATTATGTTAAATACTCTATCTGGCACGCAGGATAGAAGCCCAAGAATCACCCCCCTGCCGAACGCCAAGGCATGTACATACGCCTGCGCTCCATCCTTCACTTCGAGTCTTAAAA
>Ga0265780_10009831_pt1 | contig 11438 bp, 6 predicted proteins | sample P1T30metagenome_FD_192432 | JGI IMG/M metagenome (GOLD analysis project Ga0265780, IMG submission 192432) | Plant litter microbial communities from East Loma Ridge, Irvine, California - P1 T30 | ecosystem: Environmental > Terrestrial > Plant litter > Unclassified | place: USA: California... | reverse complement strand
GTCGTCTGGCTGCGCATTCCGGTGTCGGTCCCGGCCCGCGACGACGGGCGCTGGGTGCTGGCGATCGATTACGCCGTCATCAACAAGGTCAGCCTGTACATCGACGATGCGCGCGGCTTGCGCCTGCATGCGTCGATGGGCAACCTGCAGCCGGCCTCGCACGCCAGCGCCGGCGGCCGCATTCCTGCGGCGCTGCTGGCCCTCACGCCAGGCGCGCAGACCACCTTGCTGCTGCGGATCGAAAACATCGGCGCGCTGGTCGTGCCGGTTTCGCTGTCGCGCCCGGCGCGCTTCCACGCCGACGCGCTCGACGAACAGATGCTGCAAGGCCTGCTGCTGGGACTGTCGGTATGCCTGCTGCTCTACAGCCTGGCGCAGTGGGCCAGCCTGCGTGAACCGCTGTTCGGGAAATATGCGCTGCTGGTGGCCGGCACCACCCTGTTTTCAGTCGAACTGTTCGGCCTGGGTCAGCAATACCTGTGGAACCAGCATCCCTGGATGACGATCCATGCGGGCGGACTGTTCTCGCTGATGGCCTCGTGCGGCGCCTATCTGTTCGTCGAACAGGCGCTGGCCCGGCCGGGCCGCGACCGCGTGTTCAGCATCATGATGAAAAGCGGTGCGGCGCTGACCGTGCTCAGTGCGCTCGCTTTCGGCATCGGATGGGTGAACGTGCAGGGACTGGTGGCCATCGTCAGCACGCTCGGGCTGCTGCCGATGCTGCTGGGCCTGCCCGGTGCGTACGAACGCGCGCGCCGCGGCGACCCCGTCGGCTCCTATTTCCTGATCGGCTGGGCGCTGGGCTTCATGGCGGCGGTGCTGCTCAGCCGCGTCATCGGCGGCCAGGCCGGCGCCACCTTCTGGAGCATGCACGCGCTGCAGTTCGCCAATGTGCTGGACATGCTGGTGTTCATGCGCATCCTGGGCCTGCGCACCAAGGCCATGCAGGACGCCATGCTCCGCGCCGAAGCGGCAACGCGGATGAAGTCCGATTTCCTGGCCAACATGAGCCACGAAATCCGCACGCCGCTGAACGCCATCATCGGCATGAGCCGGCTGGCATTGATGGGCCGGCCGCAGCCGAAGATCCAGAACTACATGAACAAGATCCTGGGCTCCGGCGAACATTTGCTCGGCATCCTGAACGACATCCTCGACTTTTCCAAAATCGAAGCGGGCAGGCTGACGCTGGAACGCGTGCCTTTCGACCTGGAAGACATGCTGGGCCACCTGTCGAGCCTCATGGCAATCAAGACCGACGTCAAGAAGGTGGAACTGGTCTTCCGCGTCGAACGGGGCGTGCCACCGCGCCTGGTCGGCGATCCGCTGCGCCTCGGCCAGATCCTGATCAACCTCACCAACAATGCCGTCAAGTTCACCGAGCAGGGAGAAATCGTCGTTACGGTGCAAGTGGTCGAAAGCAAAGGCAAGGATGTGCGCCTGCGCTTCTCCGTCGCCGATACCGGCATCGGCATGGATCCTGAGCAACTTGCGGGCCTGTTCACCGCCTTCACCCAGGCCGACGACTCGATCACGCGCAAGTATGGCGGTACGGGCCTCGGCCTGTCGATTTCACAGCAGCTCGTCAAGCTCATGTCCGGCACCATTTCCGCGACCAGCACGCCGGGCGCGGGCAGCCGTTTCAGCTTCACGGTGCCGCTCGGCATCGGCGACCCGGGCGAGACCGCAGTGGGCGCGCCTGCCGCCGCGCTGTTCCAGGTCCGCGCGCTGGTGGTCGACGACAGCCCGAGTGCGCGCGAGGCGCTTGTCGAAATGCTGGGCTCGTTCGGCGTCACCGCCCACGCCGTGGCGTCCGGCGAGCAGGCGCTGTCGATGATGGCCCGTGCGGTGGCGGCAGGCCAGCCCTACCAGGTGGTGCTGATGGATTACCTGATGCAAGGATGGGACGGCGTCGAGACCATCCGCCGCATCCATGCCGACCGCCGCTTTGCGGCACCGCCGGCCATCCTGATGGTCAGCGTCTGTGCGCGGGAAACCGTGCTCGCCGAGGAAGGCCGCCTGCCGGTCGACGGTTTCCTGACCAAGCCGGTCGGCCCGGCGCTGCTCTATCACAGCATGCTGCAGGTCATGCAGCCGCAGCTGGCGCCAGGGGCAACGGACCCGGTCACGGTCGCAAGCAATGATACGGTTGCGGTTGCCGGTAAGCGCGATAGCCGGGAAGGCGACCTGGCGCGTGTGCGCGGGGCACGTATCCTGCTGGTCGACGACAATGCCATCAACCGCGAAGTGGCATGCGATTTACTCGCCACCGCGCACGTGCAGGTCGATTGCGCGGCGCATGGCGGCGAAGCCATCGCCATGATCCAGGCCGGCGATTACGACCTGGTCCTGATGGATATCCAGATGCACGAGATGGATGGCCTGACCGCCACCCGGCGCATCCGTGCACTCGGCACATACGATGCCTTGCCGATCGTGGCGATGACCGCGCACGCGATGCTGGGCGACCGCGAGAAAAGCCTGGCCGCCGGCATGAACGACCATATCACGAAGCCGATCGACCCGGCGCTGCTGTTCGCCGTCCTCCTCAGGTGGGTCGATGCCGGCCGGCTGGCGGGCCGGCCGCCGATGGACGCACCGGTTCACGCACCAGCGGCGCGCCGGCGCGCGGCGCCGCTGCCCGAGCTGGCCGGCATCAACTGGGACGTGGCGCTGGCCGGCGTCGGCGGCCAGCGTGCGCGCCTCTACAAGCGCATGCGCGGCTTTGCGGCCGAGTACGGCAAGGCAGCAGCGCAGATCGACGCCGCGTTGCAGGCCGGCCGCCTGGACCGGTTACAGGCCATGGCGCACAACCTGAAATCGAACGCGGCCTATCTCGGCGCCGAGGCGCTGGCCGCGCTGGCAAGCACGCTCGAACACGAACTGCGTGCCGGTCGCACGGCGCAACTGGAAGCGGCGTGCGGCGAACTCGCCACGGCGCTGGAGGCCGTGCTGTCCGGCCTGGCCCGGGTCATCGCCCAGGCGGAAGCACGCGCGCCCGATCCTGCCCTCGTGGGCAGGCTGGTGCAGCAGCTGGCCGATCTGCTGCAAGCCGACGATGCCCGTGCGGAAGATGTACTGGCGGAACTCGAGGCGCTGCTCGCGGGCGGCGTGCACGACGAAAATCTTGCATTAATAACACTCGCGGTCGATGAGATCGAATATCATGCAGCCATGGCGCCGCTGGCCGGGCTGGCGCAAGCGCTCGGCATGCCGGTGGCGCTGGCGGTACATCGATAGAACCAGGAAAGTGACTGTGGCATGACTGTGGCAGAACCGCAAAAAGTCCTGATCGTGGATGACGACGCAGGCAACCGCCAGATCCTGGCCGATTTGCTCAAGCCGGACTATACGGTCCTGCTTGCCAAGAACGGCGCCCAGACGCTGGAACGCGCCGCCCGCCATTTGCCCGACCTGATCCTGCTCGATGTGATGATGCCGGACATGGACGGCTACGACGTCCTGCGGCGCCTGCGCGCCGATCCGCTCACCGAGCCCATCGCGGTGATTTTCATCAGCGGACTGGACCGCCCGGAAGACGAGGCCACCGGGCTGAAAATGGGCGCGGCGGACTATATCACCAAGCCCTTCAATGCCACGGTGGTGATGGCGCGCGTGGCCCTGCACCTGGAAGTGGTGCGCCAGCGCCGCCTGCTCGAGCACATGGCGAATGCCGACGGCCTGACCGAACTGGCCAACCGGCGCCGCTTCGACGAAATCTATGCGCTCGAATGGCAGCGCGCGCGGCGCAGCGGCAAGCCTTTGTCGGTCGCATGGATCGACATCGACTGCTTCAAGCAGTACAACGACCACTACGGCCACCCGGCCGGCGACCGCGCGCTGCGCGCCATCGCCCGCACCGCCAGTGCCTGCATGCGCCGCCCGGCCGACCTCGCCGCCCGCTACGGTGGCGAGGAACTGGTGCTGCTGATGCCCGACACCAGCGCCCGGGACGCCTGCGACCTCGTGCGCTCGATCTGCGACGCGATTGCCGCCCTCGACATCGCCCATGCCGAATCGATCGTCGCGCCGATGCTCACCGTCAGCGCCGGTGGCGCCACGCGCCTGGCCGACAGCACGGAAACCGCCGCCGCCATGTTCGAAGCGGCCGACGTCCAGCTGTACCGCGCCAAGAAGGCCGGACGCAACCGCGTCGAGTGGCGTGCCCTCGACGAAGACGGCGCCGTGCCGGCCGAGGCGCTCGCCGGAAACACCGGCTGAAGCGCATGGCTGGCGCCAGCACCGGCCATACCCGCATCGGCCGCGTCGATGCACTGTACCTGCGCCGCAGAATAGGCGCCGCGCCCGAGGCCGTGCCACGGCTGCAGGCGTGGGAAAGCAGCGGCCTCGATGGCGACGTCCAGCGCGACGCGCTGTCGCCACGCCAGCTGCTGATCGCCGGTACGCCCGCCTACGCGCGGCTCGGCCTGGCGCCGAACGCCCTGCGCGAAAACCTGCTGCTCGACCTCGACAGCGCGACGCTGCGCTCCGGCCAGCTGCTGGCCGTGGGCCCGGACGCCGTGTTCACGCTGATGTTCGCCTGCGAGCCTTGCGGACGCCTGAACGTGTACCAGCCGCGCCTGAGTGCCAGCATTGGTGCGCAGCGCGGCATGCTGGCGCGCGTGCTGCGCTCCGGCACGGTGGCCCCCGGCGACCCGGTGCACCTGCTTGACGCCACGCTGCCGGCGTGGTCCGACGACTGGCGCGCGCGCGTCGAGGCCGTGCTGCGCCGCGTACCGCCCGGCATGGTCGTGGAATACCGCCAGCTGGCCTTGCTGGCGGGCGTCGCCCTGACGTATTGCCGCGTATTCCCCCGCGTCGCGCGCGCACTCGGCTGCGCGGACAAGGCGGTCCCACTGCGCAGCAGTTCGCCGCTGCCGCGCTGGGATGGCGCCGGCCTGTTCGACGGGCTGGCGCCGGATACGCATCAGGCCGGCACCGGTTCCGGCAAGCGCGCCGGCTCCTTGAAGCTGTAGCGCAGCATCAGCAGGATGTCGTCGATATCGCTTGCCTGCACCCCGGCCGGCAGGCTGATGATCTCGATCGACCACGCCCCGACCACCGTCTTGCCGTCGACCAGCGCCTGGAGCGCGGCGGTATTCGTGCCCGCCGGCCGGTCTGGCGACGTGGCCACGATGCCCTGCTCGTTGGTGACGATGTCCACGGCGGCGGCCCCATCGAAACTGACGCGCAGCGTGGCGCTGCCTTCGAGCAGCGGCGCTTGCCTGCTGCGCAACATGATCCCGACGTCCAGCACAGGTTTGTCGAGGTGCGGCGCCTCGAACTGGAACGGCGTGATGACGATGCGTACCGGCTGGCCGAAGTCGATGGCGCCGGCCGACGCTGGCGCCGGGGGAACCGCTGCGGTACCCTGGCCCTGGGCCAGGGCCAGCTGGCGCACCGACACCAGTGCCGTCTCGATGCGGTCGGTATAGCGCTGTTTCTCGACGACCTGTTTCAGCGCCGCGTCGAACAGGGCTTCGAACTGGAACTGGATGCGCACGTCGGTGATGCGCGCAATGTCGAGCTGCTGGTCGGGCAGCAGTTCCAGGAACCACGTTGTCTCGAGGCCGCATCCTTCGAAAAAATTGCGTTCTTCGCGCTGCAGGTCGGTGGCGCGCGCATCGGCCAGCCGCGACGCAAAGCCCGGGAAGGCCATCGTCTCAACGCTGTGATGGCGCCGGCGCCGCTTGAAACACAGCTGGCGCAGGGCCGGATCGGGCTCGTTGACCACGTCGCGCCCGTCGACCGTGATCTTGTTGCCGTGATCGGAAAAGCGCACCAGCGACACGCCGTCGTTGCGCAGGTAGCCGCGGATGGGCGTGACGACGTCGTCGACCAGCACGTCGACCTGCACTTCCTTCAGGCGCTGCATGTACATGCCGGGATACCAGCGGTCGAAATCGGCGATTTTCGTGGCGAAGCGGCCCTGGCCGCTGACCAGGATGGCGCCGAACGTGCTGGGAAAATGCTTCTTCAGCGACACGGCCTGGCTCAGCTGCACATTCTTGCGGGTACGGCTGGTCAGCCGGATGTGCTCGACCGCGTCGAGGTCGCGCTGCAGCATGGCCGATGCCGTATAGCCGCGCGCATCCTGGTCGAGGTAATCGGTATGGCTGGGAGCGATGACGTTGATGCTGCTGTCGGTTTCGGCGTTGTAGGCGTCCTGCGCCATGCGCGCCAGTGCGTGGGCGCGCAGCACGGTGCTGCCGCGCACGCTGTCGAGCACCACCAGGATTTCGCTCAGCGTGGTGGCGTTGAGCACCCGGGCCTGGTTCGATTGCATCGCTTCATCGTAGGTGTACTGCAGCGAGGCCAGGTTGGCGATGACGGCGTCGCGCTGCAGCAGGGTGAAATTGAGTTCGGCCGTGTGATCCTTGATGGCTGTTTTCAGGGCCTGCTGCGCGCTGCGGAAATCGTCGCGCGCCTCCTCCACGTTGTCGCAGCTGATGGCGCGGTCCCTCCACACCTGCACCGTCAGGACGATGCTGCTCACCAGCGCGAGCGCGCCGCCGGTGATGGCGCCCGGGATGCCGCCCATCAGCAAGCCGCCCAGCGTACCGAGCGCGGTGGCGCCCAGCACTACGAGCACCGACACGACCACTTCCCACCATTTGACATCGCAGTCGTCCGCGGCCCGCTCCAGCTCTCCCACCGCCCGGCCCAGCTCATGCTCGCTGGCGTTGAGTGCGATGATGGTGTTCTGCAGTTCCGCCGCGCGCGTGTTCAGCGCCTGGTATTCGGCCGAGCTTTGTTCCAGGTGGCGCCGCACGCCACTGATGAGCTCCCAGAAGTCGTCGAGCTTGAATTGCGTGTCCAGCATTCGGCTGTCGAGCTTGCCCGCCACGTTCAGCAGCTTGCCGGCCTGCTCGCGCAGGTACTGGTAGCGGTAGACGGGAATGCTGGCCTGCGACAGCCCGATGAGATTGAGCGCCGAATCGATGGCGTACAGGCGCGCATGGGCTGTCAGCATGGTGCCGATCAGCGGCAGCGCACTCGATGCGCGCAGCGGCGCGGCGGCGGCGGCCAGCGGCCCCGCCGCGCCGCCCGTGCGGGCAAACGCGTCGATGGCTTCCAGCGCAATGGGCCGGTTCGTCAGCGTGGCGAAACTGGCGCCCGGCGACAGGATGGGCCGGTCCAGCGCCACGCTGGCCAGGCCGCCGTCGGCTTGCAGCTCGTCGATGGGCACCGGTTCGTTCCAGCCGTCCTGCGGGTTGGCACGCGGCGGCCAGCTGACCGGCAGCGACAGCCCGAGCGCCTGCTCCAGGCGAATGTCCGGCACCAGGCTGCCCAGGTGGTCGAGGATGCTGCCGTCCTGCAGCTGGCTGCGCGCACCGCACCACTTCTCGTACTGCCCGGCGACCAGCATTTCCTGGATGTTGGCGATAAGGCCGGCTCGCGTCTGCACCAGCTTGCCGACGACCTGTCCGCCCAGTTCCGCGGCCGCGGCGGTGCCCGGGTCGACACTCCGCGCTGCGATGGCAGCCTGGTAGGCGGCGCGCGCCCTGTCCTTGTCGCCCCGTGCCAGGTAGCGGTCGCCGCTGGCCAACTGGGCGCGCGAGATTTTTTCGCTGATCATCATCGCGTAGGTGGACGCGAGGCCCACATCGCCCAGCTTGATGTTCCTCGCACTGTCGATGGCCTGGTTGTAGCTGCGCCGGCGGATCAGCTTTTCGACGGCCAGCAACTGGCATTCGACCTGCTCGTCCTTGGGCAGGAACTGGCGCGTGCCGACCGTGGGCGACAGGTGCGCGTCGCGGCTCGCGTTCGACATGGCGTTGGGTGCATTGACTTCGGTCGCGCCGGACAGGCGGTCGGCCAGCTCGGCCCGTGTGATCGGTTCTGGATCCTGGTGTTCGGACATGATGTTCTCCCTGTTTTTGTTGAAGCTGCATGGACGGGAACGGTGGCGACGATGCCAGCGCCGGGATACCCAAGTTAGGCCACGCGCCTGCACCGCGTTTGCGTTAAGCCAAACGCGCGTGCCACTGAAACGACGTCAACAGGAAGATCAATGGGAAGCGATGACTGGCGGATAGCGAACAGCAAACGCGCGCCGCTCCGGCCGGTTTCGGCTTATTTTGAATTGCTGAAAAGAGATTGCGCACCCGTGCGCCGGCGCGGGCGCCCGCATCGTTTCTTACCAGAGGAAGCACATGGACACCGACCGCCACCGCCACCAGCAGCCGCTTCCGCTCCCGCAGGATGAAAGCGCCGCCGCGGCCGAACTCCCGTTCGGCACCCTGCTGTACCGCTTCCTGTTTTTCGACTGGCTGTTCACCGATATGCGCGCCACCCACGACCTGTTCGAACGCCACGCCGCGCGCGCCCACAACCGCTACATGTCGCGCTACCTGCCAGTCTACCTGCGGCGCTGGTCGTTCCTGACCGCGTTCGATTTCGGGCTCGGCTGCCTGGTCGAAAAAGTGCTGCAGGCCGGCTTGCTGTCGGCCTGGTTCTTCACCTGGTCATGCGTCACGCTGACCGGGATGGTGGTCATCACGGTGGCGTGGGCCATGCTGGCCAACGCCCGGCTCTGATCATCCCGCCCGCAGGACGCCGCCACTGATGCGCTGGTTCTTCAGCAGCGGCAAATGCGTGCGCGCCACGAAAGCCTGGTAGTCCATCGGTTCCTGGATAACCGTTTCCGCATTCGGCAGCACGTAGGCCCACGCGCGCCCTGACGACACGTCGTACACCAGCTTGAACAGGTGGGTCGGCACCCAGACCCTGCCGCGCCCGATCGTCTCGTGGCCGCTGTCGAACAGCGGCCCGGTGAACACGTACACATCGCCTTTCGCGCGGCGCGCGAACTTGCGCACATCCTGCTCGATCTTGTTCCACACCTTGCGGTTGTTCACCGGGTCCTGCGGCACCATGTTCGACAGCGAGAACGACTGCGCCATGGCCTGCGCCGTGGGCGCGTCGGCCGCCGGCGACTGGTGCCCGCGGTCGACCGCCGGATGCTGGCCGCGGTAATCGGCGAGATCGGCCCGGCCGGAACGGTCGATGCGCGGATCGGCATAAAAGTTATCGCTGCGCTGTTCCCCCTGGGCCTGCGCCAGGCGGCTGGCGTTGAGGCGTTCGACCACGACCAGCGGCGTCTTGCTGGTCTGCGAATACAGCACGGCGAACTGGTCGGAACAGAGTGCCAGCGGCTTCATGCTGGCCGGCACCAGTGCCAGCGCCAGCGGCTTTTCTTGTGGGAACTGGTCGGCGCAGGCGTCGAAGCCCGGCTGCTGCTGGGCTTCGGAATACAGGGCCAACGCCTCGCGTTCGCTCAGCGTGCCGCTGCGCTTGTGCTCTTTCTGCTCTTTCTGCTCTTTCGGCTGTTTATGCTCTTTTTGCGCGCGGGCACCGGCGCTGCCGCGTTCTCGCTCGCCGTGGCCGTAGTGCGCGACCGCGGACCGAAACCAGTCGAGGACGCTGTTGGACTGGGCGAATCCTGCCGACAAGGCGAGCGCGGTCGCGATGCCGGCCATCAATGGACGTAACTTCAAACCTGACTTCAAACCTGACTACCCCGCCGCTAAACGATCAATGTGGATAATGCACTGCGGCGGTGATTATAGGATATTGAGAGGGGGATATTGAGATAAATCAAGTTTGTCGTGGCGAGCGGACGCGTCCGGACCAGGGGGCGCCGGGATGGCGCGCCGATCGCTGCAGCGCGGAGGGATCAGCGGTTGTTCGCCATGCGTTTAAGGTCCTCGACCACCAGGACATCGTGCGCATCGAGCGTCAACGGGTCGCCGTTGCGGTACACGCGCCAGCCGGCAATCGAGGTGTCCTCGGGAATATCCCCGAGATCGGCAAAATCCCAGCTGCCGGAGGTTTTGAGGATGGTCGCGTTGGCCTTGCCTTCCCGTTCCGTCACCACCATGCCGTAGCCCAGCGCTTCGCCGGTCTGTTCCATGTCGCCTTCCATGTGCACCGTGCTGGCGTCCGAGCGCGGGCCGTCCTGGATGTCCAGCGAGAAATGGCGCGCGTTCGATGCGGCGCAGGGCGTCTTGAATCCCTGTTGCAGATAGTGCAAGGCGGAATTGGCGAGCACATCGACACCGGCAAACTGGCGCGGGCCGAGTTCGTTGGACGCACGCACGGCCGTCAGGCCATTGTCAAGGCGAATCATTTCGCGTTCTTCGCCTGCCATGACAATTTTGACGCGCACCGCATCGTCGAAACGGTTGACGCTGAGCGTCACGTTTTCATTCGGGAAGTGCACGGTCACCGTATCGGCTTCCTCCCAGGTCGCGCCGCTGATGCATATGCTGTTCATCTGGATCACGGACACCTTAGGCGTCGAGACCGGCGCTTGCGCCATCGCGCCGGCAGACGCCAGCGCCAGCGCACCTGCGGCAACCGCGCCGCGCAGTGGCATGATGCGCAGGAAAGGTAAAGATAACTGCATGGACATTCCGGCTCCAGCGGTGTGAAATAGGTAACAAGAAAGCGGACGCAACTGAGCGTCCCGACAATATACGCGATTTCAGCCGAACGGAAGCGATAAGCCGTTGTCGCCCGGGCACAATTCACATTGGAAACGCGCCCGGGCGACCTCGTGTATTGACGATGACGGGTGCGGGACGCGACGCCATCACTTCGTCACGGCGACCAGCGTACGGCGCCCGCCCTTGAAGGTGTACAGCGTCAGCGTACCGTCGCGGATGTCCCCCAGCTTGTCGAAGGCGATCGTTCCGGTCACGCCCTTGTGCGAGATCTTCGCCAGCTCCGGCAGGTATTTCGCCGGCGCGGTCGAGCCGGCTTTGGCCATCGCGTCGGCGACGGTCAGCACGGCATCGTAGGTGTAGGGCGAATAGATCTGCACGTCGATGCCGTAGCGCTTTTTATAGTCGGCGCGGAACTGGTCCATGGCCGCCTTGCCAGAGGCTTCCACACCGCCCGCCTCCGCGCACACCACCTGGTCATCGACGATGGCGCCCTGCGACAGCTTGACGATTTCATCGGAACAGATGCCGTCGCCACCGATGAACTTGGTGTTGCCGAGGCCCAGCGCCTTCATCTGGTGCAGCATCGGGCCGGCCACCGAGCTCATGCCGCCGAAAAATACCAGGTCCGGCTTGCTGGCGCGGATGCGGGTCAGGATGGCGGAAAATTCCACCGCCTTGTCGGTGGTGAACTCCTTCGCCACGACCGTGGCGCCCGCTTCCTTGAGTCCCTTGACGAATTCCACCGCGACGCCCTGGCCGTAGGCTGTGCGGTCGTCGACGATCGCGACGCGCTTCGCTTTCATGCCAGACACGGCGTAGCGGCCCAGCGCGCGGCCCAGCTGCTTGTCGTTGCTGACCACGCGAAATGCGGTATTGAAATTCTGCGCCGTATATTGCGGGCTGGTGGCTGACGGCGAAATTTGCGGAATGCCGTTGTCGAAATAAATCTTGGACGCGGGGATCGTCGTGCCCGAGGTCTGGTGGCCG
>Ga0265780_10009830_pt1 | contig 11439 bp, 12 predicted proteins | sample P1T30metagenome_FD_192432 | JGI IMG/M metagenome (GOLD analysis project Ga0265780, IMG submission 192432) | Plant litter microbial communities from East Loma Ridge, Irvine, California - P1 T30 | ecosystem: Environmental > Terrestrial > Plant litter > Unclassified | place: USA: California... | reverse complement strand
TTTGTCTTGTTGACGCTGGCTTCCGGAGCCAGCACGTAATCGGAGAGGAGACGATATTTTAGGGTAACCTGAGCCACTGCCAGTAGACTCAATCCCAGAAATAAACAAAGAAAGAGCGTAGTTCGGTAGAAGCGAGACCCGTTTTTAAAAAAGAGGGAAGACATAAATGCACTGAAAACAATATGGGCACTATGGTGTTAACGCCCAACTCTCGCCTTCGGTGTGTTGGACGCGGAAAAAAGCTGGTCAAAATGATCATTTTGCTTTTGCCACGGAATTTTCCACGGTTATGTTCGATACGTTGAAGCACGAGTTCTGGTTGTCGCTCTGGCACTCAAACAGATCGAATCGTTCTACGCCATCCTCCAGCCGTTCGAAAAAGAGCGTAAACGTAACTGATTCATTTCCCTGAATATCGCGGGAGTCGGGCGAGAGGGGAATTCCTTCTGCCTTTAATAAAGCATAGGTCCGTTTGCTGCCATGCGTCCCCAGCATAGCTTTCGGGTTAAACGAAATACTGCTTGTAGAATTATACAGAGCACGGTCGTTCGGGTCTTTGGCGAACGTTACGTATAGAATAGTGTAGGAAGCCGTCAGCCGTACATCAGTCACCCGAATGTCGGGGTCTTCGGAATGGCCAAGTCCTCCCGTTGGGTCAGGGTAGAGCCGCTGGGTAGGCGTGAAGGACTGATTCGGCTGGTAATATTCGGCTGCATCGACCGGGGTATTTACGCCTGCCGGGTGGTTTGTTGCACAGGCCGTCAGAAGCAAAGCGCTGAGCAGGAAGAGAATAGAGAATTGCATAGCGAATAGACTTTACTCGATGTAAGCTATTAATTTTTAACAGAAAAAACAGGAAGCTGTTCGAAAAAGTATGACGCTGAAAAAAGCGTTACTAGCCTCGGATCTAACCGACTAGTCCGGCGACTTCCTGACCAGAGCGTTTTATCAACAAGTGCGCGCTGGCTCAATGACCGGAGCTGTTTCGGTAGATGCTCAATTCATCGCGGCCGATCATCTCCCGGCTTTGGACAGCACCACGTATCGTTGGGGCTTTAACGCCATCACCCGCTAATTTGGGGCTTCGGAAAACCCGAAGTTCATCCCAGAGTCCCGCATCGAGCAGGGAGTTAAGCAGGGTACTTCCCCCTTCCACAAAAGCGGACTGGACACGCCGGGCGTGTAAATCGACAAGCAGCTGAGGTAGAAAAGGCTGATCCGGATGTAGCTGCTGATAGGTTGTCTGGCCGCTGATTTCGGTTTTCTGGAAATTATAGATCAGGGTCGGCTGAGTATTGTCGAACAGGTGCAGCGAGCCGGGTAGTTGCAGTGACTTATCGATCACGATACGGGTTGGGTTCCGGCCGGTCCACTGCCGGACGTTTAGCCGGGGATTATCTATTCGGGCGGTGGTTGTGCCCACCATAATGGCATCTTCTTCGCTCCGCCAGCGGTGAACCAGCCGTTGCGCGAGTTGACCGCTGATGGCAATCGGCTGGCCGTTAGGGCCGCTGATGAAGCCGTCAGCTGTTTCGGCCCATTTCAAAATAAGGTAGGGACGTTGCTGCTCAAAAAAGGTAAAAAAGCGTGCGTTCAACCGACGGCCAGGTTCACTCAATACGCTTGTTTCGACAGTAATGCCAGCGGCCCGGAGTCGCTCGAACCCCTGACCGGATACCAGCGGGTTGGGGTCGTCGTTGCAACAGACGACGCGCTTCACCTGCTTCTCGATGAGGAGGTTGGCACAGGGGGGCGTTTTGCCCCAGTGTGAACAGGGTTCGAGCGTTACGTATACTGTTGATTCTGGCAGCAGGTGCGCATTTTCGGACTGTACCGACCGAACTGCGTTTACTTCGGCATGCCAGTCGCCATAGCGCTGGTGCCAGCCTTCGCCGATAATGCGCGAGCTGCCTTCTGTTTCATGCACAATAACACAACCCACCATTGGATTAGGACTTACGGAACCACGACCCAATGCGGCCAGCTCAAGGGCACGTAGCATGAAACGTTCGTGCATAGCGTTAAATATATAGAGTACAATTAGTATGACTTTTGGTAAGTAATAATTGAATCCAGCTTAACCTGTAATCCGGTCAGAACCACACGGAGTTCTGCCGAAAATCATAAACTTGGTTAGTTTTACGCAAAATTACCTGATTGAATCAAATGGCCACCGCCAAACCCTTATACGACAGGCTGAGCAAAAATATCACAGCTTACCCACCCGAAGAGGCCCGGGAAATGGCTTTTATGTTGCTTGATCACTACTTTGGCCTGCGCAAAACCGATGTGCTGACCGATAAACCTCTGCCGCCGAACCGGACCGAACCCGACTGGTTCAAAATTCTGGAGCGGCTGAATCGACAGGAACCGATTCAGCATGTGATTGGGACTACGATTTTCTGCGGCCTTGAGTTCGAAGTGTCGCCCGACGTATTGATTCCCCGCCCGGAAACCGAAGATCTGGTCCGGTTGATTATGCATGACTTCTCCGACCGCTCCGACGATGTGCCTATTCTGGATATTGGTACTGGTAGTGGCTGCATTGCCATTACACTGGCCCGTTTCCTGCCGCAATCTGTCGTGACGGGCTGGGACGTATCGGAAGATGCGCTGGCATTAGCTCGTCACAACGCCCAGAACCTAAAAGCCGACGTCGATTTCGCCATTCAGGACATTCTGAACATACCAGCCGAAGGTATTGGCAAGTTCGATTGTGTAGTAAGTAATCCCCCTTACGTAACCCGGTCGGAAGCGGCCGACATGGATCGTAACGTACTGGATTACGAACCCGGTCTGGCTCTGTTCGTGGAAGACAATGACCCGCTGGTATTCTACAAAGCTGTAGCCGATCTCTGCGTAAAATACCTGACGAAAGATGGCGCCTGCTACGTAGAAATTAACGAGCGCTTTGGCGACGCGACGCGGGAAGTGTTTGCCAATCGGGGTTTTACAAAAATTCAGGTGTATAAGGACATCCACGGCAAAGACCGGAGCATCCGGGCAACGTTTTAATATGCAGCCAACTACTTCTTTTGCGTATCACGCAAAAATCCGGGACGTACTGAACGAGATGAGCCAGGTCGTGGTGGGGCAGGAGCGTCTGTTAAATCGGTTGCTGATTGGCCTCTTTACGGGTGGACATATTCTGCTGGAAGGCGTGCCTGGTCTAGCTAAAACGCTGACGATTAGTACGTTGGCAAAGGTACTGGAACTCGATTTTCAGCGGATTCAGTTCACGCCCGATCTGCTGCCGGCCGACCTGATCGGTACCATGATCTTCAATCAGAAAACGGCCGATTTTGACGTAAAGCAGGGACCCATCTTTGCTAACCTGATTCTGGCCGACGAGGTTAACCGATCGCCCGCCAAGGTACAGGCCGCTTTGCTCGAAGCCATGCAGGAAAAGCAGGTAACGATTGGCGAAGAAACGTTTATTCTTGACAAGCCATTTTTAGTGCTGGCCACGCAGAACCCCGTTGAGCAGGAGGGAACGTACCCACTGCCCGAAGCGCAGGTGGATCGGTTCATGATGAAGGTGTTCGTCGATTATCTCACTAAAGAAGACGAACTGACGGTGATGCGCCGGATGTCGAACATGAATTTCGACTATGAGGTGCAGCCGGTTCTGGGTAAGGAAGACCTGGCCGCTATCCGAAACGAGATCAACGGCATCGCCATTTCTGAAACGCTGGAACGCTACATCATCGAGCTGGTCTTCGCAACGAGGAAACCCATGGATTATGGTCTCCGGGATGAAGCCCGTTATATTCAGTTTGGCGTATCGCCCCGGGCCAGCATCAACCTAAATCTGGCCGCCAAGGCGATGGCTTATTTCGACCGGCGCGATTACGTCCTGCCCGAAGATATCAAGGAAGTAGCGCCTGACGTGTTCAACCACCGGATCATGCTCAACTACGAAGCCGAAGCCGATGGCGTAACGACCTTGCAGGTGATTGATTCCATCTTGCGGAAAGTAGCGATTGGGCGATAACTCGCTGAGTAACCCTGTCTAAGCGACCCTGTGTTATTTTTGTGTTATTAATCTCTATAGCCAGCAGATGATTACCGATATTTCGCAGCTTGATCCAAACGGTACGTACACCTACGCCGACTACCTGAAATGGCAGTTTGATGAGCAGATCGAACTTATAAAAGGTAGGTTGTACCGAATGTCGCCCGCTCCCAAACGAATGCACCAGAGCGCGTCAGGAAATTTGTCGTTTGCAATTCGTCAATACATGCAGGAATGTGGTTGCCAGGTATACGATGCACCATTCGACGTGCGGTTGCCGGTGCAAAACAAACGGAAACCCGAGCAGATTTATACCGTTGTGCAACCCGATATCAGCGTAATCTGCGATCTGGCCAAACTGGACGATGATGGATGCCTGGGATCGCCCGACTGGATTATCGAAATCACCTCGCCCCGAACGGCAAAAAAAGACTTCGACGAAAAATTCCACCTCTACGAACAATCGGGGGTGCGGGAATACTGGATTGTGCAGCCCAAAGAAAAATCGGTGAACGTGTACACGCTCGAAAAGGAGCAGTACGTCTTGGTTGATATTTACGAGTAGGGTGAAATTCCCTGCCAGATCTTCCCCGATCTGGTGATTGACCACGGGCGAATTTTTCAATAGGAGTCGACGTTATATAAGCAGGCAGGCCGTTCACTATCTGGCAGTTGATGCCTGGTTATATGTCGCAGAATCGTCTTTTTCTTCTGATTGCGTTGCTGGCTGCTGGCGTGCTCTGGCTGTACGGAACGTACTTTGCAACGCCCCGGCCCATGCATCACTTGCCCGCTGGGGCGACATCACCCAATGATCGGCGGGTGGAGAAAACAGATAATGAGTGGCGATCGCTGATGCCATACGCCCAGTATCGGGTTATGCGCGACCGGGGCACCGAATGGTCAAACAGCAGTCCGTTGACGCATGAGCATCGACACGGTACGTTTGTTTGTGCCGGGTGCAGGAATCCTCTTTTTGCTTCCAGAACCAAATTTGAGTCGGGTACGGGCTGGCCGAGTTTCTACCAGCCGATCGTGAAGAATGCCATCTACACCGAACCCGATGGCAACCGGACCGAAGTGCGCTGCTCCGTTTGCGACGCGCACCTGGGGCATGTGTTCACCGACGGACCGGAACCCACCGGCCTTCGCTACTGCATGAACGGCATCGCCCTGACGTTTGCTCCAGCGTCGAAGTAGGGATGCTGGCGGATAGCCGTATCTTTACCGCATGAATCGCAACCTGGTCGACGGTCTTAATTTTGCTTCCAAGCTAACGCCAAAGCGTGTGGCTAACGCGCTCAAGGTACTGTACAGTTACTACGCGTCGCGGCAGCAGGGCAAGTCGATGCAACGCGGGTTGCCCATGTCGGTTTCGTTCGAGCCGACGACTTCCTGCAATCTGCGCTGTCCGGAATGCCCCAGTGGCCTGCGGTCGTTTACCCGGCCAACGGGTATGCTGGGCGAAGACCTTTACAAACGGACCATCGACGAGTTACACGAGACGCTCTTATACCTGATCTTCTATTTTCAGGGGGAGCCTTACCTGCACCCACAGTTTCTGGAGCTGGTTCGTTACGCTACCGCCCGGAATATCTATACGGCCACCAGTACCAATGCCCACTACCTGACCGACGCTAACGCCCGCAAGACCGTAGAGTCGGGGCTGGACCGGCTGATCATTTCCATCGATGGAACCACGCAGGAGGTGTACCAGCAGTATCGGGTAGGGGGGAAGCTTGAAAAAGTACTGGAAGGCACAAAAAACATTATTCGCTGGAAGAAAGAACTGAAGTCCAGGACGCCCCATGTTGTGTTTCAGTTTCTGGTGGTCAAACCCAACGAACACCAGATCGCCGAAGTGAAAAAACTGGCCCGCGAACTGGGCGTCGATGAAGTGGGTCTGAAAACGGCCCAGATTTATGACTACGAACAAGGCTCGGATCTGATTCCGACCATCGACCAGTATAGTCGCTATGCCGCCCAGGAGGACGGTACGTACCGGATCAAAAATGGTTTCGGTGACCATTGCTGGAAGATGTGGCACTCGTGCGTTATCACCTGGGATGGGCTGGTAGTGCCCTGCTGCTTCGATAAAGATGCTCACCACCGGCTGGGCGATCTGCAAACTGAATCCTTCGCCGAACTCTGGCATGGCGACGCCTACAACGACTTCCGCCAGACGCTGCTACGTTCCCGCTCTGAAATAGACATGTGCCGCAACTGCACCGAAGGCACGAAGGTGTGGGCGGATTAATTCAAAGAGCGAAAGAATGAAAGAGCGAAAGAGTGATCCCTCGGGAAGCCACTCTTTCGCTCTTTCATTCTTTCGCTCTTTGCCCTTTGTGGAACATTCCGTGGAACAGTACTTGGATTCGTGGAAACTATCCGGCATATTTGGGTCTGCAACGCACAAACCAATGGGTAAAGTCATTGCTATCGCCAACCAAAAAGGGGGCGTCGGTAAAACAACAACAACGATAAATCTGGCCGCCAGTCTGGCCGCTCTCGAATTCCATACGCTGATTGTCGATGCCGATCCTCAGGCGAACTCGACATCAGGCCTGGGCTATAATCCGAAAGAAATCGAGTATAGCATTTACGAATGCATGGTCGAGGGAATTTCGCCACAGGATGCTATTATTCAGACCGATTTTCCGAATCTGGATCTGCTACCGTCGCATATTGACCTGGTGGGAGCGGAGATTGAGATGATCAATCTTCAAAATCGGGAAGACAAAATGAAGGTAACCCTGGATGCTATTCGGGATTCCTACGATTTTGTCATCATCGACTGCTCGCCATCGCTGGGTTTGATCACGATCAACAGCCTGACGGCCGCTGATTCGGTCATTATTCCGGTTCAATGTGAATACTTTGCCCTGGAAGGGCTGGGTAAGCTCCTGAACACGATCAAGATCATTCAGTCCCGGCTGAACACAAGCCTGGCGATTGAGGGGATTCTGCTGACCATGTATGACCTGCGCGTACGTTTGTCGAACCAGGTCGTAGGTGAAGTGACGAGCCATTTTCAGCAAATGGTTTTCAGTACCATTATTCCGCGAAACATCCGGCTCAGTGAGTCCCCAAGTTTTGGGGTACCAGCACTGGCGCAGGACGCCGACAGCAAAGGAGCCGTAAGCTACCTGAACCTGGCCCGCGAAATTCTTGCTAAGAATGGCCTGATGCCCCACGAAGTATAAAACAAGTGTATATAATCCGGGCTACCTGCTGGGCAGAATATCTCTAACCGGGTGTCCCGGACTGGGCGTCCCTGCTCGTATACACTACATAGCGTCGATCAATCGCTAAAAAAAACTGCTCATGGATAACGCAAACGCCAAAGCGCCGAACAAGAAAATGATAGGACTGGGCCGAGGCTTAGGTGCATTGCTGCATGACAGCGAAGCAGTTAACCGGCAGACAAAAGGGTCGCAGTTTGAGTCAATCGGTACGATGACCGAAATTGAGCTGTCGTACATTGAAACGAACCCGTTCCAGCCACGTACCCGCTTTGACGAAGAAGCCCTTCAGGAATTGGCCGATTCGATCCGGACGCAGGGCATTATTCAGCCCATTACGGTTCGGCAACAGGGGAAAGACCGGTATCAGCTTATTTCGGGAGAACGGCGTCTACAAGCGTCTAAAATTGTTGGCCTAACGCATATTCCCGCGTATGTTCGGACGGCCAATGACCAGCAGATGCTGGAAATGGCGCTAATCGAGAACATTCAGCGCGAAAACCTGAACTCAATCGAGATAGCCCTTAGCTACCAGCGGCTCATCACCGAGTGCAGCCTGAAGCAGGAAGAACTGGGTGATCGGGTGGGTAAAAATCGGACAACGGTAAATAACTACATCCGCCTGCTCCGGTTGCCTCCTATTATTCAGGCAGCGCTCCGCGATAATAAAATTTCGATGGGCCACGCGCGGGCGATCATCAATATCGAAAACCCGGACGTTCAGATCCGTCTGTTCAATCGGGCCGTCGATGAAGAATGGTCGGTACGTAAAGTGGAAGAAGCGGTACGTAACCTGGCCGATAACATAGAGGAAACCGCGGTTGAGCGTCGCGTTACGTTGCCCAAGCAGGAAATGCGCAGTCTGCAATTCAAACTCTCGTCGATGTTCGGTACGAAGGTATCCATCAAGGCCGATGAGCGCCATAAGGGAGAAATTAAAATACCATTCACGTCGCAGGAAGAACTTACCAAAATCCTGGAAGTGCTGAACTCGCAGGCCTAGTGGCGTTAAATTATTTTAAAAAGCTGATCGGGCAGGATAAACAGCGAGGATTGGGCGTTGCGAAAGCATGAAACAGTTTTTTACGTTCCTGATCGCGTGCCTGTTCATTGTTAGCTCAGCACGCTCACTGTTTGCACAACGGCCTGCTACTACGCCAGCGGCAACACCTGCTCCAACGGACTCCACCCGGCAGATCCGGTCGGCGGCCGACACAATTCCGGAGACAGTTCGACGTAACGGTATTCAGGTCGGTACGTCAACGTTATCGCCGGAAGATGGCTTCCTGTCGGGAGATACGAGCCGGGTTACTCCCCAGCAGGAAGCTAAAATACGTAAGATTATTCCGCGTAAAGCCACTATTCGGTCGCTGATCCTTCCCGGTCTTGGCCAGATATACAACCGTCAATACTGGAAACTACCCTTTATTTACGGTGGCCTAGTTGGGGCGGTTTATTCGTTTCAGTGGAATCAGAATTTGTATAATAAATATCTGGCTGGCTATCGGGAAGCATACAACTCAACGACGATCAATCCAATATACCAGGCAAAGGTTGCCGTTGTTGACGATAGACCCTTAACTGTGCAACAGTTGAAACGAGCCACTGATCAGTTTCAGCGTCAGCGCGACCTGACTGTGATTCTGACCGCCGTTGGCTGGGCCCTCAATGCTGTTGAAGCCAACGTAGCCGCTCACCTGAAAACATTTGATTTATCGGACGACATCTCGATGAAAGTCCATCCCAGTATAGTACCGCTGCCGGGTTTGGGTATAATACCCGGTGTCCGGGTTGCTTTTACGTTTAAATGATTTAAAAAGAAGAAGGAAGGGAACGGTCCGCCGTAGCGGGAGGGAGGAAGCATTGCTAACGAGGTCTTTTTCTTTCCTCCCCCCCGCTACGGCGGATCGTTCCTTTTCTGCTTCCTCCTTTAGTATGAATATTCTTCTGTTAGGGTACGGTAAAATGGGTAGGGCGATTGAGCAGATTGCCCTCGAACGGGGCCATCAGATTGCTGGCCGTATCAATATCGATAACCGTACCGAACTGGATACACTGAGCGACGATGGCGTCGATGTCGTGATTGAATTCAGCTCACCCGAAGCTGCCGTCGAGAACATTACGTATTGCCTGAAAAGGGGCTGGACATTGGTTTGCGGGACAACGGGCTGGCTTAGCCATCGTACAGAAATTAAAGCACTGTGCCAGGAGAAAAAAGGTGCTTTCTTTTACGCGTCGAACTACAGCATTGGGGTTAACCTATTCTTCAAGCTGAACAAAGTGCTGGCCCGATTCATGCATAACTACCCGTCGTATGAGATTTCGATGACGGAAATTCACCATACCGAGAAGAAAGATGCACCCAGCGGAACGGCTATTACGCTGGCCGAAGGGATCATGGACCACATTACAGCTAAAAATCGCTGGGTATTAAAAGAAGAACCCAGCGCGCAGATCGAGTCGACGGATGCCATTGCCATTGAATCGGTGCGCGAAGGCGTGGTGCCCGGAACGCACACGATCCGGTACGAATCGGAGGTGGATCGTATCGAAATCAGTCACGTGGCTCACAGTCGACAGGGGTTTGCCTTGGGGGCTTTGGTGGCCGCCGAGTGGCTTATTGGTCGGGAAGGTGTTTTTGGGATGGATGATTTATTAAATTTAGACGCCAAATAACGTAGCGCCAGTAAATAACCGGGCCAAGCTGCTGTCAATTACTAACGAGTACTCATTTTCTAACGAAGTTACTGTGTCTGAAATAAGCACGAAAGCCGCCACTCAATCGGCTAAACCCAAAAAATCGCCCATTCGCGAATGGCTTGATTCTGTTTTGTTTGCCGTCGTAGCCGCTACGCTGATTCGCTGGCTGTTCATGGAAGCGTTCACGATTCCAACGCCGTCGATGGAAAATAGCCTGATGGTCGGTGATTTTCTGTTTGTGAGCAAGCTACACTACGGTACCCGGACGCCCCGGACACCTCTGCAGGTTCCGCTGACGCACCAGAAAATATGGGGAACGAATATTCCATCGTATAGCACGGCTATCCAGCTGCCATCGTATCGGCTGCCAGGATTTACGCACGTCAAAAACGGCGATGTGGTCGTATTTAACGTACCGCCCAGGTACCTGAACGAAAATATCGATTACCCCGTCGATCTGAAAACGAACTACATCAAACGGTGCATCGGTATTCCGGGCGACGTGCTGGAAGTTCGACAGCGGGAGGTGTACATCAACGGAAAACTTTTCCCGTCGCCACCAAGGTCTGAGCAGCGGTATTTCATCAAAACAACCGAAGTACTGGACGCTAATTTTTTCCGGAAGTACGACATCGTAAACGATTACCGCGATCTGAACCAGCCAACGGAAAACTGGAAGCCACTGGAGCAGTACAACGACTCGACGAAAGCGTCGACCATGGTTGGTTACAGCGTCAATACCACGAAAGCCGTTATCGACCAGTTTAAAGGATTTAGCTGGGTAAAAGGTGTTGAGCCGATGATGGATAAGCCGGGCGACATGTCGCCGGGTGTGTACGGTACGCCAACGTTCAAATGGAATCACGACAACTTTGGTCCGATCACGGTGCCCAAAGAGGGAGCGACAATTAGCATCAACGCCCAGACGATTGCATTGTACGGATCGGTGATTGAACTGTATGAGGGCAACGAAAACGTAGTAACGACGGCAACGAGCATTACTGTTGGCGGTAAACCGATTGCGTCCTACACCTTCAAACAGGATTACTATTTCATGATGGGGGATAACCGCGATAACTCGCTCGATTCCCGCTTCTGGGGCTTCGTACCCGAAGATCACATTGTGGGGAAAGCCGTATTCGTCTGGATGTCGCTTGATCCAAACCCGGCCAACGTCTGGAACAAAATTCGCTGGAACCGCCTGTTCCGGACGATTGACTAATGATCATAGTAGAGACGCAAGATCTTGCGTCTCTACACATTCCCGTTCTACCATTCTATCGGTGCTAATCCCTTACCAGCCAGGTACTCGTTTGCCTGGCTGAAGTGTTTATTGCCGAACCAGCCACCCCACTGGGCGGCCATGGGCGAGGGATGTTTTGATTTCAGGACCAGGTGCTTCTTACTGTCGATAACCGCGCCTTTCTTCTGGGCGTAGGCTCCCCAGAGCATGAAAACAACGTGCTGCTTCTCGTCGGAGAT
>Ga0265780_10009829_pt1 | contig 11439 bp, 7 predicted proteins | sample P1T30metagenome_FD_192432 | JGI IMG/M metagenome (GOLD analysis project Ga0265780, IMG submission 192432) | Plant litter microbial communities from East Loma Ridge, Irvine, California - P1 T30 | ecosystem: Environmental > Terrestrial > Plant litter > Unclassified | place: USA: California... | reverse complement strand
CAAAATAATATGCGTCGCAAATTTCATTTTCGGACAACAAAAATTCTTTCCGTGGGATTTTTTTAAATTCCAGGCAGGCAACAATAATTTCCTTTTCCTCCTGAGTGATGGTAATGTAACCTGAAATGTGCTCAAAAAGAATTTCATACATAAGTGTCAACGGTAAAGGTTAGGCAATCTCTATAAATATTTTGAACCTGATAAAAATATCAGCCTAAAAATTTTTCTTAAAGTACTTTAATTTTTTACTCATGGTAAAGTTACAACTTTGCACATATATAAATGAAAACATGGAAAAAGAAACATTATTAGATCCTGTTAAGGTTAGTCAGTATAAAGAAATCTTTCACTTCGAAAATTACCTCATGAAGTCAGACCTTTCAAAAAACATGAAGACCTTGCTAAAAATCAGGGTATCACAAATAAATAAATGTGCTTTTTGTATCGATTTGCATACAAAAGACTTTGAAGATTTGGGTGAGAGCGCTATCAGGATTACTTCCATTAACGAATGGAGAGAAAATAATAACTACAATGAAACTGAAAAAGCACTATTGGCACTTGCTGAAGAACTCAGCTATAGCAGTATTAAAACAACAAATCAGGCAATTGAAGCTGCTTCCAGATTACTGGATAAGGTTAGCATGGCACAGGTTATTGCCATAATTCTTGCGACAAATTTTTGGAATAAGGTGTTTAGTGGGGTTAATGATGCCCGGATATTTAAAATTCCGTTAATGGCAATAGAAAACACATGGGCGACTAATAGCTTATGATAGGATCGTGAAAAACCCGCTTAAATATTTATAATGGCTTACATTTGCTCTTTGTAATATTTTAAAGAATCTCATCCCATCATGTCAGAAAAAAAGCCGCAGGAAAAAACAACACTTCATGCCCGAAACAAAAACAGGGAACGATATGATTTAAATGCACTTATAATAGCTATGCCTGAATTGGCGAAGCATATTAAACCTAATAAATATGGTGATGATTCGGTAGATTTTGCAGATCCAAATGCTGTGAAATTATTAAATAAAGCCTTACTAAGCCATTATTACGGCATACACTATTGGGAATTTCCTGATGATAATTTATGTCCGCCGATACCGGGCAGAGCTGAATACATTCATATTGTTGCCGACCTAATTGGAGAGAGCAATTTTGGGAGAATCCCTACGGGCGAGTCAATTACCTGTATGGATGTAGGGGTTGGAGCAAACTGTATTTATCCAATACTTGGTGTTACAGAATATGACTGGCATTTTATAGGAGCCGATATAGATGCTAAGTCTATTGCATCAGCACATCATATTATAGATAAAAATGCATCACTGAAGGGGAAGATCGAATTACGATTGCAAAAAAATGCTTCTTTTATATATAGAGGAATAGTAGGCGAAGACGAGAAAATTGATGTTTCAATGTCTAATCCTCCGTTTCATTCTTCTGCCGACGATGCCCAAAAAGGTACGCAGCGAAAAGTAAAAAATCTTACAGGCCAAAAAGAAAACGCACCGGTACTAAATTTTTCCGGAATTAGCAATGAATTGATCTATGCAGGAGGTGAACACCAGTTTATACAATCCATGATCTACGACAGTAAGGCAATGGCTAAAAACTGCTATTGGTTTACCTCTTTGGTGTCTAAACAATCCAACCTAAAAGGTATCTATAAGTTACTGGAAAAACTAGAGGCTGTTATGGTTAAAACCATCCCTATGGGAACGGGTAATAAATCAGGCCGCATAGTTGCATGGTCGTTTCTGACAAAAGAAGAACAGAAACAATGGCGTGAAACACGATGGAAGACTATTTAATCGTCACTATCCAGATACCATCGTCCAATTTTTACTGTCTTTAAATCTTTGAGGTATTTGTTGGTAAACTTGTAATATTCAATAGTGTATTCTGTTTCTTTTTTCACTTCTTTTTTGCCATCCATATCAATGGATAGCACTTCTTCAACATTTTCTATTGTTGTTTTAAGTTGTATCGTCATATCGTTTGCTTGCCATTGCAATACTTCAGCTTCATTATCTTTAGACAGTTTCTTAGCGGTACCATATTTCTTTTTCAGATAGCTGATTATCTTTGTATGGTTGCTGTCAGAATAAGACTCATTGGTTGCTCTCACTGAAACCAATTCGCCTTTTGCTGTTTCAAACATATTTAGTGTCTGGAAATAAATACCTTTTAATACGGCAAGGCTATCGTTTTTATTCCATGAAATTGTTCTGTAAGTATATCCGTAAACCCCTTCATGTTTTTTGTTTCGGTTACTGTAGTCAGATTTACTGTCTATATATCGTCCGTCGAATGCTTCCGAAGTGTAATAACATAGAGTATCTTTTGCAAAGAAATTCTCATCCAGCTTTTTAAGGGCTTCTTTTTTGCTCATACTGCTGGGTGGTGTAGCAATGGTTTTGTTGGTCTGCTCTATTTTGTCTTTAAAAAATTTACCGGCATTAAAATCGGTTCCTGCTTTTTCAAGATCCAGTATTTTTTCTGCAGGAGCAGAACAGGAAATTACGACAAGTATTATTACAGCAACTTTGTATAATTGAAGGTTTTGCATGGTGTGGTCTTTTAATGATGGTTTTAATGAATCTCTACATCTATAGGAATGGTAATACTCTTTTTAGATACTTCAGTTTTTTTATAGCCATATAAATATATAACTGCAGGGTTACAGGAATCAAAATAAAGAATGTGTACTTTTTTTGTATCTTCTTTTAATTGTTTTCCCAGTTCAAAATATTCAGCATTAGCTATAAAATCTTTGTAGGATACGTTTGGTTTCTGTCTGATTTTCGTATAAAAATATTCAGGAAATGTAATAGGGTAAGTACTTGTCATACACATATCAATAAGCTTGTTTGTGTAATAATCAGCGTCATCCTTTACAGTATAATGTAAAACATTGTTCTCAACTTCCAGGATGGTTATGGTAGTAGAACCAAAGTCAAATGTTTTACCCTTGTCTTCAGGTTTTATTTCAATCTTGAAAATAGTGTAGGGTAATGAAATTTCTAAAGTGACCTCGCCTTTAATTTTTTGATTTTCAAGATCCCATTTCGCTAATCCAAAAGAAATAGATCCGGTGTTTTTATTAATGCTTACATCAGTTTCATCAATAGTTATTTTTTTACCGTTACTGTTAACTAAGTTATAGTTGCCGAGTTTGCACGATAGCAGATCTGCCATTACATAATTCGCATGTAGCGGAATATATTCACTCTTAATAGGAGGAAATTCTCCGAAACCACTTTTGTAGATTTTTTCAGGCTTGAGCGTTTTCCCAAGATGTACTAAAAAAGAATCTACCTTTTGTTTATTGAGATTTACTTTCCACGGATAATATTCGTTCTGTAGTTTCTTTTCAACATCAATACCTGTGTCTTTAGTAGTTGCCCTTAAATAAGATGCAAAAGCATGGATATATTTTATATCTGATTTTTCGAAATTAGAAATGCTGTCCTCTGCAACAGGCGATAATTCAGGAAATGTATCCTTCTTTTGGCATGAGGCCATAAGAATTAGTGCAGCAACAATGAATAATAGCGTATGTAAATTGGCTTTCATTTATCAGGGTGTAATAATTGGTACTTAAAGATAGCATCTTCTTAAAACATAAAATTCTTACACCTGATAAATTAACTTTTTATAAACAGTTGTTACTTTACTTCAAACTGATGCTTTCCTGAAGCGATATCAATCTTTGGAGAAATTTCTTTTCCGTCTTTATATACCTTTTGTTTCCCTGAAAGCGGAATATATACTGTTGCGGTAGAATTTGCCGGTACAGTAACTGTATACAGTGTTATTTTGCCCTTTTTCTTCCATGAGGAAACAATCAATCCGTATGGCCCTTCATGTGTAGCTTCAAATTCGTTTAATCCTTCGGCAAAACCTGGCTTTAGTATAACGTTTTTAAAACCGGGTTGTGCTTCATCGGTGTAAATACCTCCCAGGCCTTTATACAGCCATGCGCCAACTTCGCCAAACATAATGTGGTTAAGAGATATATCCCTTTCAGAATCTATGTTCCAGTTTTCGTATAGGGTAGTGGCACCATTAACAATCCACCAGCCCCATGAAGGAAAAGTTTCCTGAGCTGCAACTTTATAAGCCAAATCAGAATGTCCGTTTTCGCTCAATGCATTCAAAATAGCTTTGGTGCCTAGTAAGCCTACATCAAGATGATTTTTACCTTCTTCAACCTTTTTAGCCAGGTTGTTCGCAACCAGTTGTTTTAGTTCAGATGGAACTAATCCCCAGTATAAAGGCATGCTAAGTTCTGTTTGCATCCCTGATCCGTAAATCCCGGTTTTTGTATTCAGGTATTTGGTATTAAAAGCTTTTTTTATTTTTTCGGCAAGTGCCGAATACTCCTCAAAATCGCTGGTCTTGTTTAAAACCTTGGCGGTTTTAGCTAGGATAACAGCATCTGCATAATAATAAACCGACGATGTAAACTCAACATCAGGTTTTGTACTAACCGGAACCCAGTCGCCCAATCCCCATTGTGTTAAACCTAACGGACTGATATCTGTGATATGATCTACATAACGTTTCATATTATCATAATTATCGGCCAGTATTTTATCGTCGCCATAATATTGGTATATGCTCCACGGAATTATAGCAATGGTACTTGTCCAGTCCGGGCCATTGCCCCAGTCGTATCCCCATCCATTGGTAGGAATTATAGCAGGCAACACACCATTAGGCTGCTGTTCATCCCTATGGTCGGCAAGCCATTTTTCGTAAATAGTTATGGCATCAAAACCATATAATCCGGTTTCAATAGCAATATGTGCATCGCCTGTCCAACCGTTCTTTTCACGCTGAGGACAGTCGGTAGGGTAACCAAACAAGTTGGATAAATACGAACTGTTTGCGGCAAAGGCTATTTTATCAAGTGTGGAATTAGACGATTTTATACTCCCTGCAACAGGTACATCGCTATGCATAAAATAACCGGTAAGGTTATTTTTGTCGAATTTCAGGGGCTTATTGGCTGTAACTTCTACATACTGAAAACCTTTGTAATTAAAGCGGGGCATAAAGGTTTCTTCACCTTTGCCGCTAAGTATGAAGATATCGGTCTGAAAGGGGTCAGTGTTATCCGTAGGGCGGTAATGTTGGTCGATGTTAGACATATCGGCGTGCCCATTTTTGTACAAACGCTCTGTATGTTTTAAACGGATAACAGTTCCTGCTTCTCCTGATACTTTTATCTGGCTTACGCCCGATATATTCCTGCCCAGATTAAACACATAAGTAGTATCGTTAATCTTGCTGATGGTTTTCGGTATAATCTTTTCTACATTTCTAATAGGCTGTAATGATTGCGAAACTACATTGGCCGAAGGGCAACTTCTAAGGCTGCTTTCTTTCCACGCTGCATCGTCAAAGTTTATGGTGTTCCAGTTTGGTTGTTCCAGGCGTGCATCATAATGCTCGGCAGTGTAGATGCTATTGAAAATTACCGGGCTTAAGGCTGTTTTCCATTCTTTTCCCGAAGAAACGGTTTCTATTGATCCATCTTCATAAGTAATGCGTAAATCAAGGCAAAAAGCAGGCCTTGCCCTCCATTGCGATTTATGGAAATCCCAAACCGCCGTACTTTGAAGGTTGTACCATCCGTTACCCAGTAAAACCCCAATAGCGTTATTACCGTTTTGCAGCTGATTGGTAACATCATACGTTACATATAATGTTCTTCTGTCAAAGCGGGTATACATAGGGTCTAATCTGTGGTTGCCCGTTTTAGTGCCATTAATGTATAGTTCATATAATCCTGCGCAGGCAATATAGGCCCTTGCTGTTTTAATCTTTTTTCCGTTCGATTTAAAAACTTTCCTAAAATAGGGAGCCGGTTTTACAGCAGCGTTGTTACTATCGCTAATCCATGTGCCTTTCCAGTTCTGCATGCCCATCATACCGGTTTCAAAAGTGCTTACGGCAGCAGATATTTTACTGTCTTTATCCCAGATTTCTACCTGCCAGTAATACTTTGTAAATGCTGTTAGGGTAGTGCCATTATAATTTATCATGTTTTGGGCAGACGTTGTTTTTCCTGAATCCCACACTAGTTTTTTACCCAGTGTTACAGCAATTGAATCGGTGCTTACGGTAAGACGATATGCCGTTTGTATCGCACCCTCACGATTATCGTCCATTTTCCAGGAAAGCCTTGGGTTTACAGCATCAATACCTAACGGACTAATTAAATGTTCGCATTGCAAAGCAACAGGTTTAGATCCCGCATAAGCCTGTAAAGACTGTGCTGAAAATAGAAGTGCAAAAGCGAATAACAGTTGGCAACAGATTTTTTCTCTCATAAATATCAATATCACTAAATCGATTTAGTATGTTGGTAAATATAGTAATTATTGACAATAAAAAAGCCTGCTTAGTTGGTAAGCAGGCTGAAAAATTTATCTTAGAATTTATATCGAATAACGCATTGTTATACCGTAGGTTCTCTGGTCTCCCAATACACCGGCATAGTGACCGGCATTTCCGGCACCCGGTAAAAGTTGTTCGTAGTAATCTTTGTCAAAAATGTTTCGCCCCCAAAAGTATACGCTAAATGCATCGCCTACGCGGAAACCAAGCCTTGTATTAATTAATGAATATCCCTGAACTACCAGGTAGGCAGAAGGTGAAGGGCTTGATGAAAATTTCGATCTGTGGTAACTATCCGTAGCAAAGAAAAATTTCCCTGTCCGGCCTAAAAGCCTTCCGTTAAACGAAACTTCGCCACCAAGTGATCCTGCCCATTTAGAGATACCCGGCAACTGACTGCCCGATATGTCTTTGAAGTTAGCACTCCCTGTTTCTTCTAATGGTACCGGTGCATTTTTAAACGATTTATAAATGCCATCGGTATAAGCTACCGCCCCATAAAAACCAAGAAACTCATTTATGTTTATGTTGGCATCTACTTCTGCGCCCTGTACTCTTACTCTTTCGGCGTTAGAAAGATAACCCCTGTTTACCGAAAGGTCTGCGGCCTGTACCTGTGTCTGGTAATCTTTAATTGTTGTATTATACACTACCAGGTTTAAGGTAGATTTTAAAGTTGGCCTCGTTTTAATGCCTATCTCAACATGTGCAACCCTCTCAGGTTTTATAACTGCAAGTTCAGTCATAGGCTGCCCGTTGGCATTGGGTAGGCCGCCCAAATTTAATCCTACAGGTTTAAATGCTGTAGAAAACGTAGCAAAAGTATTTATCCTTTCAGCTGCTTTGTACGCTGCGGTCAGCTGTCCTGAAAAGTTGGTATCGTCTATCTCTTTTTTAAATGCCTGATTGTTGTACACCGAGTTTTTCAAAGCAATAAGTGCTGGGTCATCTGTTTGTAGCCCGCCGTAGGTTATACGGCTAAAATCTACTTTCTTTTTATCGTAATTCAGGCGTATTCCGGGTAAAATACTAAACCTGTCTGTAATAGCCCAATCCAATTGCCCAAATACCGCACCACTAAATGATTTCATTTTAGGGTACGATTTTATGCCGTAGCCTTCAAGAAGGCCTGGTGTCTTCCATAATTCGCTGGTGCTGTTTTGCGAGAAACGCCATTGATCCTTTCCGGCTTCTTCGATATGCGCACCATCGGGCTTTAGGTCCTGCCCAAAAAGAAAAACGCCAAATACACCACTTAATTTTGATGATAACGATCCGGCCCAACGCACTTCCTGCGACCATTGTTTGTGTTTTGATGGTGCTTCAGATAGTGCTAATCCCTGCAATCCTGTAAAGTCCCTGTCGTTAGATGGGTTCCAGTCCCAAAAGCGCCATGCTGTAGTAGAGGTTAGCGTACCAGATCCTACTTTTAAATTTATGGTTGCCGATGCTCCTCCTAAATCCTGGTTAGAACGCCACGGCGTGTCTTGATCTATAATCCTGTCGAAGGCATTTTTGCTGGGTAGCGAGTAGTTAAGGTCGGCTATAATCTGGTTAAACTGGCTGTATAGCGGACGCTGTGTTGGTGCCACTCCTGCAATTACCTGAGCATAACCGTCGGGGCGTTGGCGTGTGTAGTCAAAAGCCACCAGAACATCAAACTCGTTTGATGGTTTGTATAAAAATTGTGCACGCAGCCCCTGATTATTAAGATCATTTACCTTTTTTTTAGTTGCAACATTGTATAGAAGTCCATCGCGTTGCGTGCCTGAAAATGAAAACCGGGCGGCTATGTTTTTTGAAAGTGTTCCGGTAATTGATGCCTTCGCCTGGACAAAGCCATAATTGCCATAACTGGTTTCCACCTTGGCACCATAATCAAAACTGGGCTTGCGGGTTGTAATATTAAAAGCACCTGCAGTCGTGTTCTTACCAAACAATGTTCCTTGCGGGCCACGTAATACTTCTATTTGTTCTGTGTCTATAAAATCCAGTGTTGTGGCAGCAGGGCGGGCATAATATACACCGTCTACATAAAAGCCCACGCCCGGGTCTATACCATCATTTGTCAATCCGAAAGTAGTACCCATTCCGCGTATGCTAAGTCCGGTATTTCTTGGGTTAGACGAATAAAGCTGTACAGACGGAACCAGTTCTTTCAAACGGTTTACATTAAAAGCTCCGGCATCTTCTGCTAGTTTTCCACTTATAACTGATATGGCTATAGGTACCTGTTGTGCATTTTCTTTACGCCGGCGCGATGTAATTAATACTTCGTCCAATTGTTTATCAAAATCAGCAATAAGTGTTATTTCGATGATTGAAAGTGGAGCCTCAATTATAGTTAATTGTTTGTTTTTAAATCCGTTTGCCGAAATTTTTAAAGTTAATGGGAATTCTGTTTCGAATGGCAGGGTAAAATTACCATTACTATCAGTAGTGATATATGCTCCTGTAGTTGAATTTAAAATTGTTGCCGACGGAATTGAAATGCCATCAGTATCTTTTATGCTTGCTGTAAAATTTTCCTGTGAGTAGGAGAGATGTGTAACGAGTAATACAATAATTTGTGTTAGTAAATAATGCTTCATGGTTAAATATTATGATTGATAGCTGGCGTGTACAGCTTGTTTTTTGAAGCCGTAAATATATTAATAAAACATAAAGTCTACAGATTTAGTAGAGTAATAAAAAAAAGGAAATCACCAAAAGATATATATGCTTGATTAATAGGTGTTTTAACAAATAAAAAAATCCATTTTACAATTGTAAAATGGATTTTTTTGTGGTTTTTATAATGAAGTTTGGTCTATCTCAATTCAGGAAAATCCTGTTTTAACGCTTCTTCCATTAAGATAAATTCTGAATTTAATATTGATGCCAGTAGTGGTATGTCTGCAGTTTCAGCTTCATACGTTAATTTATTGCAAATATCTTTTGCAGTTGCATTTTCAAGCATTTCAAAAGATGGCTTAATATTATGTGCAATAGCTCCAATCTCTTTTAGATCGTTACTTGCAACAGCAACTTTCAACTCATCCATCTTGCCACTTACAGATGATATAAATGTTTTTAAACAGTCGATAAGAAATTCCTGATTACCTCCGGATATTGTTTCCAGGTATTCAAGAGAATAAATTTTATCGTCAGATGGCAGCGATCCGGGGTCTGTAACCTGTTTTAAAGCTTTAATGCTGTTTGCATTGAAAGGTTTTTCTAAAAAAGAATAGCCTTCGGCAGTATTGCCCGAAGTGCCTGGTTTGGCTACTGCAACAGGCAATTCGTTGTTTAATTCTTTCCTCAGGTAGTCAAATGTTTGGTATGCATTAAGTGGAGTCGCATTTTCTGCAATAACCAATAGTGCCGCCAGATTCTCTTTTTTTAGCCATTGTATTGCCTCATAACTGCTGGTAAAAGGCTGTACAGTCCAGTTTTTATCTTCTGCTAAACGTATAAATTCAGCAGTTTCGGCAGCGTCACTTTCAACTAATAGTATTGTTGTATTCTTATTCATTATTGTATATAATTCTAATTAAGACAGCAGTCCTTTTCTAACAAAGGGTTCTGCCATATATCTCCTGATAACATCCTGCAATGCATCATAGTTAATAGGTTTGGTAATATAATCATCCATCCCCAATCGTAAACATTCTTCTCTTTCGCCTAAAAGTGCCCTTGCGGTAATTGCCACAATAGGTATGTGTGTTCCCGGCCTTTCTATAGAGCGTATCTTTTCAGTTGCCTCAAAGCCACTCATTTCAGGCATTTGTATATCCATAAATATAACATCCAGTTCCTGCGCTTCATAGGCTTTAACAGCTTCAAGTCCGTTTTCAGCTAAAATAATAGTAGCGTTAGGAATTATCTTCTGGATAATAGTTTTCGCCAGCATTTGGTTTACCGGGTTATCTTCAGCAATAAGCACTTTAAACGGAGCCTCAAAGCCATCATTAAGGTTGATAATTTCTGTTTGGTCTGTAACCACATCTACGCGGTGAATATTATTAAGCAACTCAAACAACTGATCGCTTATTATAGGCTTGGTTACGTTAAATCGTATATCAAGGTCAATGCACGCCTGAATAAGCTTTTCATCATCAATAGAGCTGTGCAGCAGCATAACCGGTAATTTATCAGACCCTAGGTTCAGGGTTTCCCTTATCTGTTTTACAAGGTCGGTACCGCTAAGGTAAGGCATGTTGTAATCTACAATAGCCAAATCGAAATTGCTGTTTTTTTCCAGCACTTCTATAGCTTCAATACCGTTAGAAACAAGCGTTGTAGTTATGTTACGAACAGCCAGCATGTCTTTAAGAATAGCAAGATTGTTTGCATTGTCATCAACAACAAGTACATTTTTAACATCCACTTTAGTCTTTTTGATGTCAATAGTATCCGGCTCGGTCCTGAAACGAATCCTGAAAGAAAATGTACTGCCCTTTTTTACTTCGCTTTCTACATACAGGCTGCTGCCCATAATGGCCAGCAATTTATTGCTTATGGTAATACCAAGGCCGGTACCACCATATTTCCTGGTTGTAGAAGCGTCTTCCTGATCGAAAGCATTAAATATTTTTTCTATGTTTTGTGGCGCTATTCCAATACCGGTATCACGGATAGAAAATGAAAATATCATTTCATTATCCGAATCATAGCATGGCATAGATCTTACTTTTAGTTCTATTTCTCCCTCAATGGTAAACTTAACGGCATTACCCAAAAGGTTTACCAGTACTTGTCTGAGACGAATAGGGTCGGCCTGTATAAAGCGTTTAATATCAGGTTCAATATTAAGCAGTATTTCAAGCGATTTGGCGTGCGCCTGATGCTTAACAATATCTATTGCCTGGCTGCAAAGCTGTAGGATATCTGTTTTTTCCTGATGTAGTTCCAGCTTACCGGCTTCAATCTTAGAGAAATCAAGAATATCGTTTATGATATCTAATAATGAATGTGCCGAAGTATTAACCATTTGCATGTATTTCTTCTGGCTGTCGTTTAATTCAGATTTCATTAGCAGGT
>Ga0265780_10009828_pt1 | contig 11440 bp, 13 predicted proteins | sample P1T30metagenome_FD_192432 | JGI IMG/M metagenome (GOLD analysis project Ga0265780, IMG submission 192432) | Plant litter microbial communities from East Loma Ridge, Irvine, California - P1 T30 | ecosystem: Environmental > Terrestrial > Plant litter > Unclassified | place: USA: California... | reverse complement strand
TCCCAACACCCCCTCCCAGCATCCCTCTCCCCCACAACCCCCCCAACCCACTCCCCCCACTCCCCCTCCTCCCACCCACACCTCGATCCCCACTTCACGCCCACATACCGCTCAAACGTCTCGACTTCCGTTTCCGCGCAGGGCGGACACAGCGTCGGTAGCGGGATGAAACTCGATGAGCGGGGAGAATGGTAGAATGCAAAGAGGTGGTTGGCGAAAGGGGAGTAGGGGTTTGAAGTGCAGTTTGCGCGCGTGCAGTGGCGGGGCGTGTATTTCCAATCCCACTCGGTGTACGTGTCTTTTTGCGTGGGTTTATATTGCTCGGCGGCATGTGTGCCCTTAGCACCTAGTACACGTCTCCTCTGCGCCCGCTGTAACTCCCCATCCACACCCTCCCTATCCCGTCGAAACGCCTGCAGAAAAAAGTCGAAATCGCTAGCGACGTCGCCAAGCGTCTTGCGGCCCGCATTTTGGCGCAGAGATTCCCACTCGCGCTTACATTGCGCGGCGGTTTGTTTTAGTTCCTGGGAGGCGTGCGGGGGGCAGTAGGTGTGGTGTTTTGCGAGCGAGTAGGGGCCTTGGGGGAGGTAGAATGAAGGGCTGGTTTGCGTGGGCGAGTAGTGGGTTGTGCAGGTGGCGTGCAGGCAGGGGATGTAGTTGTCGAGAGGGTTGTATTGGCTGGGTGGGCTGGTGGTTGGGGAGGATTGTAGTACTGCGGGGGCGGATTGTATGGATGAGTTTGAGGTGATTGATTGGAAGGATGAGACGCGCTTTTCGAGGACTTCGGATGGGGGCGTGAAGTTTGAGGGGAGTGGTATGCCTGACCACCTGGGGTCTGGCCGCGAGGGTTGTACAGGCGCGGAGAACCGTTGACTGACTCTTGTCTTCTTGATCCCTAGTTGACCTAGGTGCGGGGATGACACGTTACGTGGTGGCAGTGCTGCGTGGGCTTGGAGTCCTGATGAGGCTGAGCCTGCGACTGTTACAGGGCGGTGTCGATATTGCAACATTGGATTTGGAATACCGTTGCGGTCTGCATTTTGATGTCGCTGCTGTTGTACAGGAGTAGGTTTTGGTCGCGGTAGCGGCTCAGGGTCGGCGAATCGTACTGTCGGTGGCGACGCTCTTCTGCGCTGATTGAGCTCTGAAGGAGTTGTTGACTTGAGACTGGACTTCATCGACGACCGTTTGGTTCCGGTGGATGTCGACGTTGAAGAAACATTAGATGCGTAGCTGGAAGATGATCGGGTCGATATAGGTGTACATGTGCCGCTGGAGTAGCTCCGTTGGCTGGCCGGCTCCTGGATGTTGATATACATGTTGCCCGAATTCTCGTGAGGAGAAGAGCGCAGTCCTGGCTGAGGAACATGCTCTGTTGATGTATCGAGGGGAGTATTGAGATGAAGTGTGGGCTGCATAACAATGTCATCTTGGCGAGGGTGTGTTTGAAACATGATGCTCGCCGTTGCGAGGATGATGCCGGATGGCTTGCTCGCGAAACTCAGGATGCGCACCCTGAACGATTTAGAGATGACTTCGTCAAATGTCCGATGTGCGAGATCTAAGCCAGGGCCCCAAGTCCGGTGTATAAGAGCCGAGATGAAGACCTAGAAATGGGCGCCGAGGCTGGTAAGTTAACTACACGAAAGGAAGAAAGCAGCAGCAGGAACGGCAGCCTAGAATATCTAAATGCATCCAGGCAGTATCTGTACTCGAAGACATAAAGGTCGAATGAGAGCCAGAGTCACGGCACACGGGGGCCAGAGAAGCCCACAGCCTCCTCAAGGTGATTCAGCTCCACGCATGAGGACTCGCGACGGCAGGCGCCATGCTGAGGGCAGGGTAGATCGTACCCAAACCGAGAACGCCATTTGTTTGAGTGCCTTTCTGTCTCTAGATGGGCAGCGTGCCCTTTGGCGAATGCCTGCAAAGGTTGATGTGAGAACGTGTCAAGAGGTCTAGCGCAGCCCATGTTCGTGTTAGCAGGCCCTGCGGACTCCACGCATGAATGCCAAGACATTGTGTGATTGGTGAGATGTTAAGTTCGGCCCCATTGAGTGTCGAGGCATACAACACCTTGGCGCCTTAGGCAAGCTACGGTACTAAATGCGTTCAGTGAAAATTTGTGGTAGGAACCAATGAAAAAGACAGCATATGCGGCACAGTTATACAGACACACAGACTCGTGCCAACGTATAAACACAAAAGACATAAGGGCGCTGTGAAATATAAACGAGTGAGGGAAGAAGCAAAAGGAATTTGTCCGATTGTGTATGATGTTGCTCAAACCAATCTATACGTGCGACGTGACGCAGAAGAAATCTATGCGGCTGCTGCGTGCAGCGTTCAAGGTGGATGTACAGGTGAGGTTTACTGCATAGCGCGAAGCAATCAGTGCCAGTCTACAGCTTCGCTTGCGGCTGCTCTTTCTTGAGCATGGCCTCAGCGACAAGGCGTCTCTGAATCTTGCCAGTCGCAGTCTTGGGCCTGTCCCGTCGTCAGTAAGCGGTCTAATGTTAGTCAAGCATGGTACCACGTACATGATATCGGTGAAGAAGATCTGCGGGTTGTTAGATCGTGCTGCAAAGCTTGTAATTTGATTGGATGGTAACATACCTTTTTTGGAAGCTTGAAGCGGGCGACGCGGTCCGTCAGCCACGTCTTCAGCTCCGCCGCATTCAGAGTCTGGCCTTCTTTTACGACGATTGCGAGACCGACATCTTGTCCATACATTTCGTCCTCGATGGCAAAGCTCACAGCCTCCGACACAGCTGGATGTTGCGCAATGACATTGTCGAGCTCGATCGGACTAATCTTCTCTCCGCCCTTATTAATCAATTCCTTGATTCTGCCTGTGATGAAGACATAACCTTCGGCATCAATCAATCCTTGGTCTCCGGTACGGAAGAAGCCGTTCTTGGTGAAAGAGGACGCGTTCGCTGAGGGGTTGTTCAGATAGCCCTTTGTCACGTTCTCTCCAATGATGCAGATCTCTGCTTCCTTACCCTGCGGCACTTCTTTTCCTGCCTCGTCAAGAATTTTGATCTCCACGCCTTGGCCCAGACCCACACTACCCGGCTTGCGTGAGCCGACATGAGGTAGAGGATTACTCGTCATCTGATGGGAAGCCTCAGTCATGGCGTAAGCCTCCAAAACAGGGGCGCCTAAAGCCTTCTCCAACTCATGAAACGTCTTCGGCGAGAGTGGAGACGAGCATGACCGAATGAAGCGGATGTCAGGCCTCGGGCTCGGGATTGGGTTCTTGAGCAGAATTTGGTGGATGGTAGGGACAGCCGTATACCAGTTCGCTTTATGCTCTGTGAAGTGCTTCCAAAATTCAGATGCGGAAAACTTCAGCGGTACGACGACAGAGCCGCCAGATGCCAAAGGAGCCAGGAAACCAGCCAACAAGCCATGAACGTGGAACAGAGGCATGACCAGCATGGTGCGATCCTTCTGACTTAGCTCATAGGTTGCCTGGATGTTCTTCATGGTGCGCAGCAAGTTGCGGTGCGTAAGTGGCACAGCTTTGGGGCGCCCGGTTGTTCCAGATGTGTGCAGAACAAGTGCCACATCCTCTGGTTGTGCCGACAGAAGTGGAGCACTTTTACCTGCCAGCTTGCCCTCCTCTTTGATGTCCAGCACCACTTCGCTGCCATTGTAGTAGCACTCAGCAATGGCCGCATTGTAGCGCCTTGCCGCTCGGACGGCGGCCGCATCCTGCGCAAAAGCACCTTTGGGTACCAGTGCAATTGCCGAGCTCAGGTCATCGATGTAGAACTCGAACTCGCTTTGCTTGTAGGCGGAATTTAATGGCGCTGCAATGGCGCGCTGCCACGACGCTGCGATGAAGGCGACGATGAACTCGTACGTGTTTGGGAGGGCGATGGACACGGCGGCTTGGGCTTGAATGCCGGCATTCGCAAGCTGTTGCTGGAACGCCTTCACGTCGGCAGAGAGCTTCTGGTAGGAGATGGTGAGAGCAGGACTGCCGGGAATTATGATGGCGGTCTCTGTCGAGTCCTTGGAGAAGGCGTTTGCCAGAGTAGTGGGAGCCATGGTATGTACAGAGTAATGATAAGGAGAGGACTGGTCAAGTCAGTGTCGGGTATCAAGACGTGGTACGAGTCTCATCAAGTACCTGGAAGCACTATGCAATTGAAGCAACAAAAGGGATCTAGTCTATTGCAAACACCTGAGCCGGCCGGGTGTGTAGAGAATTTCTTGTTTAGTACTTTATCGGACGACAGCGTCTCCGTGGAGTCGAGGCGCATCGCGTGCATGACGCGATCTGTCCCTGCGTCGCACGTGAAGTTTAGCGTGGGACTTCTCCAGCTTCGTTCAAGGTTCTTTGAGCACCGACGCACCACCACACATCTTCATCACACTTATCTCTATATTATAGCCAGCCAGCCAGCCAGCACTTGCCGTTGTCGTAGCAGCACGTGCACCTCTTGCTAATAACCATGGCGTCGCAGAACTCTCAGAAGCCGCAGGGCTTACCGAACCCGTACGCGCAGTCGGGCCTGCCGAATCCATACGCGCAAGCGACCGTCGCGTCTTCTGCGCCCGTAAAGTTCACAGAGGAGCAGGCAAAGGCCGAACAGCAGAAGAAAGCACCTGGTATCTACTTGCTTTGCTCCACACCTTGACGTTCGACCACGACTTATGTGCCTGTCCAGCATCCCACTTCCACAACCCGCACACCATCAAGCGGCCCCAGGCGAAGAAGGCCGGTCCGACCGTCAAGAAGCCCCTCATGCCCACTGTCTCTGCGGGCGTGACCGAGCAGGCTCCGGCCGCCAGTACGGCGCAGCAGCACGGCATCGATTACTACCGAAGCACCGTGGACGACGATGCCGCCATCCTGGAAGAGCGGCGGCAGCGCCAGTACGACGAGAGGCAGCGGAAGAAGGACATGAAGAAGTTCCACAAACAGTTCGGATACTGGAATCCCATGGCCCCCCACAAGCCTGAGCGCTACTCGAATCTCAAGGCATACAGAGCGAGCGGAGGCTACACGCGGAAGAAGGACGACTTCAATGCTTTCTTGCGACAGGCCGCAGCGCAGTCATCGGGGTCTCGTGAAGCCAGCGAAGCCTCCGACCCGTCTCGCCCAGGGTCTTCCTCTAGTTCGCAACCAGCGCCGACCGGAGCTGTTAAGCCGTCTTTCGCTCCGCCCGCCTCGTACGACTCAGCACCCGTAGAAGTAGAAGGAGGAGATCCGTTTGCCCGCCGTGTTCGTCTCTCGCAGCAGCAGCAGCAGCAGCAAGCCCCACCACCACCACCTGCATCCACGGATCTCGCTTCCACTCCTCCGCCACCGCCGCCCCCACCAGAACCCAGCAATGCCGCACCTCAAGCCAGATACCACGGTGCCACCATTTCCGCGCCCCCAGTCCGCTACAACAACCCCACCATATCCGCACCGCCCCTCCGCTTCGAACACCCAGACATACCCATGGGCGACGCCGACGAGCCCGCCCACGACGAGCGCCCCGCAAAGCGCCCCAAAACACTCAGCAAAGCCGAAGCCATGATGGCCAAGATGGGCTACGTCAAGGGGCAAGGTCTCGGCAAGAACAGCGACGGCGTCGTAACGCATCTCGAGGTCAAGAGGCGCAAGGCGCCGCCCAAAGGCAGCGTCGACGACGAAGGCGGGAAAGTCAAGTCTCAGACTGTTTGGGACGTTCATGGTGGTTTGCGCAATCATAAGGACGAGCCGAGCAAATTTGGCGACGAGTCGACTGTTGTGGTGGCGTGGGGATGTGTTGATGGTATTGATTGGGCTGAGAATGCGCGGAGGGATGATGGTGGTATTCGTCAGGATATGGGCGAGGTGTTTAGTGCAAAGGTATGACTTTCCCTCCCATACATTATTTTCTGTTAACCATCTGCTAACGTGCAACAGTTCGGTCCCGTCCAACAAGTCCAGATCGACGAGGGCAACAAGGACGGCGTGGTCTACGTCAAATTCGAGTCTGTAATGAGCGCTCTCAACGTACGTTTTACCACACAGCTTTTTTCCTTTACATCAGCATAGCTAATATACGTACAGGCTGTCAATCGCTTCGACGAGGGCTTCGAGTTCCAGGGCCGCAAGATTCGCGCTCGGTATTACGATGAGAAGAAGTGGCATTCGGGGATTTGGGAGCACTAGCATGGATACTTTGATGGCATTGATGTTTCTTTGCACTATCGTAGATACGCAAGGGAACAGCTGCTAGTTTGATAAGTCTGAAATCATGCTAGTTATATCGTGTAGGATTATCTAGAGTAGGCCCTTGGTTGAGCTGGGCACATGCATATTTAATGCGTTGTGATAACAGTCTAACCACATTTTGTAGCCTACCACATCACAATTTAGGAACGCGCATAGTAAGGGTGCGAGATTCAATATGTTGTGCTATCGTATGTACAGCCAGAAAAGTTTTGTACAGCATCTATACATATCCGCTCAAGATACGCTTACGATGAGTACCGCCATGCCGTGTAAATGCTGTCATGTGAAGTACGCCCACAAACGCCGTAATATACCTGTACGTCATCTCCTCATCTCCCATTACCCCCCACCCTCTACGCAGCATTCCCAGGCTTCTCCTCAGTATCAACATGCCAAACAACATAGTTCGGCAGCCCGTAAACACCATACCCCGCGCGCTTCGCCATCTTCGCAAAGCCCTCTGTCTCAGCCTGGTTCTCGAAGGCGTAGCAGGGAAAATTGATGCCAGAGCGGTGCACGTCTGCTTTGACGATGATGTTGACGCCGCCGATGCCGTCGAGCGGCATCTCGACGTCCTTGTCGCCGCGCCAGTTGCCTTCCAGCGCCATGTATTTGCGATGCGTGACGAACTGGCTGTAGCCTTCGACTAGGATGGTGTCCTTGTCCAGAGTCGACGCGAGATTGAGGGCTTCCTGCGATTCTTGCCAGGAGTTGTAGTCGACTGGTGGGGTTAGTGTTCTGTTTGAGGAGTGGAAAGGAAGGAGGACTTACAGCGTCCTTCGATGTCGACCATCTTGCCGTTGTCCTGCCGGTAGCGATGAAACCAGATGTTGGGCACGATAATGTCTCGGTCGTGAGCGACGAGGTCCTCGATGATCTTGGCCGGGCTGTCAACAATGTCAACGTCCCGCCAGTACACCCAGCTGTGCTCGGGCTTCAGGGCCGCAGATAGGAGGTAGTTTCTCGCGCGACCCATGGCTTTTCGCCTCGGTGCCTGTGCCTCGAATCCGTGTCGAGATTCGACCTCCTGCGAGAAGAAGCCTACGTCGAAGTCCTTTTCCACAACCATGGCTGAGCGGAATGCGGCGTCTGGATTGTTCTGTACTCGCTCCAGCTCCAGGGCGAGAGCGGCCGCTGAGTCATCCGTCGAATCGCCAACCAGGAAAGCGAGGTCGATGAGCTCATGCGGGTATGTAAGCTGAGAAAGCAGATCGAAGTGCTTTGCGAGGAATTGGGTGGCATCGCGGATTGGCGTCACGATCAGAACACGCTCCTTGTTGCGAGCAGCGTCTGGCGTGGACTGAATCTCGTTCAAATTAACATGCTCGATATCTGTGCTGTTGATCTCGATAGGCTTGTGGTGGTTGTACAGGACGGGCGTGTGCATGTGGGCGTGCCACTCTTCGGCTTCGTTGGCCGTCATCCGGTTTGGTGGCTTGGACGGGCCGAAGCAGTAGAACCTGGCCCTATATCAGCCGCGCTCCCAATCCCGATGCAACGGTCGGAGCCACAGGCAGCTGCCCTGCATTCTAAGTGACATGACATACCTCTGTACTTCTCCAGCGGCTGACCCAAGTGACCGCCATGCCAGTACAAGCAACGTGAAGAGACCGAATGTGAGCAGAAGCTTAGGGTTCCGCGCAGTGTTCAAGACGTGCCGTGGAGGCGGTAGCCGAGCCCTCGCAGCCTTCCATGAATAACCTTTACCGATGAGCATTGTGACACCCGTTCGGCTGCTGCCGTGCGCCTTGTGCTCTTCGTCCCCTCGTGCTTGTGACAGGCGCACCGAAACGCTCCGTTCGCGCAGTTCGTCTGTGTGGTTCCCTCTTTGCCGTTGAATTTTCAGCGTGGAGAAAGTCGAGGGCGGCGAATCTGTGGTCGTGGTAGAGGCGCTGGATCGCAATAACGTGCGGGGCTTGGTGTCTGGAGTCGAAGGTGAGAGTGACATGGCGAAGAGGTCCGGCCACCGAAGTGACGTCGAGCGCCGTTTGGCAGGCGCAAATTTGTCGGTGAACGTGAGGAAAGAGCTTTCTGTGGAAGCGTGCGCGCTCCTGTCTCGTCGGCAGACATGTAACTGGTTGCGCCGGCTGCAATGAACCTGTCTTTCTTTTCACTACTGATCACGATGATCGTACAATGGTTGCCTTCTCTTGCTGATCTTCTTTTCCTTCTTGCGCACTCGCCGTGGTCTGGTGGAGATTCGAACTCCATCATCACCGTAAACAAACAGTTCGCGTATCTAGACAAGTCTATCAAAGTCGTGTTGACACCCCTGCACGCGGTACGTCATGCCATTTGCTAGAGACCTCCGATGATCCGCTAGCTGGGCGCCACAGCCGGCTTGAGCAGAACAACAGAAGACATTGGGAAAGGTTGTCAGAACCTATGTCCATTGACTTTGCTACTGTGAAGTTGCAAGGTAGGAAGGCAGAGACATGTCACAAGATCTGGGGATCGGACGCAGCCGCCCGCTTAGTTTCTTTTGTCTGTGTCCCGGCAAGAACGCGGAGAACGTTCATCGAGCTCAACGTCTTGCTCCTTGCTGCAGAAATGTCTCAGCCTTGCTGTGTGGCATGACACAACGGAGAGCTACTGCATGGTCACGTCCAGCCTACGGAGAATTGGATGGTGCCGCAATCGGAGCGATGAGCACATCGAGGAGTCTCGAGCTAAAATCGGCAACCCCAAGGTGATACAGTTCTTGGCTTGCCCATGACTAATTGAAGCAGAATACCTCGACAGGACATTTTCTGGGTCCAGAGCTCGCCTGGCCATTGTATGACCTTCGAGTCCCGTGCTACCTCTACGTACAAATGTACCCCACAAGCTGCCCAACAGTCTCTGGCCGGTGTACAAAAGTGTCTTAACAGTCAGAGCCACTACCAGCCAATCCATCATGCGGTACGATCAAACACACGTCCTCTCCACTACAGCCAGCCTCAGCAACCCCAGCAAGCACCATTTCCAGACCTCATCCAAACCTTATTTCAACGGAAGGGGGGACTTGCTTCCCCGCTTCCCCAAGCATACATCGCACGACCTCCTCGGAGACTTTTCACAGGTAGTCGTCGGAGACGAGGCTGATTCTCGCGATGCTGTGTCACTTCAAAGTTCGATTTTGCCGGAAGTATGGCCCCGACCAACGAGAGGTGTTGATCTCAGCGACCTCGTTCTTGGACGTTTGACATCTGCCTGATTGTGATGGCACTGTGCAGGAGTATGCGTCTGAAGGTTACATTGCATGTTGGGCCGTTACACAAGGAGTTACATTGCACGGTGGACAAAGGATCTTGAATGATGTGCAATTTACAGAGCGGTCAGACAGTGGCAGTCAAATCCACGAGGAAGATTTACTCCGTTGGAGTCACTTCCAAATCGTCTCAGCGAAGACGTACGAGGACAAAAGCGTCTATCTCGTCTCCATCTGCACCGGCGTGTCCTGCCGCTTCCACTCGATCTTGTACTGCAAATGCAGGCAAATGTCCGTCTGGCGACGTGCATACACGAGCACATCTCTGGTAGCCGGTTTTCGCAGTGATCGAACGATTTCCAGAATCCTACGAGTCTGAAACATGGCAGTCGCTCAGGCGCTGACAAGAAATGGCGTCTGTTGAGGTCGCACCCCACCGACACACCATACTTGTTAACAAGCAAGCCAAGAAAACACCTGACTATCCGCTTGGCTTGCTTGCAAATATGGAGTCGTCCGCTTGAATTGAGCTTGCTTGATTGGCTGAAAGTGGAGTAGCTGCTTGCTTGTTCGAAGCTTGCTTGATTGCTATATACGCCCGATTAGGAAATTTGGGCTTGCCAGGTAAGTGCGCAACGCCGGACAGTGCGAGCCAACCAAAGACTTAAGCTTTCAAGAGCGTACTCATGTGGAGCACGCGGCTAGGATTCCTGTGGGGAGGAAATGTCGTGCACCGTGCTCATAATTCAACTAGAAGCAATCAGCCATGTCGCTTCTCCGTGCGCGCGCGTCTATTACTGTGTAGATTACTCGCATCGAGGACGAGACAGGGAAGTTCTCGATTGTGGCAGGCATGTTGAGGCCTGACGATGATCGAAACGGAAGATTGCATGTTTCACGAGATTGCCGCGTTGTGACGCTGGTCAGACTTTGGTAGACTTGGTCAGTGCCAGAGCGGATTGATTTGACTTGGAAGTGTCTAGGTGGTCTGGAGCGTTTTGGTTTGGCCGGGACGTGTTGAACAGACGAAGTAAGGCAAAAGGCTCGGAAGGGTTGGGCAAAGATTAAGAAGAGTCATGACACTGTCTGAATGCATGCGCGCAATGGTGAGCAAATTGATTTGTGAATGTGTATTTCATTGTTCCCCAGCCCTCTGAGAGCTACCAATGTGATGTAAAATATACCTGTCCCCCAGATCTGTAGAAGTAGATATGGTCCCAATGTCATGTAGTGTGTGCTTGATGTTGAAAAGAAAAAAGGACAGCCGTGTGGTAGTGGTGGCTGCTTGAAAACGCAAATTGCTCCGAAGAGCGTAGATCCAGCACTCGCGCCCCCCATGACAATACAATGACAAAACTTTTGAAAAGGATATCGATGATAATGCGCTCATGTTCGCTAAACGAGGCAGGTGACGGGAAGATTGTTGCGGATCCGAGGGAGTTCTTGCTCTTACTCCGTGCGAGCACGATGGATCAGAGCTTTGAGCGAGGTAGCTTCATGTCCATTGGTTCACTTGAACGAAGTAGTGTCATGTCCATGGGTTCACCGATGTGCTCGCGTACATTACTCAAGTATGAACTGACGTCGCGCAAAAGAGTTGACAGAGCAGGAATATGATCACGGAGCTGAGTGACCGCATCATCAAGTTCATTCTCCGCTGTCCTAAAAGCTTGGACAGATTGCTGTATTGCCAACGTGCCAGTGTTGATGACCTCAATCTTCTTGTATATAAGCGGGTTCACGCCGTCCTGTCTGACATCTGGTGATACGTTGTTGACCTTGAGCAAGGTGAAGCCTTTGTTTGGGTAACACCTGCCTGGAGCCGCTGTATCTGGAAGGTATTTGTTGCAACCCAGCAATGCGTTCTGAAGACTCGAAAGAGCCAAAACGTGCAGAAAACGTGCAGAAAACGACTGCCGCCTTCTTTGCCACTTTTGTTAACCTTCGAATTTCCGATTGTTGTCATTGGGCTTTCTGCGCATAGACGTCGGTCCTGGCGTTTCCTCCCTTTTGGTGTCGGTGCAACT
>Ga0265780_10009826_pt1 | contig 11440 bp, 7 predicted proteins | sample P1T30metagenome_FD_192432 | JGI IMG/M metagenome (GOLD analysis project Ga0265780, IMG submission 192432) | Plant litter microbial communities from East Loma Ridge, Irvine, California - P1 T30 | ecosystem: Environmental > Terrestrial > Plant litter > Unclassified | place: USA: California... | reverse complement strand
CGTGTTCCTCCACGACCAGCTCTGGGTCCAGGATCCCGAAGGCTTCAAGCGCCGCATCGACGCGTTCCTGACGATCGCGCACGCGCACGGCATCCGCCCGCTGTTCGTGCTGTTCGACAGCTGCTGGAATCCCGATCCGAAGCTCGGGCCACAGCATCCGCCGATTCCCGGCGTCCACAATTCGGGCTGGGTGCAGGGTCCGGGCCTGCCGGGATTGCGCGACCGGAGCCGCTACCCCGCGTACAAGGCCTATGTGCAGGGGATCGTCGGGGCGTTCGCGAAAGACGATCGCATCCTTGGCTGGGACGTGTGGAACGAACCCGACAATGGCGCCGACCAGTATAAGGGCCAGGAGGGGAAGGAACCGCTCGTCCGCGCGCTTCTGGCGCAGGCGTTCGACTGGGCTCGTGACGCCGACCCGTCACAGCCGCTGACATCGGGCGTGTGGCAGCATGACGACTGGACCCCGACCGGCGGCAAGCTGTCGCCGATGGAGACGCTCCAGCTCGGCCAGTCCGATGTCATCAGCTTCCATGATTACAGCTGGCCCGAGACGTTCGAGGCGCGCGTGCGCCAGCTGCTGCCGTACAACCGGCCGATCCTGTGCACCGAATATATGGCGCGCGGCAACGGATCGACGTTCGACGGCTCGCTGCCGATCGCCAAACGCTACAATGTCGCGATGATGAACTGGGGGTTCGTCGATGGAAAGACGCAGACGCGGCTGCCTTGGGACAGCTGGAAAAAGCCCTATGTGATGGAGGAGCCGACGATCTGGTTCCACGAGGTCTTCCGCGCCGACGGCACGCCGTATCGCAAGGCGGAGACCGACCTGATCCGCCGGCTGAGCGCGGCACCCAAGACCGTGGTTCCCGGCGAACCCGGCGCACACCGGCGCTGACGCCGATCGGGTCTCAGGGCAGCGACGACGCCGCGCGACCCCAGTCGTTCGGCGTACGACCCAGATCGAGCTCGAGCGTCCCGCCCTGCAGGATCGCGGCCTGCGACACGAACGGCGTGTCGAGCGATCGCCCGTTGAGCCGCGCCGCGCGGATGTAGCGCATCCCCGCCCCCTGCCCGCGCGCGACGATCGAGAAGGTCCGCCCGCTCTCGAGCGTGATCCGGCTCCGCGGCTGGTGTGGCGCGTGAAGGTAATAGAGGTCGCTGCCGAGCTTCGGGAACAGCCCGAGGCGGTTGAACAGGTAATGCGAACTCATCGCGCCGCTGTCTTCGTCGCCGGGATAGGCGTCCGCGGTAAACCGCCGGAAGACGATATCGGCATATTTGCTCGCCAGGTCGGGGCGCCCGACCTCGCTGAACAGCCAGGGCGTCGAGAAGGACGGCTCGTTGGTGAAGTCGATCAGCCCCGCGTCGAACGCATGCTGCAACCGCCGCGCGAACGCCGCGCGCCCGCCCATGATCGCGACCATGCCCGGAACGTCGTGGACCGCAGCATAGGAGTAGATCCAGCCGGTCCCCTCGTAGAAGCCGAAATTGGCGTGCGTCTTGCCGTCCCAGCCGCGCTTGGGGTCGTTCGGCTGGAACCGGCCATCGGCGAAGCGCGGGCCCACGAACCCGGTATAGCCGTCGCTCGCCGCGCGCGGATCCCAGACGTTGCGCCAGTTGCCCGCACGCGTCCCGAGCAGCGCGGCTTCGGCTGCATGCCCCGTGCCTGCCGCGACCTTCGCCGCGTAATAGTCGTTGAGCGCCATGCCCATCGTCGCCGATCCCGAGCGCGACCGCTGCGGCGTCCCCTCGGGGCTGCGATCGTCGACCGCGAAATAGCCGTCGACCAGATAGCGCGGCCGGCGCCGCTCGAACGCGTTGAACAGGACGACGTTCGCCGCCTTCTGCCAGTCGACGCCGGGAACACCGCGCAGGAACCCCTCGCCGATCACGTTGTCGACCTCGTCGCCGGCCTGGCCGACATGGAAGTTGCGCCCGGCGATGAACGCGGTATCCGCCGCGCCATAGCGTTCCCACGTCCGCACGAACGATCCGATCACGCCCGCATAGGTGCTGGGCCGGATCAGCGACATCAGCGGATAGACCGTGTGATACGTGTCCCACAGCGTATAATGATCGTCGTACAGCGGCGACGCGCGCTCGCTGTCCGCCTGGTCCTGCGTGCGGTCGCGTGGCTGGATGACGCTGTGGTAGAGCGCGGTGTAGAAGCGCCGCCGGTCCGCCGCGCCGACCCCGTCGATCGTGATCCGCCCGAGCGCGTCGTTCCACGCCTTGCCCGCCGCGCTGCGAACCGCGGCCATGTCCCAGCCGGGCAGGTCCTGTGCGAGCAGCTCTTCGGCGCGTGCCGCACTGGCGAAGGAGACCACGATCTTCATCGAGACGGGGCCGCGACCCGCGCTGCCAAACGTCCACCAGGCGCGCAGCGGCTGATCGGCGGGCGCGGTTGCGCGTGTCGCGCCGGGGATGCGGACGTTGGCGCGCTCGATTCCCCAGGCGGTCGGCTTCGCGTCGACCCTGGCGACGAACCAGACATCGACCTCCGCCGGCGACCAGTAATGCCGGGTGCGGACGCGCCCGACGATCTTGCCCTGCTCGGGGAACAGCGTCACCTCGGATCCCGCAGTGCCGAGCTCGCCCATGATCTTGCGCGTCACGTCGAACAGCAGATGCGCGTCGCCGCTGGTCGGAAAGGTGAAGCGGTACAGCGCGGCATGATGCGCGGGCGCGATCTCGACATCGGTGCCATAGCGCGCGAGCGTCACGCGGTAGCCGTCCGCCCGCGCGTGTTCGTCGCGCTTGGGCGAGAGATGCTCCGCCTCGGTCGTCGCGAGCGGCCCCGTCTGCGGCGAGACGAGGAACGTGCCATAGCTCGGCACCCCGCCCGACCCCTGCGTATGCAGTTGCGCAAACCCGCTCAGCGGGGCGGCGCGGTCATAGCCTGCATTGCTGGTCGCCGCGGTGATCGTGTTCGGGCTGGGGTGGATCGACCCCGCGGGCAGCGTCGGCCCCGGGATCGTGTCGCCCTCGTCGTCGTCCCCGGTACCGATCAGGGGATCGACATAGTCGCTGAGCGGCAGGGGATCGCGACCCGGCCCCGGTGCGGCTGGTGCGGCCGCCGCAAGCGCCACGCCGATGCCGATCGCGCGCAGCACTGTGCAGGCCGCCGCGCCGCGGCGCGCCGTCATCGCTTCGCCGGAGTCGCACGCGCCTCCGCGGTCAGCACGAGTTCGGCGGCGAGCAGCGCGCCCTCCTGATCCTGCGCGACCGACGTGCGTTCGACCAAGTCGGTCACGAACTGCGGTCCGAACGGCAGCGGCACCTTCGAGCAATCGAGATAGCGCGTGCCCTTCTTGTCCGCGATCAGCAGGTGGTTGCCGCCCGGACGTCCCGCGATGTCGACGTATTTGCGGAGCTCGATATAGCCCTCGGTGCCGAGGATGAAGAGGCGGCCGTCGCCCCAGGTCGACAGGCCGTCGGGCGTGAACCAGTCGACGCGGACATAGCCCGCACCGCCATCGCCGCTCAGCATCATGTCGCCGAAATCCTCGAACTTGGGATGCGCGGGATTGCCGAAATTGCCCGTCTGCGACGCGAGCACCTGCGCGCGCTTGCTGCCCGTCAGATAGACGAACTGGTCCGCCTGGTGGCTGCCGACATCGGTCAGGATGCCGCCGTTGCGCGCCGGGTCCCAGAACCAGTCGGGACGGCTCGGTGCGGACAGGCGGTGCGGCGCGAGGTTGATCGTCTGGATCACGCGCCCGATCGCGCCGTCATGGACGAGCTGCCCCGCCATCACCGCGGCGGGCACCTCGAGCCGTTCGGAATACATGATCGCGAACTTGCGTCCCGTCTCGCGGATCGCGCGGCGGACATCGGCGAGCTGCTTGAGCGTCACGACCGCGGCCTTGTCGCTCAGATAATCCTTGCCCGCGCGCATCACGCGGATGCCCAGCGGCGCGCGCAGCACGGGGATCGCCGCGCTGCACACCAGCTTGATCGCGCGGTCGTCGAGGATCTCCTGCTCGGACCGCGCCAGCTTGATGTCGCCATAGCGCTTGCGGAACATCGCGATCTGCTTGGGATCGGTCGCGTAGAAGGCGGTCAGGACGCCGCCGCCGCGGATCACCGCGTCGGTGATGCCATAGATATGGTTGTGGTCCATCCCGATCACCGCGAACGGCACGCGGTATTTGGCTTCGGGAGCGGGTTTGGCGACCGCCCCCTCGGTCGGCGCATCGCCGCGCGTCGCGGATTGCGCGAACGCGTCGGCGGCGAAGCCCGCGGCCAGTCCGGCGGTCAGTCCGAGCCCGAGAAGTCCCCGGCGGTTGGTGTCGCTCACAGCTCTATCCCCTTTCAGATCGCGACCAGGTTCGTCGGCCAGGTCATTGCTTGGTTGCGGTCCATCGCCTGCTCGCCGAGCAGCGACGCGACGCTCGCCTGATAGGCCTGGCGCAACAGGCCGGGCAGCGCCTTGCCCGCGCGCACCGCCTCGCCAAAGCCCTCGAACTGCAGCATCGTCTCGTCATATTCGCCCCAGCCGAGCGACTCGCCGGGCGTCGTCACGGGAAGCTCGGGGAACCAGGTCGCGCCGCCGATCGGCACCGTGCGCTTGTGTCCGCGCGCGACGTCCTTGTGCATCCGCTGCAACGCCAGCACCTTGGCGGGCACTTCCTGATAGATGCGTCCCAGCTCGGGCTCGATCGTCCCCTTGCTGCCCTGGATCTGCTCCTCGCAGCCATAGCGCGCATTGTTGAGCAGCGAGGTGTAGATCAGTTTCCGCCCGCCGCTATATTCGTAGATCAGTGCGACATGGTCATAGACCTCGCGGCCATCCTTCCAGAAACAGATGCTGCCCGACCCGATCACCCGCGTCGGCACCGCATCGAGGAACCAGTTGCCGACCTGAAGCTGATGCGTCGCCAGCTCGGTCATCAGCCCTGCCGACCGATCGCGGTATAGCCGCCAGTTGATCTGCCGGTCGTTCGCATCGGCGGGCACGGCGCGGCGCCAGGCATTGTTGCGGTGCCAGCTCGCGCGGATCTGCGTCAGCGTGCCGATCTCGCCCGCGCGCGCGCGCTTCAACGCGTTGAGATAGGTCGGGTGGAACATCCGCTGATGCCCGATCTGCAGGATCTTGCCTGCCGCCTTGGCGCGCGTGATCATCGCCCCGCAATCGGCGATCGTCCGCGCCATCGCCTTTTCGCACCAGACGTGCAGCCCGGCGTCGAACGCGTCGAAACAGATCTTCGCATGCGTATCGAGCGGCGTCGCGATGACCACCGCGTCGATCCCGCGCGGATCGAGCATCGCGCGGTGATCGGCAAAGCGCCGCGCGGTCGGCGCCCATTGCTGCGCCTTGACGAGGTTCGGCGCATAGCTGTCGCAGATCGCGACGACGGTGCAGTTGCGTGACTTGGCGATGTTCTGGATCAGCGCGCGGCCGCGGTCGCCCGTGCCGATCACGCCAAGCCGCACCGGGTTCGACTTGACCGGCTCGGCGCCCGCCGCGGCGGAGGCCGCGGACACCGCCCAGGGTGCGGCGGTCGCCATCCCCGCGCCAGCCGTCGCCGTCAGCACGCGATCGATGAACGATCGTCGTGAAAGGTCGAAATCCTTGTCGGTCATGCCGCTTGCATCCTTGCTGTGTCGTCGGTCCGCGCCGCGGCCTTGGAAAGATCGTATAGGAACCGCCGTGCCGGCGCCGCGTCGAGCAGGCGTCGCGCGCGCGGCGCATCGGCGACGAGCAGCGCGGTGCTCATCGCCTCCGCTATGCCGCCGCTGCGATCGATCGCCACGGTACAGCGCGCGGCGGTCACGATCCCGCCATCGGTGGGGCGGATCATCGCCGCGCGCTCGGGCGCCTGCGTGCCCGCGCCAACCGTCGTCGAGATCGACAGCGCCTCGTCCACCAGCTCGACCTCAACGAGCACCGCGTCGGTGCGTGACGGATCGGGGATCGCGAACGGCCACCCGCCGCCCAGCGGATGCTCCCCGATCACCGCGATCGAGCTTTCACCCGCGGACAGGCACGCGCAGACGACGCCAGCATCGCGCAGCGCGGCGCACGCGCGGTCGAGCGCGAAGCCCTTGCCGAAGCCGCCGAAATCGAGCGCGAGCGGCCGGGTCGCGGCGATCCGCGCGGTGCTGCGGTCGAACACGAGATCGCCCCAGCCCGCCCCGGCGAACCGCCGATCGGCGGCCGGATCGAACAGGCCCAGGGTCAGCACATGCGCCTCGTCGATCGCGACCAGCGCGTCGATCAATACCGGATCGTCGATCACGACGCCGTGCCCGGCGAGCAGTTCGTCGTTGAGCACGGTCGTCGGCGACGGCCGGTGGATCGTCAGCGCGTCGTCGACGCCCTCGATCGCACGCCGTGCCGCGACCATCGCATCCTCAGACCCTGCACCGAAGACGTGAAGCTCGATCCGCGTCCCCATCGCGACGAAGCGCTCGACCCGCGCGGCGATACCCACGTCAGGCCTTGACCTCCCAGCCGGGTTCATAGGCGACCGACCACAGCTTCATCGCCTCGGCACTGCTCGGCCTGCCGGTCGTCGAATCGACGGTCAGCACGCTGTTAGTGCGATAGGCCATGTTGCCGAGATGGCAGAGCGTCGTGCTGATATGCCCCTCGGTAATCGGCGAGTTGAGCGTGGTGGCCTTGCCGCGGATCACATCGACGAAATTGTTCGCGTGATAGACGTCGAGCACACCCTCGCCGACCGTGCCGGTCGTCTCCGACGTCGCCTTGGCCATTACCTGCCGGATCGACTTGCCCGCCAGATCATAGAGTTCGAACCCGTTGCGATCGACCACCGCCGACCCCTTGGTGCCAAGCAGCAGCACGCCGCGGCCGCGGCCATAGGTCTGCATCGCGTTGCAGCTCTGCCCGTTCCAGCGGATCACCCGGTCGTTGTCGTAGTTGAGGTCGAGCGACAGCGAGTCGTACATCTCCCAGTCGTCGCCCGCGTGGAAGCGCTTGGCCCCCTTCGCCTCGACCTTCGTCGGATAGGTCAGGCCCATCAGCCAGCGCGCGATGTCGAGTTCGTGCATTGCGTTGTTGCACAGCTCGCCCGTTCCATATTGCCAGAACCAGTGCCAGTTATACGGCACCAGATTCGACCGGTACGCCGCACGCGGGCGCGGGCCCTGCCACATGTCCCAGTCGAGTGTCGCGGGCGGTGCGACCTGCTGCCCCTTGCCGATCGATCCGCGATTATTGGCGTACCAGGTCTGCGCCTCGTACACGTCGCCCAGCTCGCCCGCCTGAACCAGTGCGAGCAACTGCCGCGTCTCGGGGCTCGAGCGCTGCTGGTTGCCGACCTGGAGCTGGCGCCCGGTGTTCTTCTGCGCTGCGATCATCGCCTCGCCCTCGGCCGGCGCGATGCCGATCGGCTTCTCGCAATAGACGTGATGGCCCGACTTCATCCCGTCGACCGCCAGCTTGGCGTGCCAGTGATCGGGCGTCGCGACGGTGATGATGTCGATCGCCTTGTTGTCGAGCAGCTTTCGATAATCGCCTTCGGTCCGCGGCGCGGCATGGCCCTTCGCGGCAAAGGCCGCCGCGCGCTTGGCCAGCACCGCCGAGTCGACGTCGCAGAAATGCGTGACCTCGACGTTCGGGACCTTGGTGAACGCGCTCATATGCGCCTGGCCGCGGCTGTTCACGCCGACGATCGCGACGCTCAGCCGGTCGTTCGCGCCCTTGATCCGTGCATAGCTGCGCGCGGTCATCGCCATGCCGAGCGTCGCGCCCGCGCCCTTTATCATCGTCCGACGGTCCATCGCTTGATCCCCCTTAGAGTGTACGCAGCTTGATCGACCGGAACTCGACCCGGTCGCCATGATCCTGAAGCAGGATCGGCCCCTGCACGGCCTCGCCGAACCCGGCGGTGCCGGCATATTTGCTTTGCGCCACCAGCGCGCGGAATGCCGGCGACCCGCGGTCGTACTCGACCATCTTGAAGCCGTTCAGCCAGTGCTCGACACGCGCGCCGCGCACCACGATCACCGCCCGGTTCCATTCGCCCGGCGGATTGATCCGCTTGCCCGGGCTTGCCGGGTCGGACAGGTTCTTCGCCGCGATCAGGTCGTAGAGCGAGCCAAGCGTCCGGTTGCCGTCGCGGCCCATCTTCGCATCGGGATGCCGCGCATCATCGAGCAGCTGATATTCCAGCCCGAGCGCCTCGCCCTTGCGCTTCAGCAGGCCGGCATCGACGAAATACTTGATCCCGCTGTTCGCGCCGGGTGCCAGCTTGAAATCGACCGACAGCTCGAAATCGCGATATTCGCGCGTCGTGACGATGTCGCCGCCGCCGCCGTCCACGCGCAGCACGCCCCCGGCCATCGTCCAGCCCGTCGTCGGAAACGCCGTGCCCTTCGCGCTGCGCCAGCCGGCACCCGTCTTGCCGTCCCACAACAGCTTCCAGCCTTCGCGCTGCTCCTCTGCGGACAGCCGATTGCTCAGCCAGCCCTGTTGCGGCAGCGCGGTCGCGGGCATCGCGTAGCGCGCCGGCGTATCGGTGATGACGCGGACGTTGCGGAACCGCACCTCGGGATGCCGCGCAGCGTCCGCGTCGGGGATCGCATGCACCTGGAACGCGATGAACCCGCGCGCATCGACATCGTCGACGGTATCGGTCGCGGGCACGCCGTTGATCCAGCTGCGCAGTCGCGTGCCGATCGCCTCGACACGGTAGTGGTTCCAGTCGCCCGAGCGGAAGGTCTGCCGCGCGGGCGCGTTGCGGCCGAGCGTGTACAGCCATTGCCGGCGCTGTTCGTCGTACATGCCCGCGCTCCAGGCGCGCGCCGACGGATCGATCTCGACCTGATAGCCGTGCACGACGCCATTGCGATAATCGGGCCGACTCTGTCCGCGGATCATCATCCCCGAATTGAGCGCAGGGTCGGTCTTCGCATCGAACTCGACGATGACGTCGCCATACTGCGCCTCGGACACGAGCCAGCTATTGGTCTTGCCGGGCTCCGCGCGCCCGATCAGCTCGCCATTCTCGAACGCGTAGGTCGCGTTGCCCCCGGTCGCGCGCCAGCCGGCCAGCCCCGCGCGCGGCGTCACATCGCGCCACGGCGCTTTTGCCTGAGCTGTGGAGGATTGAGACGCAGGGGCCGCGTCGACCGACGCCTGCAGCAGCAACGGTGCGGCCGCCAAGGTCAGAATTGCGAGTGCTCGAACCATTCGCCTCCCCTTTTCTCTTTTCTGCGAGCACGGGCTGGGCAGCCCTATCCGGACAGGTCCGGTCGTCTCGCATCGTTTCACCGCCGACATGTCGCTGCCGTACGTCTCTCCAAAACCGACCCTAATTTGTGGTCGGGCCACATGCAAACAGATTGTAAGGCATTTTATCGATGTTTCCGCTGGTTCGGGGCTTACCGGACTTGACGATGCCGGTGTCCGCGCGATGTAGGGGACGGCGCCGACGTTCAGGCTGCCGTCTATCGAACGAGGAATGCAATGCAGGACGCTGAAGGCGGCGGTAAACTCTACCGCAAGATCGTGCAGGCGATCATGACGGACATCGCGGACGGCGTGTTTCAGGTCGGCGGTCGCCTGCCCGCCGAACGCGATCTGACGGAGCGGTTTCAGGTCAGTCGCCCGACAATCCGCGAGGCGATGATCGCGCTAGAGATGAAGGGCATGGTCGAGGCCCGCAAGGGTTCGGGCGTGTTCGTGCTGGCATCGTCATCGAACGACTCGGAGCAGGAACTCGATATCGGCGCGTTCGAGATCACCGAGGCGCGCCGCCTGCTCGAAGGCGAGGTCGCCGCGGTCGCCGCGACCGAAATCACTGAGGAGCAGCTGGTCGAGTTACGCGGTCTGCTGGCGCAGATGGATCAGGACGACACGATCGCGGCAGAGGATGCGGATCGCCGGTTCCACATCGCGATCGCCGAGGCGACCGGCAATGCGGTGATCATCTCCGCGGTGGCTGATTTCTGGGACATGCGCTTCCGCTCGCCGCTCGCGCGCGAGGTTCTGGCGAAGGCGGGAAGCCTCGGCACGGAGAACCGCATGGCCGAACACGGCCGGATCCTGACCGCGCTGGAGGCCCGCTCGCCGGTCGACGCGCGCAACGCGATGCGCGATCACCTTGCGCGTGTGATCGACCACCTGCTCGACGTCACCGAGACCGAAGCCGTCGAACGCGCGCGGGCCGCGACCGTCCAGCGCCGCCGTGCCCTGGCCCGTCGCTCGGTCTGACCCGCCCCCGCGTCTAGAGGTGCATGCTGTCAAATCGCGGTTACGGATGCGCCTCAAAATATTGGTCAAACTAATTGCCTGACCAAATGATTCCATATTGTCATATTTCTGCGGCCCTGATACCTGACGACCTACGTCGACCCTAGAAAACTGGGGCGGCAAAATGTCGGGCCGCGCCGACTCAGCGCGACCGGCCTATCGGGAGAGGGTCCTTGAGCCACAAGAGCTTCGATAAGCGCATGCTGCTTATCTCGACGAGCGTCATTGGTCTGTTGATCGCCGCGCCGGCCATGGCCCAGCGAACCGCGGGCAGCCAGGTGCCGCAACCAGCAGACAGCCAGACGAGTTCACCCGATCCCGTCGACCCGACCCAGGCAACGTCCGAGCCGGAAAACGCCGATATCGTCGTGACCGGGTTCCGCGCCTCGCTGAACAATGCACTCAACCAGAAGCGTAACGAGACCGCCGCGATCGACAGCATCGTCGCAGAGGATATCGGCAAGTTCCCGGATTCCAACCTTGCCGAGTCGATGCAGCGCATCCCCGGCGTCGCGCTATCGCGAGGTGACGGCGGCGAGGGCCGCAACATCTCGGTCCGTGGCCTCGGTGCGCAGTTCACGCGCGTCCGCATCAACGGCATGGAAGGTGTGTCGCAGGTCAGCGGCACCGACATTCGCGGCGGCGTCGCGACCGGCCGTTCGTTCGACTTCGTGACCTTCCCGACCGAAATCTTCTCGGCACTGTCGGTCCGCAAGACGCTGTCGGCCGATGTCGAGGAAGGTTCACTCGGCGCGACGGTCGACCTGCGCGCGCCCAAGCCGTTCGACCAGAAGAAGAGCTTCGTGCTCACCGGGACTGCGCGCGGCATCTACAACGACATCAGCAAGAAGGCCGATCCGCGGCTGTCCGCGCTGGTCTCCAAGCAGTTCGGCGACACGTTCGGCATTCTCGGCAGCATCGCCTATTCGAAGCGACATATCGCAGAATATGCCTATTCGGCCGCCGATGTCGTGCCGACCACGGTCTATGGCCAGGCGCAGCCTGCGGGCACCGCGAACGCCGGCGTGATCTTCCCCTTCTGCACCCCGGTCGGCTACAGCTATCGCGGGGCCGCGACGAACAGTCCGACCGCCGGCTACGCCCAGCCGAACGGCACGCCGATCGGCGCAGACGCCAATAATTGCAGCACCGGAAATCCGCGCACGAGCACGGCGGCGGCCTATGATTATGTCATGAGCCGGACCGGGGTGA
>Ga0265780_10009825_pt1 | contig 11441 bp, 9 predicted proteins | sample P1T30metagenome_FD_192432 | JGI IMG/M metagenome (GOLD analysis project Ga0265780, IMG submission 192432) | Plant litter microbial communities from East Loma Ridge, Irvine, California - P1 T30 | ecosystem: Environmental > Terrestrial > Plant litter > Unclassified | place: USA: California... | reverse complement strand
CGGTACCCTGCCGCCACTCTTGCCTCCTCCGAGGAAGTTTCGACGGAGACTGTCCTGTTGCCGGGGGAGCGTCAATGGGATTTTAACTATCTTCTCACCGCAGCGTCATCTACCCCGTGCCGGTAAACACCGCTGCAGCCAGCCGCGGAGGCCCCCGCCCCGGTGCGTCACCGCCGGTTCGGCGTGGTCCTTATCGTATCGCGAGTGTTCACTCCGTCCACCTTGAACGGCGCCAATGCATTGGCTTGCGGATTATAGAACCGGTCGATGCGATTGCGGATCCGGGCTTCGACCCGGCTTGAAAGTCGATTGTTGATGCGCGCCGTTGTTGAAATGCCGGCTGCCGTAGCCCCTAACGGCGGGGCCAGCTTGTTGCGTGTTCCGGACGAACTTTGCTCACCATTTGCTGTGAGATCCGTCGTTTGAGCTACCGCGGGCGCGCTTGTCCCCGCAACAACCAGGAACGTAAGCGCCGTTCTCCAGTATTTTGATCGTGGAGCGACAGTCTTCATGACAGCGGCCGCAACGCGACAGCATAAATCTGCCCCGACAATCCGGTCTGATTGTTTACGGGCGTTGCCGCCAACGCCAGAGATTGCACCGGGCATCCGGCCGGAACTGTGAACCGCCCGACGAAGTTCCCGTGGTTCTGACCCGAATTCGGCACCGCGACACGGCCGAGTTCGCGACCGTTGTCGCAAATGAGCGTCCAGTAGGGGGCCGCGCCTTCCGGCAAGTCGACGTTCGCACTGTGTCCTTCAAGGACGTACGATCCCGGCGCCAGCAATTGCGTCTGACGCAACAGCACCCCTCCTATGTTCGGCGGCCCGCTGAAATCCACGACGCCGTGTCCGTCACCACGTTGTAGCGACACCACAATCTCACCGCCGCTCGCCGGATTCCAATCCATCGTCGACGGGAAAGGCAAGTCGGCGGTGAAGTGCTGATCCCGCGAGCGGTTCCTGTCCTTCACCCCGCGCAGGCCGGCATAATAGTGCCACGCCATCTCAAGATCACGCTGCTTGACCAAGCGGTCGACAGCATAGGCTTGTGCCTCGCTGGGGATTGCACCCCCGCGTCGACTAACGTCATGGAACAGATCCGCCATCGCGCGCAGGTCCGGCGCGTTGCCGGACGTATAAAGCAGAAAGCTTGAAGCCCAAACCGGGCGGGCAGCGAGAATGCGCGCCATTCCCTTGCGGACATCGAGATTTTCGATCGCAGAGATCAGTACGGGATAAAGAATGTCAGGCGCGGAGGCTGATGTACGCAGGGCGACGTCATAATGATGAAGCGCCCCACCCACGTCGCCTCGGGAGACAGCATCCTCGATCAGCCAGAGCTGCGTCTGAAAATCACGCCGTGACAACGCAGACGCGTACGTGAACCACTTGCGAGCTTCTTGTGTACGACCATGCGCCTGTGCGTCCAGCCCGAGCGTCGAAACAGCCGCGACCGCCGTGGCATCTGAACGAAGTGCGGTGCGGGCAAGGATCGCGGCTTCCGGACCAGCGGCAACTCCCTGCTCCGCAAGCATCTTCTGCGACAGGAGCGCCGTTATGCGTCCGTCGCTTCCCGCCAGCCCGTGCGCCCGCTCGACGGCGGTGCGGCGAAGCGAATAAGCGAACGTATGGCCCACCGACACATATGCTAGGCAGGCCGCCACGACGGCGAGAAGCGCACGCACGCCCCATTCGACGGGAGCGCGCCGGACAGCTTTCTCATGCCGCACCCTGATGCTGACGCTGTCGCTCCTGGTCATTTTTCCCGACCATAGCCATAGCCGTAATCATAGCCATAGCCCGCCGACGACTTGCGAGCATCGAACTTGGTCAACACGGCGCCGACGACATTGGCGTTTGCCGCGGACAATCGTCCCAACGCCGTCTTGACGATCGTTGACCGGATCCCGTGCGACTCGACCGTGTAGATCGTACCCTCCACTTGGCTTGCGATCAGGGGGGCGTCGGCGAGTCCCATGACCGGCGGGGAGTCGATCAGTACATGATCGAATTGCTGAAGAAGCTTTTCGATCAGCACCAGCAACCGGTCCCCGGTGAGCAGTTCCGCGGCATTCGGAGGAACCGGGCCAGCCGGCATGGCGGCAAAGCCGAGCTGCTCGACCTCGAACACCAGCGATGTAAGATCCTCTTGCCCGGAAAGGAAGTTGCTCAACCCGCGATCGTTGGAAAGATCGCCCAGATGATGGATCGAAGGCGAGCGCATATCGCCATCAATCAAGATGACGCGACGGCGTGCACGCGAGAGCATCGTGGCCAGTGCAAGTGCCGTCGTCGACTTCCCTTCCGCCGGGCGGGTAGAGGTAATCGCCAGCGACCGGGGAACGCCGTGCGCGGTCGTGAAGCCCAGATTGGTCTGAACCGCCAGATAGGCGTCAACCATATCGGACTTCCGGTCGAGCAGCGCCTCTCTCGGCTCCCCGATATCGAGCCGCGGGACCGAGCCAAGCAGCGGCACGTTCAGTCGACGCTCGACATCTTCAGGATCCGAAATCGCCTCGTCGATCTGTTCGAGCGCAATGGCGAGGATCGTCCCGATCATGATACCAGCGAGTAACGAAACCAGTATGTTCAGCAGAAGCCGAGGACTGGAAGGCTTCTGCGGAATTTCGGCAAGATCTACGATTGAGATGTTGTTGACACCAACCCCGCTGGCTACGCCGATTTCCTTGAAGCGCTGCAGCAGGCCATCATATAGTGTCCGGTTTGTATCTACTTCCTGCTGGTAAATATTGTATTGGATACTACGACGCCGCAGATCGAGATAGCTTGCCTTCAACTGATCGACCCGCGCCTGCAACGCTCGCTCCCGTTCAAGCGACTGGCGATAATCCGCCTGCAGCGATCCCGAGACGCGGCCCTCCTCGCGCGCGATGCTCGTGTCGATCTGCGCGATCTGGGATTGCAGTGCCTTTGCAGCTGGATACTCGGGCTCAAACTGCGTCATCAGCCGCTGATATTCCGCCGCATATTCCGCCCGCTTCTGGCGCAGCGTATTGATCGCCTGATTGCGCAACGCTTCGGTGGACGCGCCTGCACGACCAGCCTGCTCGTAGCGTGCCTGTGCTTGGATACGATCCGCGGTCGCTTGCGAAAGCGCCCCGTTCAACGCCGCAAGATCGTCGGCAACGATCGACCGCTCCGCCGTCTGCCGCCCGTCACTGCTCTGTGCGGGCAGGTTGATGATGCGCTGCGCCGACGCGTAAGCGACCAGCTGCCGCTGCGAAGCATCCAGCCGTTCCTTCAGCTGTCCAAGCTGCCGCTGCAGCATGTTGGCCCCGTAGGACGTCGCCTGTACTTTCCGTTCCAGATTCGTCTGGATGAAATTGTCCGCCCAAGCGTTGGCGACTTTCGTCGACAGTTCGGCACTCGGACTTGTAAAATGGATATCGACAAGCCGGGACAGTCGGGTCGGATCGATGTTGACGTTACGTGACAGAACGTCACCGGCAATCCGCTGCCGCTCCGTTCTGCCCGCCGCCATGTAGCGATTGTTGGATCGTTTGAACGCCGGTGCTTCCTGCGAAACGCCGAACATGCTGAAGAATTTAGGATCATCGACCAGACCGAGTCTGGCCGCCACGCGCTCGGACAAGGATCGCGACTTCAGCAGGCCGTACTGGGTCTGGTAAAACTCCTGATCTCCGATACCCGCCTCGCGCTGCACGCTCTGGATGTTCGTTACCTGGTTAGACTCACGAGAAATCTCGATCGTTGATGTCGCTGTATACTTCGGCGTCATCAAAAGAGTGATGATAAGCCCAAGGAGAACCGACAATACCACCGACGCCAGAATGACGTACCGCCAACGAATGGCGATACGCAGATAATGGCGCAGCGTCGGATGCGCCTCCTCCGGTGCTTGCCGAACCTTCAGGAGCTCTCGCTCGCGTTCAACGATGGTGTTACGCAGATCTGATGTCACGACGTTCATCTGAACCACGCCTATTGGAGGACCGCGATGAGGGGCGCGGCAAGAATGGGAGAAAGGGATACGAAGTCACGGAACAAACGGCGCTGCGGGGAGTCGCCGACAATAACTACGTCGTTCGCGTAAACCGGTGGGTCATCATAAGCCCCTTGGCGGATTGCCGCGATATTGTAGAGACCTGCCATTTTACGGTCATTGACAGTCCGCAAGATGACAACATCCTCTTGGCGGGCGTACTCCGACAAACCCTTCGCCGAGGCGATGACCCGCATCAGTGTCATCTGATTGGTAACGGGATAGAGGCCCGGTTCGATAACCTGACCGTCGATGGTCACGACTTGGCTGACCGAGTTCTTGATGTTCACGGTAACGTTCGGATTGCGCACGTAATGGCGTCGCAGCGCCTCTTCGATCGCCCGCGCCAACTCCTCGGCAGTCTTCCCGCGCGCGTCGACGGTGCCGGCGAGCGGCAAGGCGATCCGTCCGCTGGCGTCCACCTGCATCTCGCGACTGAGATCCTCGACGTTGAACACGTCGACCTGAATCGTGTCCAACGGACCGATCAATGCGGGACGATCGGCAGCGGTCAGGTCGCCCCTTCCAGGTGGCGGCAATCCCTTGCTGTCGGGCACGACCGTCAGCGAGGCGCTGGATTGCGGCGGCGGTGTCCGCCCGCATCCCGCCAGCGTGGCGGTCGCCAGCAAGGCCATAAAAAAGGTACGCATCCGCCTGTGTTTCCGCGTTAGCCGAGAAGGATTGGGCCTATAGTTAGTCGGTGGGGACAGGTAAAGCTTGCCCGGAAACCTGCGTCTTTACCTGCGCCCACAAAGCGGTGATCACGATCGTCATCATGAAAATCGGCGTACGCGCCGGATAGTCGAAAAGGCTGGCGATCGCGATGAGCCAAAGGGCCCCCGTACCGACGCGCGCGAGCGTTGCGCGTCGCCCGCCCCGTACCGCGCGAACCGTAAGCACCGTCAGCCACGCCAATGCAGCGAGCAGGAGCGCTACGCCCGGCAAGCCGCCCTCGATCGCCACTTCCAGGAAGTCGTTATGCGCATGATTGAAGTACGTCGGCTTCAGCAGATCGAAAGGCTCGTGAATCCTGAACACGGGATCAAACGTCCCAAATCCGGAGCCGAATGGAAAATAATCGCCGACCATGTGCAACATGGTGGGCACCGCGCGCGTGCGGATGTCCTGCGATGACGCAACCGTAAACACCCGTGTGATGGACTCTGCGCGCCCGGCCGCGATGCTGGCAAGCACGGCTACGGCTAGCAAGGCAATGATGCCGGCCATGCTTGCCAGCGGCACCCAACGCGGCGTTCCGCGAAATCCGCGCCTGACGTCACCCCAGACGATCGCCCAGCCTACGGCCGCCCCCACGGCTCCTACGATCAGCCCCGCACGCGATCCGCTTGCGAGGATCATCAGAACATAAAACAGCAGAAGCCCGATCGCGACCAGCACCCGCCATCCCGGCGCCCGACCATCACGAAACGCCCAAGCTGGCGCAAGCAGGCACCCGCACGCGAGAAAAAGCGCGAAGTGGTTGCGATTGGCGAAGGTGCCGCTGACTCCGCCCAGCCCTTCGTTGATGAGAGGATTGTCGAAACGCACTCCGGCGAATTGCAGAACGCCGACCACGGCGCAGGCCGTGACGAGCGTTAGCAAGATCGGGAGAAGCGTGCGCCGCCCCCACTCGCCCAATTCCAGAACCAGCACCATCGTCGCGGCGGGTACGACCAGCGCTCCTAATGCGTTCAGCGTACCGCCGGGGACGATCGACCAAGGCCGCCACGGCTGCGCGCCATCGACCGCCCCGGCTAACAAGGCGCGCCCGGGCAACGCCTGCCAGAGCGCGGGCGGCAGAGGGACGATCTGAACGATCAGCAGCACCACCAGCGCCGCAAACAGCACGCCCACGCCACCGGCTTGCTTCAATGGCAGCCGCTTGGCGAACAATGCTGCAACGATGAGAACGAGCCAGCCGACCGCTCTGACGATCACCTGCCCGAAGACATCTGCGCGCGATGCACCGCCCGCCAGCCACACCGCCGCACAAAGGCCTAGGAGCAGGCACCAGACCAGATCGATTTGGGGACGACGACGAATATGCATGCCCGGTCGCACTTAGGGCATTTGGCTCCCCAGTGAAAACCCGTATCGTCGATCCTGTCGATCCGCGATCAGACGACCGGAAAGCGACACCACACCCCATCCATGCGGCGGCGTGCGACGGAGAATTAGCCGTCCGCCGGGTGCCAGCAGCAGGCTCTGTCCTGGATGAGCGTCGCCGATTCGATCAAGCGGATCTGGCCGCAGCCGCAAGGGATAGGCCGCCTCCGCCGTGATGCGGACGTCCGGCCAACCTGCTACAGCATCCCGGCCCGCCAGCGTGAAAGTTACGATCCCCGACGCGCCCTTGTTCGAGTAGCTCCCTGCAAAGTGCCATTTGTCGATCGGCCAGTCTATGGCCGGATCGGCATGAGCCTTCGTCGACATATTGTTATCGTCTTCCCAACGAACGCGACCCTCAATCCAATTGTACGCCGCGCCCTGCAACGCCACGGGATTGACGATGGAAACACGATCGACGGCGTTGGGGTGCTTTTCATTCTGGATGTAGATGTAACGCTCCATCCGCCCGCTACCGCTCGCGGTGGTGATCGATGGTTCGGAGATGACGACATTCCCGATCGTATCGGCATCTCCCTCGGCCGGCACGAACAGGGTAATACCGGTCCGCGCCCGGTCGGCGGTCAACCGCTTTGCGTTGGGATCGCGGATGACAGGACGGTCGATGTTTAGATGCGCACCGCGAACGTCCCAGTCCTCGACGACGATACCGGAGATGCCCGGCTGCTCGATGCGCGCCCGCCGATAGGCGAGCCCGCCGCGAACGTAGCTGCCGCCCGTGCCCGATCGCGCGAACAATGCGCCACAATGATCGCGGTCGCTGACATGATCGCTGATCACGATGTTGATGGGACGCGATGCTCGACGCAACATGCCCAAGTAGGCGGTAACACCGGCCCCCGCATTGCCGCTCGTTCGCGGCGAAATGATCCGGATGTCGTCGAGGACGCAGGTATCAGCGTTGGGTTCGATATCCAGACCGGCAGAAGGCGGCGTGCCATGCGTGTTCGTCCATACGGGATGGTGGACCACACACCGATGCGCTGACGTGATGCTCATCCCCTGACGGCGACAATTGTCGGCATGCGGCTCCCAGATCTCGACCGAGAGCGGATTTCTCGCGGTCCGCGGATCCTCCCCGACGTAAATGCCGTCGCCCCACATGTTGTTGGTGACAGGCTTGACGATCCGGATCGCGTCCACGCCACCGATGATCTGGATGCCATTCCCCCACTCTCCGCCGGAAGCGGCATTCAGGTCGCGGCGGCCGTCAAGGAAGGCGCCGCAGATCGTTACGTCCTGCACGTCGTGCAGCAACAGCATTTCGTAACCGAGAGCCCGATGGGGAAGGTTCTCGATCTTTCCGCCCGGATCAAACACGATCCGCGAATGACTTGCGACGCGCAAACTTTGTCGCGCGGCATGCGGCCTGATACGATGCACCCTGCTGATCCGCAGCTCGGCCCGGCCGGGTATGAAATCGAGCACACGCTGAAGGCCATCCAGCTCGTCACTGCCGCTGGCCATCACACCAAATTGCTCGGGGCGCACGACGTCGCCGACCGGATAGAGACCCACCCCGTTACTCGTGGCCAGCGGAGCACCTTCGCGAGGTGCCACAACATAGTCGAAGCCCCCCGCCCGCAACGGGGTTCCGGGAAGCACCGGCCCGTAGCTTAGCCGGGTATCCGCCAGCAGCCCTGTCACATCATCGAACGTCGCATAGGGGACGCGGCTATTTGGAGCGGGCTGTTGCGGTGGATCGCGCAGCCATACGCCCCGGCTCGCCGGAACCCGCAACGACGCTACCGCCCGTTGGCCGTCGACCAGCCCCGACCCGTCACCGGCCCGCCAACGCCAGAAGGCACTGCCGTTGTATACCCAGCCGGATACGATCGGCATCGCGCGCAGCGTATGGTACGGGTCTGTCGACCGATCCGCGGCCAGCGTCATCATTCCCGCCACCGCCCCACCAAGTGCTGCGCGGCGTGTCACGGTATCCGGCACTAAGGATCGCCTAGAAAAGTCGTTTTCGAACATGAACCTTGCCTATAGCAGCCGCCACCACGCCTCCAAAGCCACGGCGGACTTTCAGTTGCCGGCCGGCCGGCTTTCCAAGCGATCGGGTTGACGGCGCGCATCGGCCAACATAGGCGCCGCTGCACTTTCAGCCGCATACCGCAACAGCCGGATGAGGCGGCTTTTTGCGCATGAAGCGATCCGGCATGATCTCGGATCATCGGACAGAAACATGTCATGACACCACCAACCTTCACCGTGGCCACCCCGACCTTCAACCGCGCCGACACCCTGCCGCGCGTCTATGAAAGCCTCCGCGCGCAACGATACCGCGATTTCGAGTGGATCATCGTCGACGACGGATCCACCGACGGCACAGGAAAGCTGGTACAATCCTGGCAGCACGACGCACCGTTCCCGATCCGCTATTACTGGCAGGAGAACCAGCACAAGAAGGTGGCCGTCAATCGTGCGGTACAGGAGGCGCACGGCGAATTCATCGCGATCCTCGACAGCGATGACAGCTTCCTGCCGGGTGCTTTGGAAGACATGCTGGACGCCTGGAACGCGATCCCGGTCGCGGACCGGCACCAGTTTGCCGGCGTCACCGCGCTGGTCATGGACCCATCGGGGATGATCGTGGGCGATCGCTTTCCGAGCGACCCGTTCGACGTCGATGGCCTTACATGCCAGTATGTCGTCGGGGTGAAGGGCGAAAAATTCGGCATGCAGCGCGTCGAGGTGATGCGGGAGACGCCGTTCCCGGAATTCGTCAGCGGTCTGGTTCCTGAAAATCACGTTTGGGACCGGATCGCGATGCGATACAAGACCCGCCATATCAATCGATGCGTGCGGATTTATTATCCAACTGAGAATTCGTTGATCAACGCCTCTCCGGACCGGCTGACAAAGACAGATTACGACGGCTGCCTGTACGCAGCCTGTCATTTTCTCGATGAAATCGCTCCCGTGCTCGGAGCGAGGGCGTCCAGGGTCATCTTTGACACCGGTCGCCAGTATTGGCGCTTCCGATTGCACATGATGCGGCAAGGGCGAGCAATTCGCTGGTGGCCCCGCTCGTTCACGGGGCGGACTATTCTCCTTATACATTTCCCGATCGGGCTAGCACTCTACGGCAAGGATCGACTTGCCAGGCGGCGGGGGTAATGACACTCAACGGTTTCCTGCGCTCACTCGCCTCGGTCGGCGTCATCAATCTCGGCGACCGGATCGGTGCGATCGTCATCGGCATTTTTCTCGCGAGATTGCTCGGCGTCCACGATTACGGCGTTTATGCTTTCGGCATGGCCCTCATGGGGATGCTCATGATCCCCGCCAGGTGGGGCCAGCCCGAGTTGTTGCTGCGCGAGACAGCTACGGCTCAGGTTGCGGCGCATGTCTACGAGCCGAGAGCCTTTGCCAGATCGGCAGCGATCTTGCTGGCGATGATCTGCTTCGCGACGGCAGCGCTGTCGTGGCCGATCATCGGCTATTTCTATGCCGGCCAAGACGAAATCAGGCGGGCATTGTATATGGTGCTGCTGGTTTTGCCAGCCTATGTCTTTCTGGACCTCGCGTGCTTTGGCCTTCGCGGCGGCAAACACGTCATCGGTGCGGCATGGTTGCTGACACCAGTTCCAAACCTGCTGGTGTTGCTCGGCATGTGCGCGTTCCTGATTGCGGATCGCAGCGACCTAACGGCGCTTTCCGCATTGGCCTTGCGCGGATTGTCGCTTGCAGCCGCCGCCATCGTCGGATGGCGGCTGTTGATGCGCATGCTGCCCCCGACCGCCAAAGACACCGCGCCCGACGACTTGAGAGCCGGCGACCGCCGGGCCTCCTACGCCCAACTGCTTCGTCTGGGCTTTCCCTTCATGTTGCTCAACGCCAGTTCGGTATTGATGAGCCGCACCGACGTCTTTCTGCTCGGGCTGTTCGCCCAACCCGCGGCGGTGGGTCTCTATAACGTCGCTTTTCAGGCGGCCGTCCTCGTGGATCTCGGGCTACAGGTATCGAACTTCATCACCACACAGGAATTTGCGCGTTTCCATGCCAGCGGACAAAAGGAAGCACTTGAGCGATTTGCAAGGCAAACTGCCCGCATTTCGCTCCTGATCGGCACCGGCATTTTCATATTCTTGGCGATCTTCGGCAAAATGCTGCTCGGCGCGTTATTCGGCGCTGAATTCGTGCCCGCCTACCCGGTGCTGCTGGCGCTCTCATTCGGCAAATGCGTCTCGCTGGTCTTTGGCGAGCCGGGGTTCATCCTCAATATGTCCGGCAACGAGCGCGCGACGGTCCAGATCTTCGGCGCGACCGCGCTCTCGAACGTCTTATTGTGCCTGATCGCGATCCCGCTCGGCGGCCCAATGGGCGCGGCGATCGCTTCCGGTCTCTCGCTGATGACATGGAGGTTGCTGGCATGGCGCACGGTCCGCAAGAAGGTGGGCGTGTCCTGCGCGGTATTTTGATCCATCAGAACCGCCTGCGAACCGTGCGGCTTTCCGTGATGACGGATCAATGCGAAAGGGCAGCCGTCGACGGCACCCTGGCAGCGGAGTAGCATCATGTGTGGGATTTGCGGATTCTGGAAACAGAGGTCCGACGCCGTGCCGCTTGCCACCACGATGGCGGCCAAGCTGACACATCGCGGTCCCGATTCAGCGGGGTCGTGGAGCGATGCGCGAACGGGCGTGACACTCGCGCATCGTCGGCTATCCATCGTGGATCTTTCGGAAGCGGGGCATCAACCGATGGCCAGCCGAGATGGTCGTTTCCGGATCAGCTACAATGGCGAGATCTATAATCATCTTGTGCTGCGCGCCGAGATGGAAGCCATCGGCCCGCGAACATGGCGCGGCCACTCGGATACGGAAACGCTGCTGGAAGCCTTCTCGACCTGGGGTGTCGAAGACACGCTGCGGCGCGCCAATGGCATGTTCGCGATCGCGCTTTGGGACGATCACCAGCAGGAACTCCATCTCGCGCGCGATCGGCTCGGCGAGAAGCCGCTGTACTGGGGGGAAATCGGGGGCGAGTTCGTTTTTTCGTCCGAACTGAAGGCGTTGCGCGCGCATCCCGGCTGGACAGGCGAAATCGACAGAGACGTTCTCGCCCTTTACTTCCGCTACCATTACGTCCCAACCCCCTTTTGCATCCACAAAGGCCTGCACAAGCTCGCTCCTGGTCACTGGATGACCGTTTCCGCCGGCGGCGCGGCGCGCAGCACACCGCGCGCTTTCTGGTCGCTGCGTGAGGTTGCGGAGAAGGGAGCCGCCGATCCGTTCATCGGCAGCGATCGGGAAGCCGTCGACCAGCTCGAGACGCTG
>Ga0265780_10009824_pt1 | contig 11441 bp, 9 predicted proteins | sample P1T30metagenome_FD_192432 | JGI IMG/M metagenome (GOLD analysis project Ga0265780, IMG submission 192432) | Plant litter microbial communities from East Loma Ridge, Irvine, California - P1 T30 | ecosystem: Environmental > Terrestrial > Plant litter > Unclassified | place: USA: California... | reverse complement strand
CCGAGGGTGCGGCACCACAATACTCCCCAACAAGCTACACCAGCGTCATCACCACCGAAGTCAAAGTCTCGCCGAAGACGAACTTCGGCTCTTACTACACCGAACTCGCACCCGTCTACGCCAAAGGCTACGCTCCATACCTCCAGTCATCAAGCCTCTTCCACGAGCGCCTAGCCGAGGAACTCTACGCCCCAGAAAACCCCAAGGGCGAGACAGAAAACCAGCTCCAGCCCCGCTTCGCATACCTCGGCGCCGTCAACGAGCAAGTAGCGAAGACCGTCGGCAACGGCTTGGTAGAAGTCACCGACTTCTGGCTGGGCGCGGAGACGCTGTCGATGCGCATGATGGTGCACACGTGGATCTGGGACGGCCAGCTCAATCTCAGCGTTACTTTCAACGAGAGCTATTGGGACCGGGCGACGGCGGCGACGCTGCTGGATGGTATGCGCGATACGCTGATTGAGTTGGCGCGCGGGCCGAAGCAGATGGTGCCGAGTGCGAACAAGTTTGCGTCGTTGTCGAAGATGATGAGGGCGGTGGCAATTTAGTCTGAGAAGCGGATAATCTTCTGTACATGGCAGTTTTATGATTATATACCCTTTCCTTGTTAATAAATTATTGGAATAACGGTCCTTTTATCTTCTACCAAGTCCACTTTTTAAGCAAATGCATCTTTTGATCCATGTCTATTGGATGTGTTTTGATATTCTCTGTTCTTAGACGTTGAGGTCTTGTATTTCTATTCTACTATGTACTGTAGTTAGATGAATGCCTGGATCTCCGATATGCAATGCCCGAAACTCCAACGCTCAATAGTCACCCGAAATGCCCAAATCGTTGTCCTTCTATGCGTGTCCATTCAGGTTGCCTTGTCTGACCATCCAGGTGAGGAGATCGACCTTTGTAACAACGGCGAGGGCCCTCGGCTCTCCGTCAACCCTCTCGGTAACAACCGCCGCGCTGTTCCACTCGAAGAACTTGTTGAGATCGCTCAGGTTTGTATCCTTTGTGATCTCGACGAATTCCCGTCTCGAGCCAGCCTTCTTGCCCTCTTCAGCACCGTCCAAGTGCAAGCGCCCGAGATCCTTGACGACCTCGTTGAGCTTGCGGAAGTCAAACATGACGTCCTCGACTGGTGATTTGGGGTTTGCGCGGCCAGCTGCGATGTAGGACAGCAAGTTACCGAGCGTGACGAGACCCACAAGGCGTGCTTTGCCTGATGGCGAGGATACGGAGACGGGGAGCTGGTCAAAGCCCTTCTCGCGCATTGTCTCGATAGCTTCACTGCATGGCGAGGTAGCCGAGACTGTGGTAACGGGCTTCAGACGCAGAGAAGCAATTGTGGCGCCGTGGAAGGTGTCCTTCTTGGCGATGGAGTCACGGCGCGAGATTGACTGGTTTGCACCGTTTGTGTTGGGTGTGAGGGGTGGTGTAGGAGGGAGAAGGTCGTTGGCTGCGAGCCAGTCATCGTCGACGAACTATATCTTGTAAGCGGATGTGTGAGGTACGAGCAGGAAGTTGTAACATACCTTGCTGAGATAGCTTCGAATCGAATCTGGTAGTACGACGACCACAACATCGTCCTTGGTCAGGTTCATGTCCTTGGAAGCTTCAACAAAAGCTGCCATGGCACTTCCACTGCTACCACCGCATAGAATGCCCTCCTCGGCAATCAATCGTCGTGCATATAGGAAAGATGTTCGGTCATCTGTCTTGTACCACTTGTCCACAATCTTCTGCTCTAGCACATCGGGAATGAAGTCATAACCGATACCCTCGACCTTGTAACCCTCATTGACACGATCCTGGTTCAGCGACTCAGGCAGCGCAAGGATACTGCCGTGAGGATCTGCAGCCACGATCTTGACGTCGTGCTTGTGTTTCCGCAGACCCCGAGCAAGACCTGTGATAGTGCCGCCAGTACCTGCACCAGCAACTAGACAAGTTACCTTGCCCTCGGTCTGCTCCCAGATCTCCTCAGCTGTGCCATATTCGTGTGCGAGCGGGTTGTCGGGGTTCGAGTACTGGTCGAGGATATGAGCATTTGGCAGCTCTTTTACGAGTTTCCTCGCCACACCAATGTGGCTCTCAGGGCTATCCCAAGCAGCGCTCGTTGGTGTTCTTATGATCTCGGCACCGAGTGCTTTCAAAACCGCCACCTTCTCTGGGCTCATCTTCTCGGGGAGAGTGATGATTGTCCTGTATCCCTTCACTGCGCCAACCAGCGCTAGTCCAATACCAGTGTTTCCAGAGGTAGGCTCGATCAGAGTGTCGCCTGGCTTTATGCGCCCGGACTTCTCAGCCGCCTCGATCATGCGCAGGGCAATGCGGTCTTTGACCGAACCACCGGCGTTGAAGGCTTCAACTTTGACATATACTGTCGCCTCGATACCGAGAGACTGTGGGATCTTGTTCAGGCGCACAAGAGGCGTGTTGCCGATCTGCTGGGTTATGTTGTCCATAACCACAGGTGGGATGGCGGGGCGAGTTTTGGTAGACATGGTTGTGGTACGAGGGTTTGTCTTGTTGTGTGATAAGATGCTCTACTAGAGAATAGACAAAGCTTCGCTCAAAAAGCTCTTCAAATTTGCACAAGAGTGGAAGATGATGTCGTGATGTGCTTGAAGCTGTCGCAAAGAAAACGTGAAAGACTGACCCGCTTCTACCCGCCGCCACTTCACCGCTCGGTCCCACCACGGCTCAGCCTTACGCGCTAGCCGAACGCGCCTTCACGAGATTTGCTTTCACCCATCACTCATCGCCCAAACACGGCTAAAGTGCATTACCAACTACAGATATATGCAACACGCGCGTGACTGCCGATGCATCTTGATCCTTTATTTGGCATGCAGCTTAGGGTTGCATTTCACTACAATGGCAACTAACGGGAACTTTATGGCCAAATATTTGCAATGTCTGCATCGAGCATGCATTACTACTGATACGCTGAGAGTGCGGCGATTGCTTCCAGCAGATCTTGAAGCGTGCTGCCTGGTCATTTTATGGCATAATGGTCGTCTGGCCTTGTCTCGAGGTGCTTGTGGAACAACACAATCCCCATTCAGTGGCAGTCGCCGTGGTAAGTGATGGTCATGTGGCCGTTAAGTTTGTAAGACAGCAAGCATCGTAATCTTTCGAGATGGTATAAGTCTTTACTCGCGCTTGGTAATGAACTTCCTTGCTGCAGATTCACCGAGCAGTTGATATGGGTGGACCGACAAAGAGACGACGTGACATGCTACCCTTTGGTGGTAAGAAGCTTGCCTCTTCATCCGGTGCGGGCTCCGCAGCGACAGGTTCGACTAGCTCCACAGCGCTCATGGAGGCTTCGCCTACGTCCAGAACGGATCTCTACAGGCTCTCGTACCATTTGGAGAACTTGATCGACCTTTGGGTTGTCGAAGTAGAGACCGCCTCTGATGTCTCTCAAACTCCGCCTGATTCTATCGAAGAGCGAGCTCATTGGGCGCCTTCTTCCACCAAAGAGTGGGCTCTGGTAGAAAATCGCAAGATCCGATACAAATGCATCACTGAGCTTCTGAAGGGAGATTTGTTCGAGAAGTCGGGCCTGAGAGAGCACATCGTGGTCAATATGGGCGTAAGTCGACACACCGATCATCTCGTCATTCCGATTTATGGCACAGACCTGCCAGTCAGTCATCAAGTACCCTTGAAACCAGGCCCAAGGGATTTGACCGAAAAGAAGGAAAAACACATTCCAATGCATGGGAATACTGGGAAAATGAAAGTGGACCAGAATTTGCGATGCACCCTTATGCACGTCCGCCGCTGCAATCCTGACCGCCTTGGTGACCTTTACTGGAAGAGCCTTTTCGCCGTTATCAAGAAGCGTGCGACGCCAATCGCCGGACCTGTGAGCGACAAGAAAAAGCCTTGGACGCCTGTGTCTCTGCCACACTTCACGAGCTTGAAATTCGACGTCAATAAAGAGTTCTACCGCGAAATGACCGACATTTGGGGCTGGGAAGCGACGAGCATCAACCCAAACCTGATTGGATTCTCACCAAAGAAAGGTGAAGAGGTGAACATCGAGGATCGAGTTGAGCTTCTCATGCGCCGGCAGCCAACCTTAGACAAGGAGAGAAGACTACTACACATCAAGATCGGCCTTGTCGCTCAATTCCCACGAAACAAGCTTTCTAATATGCTTCGCGGTGTATTCAAGGGGTCCTCAAGCTCGAATATAGAGGTTTGGAACGTAGCACAAGTGCTGCCAGCATTCCTCAGAGGCTTGCGCGTGCGACGCTGCTACAAACCTCCTACCGAAGCCCAAATGAAGAAAAGGAAGAGGGGTACTGATCTCTGGCAATACCGACAATATGGCGCCCTGGAGCAAGGAACTGTATTCCAGATTGTCGACATCAAGTGGCCCCATGAATTGAAGAAGCAGATCGCCGTCGATGGCTTCGAAGAGCCTCTCTCTGTTCCTGAGTACTTTGAACATGGTCAGTCTACCTCACTATTCAGTCGAATGCTCCAAATGCTAATCAAGGAATAGTTATTCTACCGGAAGGCTACAAGAGGGACGAGAACATTAAAGACCTACCGCTTGTCTCCGACCACAAAGGCCACTGGCACCCGCTTGATGTGGTCGTGGTCGACGATCCGCATGTACAAGGACGCAAGAAATTCGACCACATAACCAGAGAACTGAAGGGTAAAGGCGCAGAATTATTGAGGGAACCGTTCACAGAATTGAGAAAATACGGCGATGAGTTTTTCAACATGGTTGCCAAGGCACCAGCCACTGTCGGGGTAAGTAATAACCTGTCGAAACATGGCTTGGTCCGAACTAATTGAGAACAGCGTGACATAGAGGACTGCCAGATCTTTTCTGCAAGTCTCAATGCCTCGTACGTCAACCTCCTTAGCATCTCTGAGGTTCAGCTACGCTTGCTCTGAATTGCCTCTTCAGCTCAGGCACAACCCGATTCTCATCGGCTTTGCATCATGTGTTCTTCTGCCCAACTACCTTTATTTGGTATTATACCCCAGGCGATTCGCCTAGATCGAGTTTTGGCTGATCTCGCTGACCTTTTCTTAGGTTTCTTCATTCTTTCGTCCCTTTCCCTCATAGTTCACTGTCATCTTTCTGCTTCATAGAATTGCTCAATTGCCTCTTAAGTTGCTGTGTTTTCATGGCTAGCGTCTCAAATAATTTTTCATAGTCTCAATGTTACTGTTTTACCCCATTCTCTCGGTACTGACCTAAAGTGTACCTCGGTGGTTTGTGGTGCACGCGTTTTACAGCAAGTTGCCATCTACTAGGGTGTGCAATTGACAGCATTCTGCGACTAGCCAAAGTGGGCGATTGATGCAGTTGTACATTGACGTGAAGTCTTTTCTATCGAAGTTTGAAATACTTTATTTCTAGTCGATGGAGATTGTACTCATTGTAGAGGTAAGCGCGTTCACCTTCAGCGTCAGCACAGTCAATGCTCACACCGTTAGACATCTAAATAAGCCAACTACACACACGTGAACTCTAAGTGTACAAACTACCGTATTGCCTGACGTTAAAGACTCTTAGGCTAAGGCCAGAGGTCGTGAGCTGTTAGGTATTAGACTAATTAGCGAAACCCAAAACGCTACCGGGGATGCCTTTAAGGTCTGAGTAGCTGATATAATAGAATCGCGTATGCTAGCCTGTAAGTCTTCAACTTTAGACAATACGGTACAGCAACCAGAACCCCGAGCCAAGCAATTTCTCAAACCCAGCAATCGCGTATACAACCCACACACCCACCCCTGCCGCCCATCTCACCCAAGCGAATACGTCTCGATATTGACCCGCATAACGATCTGCACCGTTACATGCAAGCTAATCACCCACCTTGCCGGCATCTAATGCGAAATCCTCTTGCCGCGCGCGAGGGCCTCGCTTTCTTTACATCTGCATGCTTCCATCTCGGCACCCGCGTCCCACAACACGTGATAAGTGCCGGAGTATCCGGACCCCAGTTTTTCCGGATGCTGGTGTAATGGGCCTGAAGCGGATGATGATGCCCCGTGCCTGGAGCGGAAGGGTCGGCACGGTCGGTGGCGGCGCTGGGCGCAAGGTGCATCGGGGTTAGTTTAGATGGTAGGACGTGGTGGTGTGGTGTAAGCTTACTGCGGGCAGGTGTTGAGGGCCCGATGGAGTAGATGGGACTAAGATAGGCGCTTTGCAGGCGTTCATGAAGATGGCGGTGATGGGGTGGATGCGGATGTGGTCAGCTTACTATACATAATGGGGTACCAGTCTCTCGGGTTCAAAGAGAGCAAGATGACATTGGAGTCGAATTTGACGCTGGTTTTTGTGTGTTCAAGCGTTGACTGCTGGTGATCACATGCAATGCTATAGAGGAGAGTTTCGAATGGCAGTCTATTGGTACAAACTATGAAATTATGATGCGAACTCCAGAAAGCATTCTGCCATTCACCGCCTTCAGGCAAGAGCGGTTCAACGATCATATCGGAAGCTTGCTGGCCTAACTTCTCCATTGAAGCCTGTTTTGTGGCGTTTAATAGATCTAGTTTACTGGCTACTGCTTTGAAGGCAGATACATAGAGCTCGTTGTTCGGGAAAAACTGTTTCTGGTCGCAAGTGACGAGCTTCTCTAGGGGAAAGTACTTGTAATTCCTATCGCCTGCTAGAGGCATGTATGAGTAAGAGAGAGGTTTCACGTTATTGTATCCTACATTTCTGTTAGTGAACTGGCTCAGTGCCGTTGATCGTTTTCACTACTTACTTTTTTCGTGATACTTGTTTGTGTTGTAACCTTCCATCGCTGGCAATGCCGTCCAAGTCCTGTCCTTGTATTCCGGCATGTGTGCGTTTGTGAGGCGGTCAGCTTTCTCCTCGGTGACGTCCTTGTTGAACCTGAGACTACGGATCTGGAAAGGATCGTGGAATGCATCTTTGACCTCCTGATTGATTTCAGCCGGGGGTTTGTAATTGCGTCTGACCCATATTCCCTCAGATTTTGGATATGAGGCAGCAGGGTCTTGATGCTGTTCTTAGAAATGCTACTACCAAAGACTTGGAAAAGAATGGTTGGTATAGGTTCGTTTGGGTACCATGGCGGCAAGTTCGAACTCGATGTACAACAGCTTCTGTGGGACATCTAGTGAGACCTGGGTGCGTCATTTGACATCGTAATGCCCAGAAGCTGTTTTACTGGTGTCATTGCAACCCTTTGCAAGTGGCATGATGCGCCTATCTTTAAAGCTTACGATGGGAATGAACATAGCATGTGTTTTGCTACGATTACAAGGTCCCGCCCTAGACAGAGACGCAATGCGTGACTGTACAAGAAGATCGACACCCTTGTGGTAAAGACTGGAGTCTGCATCATAGTCCTCGTTAAGTTCGCATAATTGTCCGAAGAGACAGCAAACATCGCCTTCGGTCCGTTGCAGATCTGTGGGCACTTTGTACAAGGTTGTGGGGTCTCCTGCTAGACCGGCTCTTTGATCTTTATTGAGACCATCGAATTGAATGATGACATGGTCCTGATGAGCACGAGAAATTGTGCGTGTATTGACGGCGAGAATTTCCTTTATGCTCTTGAGTTCTTTTCCGTTGAGCACCCTCTTCCAGAGACTCTCTCGACGCCTGCGTGAATACACATATTTCTAGACTCCATCCTTCTCCTTGTATTGAAAGACCTTGGCTTTGAACAGCCAAATGGATGGAAGTTTGTCTAGGTGATAGGATAACCTGGCAATTATGTGTCAGATGTCGGCGCCCATTCCTGTACATCCGGTACTGCCGGGAAGTTTCTCTCTGGCAGAGAGTTACCTGTTGACATGGTCGTTCTTGTCTTGCGATGAACTTTTAGATCCAAGTGTATCAATCAGGTCAAAGAATGAACTGGATTTGTCTCCTCTAAGGGCGAAGAATCGTCCCCTACTTGTACACTTATGCCGCTTGCTTCCCAGCATCATATGCAATGAGTAATGCCACCGCTGAGCTGTGGCCAGGCGATATGTGACGTTTGCTATCCCTACCTTACACTTGTGTCATTCTCTGCATGTAGTATCACGGGTTCATTGTGAAGGTCATGGTGTTCAGTGTCGTCGTGACCATTGTAGCAAGCGACGCGAAGGCACGAGTTTCTCACCTACGAAATCGCCAGTGAACATTACGTGCAGTCCAACAAGTGATACCGACGTGTTGAGGTCAGCAAGCAACTTGAAGCCTTCTGGCACATACGAAGGACAGTGACAAGGATTTCGCAAATGTGAAAAGCGATAAGTCAGCAGGTAAGGTTCGTAGAAATCGCGAAAACTCCAAAGCGGTGTAGCTTCAGGTAGGCACATAGTTGATATCATTAGTATCTGAAAGTGACTATGGAGCGGTATGATGTTTTAGAACTACCCCTGCCGCTTTGCTCCGCTTCCCGTCACATGTGCCAAAGGGATGTATACGCACAACAAGACAAGCGTGGCATCAGAAAAGGTCTTCAAAAGAGTCAGACACACTATCACACTCCAACTAAACGAGAAGCTAGCATATTGAGACTCTGAGATCCCCAAAGACGCTAATATGACGACAAAGCAGTCGTCGTCTCAGCATCAAAATGTAAGTTTACACGGGGGAAATCACGAAAAGCTTGCAGGATCTAGAGTTTGAAAAGACAAGTCTATTTTTCTACGAGATCTAAACATTGCAAATACTAACGCCTAACGCCAAAAGCAAAAAAACAACCCCTAAATAGTACAGTCTATGAAAAAAAAAACAGGACAAAACAGGACATAGGACACCTATCGAAAACTCCAACGACGCAAACCTGAAACCCAACAGTACAAAAGGAAATATCGGAAATCCACAAAAGGCGCAAGGTTCATGTCGAAATGAAGGATGTCGTAAGCGCAAAAACCGGATCGTGCGAAGAAAAAGAAAAAGGAAGCAAAGACGCGGAAGAGGCCCGGCCGAGTGTAAGGAAATGAGACATGGGACAGGACTGAACCTGGAAGCGCATTCAGGTCGCTGAAACACATCTAAAGATAGAACATGTAATCGTCCAACGATTCCTTCCAGGGTAGAGTACGATGCCCTGGATCAATTCCCAGGTACTTGATTACCTCTTCAGTGACGCGTTCTTCATGGAGGACTTCCTCATCATGAGTAGACGCATCGGCGTTCTTCCTGTGCGGGAAGAAAGGCATACTGAGGTGCTTGAAGTAGTCCCATGTGCGATCGGAGAGCTTCTTGGCTAGCTGCAAGGGAAGCGGCTTGGCCACGCGGTCGATTTGTGAGCTGATTTGGGAGCTTTCGTTGATATCACGCGTCTGTGGGGTGTTAACGAATGGGGAGATTAGTGGTCTGGAATGGTGGACTTACGAGTGTCTTCAACTCATCTGTGGAATAGTCGATCTCGTTCTTGATGACGTAGTAGCGATACTTTGCAGTCGCATCATCTCCGACGACGTAGTTGAACAGAGGCACTGCAGTTGGCTGAATGCTTGACGTCGGTATTGTCTTGATCTCAGTGCTCTTGTTGACGACGACATAAGTTATCTGAGGTTGGTTTTGGAGGTGCTCAAACGCGTCCTTATATGCCTGCTTGATCATCTTACACTCAGATTCAAAGCGCTGCATGGTCTCGTTGAATCGCATGGAGTCGCGGAAGAAGAGTATCTTCTGTGGAGGAGTGACACACTTGTCGAACCTTTCCTTCATCATCTCTCTCATGCCCATTAGATGGGGCTGCAAGTGAAAAGGATATCTACCAGCTAAGTCGCTGACTTGTACCGTGGGGTTGTGTATGCGAATGGAGCCAAGATACTGAGAGCAGGAATCATCCCTAGTCGCAACGATGGATGATATCGATGGAGGGCACTTCACGACAGGGAGTGGGATCGATGGAGGGACCTTCGTGGCGATGGGTGAGGGCAGTGAACGGCGATTCCTACCTGGCCTTCGGTGTGCAATATGTCCTCCTGCAATCATCAGACCGGTGCCTTTGACTCCTGATTGTAGACTGGTTTCGAAGTTCGTTCCACCAAGCTTGGTATTGATCTTTGCTCGAAGACTGGCAGGGAAGCGCTTGCTGAAAGGATCGAGTGGCCCTTTCATCACACTGGCCAGATGCTGAGTCGTGGTACAGACCAGCGGGATCCCTAGGTGGCGATCGACATATCGGTGTAGATTGGTTATGGTCTTACCAGTGCCAGCCTTGATGTGACGCCGGTTCTCAATGATGGCAAACAGAAGGTCGCTGTCGGTCCCAACTCCTTCCAGATCGGTTTGTTCTTCAATCTGCTTGGCAGTACGTATTTCGTAGGGGTACTTGACTTCGGAGGAAAGGCTTTGCAGGCCATGACTGGCTTTGTTGACCAGACCGTGGTCGTCGGCTTGCTCAGGTATGTCTTCGACAAAGAGCATGGAGATGCGTGCATCAAGAATATTGAGCGGAGCTGCGAATCGCTTCCCAGCTTCACGCGGGTGGTCCAACACAACCTGTTTGGTCAAGCTTGAGTCCGCAAACTGCGTAAACCTTGCACGCCCTCGGGCTTCTATGGTCGCCAGCGATTTCTCGTTCTGGAAAATATGTCAGCAATTACTATTGGAGGGTTAGACAACAACTCACCTCGCCGTTGAAAGCAGTAGGAAAGTGCTCGACTAGGCTTTTGCTGATATCAAACATCTTGGTGGCGCTTTCAAGCTCCATGTAGTGGGCAACAGCTCCACGGATGACTTCGTTGAGGTGTCCAAATCGATGCAACGGCTGAGGGCCATCAGCGAAAACCAATTCGATTGGAATGAAAGCACCAGTGTCGTCTTCCACTAGCGGAAGAGCCGCATTCAACTTCTTGTCGTCTGGAAGTACTAATGTCACACGATGTTAGCCTAGAATGATGCAAGATCTGATGAAGAAAAGCTTACTTTTGGCAAAGTAGTCGTAAGTCATTGTAGGACGCTTGTCAGGGAAATCGAATCCAACATCCTCGATGGGCATGATGATACCTCGAATCTGGAAAGCGCGACCAGTGTTGATGTTCTTTTGAGTAAGAAGGGTCGCCTTCTCCCGACCACTGTCAGTCTTTGCACCAGGGATATAAGCACATCGAGCATGCGTGCCCAGAAGGCAACGTCTGATCTGAGGAAGACATGCTTGCATGATCTCGCTATCCTGAACTTTGAGTGAAAGCAGACCGCTCATGTCCAAGACCACTCGGTCAAGGCACTTGCCAGGGATGCAAGGGACAAGATCAAAGTCAACATTCAGTTGCTCCTTATCGACAATGATGGAGGCCTGGTGACGCAAGTACAGCTGATAGTCCGAAGGCTGCATCGGCGGTATGGACCTCGAGGAGCCGGGGACTAATGGATTGAAGAATCTGTTGCAGTTCATGGATGACGGCAGAGGCTCGAGACCGCCCAGTTTCTTGCTCGTTTCACGAAGGAGGAAGTTGATGCTCTTTTCACGAAC
>Ga0265780_10009822_pt1 | contig 11441 bp, 10 predicted proteins | sample P1T30metagenome_FD_192432 | JGI IMG/M metagenome (GOLD analysis project Ga0265780, IMG submission 192432) | Plant litter microbial communities from East Loma Ridge, Irvine, California - P1 T30 | ecosystem: Environmental > Terrestrial > Plant litter > Unclassified | place: USA: California... | reverse complement strand
GCGTCTCGGCGGGCCTCGGCGCCGACGCCACCGACCACCGTCGCGCCCTGGCCGCGTCGTGGTGCCTCAGCGCCGACGCCGGCCACGCCGTGCACCCCAACTACCCCGAGCGACACGACCCCGCGAACCAGCCCGTCGTCAACGGCGGACCGCTGCTCAAGATCAACGCGAACCAGCGCTACGCGACCGACGGCCTCGGGGCCGCCGAGTGGGTCAGGGCGTGCGAGCAGGCCGGCGTGCCGTTCCAGGAGTTCGTCTCGAGCAACAGCGTGCCGTGCGGATCGACCATCGGGCCCATCACCGCGACGCGCCTCGGCATCCGCACGATCGACGTGGGCGTCCCCCTGCTCGGCATGCACTCGGCCCGAGAGCTCTGCGGCGTCGACGACCCTGCCTCGCTGGCAGGCGCCGCGGCCGCGTTCCTGGCCCCCGCCTCCTAGGCGTCCCGGCCTCGGCCCCTGAGCCGCGCGACGCTCAGCCCAGGGCGACCTCGCCGCGCTGACCCAGCGCCCACGCGGTCATGGCGGGCCACGGCCCGAAGCCGGACTCGGGCGTGAGGTGCCCGCCACCGCGGACGACGTGCTGCCGGGCGTCGAGGCGGCCCCGCCACGTGTCGCCGAGGCCGAGGGGCAGCCAGGGGTCGTCGTCGCCCGCCACGACGACGGCGTCGCCCGTGGCGCCCGGCGTGAGCAACCGGCCGTCGAAGAGCTGTGACCCCGGCGAGGCCCGGTCGGCGTCCGTTCCCCCGTCGACGAAGGCGTGCACCGCGTCCTGACCGGCGATGAGCTCCGGCGACGGCGGCGACGCCAGGGCGACCCTCTCCGCCGCGAGGGGCTCCGTCCCGGCCTGGATGCGCAGCCAGAGCAGCGTGGCGAGGCTGTGGCAGACGACGGTGACCGGGCCGGGACCGAGAGCGGCGTGCTCGGACCGGACCACCGCCTCCCAGGCTGCCCGGTCCGGCTCGTCGGGCGACGGCAGCTGCGGGTAGCGCACGGTCAGGCCCCGCTCCGCCAGCTCGTCGGCGAGGAGGTGCTGCCAGTGGTCGGCGGGGCGCCGGTTCTGCCAGCCGTGCAGGAGGAGGAAGCCGGGCGGGCCCCCGGCCGAGTCCGTGCTCGCGCCCGTGCCGGCGCCGGTGCCGGGGCCGGTGCCCGTGTCGGTGCCGGGGCTGCTGCTCGCGCTCGGGGTCATCCGCCGATCCTGCCCGAGCGAGGGCCGCTCCGTGCCAGGCTCGACCCATGTCGTCACAGAGCGTCCCGCCCGGCTTCGTCGACGCCTGGGCGTTCGAAGGCGAGCCGACCCTGGCGGGCCCCGTGCCCCGGGGCTTCCGGGAGACCGTCGTCTCCCGGGTCGTCGGGCACGGGCCGGACGTCGCCGACCGGGCAGGCCGAGCCGTGCTCGCCTGGCAGGTGCACCGCGGCTCGGGCTTCGTGCCGCTGCAGGTGCCCGACCGGGTCGAGGTCGGCGCCGTCAGCCTGTGGGCGATCCCGTTCGGGCCGGTCCGGCCGCGCGTGGCCTGCCGGGTCGTGAAGGTGCTCGTCGACGAGCCCGTCGAGGGGCACACCGGCGCCGCAGGCGACCCCGGACGGACCCGCTCGACGGGCTTCCTGCACGCGGCCCTGGTCGGCCACCCGCAGCGGGGCTGGGAGAGCTACCTCGTCACCCGCCACCTCGACGCCCGGGTCACCCTCGACATCCGCGTCGTCTGGCGTCCGGGCGCCTGGTGGCTGCGGCTCGCGGGCCCGGCCTCGGGGATCGCGCTGCGCCTCCTGCTGCGCCGCAACCTCCGGGCTCTGGACCCGGTGCTGCGCGACTGAGGGCATCCAGCCCCGACAGCCGGTGCGCACGTCGTCCGAGCCGTGCCCGTGACGCGACGGCCGCGTGACGCCCTCGCAGCGCCCGCGTGGACGGCGGGTGCGAGACTGGTCGCCCACGGCCCCGCGACGCCCTCCCCGGGCGGCGCCGCCGCACCGGACCCGACGAGGAGGCGCATGGCCGTCAGACGGACGCGCAGACGCGACGAGTCCAGCACGCGCGTGCGCGTGACCCGGGTCGAGCGCGGCGACCTGTGGGTGCGGGTCAGCACCATCGGGACGACCGGCGACCGCCCCTTCGTGCTCGTGCCCGGCATCGGCGTCTCGTCCGACTACTTCGAGCGCCTCGCCCCGGACCTCAACTCGTTCGGGCCCGTGCACGCCCTCGACCTGCCCGGCTTCGCCGGCGTGACGCACCCGCGCAGGGCGCTCGACATCCGTCAGTTCGCGGACCTCGTCGGCGCCGTGATCGACGACCTGGGGCTGCACGACCCCATCGTCGTCGGCCACTCGATGGGCACCCAGATCGTCGTCGACCTGGCCGCCCGCCGACCCGAGCTCTCGACCCTCGTGCTCATCGGCCCCGTCGTCAACCCCGCCGAACGGCGGGTGACCGTCGCGGCCCGGCGGTTCCTCCAGGCCGCCTGGCACGAGCCAGGCCGCGTGAAGGTCCTGGCTCTCCGTGCCTACCTGGTCTGCGGCGTGCACTGGTTCTCGCAGGTGCTGCCGAAGATGATGACCTACCCGATCGAGCAGCAGCTGCCGAAGGTCAGGGCGCACACCCTCGTCATCCGCGGCGAGCACGACGCCGTCGCGCCGCGTGGCTGGGTCGAGCAGATCGGCCGGCTCCTGCCGTCGTCGCGCCTGTGGGAGATGCCCGGGGCCGCGCACTCCGTCATGCACGCCCACGCCGAGGAGGTCGCGCGGCTCTGCGTCGAGCACGCCGAGCAGCCGCCCCGCCCGGGCGAGGGCGACGAGCTGCGCCACTACGCGGACGCCGGCGACGGCTCCGAGCGCCACGAGTTCGACTTCACCCTGCACGACGCGGCGGCCGCCGCGGCCGCGACGGTGCGCGAGGGCGTCGCGATCGCCCGAGGTGACGACGCGGCCGTCGGCCGCGCCAAGTCGGACCACGCGGAGGCGATGCTCGCCGCCCACGAACGCGCCGAGCGCCGCCGGGACGAGGACGGAGACGACGACGCCGGCGACCGCGACTCCGGAGACGCAGTCGAGCACGAGGAGGCGCGGGCCGGGGACGACCGCGACGCCGACCGCAGTGCACGGGACGACCGCACCGCCGCCTCCTAGGCCCCGCACCCGCCCGCCCGGGCCGAACCGCCTAGGCCGCGCCGGACACCGTCAGCCAGATCAGCGCGACGTTGAGCGCGACGACGATCGCGACGGCGACCCACGCCGCGATGCGGGTGCCCGTCGCGTTGCGACCCGAGCCCATGAGGCGGGCGTCGCTCGTCACGACGACGAGCGGGACGAGCGCGAAGGCGATGCCGAAGCTCAGCACCACCTGGCTCAGCACGAGCAGCCAGGTCGGGCTGATGCCCGTCGCGAGCAGCACGAGCGCGGGCACGAGCGTGACGACCCGGCGCACGAACAGGGGCACCTGCACCCTGAGCAGCCCGTGCATGATCTCGGCGCCCGCCATCGAGCCGATCGAGGTCGAGGCGAGCCCCGAGGCCAGCAGTCCGACGGCGAAGAGCACTCCCACGACGGGTCCGAGCGCGTCGCGGATCGCGTCGTGGGCGCCCGGGATCGTGTCGGTGCCGGTGCGACCAGGCAGCGTCGACGCGGCCAGCACGAGCATCGAGATGTTGACGCCGCCGGCGACGACGAGCGCGAGGACGACGTCCCACCGGGTGGCCCTCAGCACACGGCGACGGTCGTCGCCCTCGGTCACCGTGCCGTGGTGGTCGCGCACGAGCGCGGAGTGCAGGTACACGGCGTGCGGCATCACCGTGGCGCCGAGCATGGAGGCGGCGAGCAGCACCGACTGCGCGCCCTCGAACCGCGGCACGAGGCCCTCGAGCATGCCGGGCCCGGACGGCGGCGAGAAGAACAGGCCGGCGCAGAACCCGATCGTGAGGATCGCGAGCATGCCGATGATGACCGACTGGAACACGTGGCCGCCGCGGTACCGGGTGAGCATGAGCAGGCCCAGCGAGACGGCGCCCGTGATGAGGCCGCCCGCCACGAGCGGCACGCCGAACAACAGCTGCAGGGCGAGCGCCCCGCCGATGATCTCGGCGACGTCGGTGGCCGCGGCCACGACCTCGGCCTGCCCCCAGTACGCGAGACGGGCGGGGCGTCGCAGGCGACCGCCCATCACCTGGGGCAACGACTGACCGGTCACGACGCCGAGCTTGGCCGAGAGGTACTGCACGAGCACCGCGATCGCGTTCGCGGCGACGAGCACCCAGAGCAGCAGGTACTGGAACTGCGCGCCGGCGGTGAGGTTCGCCGCGACGTTGCCCGGGTCGACGTAGGCGATGGCCGCGACGAACGCGGGGCCGAGCAGGGTGCCGCGGGGCCTCGGGTGCGGGAGCCGTGCCGGTCGGCCGGGGGGCGCCTCCTGCACGGCGGAGCCTCGGGGTCGTGTCGTCGCCATGCAGCGACCCTACACAGATTTCGGAATGCCGAACTTTCTTGTTCTGGTTCGAGAACACGGCTGGCGTCGAGAGCGCTGCGTCTGGTATCGACGGTACCCGCGAGATCCCTGCCGAGCCCCTGGGGGCGGGGGTCGGGAACGCAGGAGAGCCCCGTCCCGCAGGTGCAGGACGGGGCTCTCCCGGGGTGCTGTCGCGTGTCAGGCCGCAGCCGCAGGCGGGGGCGCTACTCCGTCGCGACGGTGATCGTCGCGACGCCGACGAGCATCTGGTCCTCGACGGCGTCCGTGCCGAAGGTCTCGTTGAGCAGGGCCGCCGCGTCGGGGCTGACGTGGACGGTCGTGCCCTCGAGGACGGCGTTGCCGCCCTCGGTCTTGAGCGGCTCGAGGGTGCCGCCCCAGAGGGTGAACAGGTACGCGTCCTGTGCCGCGACGACGCCGTCGGCGGTGACGGTGCCGTAGAGCTTGCTCTCGCCCGGGTCGATGCGGAAGTCGCTCAGCTCGACGAGGGTCCCGTCGGCGGCGGTCAGCGACAGGCCGGAGCCCTCGTGGTCGATGTTCCCCTGCACGTAGGGACGCACGTCGCCCTCGGGGTCGTAGTAGGTCACGGTGCCGCTCGTGATCGGGAACGAGAACGTGCCGTCGGTGAAGGCGGCCGTGCCGACGACCCCGGGCGTGAGGCCGAGCGTGCCGAGCGCGTCGACGAACGACGGGTCGACGGCGACCTGGGTGTCGACGCCGCCGGTGAGCGCCGGGATCGTGGCCAGGGGCTCCTCGGTCGAGGCCTCGGCGGGCTCGGACGCGTTGACGGGATGCGTCGGGGCGGTGTTGTTGCTCTCGGAGTCCGACGTGGACGAGCACGCCGTGAGGCCGAACACGAGGGCGCCGGCGGCGACGACGCCGAGGGTGCTGCGGACGAGGGAGGAGCTGTCGAGGAGGCGCATGAGGGTCCTTTGCGTGTCGCTGGCCGTGATCGCCGCTGCTGCGCGGCGTCGCGGGGTGGTGTCGGTGGTTCGGAGCGACGGGGCCGGCGGATGGCCGGCCCCGTCGCGTCGGTCGGGCCCTGACGGTCGGTCGCGCCGATCGTCAGGACCTGCGGCGCTCAGACCTGGTGGTCGGGCACGAAGCGGTCCACCTTGCGGTGGTACCGCTGGCCGAGCAGGCCGCCGAGAACGGCGCCGGCGAAGCTCAGCACGACGAGCAGGCCGAGGAACACGATCGACTCGACCGAGGTCGACGAGAGGTCGTCCATCGAGGGGACCATCGGGTTCGGCCACGACTGGTCGCCGGCCTGCACGCCCACGACCGCGGCGACGACGCCGACCACGACCGTGATGATCAGGCCCCAGAGCCAGGTCGCGAGACCCTGCTTGAAGCCGGAGAACCGGGCGACCCGCGAGGCGGTGAAGCCGCCGACGAAGTAGCCCGCGAAGACGATCACCAGCACGACGACGCCCGTGACGATCGAGAGGACCTCGCCGTTCTCGTCGAGGTAGCCGCGGAAGCCGCCCGCGCTCGAGCCCGACGACGCGGCGACGACGGCGGAGGCGATGGCCGCGAAGACGAGGAACACCGAGACGCCGAAGCCGGTCGCGGCGAACCAGCCGAGCAGGCCGGCACCGGGCCGGAGTCCGGAGAACTCCTGCTTCTGCTCGGTGAGCAGCTCGCGACGGAGGGCGACAGGGTCGGCGCCCTCGGCGACGAGCGGGTAAGCCTGCGACCCGGTGGCCGTGCCGCCGGCGGCGCCGGCCGCCGCCGCGCCGGAGCGGCCCGCGACGCGGCCGTCGTCGGTGCGCCAGGCGGTGGTCGGGGCGTCGTCGCCGCGCGCGGCGGCGGGGGCGACCACGGTCGGCGAGTCGTCGGAGCGTCCGTCGACGTCGTCGCGCGTGTCGGTGCCGGTGTCCGCGTCGGCGGCGCGGTGCGCCTCGGCGGCGCGCAGCGCGTCGTCGTCGTGCAGGGGGCGACCGGAGTCGTCCTGCGGGGCGGCGGACCAGGCACGGGAGGCCGGGGGCGTCGGCGCCACGACGGGCGGCACGACGGGGGCCGCGTCGCGGTCGGCGTCGCGGTCGTCACCGTCGACACGGTCGACGGTCTCGACCCGGTCGGGGAGGACCTCGGTGTCGGCGTGGTCCGACGACGGGCGGTCGTCGGCCGAGGGGCGCTCGCCCGTCGTCGAGGAGTCAGGAGAGGTCGCCGCGGCGGGCGCCGCGTCGTCGCCGTCGTCGGGCCGACGGTCGGCGTCGCCTGACTCGTCGACGCGAGCGTCGCGGTCGGGGCCCGCGTCGCCGTCGCGCTCGGGCGTGAACGGGACGGCGCCCGCGGGCTCGCGGTCGGGCGAGCCCGCGCCGGAGCCGTCCGACGACGCGGCAGGCGCGTCGCCGAACGAGACGGCGGGCGGAGCATACGAGCCCGTCGAGGAGTCAGGAGCGGACGGCGCGGCCGAGTCGCCGCGGCCGTCGACGGATCCGTCGCGGTCGTCGACACCTGAACCGTCGACGCGGTCCTCCGGTGCGAGCGCGGGCTCGGCGGGGCCGTCGTGGCCGGGGCCGAAGTCGGCCACGGGCGCGTCGGCGACACCGTCGGCCCTCGTGTCGTCGTGCGGGTCGCGGGCGGGCTCGCGCGGGGCGCGGTCGCGTGCGTCGCCCTCGTCGGCGCGGTCTCTCGGGGTGTTCGCGTCGGTCATGGCAGCTCCTCGTGATCGTGGCCTCGCGACGGCCCGCGAGCCACGTCGCCGAGTGCTCCGTGACCCCGGGCGTCGCCTGTGGTCTTCCTGAACGGTACGCCCGACGGCGGTTCCCGGGCGGGAGCCTCGCCCGGGCTCCGGCCGAGCAGCCCGCCATCGTCCCCCGGGCCCCCGAGCGCGCCGTCGCCCGAGGGCTCCGACAGGCCCGGTAGCGTGGGGGGCGCTCCGCCCGCGACGAGCGGGCCGGGCGACACGTGACGACGAGACAGACGAGGACGTCCCATGACCGACACAGCCACCACCGCAGACGCCGCCGACGCCCCGTCCGGCCCGGCCGCCGCCGGCCGCCCGAAGCCCCCCGCCGACATCGCCCGCTCGTGGCTGCTCGTGCCCGGCACGGCTCCCGAGCGCTTCGACGCGGCCGCACGGTCACGTGCCGACCAGATCGTGCTCGACATCGAGGACGCCGTCGACCCCGCCCGCAAGCCCGCCGCCCGTGACGACGTCGTCGCCTGGCTGACGGCCGGCGGCCGAGCCTGGGTCCGGATCAACGACCGCTCCACCGACTTCTGGTCCGACGACGTCGACGCGCTGCTCGGCCTGCCCGGCCTGCAGGGCGTCATGCTCGCGAAGACCGAGGCCCCTGAGCACGTCACCGAGACCTTCGACCGCCTGGGAGGCGCGGTGCGCGTCCTCGCGCTCGTCGAGTCCGCCCTCGGCATCGAGGAGAGCCCCTCCATCGCGAAGGCGCGCGGCGCCTACCGTCTCGCGTTCGGCAGCGGAGACTACCGCCGCGACACGGGCACGAGCGCCGACGACCTCGCGATGGCCTACCCCCGCTCCCGCCTCGTCGTCGCGAGCCGCATCGGCGGCCTGCCCGGCCCCATCGACGGCCCGACGGTCGGCAGCAGCCACCCCGTGCTCCGCGAGCAGGCCGGCGTCGCCGTCGCCCTCGGCCTCACCGGCAAGCTCTGCCTCGACGTCGAGCAGCTGCCCGTCATCAACGAGGTCATCAGCCCGACCCCGTCCGACGTCGCCTGGGCCCAGGACTTCCTCGCCGACTTCGAGGGCCGCGGCCGCGTGATCCGTGACGGCAGCGACCTGCCCCGCCTGGGCCGGGCGCAGAAGATCGAGAAGCTCGCCACGGCGTTCGGCGTCGCCCCCGCGAGCTAGCCGACCGCCTGCAGGGCCGAGGAGGCGCACCCCACCCGGGTGCGCCTCCTTCTTTCTGCCCTCGGGTTGACACGGCGACAGTCAGCGACATATCTTTGACACATCGCGACAGCCACAGCGATGCAGACTTCGCCTGCAGACCCGAGAGGACGTTCCCCATGGGACACGCACACCACCAGAACTCCGGCCACCCCGACCGCCGCGAGCAGCACGACGGCTCCGCCGGCGGCGGCCGCTTCGGTCGCCCCTTCGCCCGCGGCCCGCGCCCCGGCGGCTTCGGCGGCCCCGGCCCCTTCGGCGGCTTCCCCGGCTTCGGCCCCGGCGGCCACCGCGGCGGTCGAGGCCGCGCCCGCAAGGGCGACGTGCGGCTGGCCGTCCTGTCGCTGCTCGCCGACGCTCCGTCGAACGGCTACGGCCTGATCAAGGCCATCGCCGAGCGCACCGACGGCGTCTGGAAGCCGAGCCCCGGCTCGGTCTACCCGACGCTGCAGCAGCTCGTCGACGAAGAGCTGATCGTCGCCGGCGACGAGGCCGCCAAGGGCGAGTACTCGCTCACCGAGGCTGGTCGCGCCTACGTCGCCGAGCACGCCGACGCGGTCGAGGCGGCCTGGGCCGCGACGACCGGGGACGAGGCCTCGGACGAGTTCCGCGAGAGCCTCGGCAAGCTCTTCGGCGTCGTGCAGCAGTTCCGCTCGGGCGTCACCGACGCCCAGCGCGCGGCCGCCACGGCGAAGCTCGACGAGACGCGGCGCGCGCTGTACGCGATCCTCGCCGACTGACCGGCCCCGACGCCGTACCCCGAGGGCGCTGGCCGCTCGCCGGGGACGGCGTCATCATCGCCGCGACGACGGGGGCCCCATGACGACGTTCGGCATCGAGGAGGAGTTCATCTTCCTCGATCCCGCAGCCCTGGCGCCCGCCGACGTGGCCGCGTCGGTGCACGCCGAGCTGCTCGGCTCGGCCCACGAGTCCCGGTTCGTCAGCCACGAGTTCCTGGCCTCGCAGATCGAGCGGTCGAGCCCCGTCTTCACCCGCATGGACCAGGCCGAGGTCGACCTGGTCACCTTCCGCACCCGACTGGCGGGGCAGGCCAGGCGCCGCGGGGTCGTGGCTGCCGCCGTGGGGGCGCCCTTCATGTGCAGCGGCTGGCCGTCGGTCACCGACACCGAGCGGTACCACCGTGTGGAGGACGAGTTCCGCGGTCTCGTCACCGACCACCTCATCAACGGCACGCACGTGCACGTCGGCGTGCCGTCGCGCGACGTGGGCGTCGCCGTGCTCAACCGCGTGCGCGCGTGGCTGCCGACCCTGCTCGCGCTGACGGGCAACTCCCCCTACTGGCACGGCACCGACACCGGGTTCGCCAGCTGGCGCGCGATGCACATGCGGCGGTGGTCGACAGGAGGCTGCCCGCCGCCCTTCGCGGACGCCGCCGACTACGACCGGCGCATCCGCCGCCTCGTGGGCGTGGGAGGCACCTACGACACCCGCACGATCTGGTGGAACGCCCGCCTGGGCGAGGGGCACCCCACGGTCGAGGTCCGCGTGTCCGACGCCCAGCTCGACACGGGCGGCGCGCTGCTCGTCGCCGCCCTCGTGCGCGCCCTCGTCGACACGGCGCGGGAGGAGGCCGAGTCAGGAACTCCCCCGCTGGCCCTCGACCCCGAGCTGCTCGACGCCGGCCTCTGGCACGCCGCGCGCGACGGGCTCGGCGGCGACCTGCTCGACCCCGTCGCAGGTGAACTGCGCGGGTCCCGGGAGGTCCTCCACCGCCTCCTCGTGCACGTCGGCGACGCGCTGGCCGAATCAGGTGACCACGAGCGGGTCAGGAGCCTGCTCGACCGCGTCACGACGGACGGCACCGGCGCCGAGCGCCAGCGGGCTGCCGTGCGCCGCGGCGGCCCCGCGGAGCTGCGGAGGCTCTGCGAGACGGCCCTCGTCGCCCGCGGGTGAGGCGGCGAGGCACCGACCCGCGACCGGTCCCCGCAGGGCCACCGTGCACGACGGCCTCGCCGCACGGCGGGGCCGCAGGTGCCCGTGGCACGATCGGTCCCCGTGTCCGACGCCCCGCTGATCCCCGACCCGACGCCGCGCGACCCACGTCGGGGCGCGCCCTCGCCGGTCCTCACCGTCCGGCGCGAGCACGACGCGGCGCCCGGCCGGGCGACCCCGTGGCGCGACGTCGTCGCCAAGTTCTCGGTGCCGCGCTCGGCCCGGCCGACGGCCGAGCCGGTGCGCCACCTGTTCGACGAGCCCGAGCTGCACTGGACTCCCGGCCTCCGGCGCGGCGTCCTGGCCCTGCTCCCCCGCCCCACGGCCCTGCTACGGGTCGTGCTCACGTGGGAGTGGTCGGTGGAGGCCGCCGACTTCGCGGTCCACTCCCTCGAGCCCGACCCGTTCACGGCTGACGAGCTCGCGGGGCTCGAACGCTGGCTCCGCGACGCGGCGCGACGGATCGCACACGAGGGAGACGCCGTCGAGGCCGCCTCGACCCGGGTGGTCGACGACGTGGTGGCGGGGCTCGACCGCAGCGCGCCTCCTCGGCCCCCGGGCCTCGTCGGCGACGCGGCCGTCGTGTCGGCCGTCCTCGGCACCCGGGTGGCGGGGCCGGACGGGGCGTCGCCCTTCGGCAGGGTCGACGTGCGCCTGCCCGACCCGGGCGATCCCGGCCACGAGGTGCTCGTCGACGTCACGACCGGCACGCTGCTCGGGCACCGCACGACCCTCTCCGAGCAGGGCGATCCCTGGGCGTTCCGCTACGTGGTCGCCGACGGCGTGGACGACGTCACGACCGCCGACCTCGTGCACTGGCACGACCAGCACATCCAGCGGCAGATGCTCGCCGACGACGCGCGCCAGGCGCTCGTCCACCTGCTCGCTGGGCTGGACGCCCCCGCGTCGGTCGGCTACCGCGACTGATCGCCGAACGAGCTGCGGGCTACGGGCTACGGGCTACGGGCTACGGACGCTCGTCGACGACGGCGACGAACCGGCTGCCGATCCCGGGGACCTCGCTGCGGGCGGTGCCCTCGGCGGCCTCGGGCAGCTCGTCGACCCCGTGGTCGTCGCAGCTGAGGTGGGTCCAGGTCGGCCACCACTTCTTCGGCCGGGCGGCCTCGTGGTAGCCGCACACGACGCAGGCCCGGTCGACCCAGAC
>Ga0265780_10009820_pt1 | contig 11442 bp, 5 predicted proteins | sample P1T30metagenome_FD_192432 | JGI IMG/M metagenome (GOLD analysis project Ga0265780, IMG submission 192432) | Plant litter microbial communities from East Loma Ridge, Irvine, California - P1 T30 | ecosystem: Environmental > Terrestrial > Plant litter > Unclassified | place: USA: California... | reverse complement strand
TCCATCTCTTCCCTGATGCCAATGACACCCACCTTTCCAATCTTGACGCCATCACCCTCATCTTGGACTTTGTATGATTCGAGCGACTGCTTGAGTCCAGCAATGACCTCCTCTTTATCCTCTACTAGAAGTACGATTGCATCATAGCCACCGGCTCCAGGTACCACGCCGCCAACCACACCATCCAGCTTTGAGCAGTGATCCAACAGCTTCGTCTGCTGCGGTGGTTCGATCGGCACCTTGGACGCGACGCTCATTTGGCGAATCAATTGTCTGTTACCCTCAATGATCTCCCTCAGCTTGGAGTAATCCGCCGAACCCGCGTCCGGAGTCGCAAGCCTCGTGAGCTCCGCAGCCAGGGCCTCGTTTCCGTTTTGCAACTCGCCCCAGATCTGATCCGCCTCTTCTTGATTCTCCCCGCGCCATTTCAGGACCTGCTTCACCATGCCCGGCGTCTCACTGCCGCAGTCAACGTCGCACATGACCAGCCGCAAACCCTTGGGCATCTTGATCGCCGCCTTGTGGATCTCCGTGTCCCATTTCGGCCCCTCAACAAGCTCCTTCAGCGCAGTTGCGAAGCCCGGATTTCTCGGCGCTGGCAGGACGCTCAGCAGACTCGGCGAGAAGCGCTTGTACAGACAGGATCCGTAGACGGCACTCGCAATGTCAAACCCACTTCCCACTTTACCCTGAGCTTGGCAGTGACTTGCCTGGCTCAAGTTATGCAAAACGCGCAATCCTTCATCGGTGGTGACATCCCACTTGTCCTTGGGCAGGTAGAAGCCCAGGACCGCGGCGGTGAAACTGGTTACTAGGGCGGCAGAGGATCCGAGCCCGGTTTTGTGGGCGTCTTTCAGGCTGACGTTGAAGTCGAGGAAGCGACTGGCGTTGCGTTGCGTCCCGGGGTTGGAGTAGTAGGCCTGGTCGGCGAGGATGCGGATGGAAGAGGAGGCGATGCGTTGGTTGGGCTGGAGGGTCCAGATGTAGGTGAGGGCGTAGGTAAGGGCGGTTTCGATGAAGGGGTTTTTGGAAGCGGAGATGGATTGCTGGTGGCCGCTGTGATTCTAGGTTAGATCTTTGAGGAAGGGTATTTTTTCGAAAGTCGGCATCCTGACGATGCATCATCCAAGTGACGTGGTGACAACTGATTTGAAATTGGACTTTCGAGACAAGAACAGAAATTCAAAAGGCTGCGAAAGTGTAGAAGCACGGTCTGTGACTGGCCGGTGATGTTCGACATGATTGGATGTTCACACTGATGCATTGCCGGATTGGGAAAGAAGTGTAGGAGAGATAACGCTTTGGCGAAGAAGCAAGGAAGTGGCGACGGAAAGAGGCGTCAAAGATTCGAGTCGAAACCATTGAGAGCGAATAAAAAGCGATCGACTACTTACACACTCAGCTGTGTCACCGATATGCCTGCATCTTGACCTTGCGACCTGTAGCCATACTCCCAGATGGCTTCATTGAATTGAGGGCTCGTAACCACAATCTCACTGATGGTGACTCCCGCCTTCGTCTGGATAGGCTCGACTACCGTATGGATTCGCGCATCTAAGCTGAACACCAAGGCAGTGTACTTTCGGTCGAGCACCAGATATCCGCCTGCGACGAACACCTTGGCCGGACAAGAGGCGGCGTTCGGCTTTAGCGGCGCCTCCATTAGGCAGCAGGAGGTCGGAGATTGAGTGGTAGCGAGACTGGAATGAGTGGATTATTAAGAGTGTAGGGATGTCTAGTCGGGCAACAATACGCTTTGGAACGATGGAGGGGTCTTGTGATGATGGTGATGATCTGTGCGAGGGCAGTTCCCCGCGAGTGAGCGATATGGGGCCTGCAGCGATTCAGTGCGCCCATGCACGCTACACCTCCGCCAGCGGCGCATTGTCTTAGAGCAGACGTGGTCGCAGCAAGTCTTTTTGCCAACAGTTTTCCATCTCGATCAGAGAAGAATTCTGCACGATGCGATCAATTGTCAAGCTGGGTCACGTGCATGCGCGACAATGGAAGTCGATCGCCAGCCACGCTCATTTACCGACGTTGAGCTCGCCGCATCGCACATCCCTCCCAGACCAGTCCCAACGTTGTGAATTTGCCCATCAGGTGCTGTCTTTTATGCCCATTCAGTACAAGCTCCAGGCGGGGTGCACCCGTCTTTTTCTCGTTGCGCCGACTGACTCATCGAAGGAGGTCGAGCGACAATGGTCCGGGTCCGCCTTGGCCAGCTCGGTGACAGCAGTCTCGCCGTGCCGACGAGCTAATTAGCAGCGACTCCTATTCGCGCGGAGACGCAGGCATGCTCCCCGGGAGGACACGTTTAGGGGGCGTTTGGCGAGCTGAGCCACAGGATGCCGACGGCCGTCCGACAATTTTTCGCATCCGAATTCCGCGCCCAAGTTAGCGTGTGGTCCCGTCTAACAATTCATGACGACGACGAAGCTCTGCCTGCTCGAACCTTCCCTCTGCCATCCGCTAGCAAACCGCCCTCGAGGCTCATATCTACAATTCAGGCCACAGCGAGCCTCTACTTCTCCCGCACCTTTGTGTCTTCCGTTACCATCCATCTCGAGTCACTCGCACAGGAGTACTTGAAGCTTGCACGGCATCACAATACCTCGCTGTCCTAGCACACCTTCCCTCTCAAAGCGCCTTCGTTTGACGGCCATCGTCAAATGAACCTGCAGCATCATCGCGCCTTGAGAATACCCGTACGTACCCTTGCATTGTAGTGCCCCCATACCTTCACGTCGAACCGGCGCACGCGAGTCGTATTGTTGCTGCCTAGGCTCGAAATTTGTTCCGACAACCACGAATCTGAGGCTTGGCTCCGAGCTCCATTATATGCTTATGTGTCGCGTCTTCTCGAAATCCATCACGCGTCTGAAGGCGAACGATTTCTGACCAAGCCCAGTCTCACCCTTCCCATTTGAAGGGTTCCTCTATCTCCTAAATGGTCTTCAAGAGCTTCCATCTCGCGCGTCAGAGTCTTGCGAAAGGCTTCACTCACGGTTACGCTCAAAGTGTTGTCGCTGGTGTCCAGACAACCAACCCCCTCGCCTCCCTCCAACATGATCGGTTTCGCAAAGGTCTAAAGAACCAGCATGTACTTGCTTCTACCTCCACGACTGCTGCCATCAAGGCCCTCAATGCCAATGCACAGGAACACTCAGACTCCGGCCTAGTCGCATACTATACAGCATGGCAGAAGAACCAGCGGAGCGAGGACAAGGACTGGTCGCAGTTCCAGTTCCGCAAGCTCATTGAGTGGGACCCGAAGAGCTCTCCCAAGGTCACTCTCGAGGCAAAGGACAACAACCTCGCTATCGAAGACGTAGCAGAGCCAGTTCCCACCCGCGCTGTCGTCAATCGCGCGTACAGCACAAGCCAAGTCGATGACTTCAAAAAGGCCATCGGCAATGAAGAGTCGGAGAAGATCGCACTTGCGCGAGTAGATGAGGCTATTGCGCAAGAGGCGGCAAAGATCAAGGCAGACAATGTAGCGGCGCAGTCAGTTGAAGAGGCGGAATCGGCTATTGAAGAGGATCGGCCAGAGTCACCCGCCACCATTGCCGACACTCTCGTCAACTCGACCACCCTGAGTCGAACAGATTCCACGATTGCGGCTAGCCCTATCGACATACGCGAAGTCATCGACGAATACACAACAGAGCTTCAGAGGCTCGCTGAAAACCGCAGGTATGCTGAAGTGCCTGCCGTGTTCGAGGCTCTGCTCCTCTCAGGAGTCAAGCCTTCGGTGGCCGCGTACAACATCCTTCTGTCTGCTGCAATCCAGCTCCCACGCGCTAAGCACCAAGTCGTTCCCAAGGCTCTGGATGTCTACTCGGACATGCTGCGCCGACGCGTTGTGCCCGATACTGCAACATACACCGCCCTCATTGAGCTTCTTTCGGTTCGCTCGCTGGAGGTTGTGTCGTTGAAGCAGCGTTTCGAGGAGAAGCGCTTGCGCTATGGTGGAATGGAAGAGGAGGGCCGTTTCATGCTTCAGTCAAACGAGACCGACTATGCAATCCTTACCGAGGACGGCTCGCTGTCTGTCGCTGTCAAGCTTTTCGATGCTGCAGTAAACGTGGAGTCTGGCCGTACCTTTTCTGAGAAGACCTATCGTCTCCTCGTCACAGCCTGTGCAGAGGGCGAGCGCGTGGAGGACATGGTTCGCATTTATTCGCACATGGAGTCGCGCAGCGTTACACCTGCGGCAGACATGTTTGTGCCGATGATCCACGCTTTTGGAAAGTCTGGTGACCTCAGGAGTGCCGTAGAGTGCTACGACGAGTACAAGGCTCTCGCGGTATCCAATGACAATGGGGAGATCCAACTTGCCCGCAAGGACAATGATGTTTACGCTGCCCTCGTCAAGGCCTACACCGTCTGCGATCGCATTGAGGGTGGACAGAAATTCCTTTCCAAGATCGAGAGCGCCCTGGCCACACCACAGGACCTTACTTCTCTACGTGACATCGTTGGCCTGAAGTCTTTCCTGCCAGAATGGTTGAAGAACGGTTCTTTCCAGGAGGCCTTTGTGCACGCAAACGAAGTCCTCAGCCCACAAGCTCGGCATATCGCCATGGCTGCCATCTGCATCAAGGCCGCAGACCGCGATTCTATCGAGATTGCATCCGAGGCTTTTGATGATCTGCCTGCTGAAAGCGATCTATCTCGCCCAGCAATGGCAATGGGCGCTATGCACATCCGCGCTGGAAATATTGAGGCTGCAGAGCTCTTCTGGAGGATGCTTGAGCTCTCGCCTACCAAGCCGGACTTCATTGAGCCCACCGCAATGCACAGCATTGCACTAATTGGTAGTGGTCACGCCGAGCGCGGACTACGCCAGTGTCGCCAGATGTTCGCACGCATCCGCGACTCCCAATCCGCTATCAACCAAAACAAGATGGAGATCGTCGAGCAAATCGACGAGGCCATCGAGGTTATGGGTCATTTCATGATGAAGCGTGGCATTTTCCTTCCGCCGCGGGCCAGCATGGAGCTGATGTGGACGATGATCGAGAATGGTGGCCTAGTCACCCCAGTTGCTCACCACCTACTCACTGGTATGGGACCTGAGGCCATCGCTCTTTTGAGCTTCGAAGACGTTACTCTCCTGATGCAAGTCCAATCTGGAATCATACTCCAGGGTGCGGAAGTCGATCCTTCTCACGCTGCTCGATTTGCCCATTTGCTCGAAGTCATCACCGCGACTGGTACGCCTGTCAACAAGACAACGTCCAGCCTTGTCGAGAAGGTCCTTGCCTCTCTCGATCGCGGCGATCTCCAGCACCGGTGGTACAGCTACAAGCATCCCGCGCCAGAGCCAATGTACTCACCTGCGGCGTTCGGAAACTACCCAGTTCAGGCGCCTATGGCACCTGCAGCGCCCACTTTCGAGGATCAGCATGACCCATATGCAGCCTCCACTGACAACAAGGGATCTGTCGTCATCACCGAACTGCTTGAGAAGACCCATGGTCGGTCTGCATCACACCTCAACGAGGCTTTGATGAAGTTCAAGAATATGCGACGAGCTGGCCGCCACCCTCGCTTCTTCACCTATGCAAAGCTAATCACCGCTGCCGCTAAGGAAGACCGTCTGAACCTGGCTCACGACATCCTCAACCTAGCCAAACAGGATGTGCCTCTTCTGCCTCAGTACCGCATTGTCCGATACGGCTGGGTCACGATCCTCGATGCCATGGTCGCTGCCTCTCTGACATGCGGCCAGCGCGATCTTGCCGCCCGTTACCACCAGGACTTGCTCGATATGGGTGCAGCACCCACCGCCAACACTTTCGGCCTCTACATCACCACCCTCAAGGAGTCAACCAAGACCTTCGATGAGGCCACTGAGGCTGTCAAGATCTTCCTACGAGCCAAGGCCGAAGGCGTTGAGCCGTCGTCGTTCCTCTACAATGCTTTGATCGGCAAACTTGGCAAGGCCCGCCGTATCGATGACTGTCTTTTCTACTTCTCGGAAATGCGCAACCTTGGTATTCGTCCCACCTCAGTCACTTACGGTACTATCGTCAATGCGTTGTGCCGTGTTAGCGACGAGAAGTTTGCCGAGGAGCTTTTCGAGGAGATGGAGACCATGCCCAACTACAAGCCTCGCCCAGCGCCTTACCACAGCATGATGCAATTCTTCCTCACCACCAAGCGCGACCGTAGCAAGGTTCTCTCTTACTACGAGCGCATGCGTGCGAAGCGCATCGAGCCCACCACCCACACCTACAAGCTTTTGATTGACACTCACGCCACGCTTGAGCCTGTCGATATGGAGGCTGCCGAGAAGGTCCTCGAACAGGTTCGCAACGCTGGTGCCGTCCCAGAGGCTGTACACTACTCTTCCTTGATCCATGCCAAGGGCTGTGTCCTCCACGATATGGAAGGTGCACGCCGCCTCTTCGACACCGTCCTCGCTGACGCTCGCATTCGCCCACAGGCCTGCCTCTACCAAGCCTTGTTCGAGTCCATGGTTGCCAACCACCAGATTGCCGATACCGAGGCGATCCTCCGCGACATGCGTGCTCGTCACGTCGAGATGACACCTTATATCGCCAACTCGCTCATCCACGGCTGGGCTCTTACTCACAACATCGGGAAGGCGAAAGCCATCTACGAGTCCGTCCCCGAGAGCAAGCGCGAGCCCAGCACCTACGAGGCCATGACCCGCGCCTACATGGCTGTTGAGGACCGCGCCGCAGCCATGACTGTCGTCAATGAGGGCCTCTCCCGTGGCTACCCTGCTGCTGTTGCAGGCAAGATCCTCGAGCTTGTCGGCAGTGGACGTGCGCACGGTCCTGAAGTTACTGCTTAATTGCACGATGACACCTTTCTCTTCTTCTCTGCTCCTTCGTGGAGATTTGCCTTTTACACTTTCTACTTTCGATTGTCCTTTCAGTAACGGCCGAAACAAAAGAATCAGTAAATGCCCCCGTACATCTCGGACTTCGCACTCCGACAGCGCGGCTGGGCTCCATCAAATTTAGAGTTTTTACTTGTCGCATTTCTTTCCAGCGACGGCGTTTGTATCCAGGTCGAATTTCCTCAGCGAGCAAAGATATCCCGCAACAGCGAAGGAGCTGGTTGGTTGGGTTGGCGTATCATGACGGTCGACCTGATTCGAGGTCTCTAATGGGCGGGATATGTTTGGCATGGTGTTTCCTGTGGCATTGCTTGCGCGGTCGTGTGCTGTACAATATACCCTGGATATACCATCTCCTCTCTACACGGCCGGTTGAGCGGCGGTGACTAGCATCGCAGGTAGATAGTAGTGCGTAGAGACACAGCTGTGTGTCGTTGAATCAAACAAGTGTAACATCAATGTTGATCTTGTTGGTGTCTGTGATGCGCTTTGTTTTCAGCAGGTATGTATAAATAGAATGTGGAGCATTACTTTCGAGCCATGCTCGGAGCGACAACAAGTAAAAAGCAAATAACAGAGCTCATTGATAAAGGAAGCTATTCGTCGTGCGTGATGGACGGCGGTTGTTGAGGTAGGTGTAAGTCCGCGCGAGAAGTGACAAAAAACCCCCCAATTACTAAAAAAATGCAAAATACCAGTCGATGCCCCAGCCCACACTTGCCCCCCAACCCTCGTGGGAGTAATCCAGCGCCGCCGTCCCATGGTAAATACCCGACTGCAGAATTTCTTCCCTCGTCAGATTGTATTCATTGCTTAGGTCCATCCAGCATCATTAGTTACCTAAATGAGTGGAGTGAACACCACAGGACTCGAACTGGGCTCCTGCAAGGGTAGTGGCAGGGAGGTGAGTGTGGATGACGGTGCACCTTCTGGTGAAGACCCGTTACAGGTAGCAAAACCGGATAATTAGATAGGTTATGAATAAGTATAGACGCAGGTTAAGCTAGAAGCTTTGAGTTCTTTGGGTATTGCCCGTTGTGCACGCTGCTCCACAGTTACGCGAGTGAAGTCGTAGGCGGGAGAGCGGGGCGCTTGGATTCGCTGCTTGTGCCGCGGCACGTCAACGGCAGTAACTACCGCAACAATGTCTGCGCCCTCTGTTCATGGTTGCGTCACTGTTAGAGAACAACTACCATAATTCGAGTCAGTTTGAGATGAGTTCAAAGATTCGTTAGCACGTCGCAAGGCATTAGAAAAGCTTTGAACCGGCTCATGGATGCAGCCTTAGCTGTAGCTTTGAAGCTTTTTGGCAGCTACGATTTTGTGCGCTACCTGAAGAAGAGCAGATACAACAACACAAGCGGGAATAACGTGGTATTCGGAGCTTGATCATGCACGCTGTCATAACCCCTGGACCAGACTTACTGCGTCATCGATGGGGAAAGTTCGCCTTCCGAGGGCCACCATGACGATAAGTGCTGGAGTACCCCACTAAGTAAAGGAAGCAACGACGACGTCAAACTTGCATCTTTAAACCTAAAATGTTTGCATCCACAGCTTCTCGTTCAATTCGCAACGCTCCTACTACACGACTCTCGCAAGTAACTCGACACATACAACCACAATCGCAATCCAGAATGGCGCACAACGGAACTACGTTCAAGCTCAATACTGGAGCTCAGATCCCAGCTATTGGTTTCGGTACCTGGCAGGACAAGGATGCTCAAGAACCGTACGTGAAGAACCACAGGCTTCGGCACTGACGCTGACGTATCTATAGTGCAGTCACAATCGCTCTTAAGGCCGGCTACCGTCACATCGACACAGCGCGCATCTATGGCACCGAAGCTGCCGTCGGCAACGCGATCAAGAAGTCCGGCGTTCCTCGCGAAGAACTATTCATCACCACAAAGCTTTGGAACAACTCGCACCACCCCGATGACGTCGAGAAGGCCCTCGATGCTTCTCTCAAAGACCTGGGTCTCGACTCGGTTGACTTATATCTTGTTCACTGGCCGAGCCCTTTCGCACGAGGCGACGAGATGTTCCCGAAGGATAGCGAAGGCAAGGTCAAGACCGGTGACACCGACTACGTCGACACATACAAGGCGATGGAGGCGTGTGTAGCTTCAGGCAAGGCCAAGGCGATCGGTGTTTCGAACTTCAGCAAAGCAGAACTGGAGCGCCTGATCAAGGAGACCAACATCGTGCCCGCTGTACATCAGATCGAGATGCATCCATATCTCCAGCAGCATTCGTTCGCAGAATTCCACAAGCAGAAGGGCATCCATGTCACTCACTACTCGCCCTTCGGCAACCAGAACGAAATCTACGACTCAGGAAAGGGCATGGGCAAGCTGATGGACGACCCAGTCCTCGTCGAAATCGGCAAGAAGCACGGAAAGACCGGAGCGCACGTCGCACTAGCATGGGGAATCGCAAAGGGCCATTCCGTCATTCCCAAGTCCAAGACCGAGAGCCGCATCAAGTCGAACCTCGAGGGCGACTTTGCGCTGCCGCAAGAGGATGTAGCGAAGATCGATGCAATCGACAAGAAGCTGCGCTTCAACGACCCGTCGAAGTCGTTCGGATGGAACTTCTACGCCGACTTGGATGGCAAGAAGAACTAGGTGTCGAGCGTTATTTGGACGCACAAAGTATTGCTAGATAAGCGCATTCCTAGGGTCATAACTTTGGGACGGGTAGAATATCGCTGGGAATGATGCTCGAAAGAACTCATGTATTTTTACACGGCCTCTTTGTGTTCTCGTGCCTCTCTCCTGTGATCGCTACTATCCAGTAAAACCTCTCGCGCATGATCAAGAGCTTACGGTAGCATGGCTAGCGATGCACAATGTGGGGCCTCGATCATCGTTACAGAATAGAACTCCCCATTCGAGTGTAAGAGTCACCTCAAGGGATGCAAAGACGGCTGTAAATATCAACTGTACAACGGATAGAAGTATCTGAAGGGATACGAAGACGGCAGTGAATCTCAACTGTACGAGGAAGATCTCTCGCTGCCTTGTATCTGACGGTTCGCATTCCGAACAACATTTGTCCTCAATCCCTCTTTTCCAGATATTGTAAACTTACAGCTTTCCATAACCATGTCGCAGTCCGCATCAACGCACCACGGAAAGAAAGGCGACCATGAAAGAGATGCTTTCCTCGTGGAAGACAGGAGCATGTCTGATATTGCGCGGACCAAGAAGGCGAGAAAACTACCAATGGCGACACTCTCCTCTTTGATCATATCCTACCTCTGCATCGTGAGCAGCGCTGTTACAGTGTATTACTCCAACGGCAAGGCGGTTAGGAACTGGATACCCAATGGCACAGCAGTAGGTAGTGTCTAGCATTACCCGTCCAACATGGTATTAGTACAAAACACCACCGATGGCTGGGTTGGCACAGTCGACAACGTTTGCGTCGAGTAGTCTCAACCATGTACTCACCACCTGGTATAACAACCACATGCAGCCTTGGGACATTGGACTGTCCTGGTCGCTGCATGGGTATTCTCGTAGGCGCCCGAGTGGTGCTCAATTCCAGCGTAGGGTCCTCGGACGAATATTGACTTGTTGTCTGCACAACACGCCAATACGACGCTTTTCAGAAGCTCCTTTAATAGGACTGTTGGTTTGATGGCTTCGGTTAGGGCCAGGTCGGTTTTATTTCGACGAGGATGAGCAGACGTCTGGAGAGCCGCGAGAACACGTTTGTGGCCGGCAACTCCTAGATGAGCGTATCGCAATGTCTAGTTCAAGGCTTCTATTATTTGATCGGGTTTTACGTACGTACATCAACATGTATCCTGGAAAGTGAGTCCATATGGCGGTGTTTTTGCAATCTCTGCACTGTAACCAGAGTACTATATCTATATCTGCAGTAACATCTCTCCTCCCCATTCCCCATGATCAATTCATCTTCCCCTTCCTCCTCCCCAACCACCTCCTACCCCCCTCAAACACAATCCGGCTCCAGCTCCTCTGCACAATCGACCCCTGCAGCGTGCCCGAGAACCAACTAAACGCAAACAGCAGCGCCACACTAACCCCAAACACGACGCCAAAGCACCACCAATAGTTGAATATCTCAAACTCCGTGCCCTTGAACTGGATGCTAAAGTAGCCCGTCATGAGCGTGACAGGCGTGAACAAAATCGTAATCTTGGCAAGCAGCAACGTAACCCACGTGAGGCGCTCGACAGAGAAGGACTCCTTGATGGCAATGAGGTTGAAGTTCATCATGACGAGCGAGTCCTTTTGCGCGAGGCACTCTTCAATCTCGCTGAGCGCGTACAGGAGGATGCGGTCTTTAAGCCGCTCGAAGCGCACCTTGGCCGCGCTGCTTAGACTCACGCCCAGCAGGCTGTCGGCTTCGGGCACCATTGGGCCGTGGCTGGGATTCACCGTGGGCGGCTCCGACACGAAGGATTCGGCGCCTGACATGATGTGCGAGTTTTTGAGCGACGCCAGCGTGGCTTCTTGCTTTTTTAGCACCCGCTCGATTATTAACATGTAGCTGTGGTAGACGCGTTTGAGCACGGAGAGTTGGCACCC
>Ga0265780_10009819_pt1 | contig 11443 bp, 8 predicted proteins | sample P1T30metagenome_FD_192432 | JGI IMG/M metagenome (GOLD analysis project Ga0265780, IMG submission 192432) | Plant litter microbial communities from East Loma Ridge, Irvine, California - P1 T30 | ecosystem: Environmental > Terrestrial > Plant litter > Unclassified | place: USA: California... | reverse complement strand
CCCTACGGCTCGTTCAACCACAGCCACGGCGACCAGAACGGCCTGCTGCTGTCGATCGCCGGCCAGCCACTGCTGGTGAAGGCCGGCTGGTACGACTGGTACGGCTCGCCTTACTGGAGCGACTGGTACCACCAGACCCGCTCGCAGAACGCGATCACCTTCGACGGCGGCAAGGGCCAGCTGGTGGACGGCTATCGCGAGCAGCTGCAGCGTAACGGCAAGATCACGTCCTTCACCGCCCAGCCGACCTATGACTATGCGGAAGGCGATGCGACCCCGTCGTATGGCGGCCAATTGACCATGGCCAAGCGCCAGGTCTGGCACCTGCGCAATGCCGGCAACGCGATCCTGGTGCGCGACCGCCTGTCGAGCAGCGTGGCCCGCACCTACGAGTGGAACGTGCACACGCCCGCCATCATGGCGGTCGAGAATGCGCAGAACGTCAAGGTGACGGCGGGCGGCCAGATGCTGTGCATGCGCTCGCTCACCCCGGCCGTCAGCTTCGCCAAGTGGATCGGCCCGGGCGCCAAGGCCAATGTGGTCGAGGACCATGGCGCCTTCTACCTGAAGGCCAATGCGAACGCGACCGCCGAATACCTGGTGCTGCTCGACGTCGGCTGCAAGAACCCGGCCGTCAACATCACGACTTCGGGTTCGGTGCGCACCGTGACGGTGGCCGGGCAGTCGGTGACGCTGAACTAAGCGCTGTCCCATCAATCTGCGTGCTAGACTCGGCGCGCACGAGATCTCCCGCGGCTCGCGCCGTCGGGGGATTTTTTTTGTGCCGTCGCCATCGTGTACCCGGACATGAAACAGGTTTTCCTGATCGCCGCGCACAAGGACCCCGGCCAGCTCAACACGCTGGTGCAGCAGCTGGCCGACCCCGCGTTCCTGGTCTACGTCCACCTCGACCGCAAGAGCGCCATCGATCCCAGCGACCTGCATCCGAACGCGCGCCTCGTCGAGGAGCGGGTCGAGGTGCGCTGGGGCGGCTTTTCTCAGGTGCGGGCCACGCTCAATGGACTGCGCCAGATCCTGCGCGAGCAGCCCGACTTCGACAAGGTACTGTTCCTCTCCGCCCAGGACTTCCCGCTGCTGCCCAACCCCTTGCTCAAGCGCGAGCTGGCGCGGCTGCGCGAGTGCGAACTGATCGAGACCACGGCGGTCGGCCCGGAGGGCTGGAACGTCGGTTTTCGTTACCAGTTCTTTCACCATGAAGGCCAATTCTTCAAGCGACTCGTCTGCGGCCTCGCCAATGCACTGCTGCGCCTTACCGGCCTGCGGCGCCGCATGCCGGATGGACTGGTTCCCTACGGCGGCTCGTGCTGGTGGGCGCTGTCGCGCGGCTGCGTGGCCGAGGTGCTGCGCCTGGCCGAGGCTCATCCCCGGTTCCTGCGCCTGTGCCGCAAGGTCGAGTGTCCGGACGAGCTGTTCTTCCAGACCCTGGTCATGCATTCGCCGTATGCGACGCGCGTCCTGAGCGACAACTACCGCTACGTGCAATGGCCGCAGCAGGGCGCCCGCAATCCGAAGGTGCTCGATGCCGCCGACTTCGAGCGCATCCGGGCCTCGAACGCCCACTTTTGCCGCAAGCTCGACAGCCAGGTCAGTGGCGGCTTGACGCAACGCCTGGTTGCGTGGAAGGCGTCGCGCGCGGCCTGAGCATGACGCCGGACAAAGGCGCGTGCGAGCGAATCGTGCCATGAAACTGCCGCGCTAGAATCGGCTAGCGTATGCGTAAATCCCTGTCCATCGCCTTCATCGTCCGCGATCCGCTGCCCCCGGGCCGCGCCGACGTGGCGACCCTGTTCGGCAGCGAGCTGCCGCGCCATGGCATCACGGCCGAGCTGGTGGGGCAGGCCGGCGGCAGCGCAGCAGCGAGCTGGTCGGTGGGCGGCATGCACCTCGTGGGCGACCTGCGCTCGCGCTTCGCGCTTGTCCTCTCGCCGCTGTGGGATCTGTGCGGCCTGCTTCGCGCGCGGCGCCGGATCCGCCCCGACTGCATCCAGGTGCGCGACAAGATCGCCTCGAGCCTGCCCGCACTGCTTGCCGCGCGCCTGCTGCGCGTGCCCTTCGTCTACTGGATGTCGTTCCCGATCTTCGAAGGTTACGCGGTGCGGCGCGACGAGTTCAGCGGCGTCACATGGCTGGCGCATGCGCTGCGCGCCGCCGCGTCGCGCGTCGTGCTCTACCGCCTGGTGCTGCCCAGGGCCCATCACGTCTTCGTGCAGAGCGAGGCCATGGCCGCCTGGCTGGCCGCCAAGGGTCTCGAACGCAGCCGCATGACGGCCGTGCCGATGGGCGTCGACGCCACCGTCTTCGACCGCGCCAGGGTGACGCCCAGCCGCGACCCGCGCCTCGACGGCCGCCGGGTCGTGCTCTACCTGGGCCGCATCGCGCGCGCGCGCCGCTCCGACTTCCTGCTCGACGTTGCCGAAGGCCTGAAAGCGCAAGCGCCGGACGCGCTGCTGGTGATCGCGGGCGACGCCGCCTCGGTTGACGAGATGGACTGGATGCGCGCCGAAATCGCGCGCCGCGATCTGCTCGAACACGTGCTGCTGACTGGCTGGCTGCCGCAACACGAAGCGTTGGGCTATGCGGTGCGGGCCGAAGTGGCGCTGTCGCCGATTCCGCGCGGCGCGCTGTTCGACGTGTCCTCGCCGACCAAGCTGGTCGAATACCTGGCGCTGGGCATCCCCAGCGTCGCCAATGACATCCCCGACCAGCGCCTGGTGATCGAACAGAGCGGGGCGGGGCTGTGCGTGCCGATGGAAGCCGCCGCCTTCGTCGCCGCGATCCGCCGCCTGCTGGACGACCGCCCGCTTGCCGCCGGCTTCGCGCAAGGTGGCCCAGCGTACGTTAACAGCCACCGGACCTATGCTATTCTCGGCCAGATAGTTGCAGAAACGTACACGAAAATCCTGGCGCGGACGGATGAGGCTGTATAGGCATGCGTCGCAGGCTTACCACAAACACTGCCGCGCGCGCTACCCACTTTTGTATCGTGCGCTTGCCGGAGAAAACGTTGTTGTACTATCAAAAACGGTTTCTATTTTGCAAATGCTGCAGGGGCAGGGCAGCGTGAGCCGGAGACCGCGCGTGCTCATGCTGGGCACCGATTCCAAGGGACGCGGCGGGATCGCGACCGTGGTGTCGCTGCTGCGCCAGCACGGCCTGTTCGAGCGCGAAGGCGTGTTGTACGTCGCGACCCATGCCGAGGGGTCGGCGATGCGCAAGATCGGCGTGTTCCTGCACGGTGGGTGGCGTGTGCTGGCCTGCCTGGCGCGCCGGCCCGCCGTGGTGCATGTGCATGCCGCCTCGCGCGGCAGCTTCGTGCGCAAGTCGCTGCTGCTGGCGCTGGCGCGGGCCCGCGGCTGCAAGACAGTGTTCCACCTGCACGGCGCCTGCTTCGACGATTTCGTGGCCGGCTCGAGCGGCCCCATGCGGCGCTGGATCCGCCACACGCTGGAACACAGCTCGACCGTGATCGCCCTGTCCGGCCGTTGGGCCGTTTTTTTGCGCGGCGTCGCACCCGGCGCGCACGTGGTGGTGGTCCCGAATTCGGTGCCGCTGCCGCCGCTCCGGGGCGACGATGAAGTGCAGCCGGGGCGGATCCTGTTCCTGGGCCAGGTCGAGGCGCGCAAGGGGATCGATGAACTGCTGCAAGCACTGGCGCGCCTTAGCGTCCGCTTCCCGGAAGTGGAACTGGCGATCGGCGGGCAGGGCGAGCTGGAACGAGTACGGCAGCGCGCCGCGGAACTGGGCGTGCTGCAGCGCGTGACCCTGCTGGGCTGGGTGACGGGCCGGCGCAAGCAGGACGAGCTGGCGCGCGCCGCCGTGTTCTGCTTGCCGTCGCACGCGGAAGGCATGCCGATGGCGATGCTGGAAGCGATGGCGGCCGGCAAGGCCGTGGTGGTGAGCGGCGTCGGCGGGATCCTTGACGCGGTGCAGGACGGCGTCAACGGTCTGGTGGTGCAGGCGGGCGATGCGCAGGATCTGGCGGAGGGGCTGGCGCGCATCCTCGGCGACAGCGCGCTGCGCCGGCGCCTGGGAGCGCGGGCGCGCAGCACGATTGCAGAGCGATTCGAGTCGGGCGCCGTAGTCGAACAAATTTCAGCGGTCTATCAACAGCTTCGCAACAAGCGAGGGGAGATGTAATGGGTGCAACAATGAGGATCGGATGGCTGGTCAACCGCCTGCGCTGCATGTCGGTGGCCGAGGTGGGATACCGGATGCGCCAGGCGGCGACGACCAGGATGGGGCGGCGCATGGCCGGCCGCACCGCACCCGCGCCCCTGCCGCGCGCCCTGACCCTCAGCGTGCACGGCGCCCCCGCCCTCGATCCCCAGGAAATCGAGGCGCTGCTGCTCGACGCCGACCGCATCTGCGCCGGCCACGTGGTGCTGTTCGCCGAACGCCGCTTCGACGTCGGCGTGCCCACCGCCTGGAACCGCGACCCCGAAACCGGCGTCACCGGCCCGGCGATCTATGCCGGCGACATTGCCGTCACCCGGCGCGAACAGGTCGGCGACATCAAGCACGTGTGGGAACTGAACCGCCACCTGCACCTCGTGCGCCTGGCCCAGGCCTGGACCGTGGGCCGCGACGTGCGCTGGCTGCATGCGCTCGAACAGCAGCTGCGCAGCTGGCTCGATCAATGTCCGCCACTCACCGGCCCTAACTGGACCAGCTCGCTGGAACTCGGCATCCGCCTGGTCAACTGGAGCTTGGTGTGGCAGCTGGTGGGCGGCGAGGCCAGCCCCCTGTTCGGCGGTGAATCCGGCAAGAAACTGCGCGCCGACTGGCTGGACAGCATCCACGCCCATTGCCGCAGCATCGCGCGCCACCTGTCGCGCCATTCCTCGGCCAACAACCACCTGATCGGCGAGCTGGCCGGCCTGTACGTGGGCGCCAGCACCTGGCCCTGCTGGAAGGAGTCGAATGACTGGCTGCAGCAGGCGCGCCGCGAACTCGAAAGCGAGGCCGTGGTGCAGTTCTCGCGCGACGGCGTCAACCGCGAGCAGGCGTTTGGCTACCACGTGTTCTCGAGCGAATTCCTGTTCGTGGCCGGCCTGATGGGCCAGGCCACCGGCAACCCCTTCCCGCGGCCCTACTGGGCTTCGCTGCAGCGCGCGCTGCGCTTCCTGCGCTCGGTGCGCGATGTCGGCGGCAATGTGCCGAACGTGGGCGACGCCGACGATGGCTGCGTGTTCCGCCTCGACGCCTCGAACATGGACCGCGCCGCGCAGCTGCTGGCGCTGGGCGACACCGTGTTCGGCGGCGCCCAGGCCAGGCACCCCGGCGTGCAATGGCTGCTGCATGCGCTGCCGGGCAAGCGCCCCGATTGCGACGCGCACGAGGTCGACACCGGCTGGGCTTTTCCGGATGGCGGCTACTTCCTGTTCGGGAACCATTTTGGGGAGCCAAGCGAGATCAAGGGCCTGCTCGATTGCGGACCGCTCGGCTACCTCGGCATCGCCGCCCACGGCCATGCCGACGCGCTGTCGATGACCTTGTCGATCGCCGGCGAGGAATGCCTGATCGATTCCGGCACCTATTCCTATTGGCAGGAACAGAAGTGGCGCGACTATTTCCGCGGCACGTCGAGCCACAACACGGTGCGCATCGACGGGCTTGACCAGTCGGTCAGCGGCGGCCGCTTCATCTGGTTACGCAAGGCCCATGCGCGTCTCGAGCGCATGCCGACTTCGCCCCACGAGTTCGATTTCCGCGGCTCGCACGGCGGCTACACCCGCCTGCCGGACCCGGTGCGCCATGCGCGCAGCGTGCGCTTCGACGGCGCCAACAATACCCTCGTCGTGCGCGACGAGGTGTCGGCGCGCAAGGCGCACAAGGTCGAGCAGTTCTGGCATTTCGCGCCCGAACTCGACGTGCGTCTGACCAGCCACGGCCTGTCGGTACGCGGCAAGCGCTTCGTGCTGCAGATGCAGGTGTCGGGGGCCGACCTGCAACTGGAGCTTGTGCGCGGCGCCGAGAACCCGCCGCTGGGCTGGAGTTCCAGCAGCTACGAGTCGAAGCAGCCGTGCGAGGTGCTGCGGATCACGAGCATATCGTCCGCCGTGCCGATCGAATGCAGGTTTACAATATCGTTCTTACACTGAATAGTTTCTAGGTAGTAAGCTAATAATTATTATAGGCAGTGTCCAAAATGCTGATTTACCTCGTCGCCGGCGCTCGTCCGAACTTCATGAAGATCGCGCCGATCGTGCGCGCGCTGCAGGCGCAGCCGGAAGGGCAGCTTCCACTGTCGTTCAAGATCATCCACACCGGCCAGCACTACGACCGCGAGATGAACGACGTGTTCTTCGAGGAACTCGGCATTCCCCAGCCGGACGTGTTCATGGCCGCCGGCGGCGGCAGCCACGCCCAGCAGACCGCCAAGATCATGGTCGCCTTCGAGGAGCTGTGCATGGCCGAGCGCCCGGCCGCGGTGCTGGTGGTGGGCGACGTGAATTCGACGCTGGCCTGCTCGATCGTGGCCAAGAAGCTCGTCATCCCGGTCGCCCACGTCGAGGCCGGCCTGCGCAGCGGCGACATCAGCATGCCGGAAGAAATCAACCGTCTGGTCACCGACAGCATCTCGGACTGGTTCTTCGCCACCGAACCGGCTGCAGTCGAGCATCTGCGCCGCGAAGGCAAGCCGGATGCCGCCGTCCACTACGTCGGCCACGTGATGGTCGACAACGTGCTGTACCAGGCCGAGAAGCTGGCCAGCGCCGATACCTCCAGCTTTGAAACCAGCGCCTTCAAGGCCCGGCACGGGGCAGGGCGCTACGGCGTCGTGACCCTGCACCGTCCAAGCAATGTGGACGACCCGGTCACCTTCGCGCGCATCGCCGGCGCCCTGAAGGAAATCAGCGCGGAATTGCCGCTGATTTTTCCGGTGCATCCGCGCACCCGCGCCAACATCGACAAGTTCGGCATCGACCTTGGTCCGAACGTCACGCTGGCCGGCCCGCAAGCTTATATGGCCTTCCTCAACCTGTGGAAGGACGCGGCCGTGGTGCTGACCGACAGCGGCGGCCTGCAGGAAGAAACCACCGCGCTGGGCGTGCCCTGCGTAACGATCCGTGAGAACACCGAGCGTCCGGTCACGGTCGACGAAGGCAGCAATGTGCTGGCCGGCACCGATCCGGAGGTCATCGTGCGCGAAGCGCGCAAGGTCTTGCGCGGCGAGGGCAAGCAGGGCCGCCGTCCGCAGCTGTGGGACGGCAAGGCGGCCGAGCGCATCGTGGCAGTGCTGGCGAAGGAGCTGCAGAAAGCCGCATAAAGGGAGTTTCCCGTGAACGAGCGCATCACGCTGATGGGCTGCCAGGTCGATAACCTGACCATGGAAGAAACGCTGGGCAAGATCGAAAGCTTCATCGCTTCCGGCCAGCCCCATCAGCATGTGGTCGTCAACGTGGACAAGCTGGTCAAGGCCAGCCGCGATCCCGCCCTGCAGCGCATCATCAACGACTGCGCGCTGGTGAATGTGGACGGGATGCCGGTGGTGTGGGCGTCACGCCTGCTGGGCAAGCCGCTCAAGGAGCGGGTGGCCGGGGTCGATCTGTTCGAGGCGCTGATGCGGCGCGCCGGCGAACGGGGATGGCGCGTATTCCTGCTGGGCGCGCGTGAGGAAGTCGTGCGGGAGGTGGCCGAGGTCTATGGGCGCAGGTATCCGCGCCTGGTGCTGGCCGGCTACCGCAACGGCTACTGGAATGGGGAAGAGGACGAGGCGGCGGTCGCCGCGCAAATTGGCGCCAGCCGCGCCGACCTGCTGTTCGTGGCGATCAGCTCGCCGAAGAAGGAACAGTTCCTCGGGAAGTATCAGGCGCAGATGCGGATTCCGTTCGCGATGGGCGTCGGCGGCAGCTTCGACGTCGTCATCGGCAAGGTGAAGCGGGCGCCGCGCTGGATGCAGCGATCCGGGCTGGAGTGGTTCTATCGTTTCCTGCAGGAGCCGCGCCGCATGTTCCGGCGCTACTTCATCGAGGACATGGCGTTCATTGGCCTGTTGATCAAAGAGGCCCTCAAGAGGCCGTAAAAGGCGCATGGCAGCGGCCACAGAGCCGTGTTGCCCACATAAAAACAAAGACCAGGAGACCGCATGCGGCGCTGCAACAGAAGCCGCGCTAGCGTGCGTGGAGTTCCGCGATGGCCGTGATATGCTTCGCCATTGATTGTCATCTTGTTAATACATTTTACATATCACAGAGAGCAAAAAGACATGAAGATCCTGGTTACTGGCGGTATGGGTTACATCGGTTCACATACCGTCGTCGAACTGCAGCAGGCCGGCCATGACGTGGTGGTGGTCGACAACCTCTCCAACGCCGTGGTCTCGGTGCAGGAGCGGGTGCAGCGCATCACCGGCAAATCGTTCCAGTTCGAAGAAGCCGACATCCGCGACCGCGCTGCGCTGGAACGCATCTTCGGCGCGCACAAGGTCGATTCCGTGATCCACTTCGCCGGCCTGAAAGCGGTCGGCGAATCGGTGGCGCAGCCGCTGCGCTACTACGACAACAACGTCAACGGCAGCGTGATCCTGTTCGAGACCATGGCCAAGTTCGGCGTCAAGTCGCTGGTGTTCTCGTCCTCCGCCACTGTCTACGGCGACCCGGCATCGGTGCCGATCCGCGAGGATTTCCCGCTGTTCGCGACCAATCCCTACGGCCGCAGCAAGCTGATGATCGAAGACATCCTGCGCGACCTCGCCAAGGCCGAGCCCGACTGGCGCATCGCGCTGCTGCGCTACTTCAACCCGGTCGGCGCCCACGAGAGCGGCCTGATCGGTGAAGAGCCGAACGGCATCCCCAACAACCTGGTTCCCTACATCGCCCAGGTCGCCAACGGACAGCGTGAAAAACTGTCCGTGTTCGGCGGCGACTACCCGACGCCGGACGGCACCGGGCTGCGCGACTACATCCACGTGGTCGATCTCGCGATCGGCCACGTGAAGACCCTCGATCGCCTGGCCAAGGAGCCGGGCCTCGTTACCTACAACCTCGGCACGGGCCGCGGCAACAGCGTCCTGGAAATGGTGCACGCCTTCGAGCAAGCTTGCGGGCGTCCGATTGCCTACCAGATCGTCGACCGCCGCCCCGGCGACGTGGCCAAGTGCTACGCCGACCCGTCGAAAGCCACCTCCGAACTGGGCTGGACTGCCGAACGTGATGTCGCTCAAATGTGCGCCGACGTCTGGCGCTATCAAACCACGGCCAAATAAACAAACTCATTTACATTAAGGACGGTCCGATGAAAGCCATGATTCTCGCTGCAGGCAAGGGCACGCGCGTGCGCCCGCTGACCTATGACCTGCCAAAACCCATGATCCCGCTGCTGGGAAAACCCGTGATGGCCTACCTGGTCGAACACCTCAAGAAGCACGGCGTGACCGAAATCATGGTCAACGTCAGCTGGCTGCATGAGAAAATCGAAGAATATTTCGGTGAAGGCGAGCAGTTCGGGGTCCAGATCGGCTACTCCTTCGAGGGCTACATCAAGGATGACGGCGCGGTCGTGCCGGAACCGATCGGCTCGGCCGGCGGCATGAAAAAAATCCAGGAATTCGGCGGCTTCTTCGACGACACCACCATCGTCCTGTGCGGCGACGCCCTGATCGACCTTGACCTGAAAGCTGCGCTGCTCGAGCACCGCCGCAAGGGCGCGATGGCTTCGGTCATCACCAAGGAAGTGCCTTGGGATAAAGTCTCGTCCTACGGCGTGGTGGTCACCGACGCCGAAGGCCGCATCACCGAATTCCAGGAAAAGCCGAGCGAAGCCGAGGCCAAGTCCAACTTCATCTCGACCGGCATCTACATCTTCGAGCCGGAAGTCATCGACCTGATCCCGTCCGGCGTGCCGTTCGACATCGGCTCCGAACTGTTCCCCCTGCTGGCAGAGCGCGGCCTGCCGTTCTATGCCCAGGGCCGTCCCTTCAACTGGCTCGACATCGGCACCATGGGCGACTATTGGGAAGTGCTGCAGACGGTCCTCACCGGCGAAGTCAACCATATGGACGTGCCGGGCATCCAGATCGAACCGGGCGTCTGGACTGGCCTGAACACCAGCATCGATTGGGAAGGCACGACGATCGAAGGCCCGGTCTACATCGGTTCCAACGTGCGCATCGAGGCCGGCGCGCGCATCGTCGGCCCGACCTGGATCGGCCACGGCAGCCACATCTGCGAAGGCGCCGAAGTGGTGCGCAGCGTGTTGTTCGAATACACACGGGTGTTGCATGATGTAACATTGCATGAAATGATAGTATTCAAGGATTACAGTGTCGACCGCAAAGGCGAGATGAAGCATGCTTCGGAATATTCTTCCGAGGAATGGGTCAACGCGCGCGACCGCCGTCGCTCACGCCGCAAGGAAGAAGCCACCCAGGCAGTTAGCGAAGTAGACAAAATTTCAGAGAAAGTTAGCGCATGAAAATTTACCCCGTCATCCTCTCCGGCGGCGCCGGCACCCGCCTGTGGCCACTATCGCGTGCGGTGCTGCCCAAGCAGCTCCTGCCCGTGGTCGCCGACAAGACCATGCTGCAGGACACCGCGCAACGCGTGGCCGGCTGGCCGGGAGTGATGGCGCCCTTGGTGGTTTGCGGTAATGACCACCGTTTCATGGTGGCTGAGCAGTTGCGTGAAGTGGGCATTACCCCGCTCGGCATCCTGCTCGAGCCCGTCGGCCGCAACACCGCTCCGGCGGTGGCGGCCGCCGCCAACTACCTGAAAGCGATCGACCCGGAAGCGCTGATGCTGGTGCTGCCGGCCGATCACGTGATCGAAAACGGCGCCGCCTTCCGCGACGCCGTCGAGCGTGCTGTAACCCTGGTGGGGCAGGGCAAGCTGGCGACCTTCGGCATCGTGCCGAAGTCGCCCGAAACCGGCTACGGCTACATCCGCCGCGGCGAAGCAGTTGCCGGTTGCGGCGACTGCTACTCGGTGGCGCGCTTCGTCGAGAAGCCGGACGCCGCCACCGCGCAAGGTTTCCTGGACGAAGGCAGCTACTACTGGAACAGCGGCATGTTCATGTTCGGCGCGCAGCGCTTCCTGGACGAGCTGCAGCAACACGCGCCGCAGATCGCGCAGGCGGCCGAGAAAGCCGTCAGCACCGGCTACCGCGACCTCGACTTTTGCCGCCTGGAAGAGCAGGCCTTCACCGAGAGCCCGTCGGATTCGATCGACTATGCGGTGATGGAAAAGACGGTCGATGCCGCCGTGGTCCCGGCCGACATCGGCTGGAACGACGTCGGCTCCTGGTCGGCGCTGTGGGAAGTCCAGCCGAAGGACGCCAACGGCAACGCCCAGCGCGGCGATGTCTACCTCGATGGCGTGAAGAATTCGCTGGTGCGCGCCGAATCGCGCATCGTGGCCGTGGTCGGTGTCGAAGACATCGTCGTGGTCGAGACCCAGGATGCGGTGCTGGTCACCCACAAGAA
>Ga0265780_10009816_pt1 | contig 11445 bp, 5 predicted proteins | sample P1T30metagenome_FD_192432 | JGI IMG/M metagenome (GOLD analysis project Ga0265780, IMG submission 192432) | Plant litter microbial communities from East Loma Ridge, Irvine, California - P1 T30 | ecosystem: Environmental > Terrestrial > Plant litter > Unclassified | place: USA: California... | reverse complement strand
CTTGAAACACTTCAACACAACACAATTTCTTCTCAGCTCCGATTATCTCACAGTCTGGTGTCTACCTACATTTTGGTCGTGTTTTCTTCAACGTATTGTGTGTATGGCAGCTGTCACCATGCGTAGCCCCTTGGAATCGACAAAATGTTTTCAACGTACTGAGTGAAAGTAAAATACAAGACGACACGACACCCCGTGTGTTATCGCCTCTGTCGAAGCCTCATGCATGCTGCAGGTAAGGCGCAGTACTCGCTTGCGCACCCGATGATTTGAAGGTCGACGCCGCTCGCCAAGGGTCGCAATTGTCCAAGGTCCAAGGCTGCCGTATCTTCAGCCTCGACACTCTATATTCACCTTGCGATGTTGTCACGATACGTGCACATTAACCTCGGGGAGACTGACAGGTGTGACATCAAGTAGTCCCAGCAATTTCTCCAGCGTGCAGAAGGTTGGCACGCTTACTAACCTGCGACCTCAAGGCCTCCTGTTGGGGACCTGGCGCTCGTTTCACACGGTCATCACTACCAGGGCGTGCATGTCAGTAGCGACCGAGTACATCTCGGAGACGTCTACCAATATGAGCCGTCTTCCGAAGAGCGAGCCCTTGATGCAACTCTCGATAGCCTTAGCTATCCCGAGATGTACGATTAGGTTGAATGAGTGTTCAAGAAGAGGTTGCTGACAACGAAATCGTCTGATTACACCCAAACGCCTTCGCTATGCAAAAACCAAACACCAGGCGGTAGAAACCCACCTAATCAAATCCCAGCGATCGCCGCCTCAACCACACCCCCCAACATCCTGAGAGAATAGAACTTCGCCACGCCCTCGAAATTCCTCAGCGTCTTGACCAGATCCTCTTTCTTGACAGTCATGACCCACTCGCCAGCACACCCGCAGTGATCCATGAATTCGTTCGAACGAATCCTCGCACACTTCGCACACTTCAGATCCTGTGTCATCCACTGCACAGCCATCTTCTGCACCTCCCCGAGCAACTTCTCCTCCACGGTCAGCCGATCGAAAACAGCGCCGCAGTTCTCGCACACCGGCGCGAGGACCCGCTGCTTATCGTTGTCGCCGTCGAGTATAGGGACTAGATCGCTGTCACGGCACAGGTCGATGTCGCGCGGCACGCAGCAGTCGGGACAGCTGAACTGTTTGAGCGAGAGTGTGGAGCTGGGGTTGGAGAAGGCGCCTTCGGCGCTGAATTCGCGAATCTCAAACATTTTCAGCAGGTCCTTGCGCAAGAGGCGGGCTTCCAGGGTGATGGTTTTATCGAGGCTGAGAACTTGCATGATGCTTTTCACCAGCTCGAGGACTGGATTAGACATCTTGACATGGGAGCCCGGGAGGATGGGAAAGGCCCAGTCTTGCGCGAGCTCATCATGCATTGACTCGTTGCGTTGACGGCGAATGAGGGCAGCGATTTCTTTCTTGAGTGGCTTGGAGAAGGTCTTCTCCAGCGCTGTACCAGGGACTGTCTGGTCTTCTTTCTCGGAATTGAAGACCGATGCGTGGATGGGTAACTGTGTCGGTCGGGGAGCCCCGTTGGTCAAGCCGCCTGTGTGCTTGCGTTGATGCATGAGATCGACGTAGTCTACGACGCGATCGTTGAAAGCTGGCTGGAGAATAGGCGGCAGGAAAGTCGCCATCTGCCAGTGCATTATCATCTCAAGCTGTTGGTTCTCGGCTTCGACAACCTGTGCACAGCCCTTGCCGCCGTAATTGAACTCATCGTACCACGCGAGGTAGTCCCAGTATTCCGTAATGTCGAGATCCAGGAAGTGGAAAGCGGGCTTGGTGCGGATCGTCTTCAGAATGTACTGACTGTATGCGTACGCATTGCCGACCTCAGCCTTGGATGTCTGCAGCAGCAGTCGTCCGGCGTTGGCAAAAACGATGTGCGAGCCGACTCTTCTGAATTCGCCCATCAACTGCTGGAAAGCTTTTCGCGACATCATCTGCACGTAGTAGTGCAGATTGCGGTCGTACAGATGAGAGCTCGGGCTTTCCACCCAGCGGACAAGATGTTGGACGAGGATGTCAGCCATCTTGTTGCCTTTGTCGACGCAAGCTTCCTGCCACCATGTGCGTACCATCTCACGGAGAGCACTGATGCCGGCGGTGGCAAAAGCGTTCTCGGTCTGGAAGTTGTGCGACGATTCGTCAAGAGCGTCTTCTTGCGCACCAGCACCCGACACTCCGATGGGATCGGCACCCTCGGACTCGTTGAGCACAGCAGCACACAAGATCGTGTTGATAGCCAAGTTCTTGACGGACAAGTCGATGCAGACCGAAGAGTAGGTTCCTGGGTTGTTCACTGCAGGCATCTCGACGACTTCCATGCCACCCAGCACATCGTCTTTCTCGTAACCAGCATGATCCGGCCTGGCATTCTCGGACCACCAAAGAACGACTCGCTCCTTGCGCAGACGCCTGGCATATGCAATGTCGATCAAGAAACGCGGATCGTCGCGCTCCAAGTTGCAGAGTGGCACGTTGCCGTATCGGGAGAACGCAACAAGCTGCTCTACGACCGCGCCTAGCTCCAGGTAGTGATTCACCAACCGCTTAGCCACATACGACTGCCAGCCAAGAGGAGGAAGCTGTCGATCGGTCTCTTCTGAGCGAAGGTGAAGCATGGGCATGCTTTGCAGTTGTGGCATATCCTGTACCAGCATCTGAGCGGTCGGAGACTGCACGACCAGCATAATCGGTCGAGTCTCTTCCTTCTGCAGCTTCTTGATGGCATCAGCTAGCTCTTGATGGGCTCTGCGTTGAGTGGTGACTTGAACAGTCTTGAAGTGCAAGGTCTCTTGGTAATCAATGGTGGTCTGCCACGGTCTGCCTTCTGCTTCATCAAGTCGAGCCTGCTGCAAGGTCTTCCCGAGCGACTCTTCGTACATCCGGTCGACATTGGGCATGCCTTGCTCGCCCCTGGCGCGATTGTGAACGATGATTTGAGCTTCTGCCTGTGTTGAAGAAATTAGTGCGTAGATCTGGCGCTCGCCAGCGCTGATGTGATATAGCGCAAGGTAGCTCATGTTGGCGTTCCTCATATAGGGCTTCTTGGGAGGCACTGTGCGAAGAGAGGAGAGGTCGAACCCCTGCTCCAAACCTCTGCCGAGAACACCACGCTGAGACTCGTCGAAAGTGCAAGAGCATCCTAGGTCAAGCATCGCGCGAAGGTTGAGCGGTACTTGAGTCTCGTACACGCCTTCGACACTGGGGTGTTGAAACAGCATAGCCAGCTTCTCGCTCTCCTGTACGTAGATCTGCTCGCTCATACTCAGCTTGAAGAGGTGCTTTGAAGGATGTCCGTTCGGGAGGGTCCAGTTGGTGACCTTCTCAGCTTCAACGCCATCGACTGAGACGTCAGGCATGTCATCCTCTTTCAAGTTGAGGAAGACCTGTCGGGGGACGACGATCTTCAGCTGATGCACCTTCTGATCAATAAGCACGAAAGCCCGGACTTCACCTGGGGTCTCGGTCTCCCGCAGCTGCAGAACCTGCCAGTCGGCAGTGTAAACCAGCTCGGCTTGCTGACGGAAGAGAGTTCCAATGGCATCAGTAGCATCCTGTCGCTTCTCGCCAAACAACTGTCTGCGACGTTTGCGAGCCTCTTTCTGGATCTTCCACTTCTGCTTTTGATACTTGAGCCAGCCTTTGTAGTCTGTGTGGATGTTGGGCATGACAGCTGGCAGAGCATCGTAAGGGTTGATAGAAACGGTCTCGGTCTCTCTCTCCTTCCGCTTCTGTTTACCCGAGTTCTTGGCGGTCAAGGCAGGTCTGATCTTGGACATGGTGGTCGTACCAAAGTCTTCGAGATCCGCGCCCGCTCTGGGATTGATGGTGTTGGCATCAAGCTCCTCCAACGGCTTCTTCGCAAACAGATCGGTCATCTTCTTCTGCTTAAAAACATCCTCTTTGATCCGAATCCTTCGGTTCAGCCAGTCGGGGTGTGGTACACGTGGCACGGGGTTGCTGACTTTCTGCAGAGCGGCAGGGATGGTAATGAGCTTCTGGATCTGCGAGCTCAAGCGCTCGAGATAGTAGTTCCAGTCGATGACATTCCTGGGATCCATGTCGCCAGGATCCTCCCTCAGCCATTTGCGAAGGTAGTGACGCTTGACAGATTCCTCGGCAGAAAAGATAGCGACAGGGATAGCGCGATCGGTAACAGGGGAGTTGCGAGGGCGTGATGCTACAATGTACTTGCAATTCAAGCCCTTGTCTTTGATGATCTGGTCTCCTAAGAACTCCGCCAGACGCTTGGCTGTGGTGATGGCGGTGGACTTTTGTGATCCGTACTCCTCAAGGGTTTTGCTCATGCTCTTATTCTCGCAAATAAGTTCGATCAGCTCCTCGTCAACCAAGGTCGAGCCACGGCTATATAGAACGTCGAGCCACTTGTTGGCGACCTTCGCAACCGCACCGTACACCTCTGCCAGAGTAGTGCCGTCCAAGAAGAATTTGAAGATTTGTTGCTGGAAGATCTTGATCAATTTCAATTCACCACGCCGCTTGATCTCGAAACCCTTCAGCTCGGCGAGCGTGCCATCATCGTTGAAAACAGCATAGCGCTTCTTCAAATTCTTGTCTTCTTCCTTCGACGTAGGCAGGATCATAGCTTTGTAAGGCCCGTCGACTTCGAAGAAGATCGTGTTATCGCTATGAGTCTCATACTTGAAGGTGGCTGGATCCACAAGCTCCTGGTACTGATGGTTTGTGAAGTTCCTGTGCACTAGATGGTTCAACATGACACAAGGATAAGCGACCGTCAGCTTTTTGCCGTTCTTCAATTTGAAGTTGAAGTTTTCTGGGAACGTGGCAGGCAAAATACACCAGATACCGTCGGTATCGAGCTCCAACGGTCGGCCGATGCGCTCGACGATCTGACGTGCCATTTGAATGATGTGGGCTCCTGTCAGACAAGTTACACCAGCCATCTCGAGCGAGTACCATCTCGAACCCTTTCGCATGACATAGCCGTAGAATGAGTTGAGAATAACCTTGTGGGCCAGCTGAAGAGAGTCGAAGAGTACGATCATCTTCCGTGCCTCTTCAACTTCTGCCGAGCTCGCACCGCTCTTCTCCAGGTCAGTGGTCTTGTTCTTCCAGACTTTCTGCTTTCCTTTGTAATCGTAGCGACGATCACGGAAGTCCTTCACAGTGTCGATGTAGAATGGGTTTTCTCTCTGACAAATAATAGCCTCTCGCTCGATGGTCTTCTGGTCGTGAATCTTATGGTAGATCTTTTTACTGTAATCGGTGAGGCGCTTCTTGACGTGGCCAGTCTGCTCGTCCAAAGTCAAGTCGTGAAACACGCGCGAAAGGCCGCCAGGATACTTCGCAGGGAATTTCTCGTTCTCCAGCGCGTGCCGAATCATGTTGTATTCGTCGCGCTTTGCTGGCAAGAACTCACCACGCCATGCCCAAGGCATCCTCCTGTCGCAGGTCTTGCCAGGTCTGTTGAAATCACAGGCGGCGCACACTGATTCATCGATCATGCTGTCGGGCTGCAGCCGATTTGTTGTCATGATATTTGGGTACATAGACGCGACATCTAGATGGTAGATCGAAGGTCGTTCGCTGCGGTTGGGGGTCTCCTTCAGCTGCTGCAGCTTTTCAGCAATTTGGGCTTTGACCTCTTCGTAGTTCTCGATGTCGTCCAGTGATTTCTTCTCTTCGACGGTGATGCTGAATTTCAGCGCACCATCTAGGTCGTTCAGCAATTCGTCGATAGCGGTGGGATCCACTGCAAAGTTGCAGGGAATGTCGCTTCGGAAGACACCAGCTTCGATACTCTCAACATGGCCACCGACGTACGTCTCCGACTCCAGCAGGTGACCTTCCCAGAAAGCTTCCCTGGGCTGTATGTACTTGTTTGGCAGAATGATCTCTTTCTGATAGGCCTGGACCATCAAAAGAGTCTCACAAAGGGTTCCCGTGCCCTTTCGCAATACATCATCCGGACCGAAAGGAATGATGGTGCAGAGCGAGAAAATGAATGGATGGACGTATTTCATGTAGAGGTAGTAGGTCGCCACGGCATCGGAGACCGAATACTCTGCGAGAACCTGTGGTCTTTCAATGGCATAAGGTGTCATCAGTTCGGGATCCAGCTCATCAGGGTCATAACCAAGCTTCGCGACTGTCACTGCTTTCAGACCTCTTGAACCTTGAGGCAGGTAACTGTCTCGTGTGACCCAGGCAAATGCGTCCATGTGAGCACAGTGTGTCGATTGATAGATGTCGTCGCTGTTCTTCCGGAATCCAATTTCGGCATACATGTCGATGCCATGCACGCTCGCTCGGGCTTCTACGAAAGGCCAATCGAAGAAGTCACCGTTGTATGTTGAGATGATTGTTGGTTTAGCCTCCTTGATGAACGAGAAGAACCGCTCAATCACCGCTTCTTCATTCGCTTCGTTGTAAATGACAAAAGGGCCCTCGAATTCCGGCTTGGGTGTGTAGTCGAAATCCTGAATGTCTTCACTGACGATTTCTCGATTTGTGATGAGGAAACCCTGCCCGTCTACCATGAAGGAAATCATCATGACCTGATCGAATGAAGCATCGGGGAATTTGAGAGGCAATTTGGTGGTCTCAATGTCGAAAGCCAGCACGACAGGGTCCGCACGCTGTAGTCGCTCCTCAATACATGTGAGAGATATGCGACTGTTCTTCGACTCGACGCTGTACCACTTTCCAATCCGGATATCCAGGTCGATCGCGACTCGTACGTGGTAGGGCACGTCGTATTCTCGGATGTCCACAATGAAGTCGCTCGCATCAGCCAGTGACGCGGGCTTGCGACCCATCTCTGCATCCTCGTCGAACAAATCAAATCCGGCATTGGCGCTCGCGACTTCTGCATACATGTCCATTGCGCTGACTTTGCTCTTGTTCTTCTCGGCGATTGGGGCGATCACTCGCCGTACTGAGAGCAGATCGGTAACGTTCATGAAGCTGAGTTTGAGGAACTGCCGCCGATATCCAAGCAAATGGTTCGGCATCTTGAGATCCTCCTTTTCCAACCGATCCACCGTCTTGACCAAGCCTTCGCAGTTCCTCCTCACCCATTCTTCAACCTCCGCCTCTTTGCCCTTTTTGACGGCGATCATGAAGTAAGGTAGATACTCCACGCTCGCCTTGAACGTGCTTCCGTCGTCATCGATGAAGTAGTAGTCGACCGCCGCGCGACCGCCAGGCACTTTTGAATCCTCCAAGGTTGTGCTATGCATGTTCACGAGCCATCCTGTGCGCTTCTTTCCCGCCTCGAATCGCTCGAAGCCTTGATTCTGGTCGATCTTGTGAGCAAGCCTTGTCGCTTCCAATCGCTCATTTTGTGCTGTTGCTTCTGTGGAGCGCAGTGAACCAGAGTCTATCGTCTTCGTCTTCCGGCCTCCAGAGTGTAGTGTGCTTGTTTTGCTGAAGCGGCTTTTGCCCTCGTTCCTCTTGACAGGCATTGTGTGATGTTTGCTGGTCGTTTTTCGACCGTGTTGTTTTCGTGTGATTCTTAATAGAGCATTCCGCGTGTCAAGTGCTGTTCAAAAGAAAAGGAAATGCGATTGGGGTATCATGTAAACATTGCTGGTGTGAGCGAACGAAGAGGGGTGGGACTAGAACTTAAGAGCAGACGCGGAAGAGCGCGTTGATACACGCGCAAGACGCGAGCGACTACTAAATTGGATTTGGATCGGCGGCGGAAGCAACCGTTCGCCGACAGAAAGTCTAGGTCGACATGATATCAGCGACTCGAGATGGAATCAAGCGTCACCACCAAGAAGAAGGACTCCCACAACCACAAACATGGCCGACGACACGCGAAATTCAGCAATCAAGGAGGATCTCAGCCGTGAGGCCTTGACCGTCGACCCTACTCAAAAGGCGTTCACCGGCGCACAATGGCAGGATGGGAAGGCACAGGGCTACCAACCCCCACAGAACGCCAACATGATGCCTGGCGGTACTGAGAACACTGCGGGTGGTCAGACAAGAGAGATCGGCGTGGGAGATGCTCTTGAGTCGATCAAGTTGGAAGAGTTCACAGAGATTCACAAGAAGCCTTGCGTACGAGATGCGCTCATGACTGGCATCGGGTCTGGCTTTGGTATTGGAGGTGTTAGAGCGCTGCTTGGTGGTATGTCACGTTGCCTGAGAAAAGTTGCGGACATTTTTTAACATTTTACTACAGCTAGAGTATGGACCGCTTGCAATTGGGCTGTCGGCGCATGGGTATTTGGCTCGGTAGGAATGTACCAGTACTGCCAGTACAAACGTCAGATGGAGAAAGATGGCATGACAAGAGCAATGGAGATTTTGAGCAAGAAGGATATGGAGAAGAAGGCACGAGAGGCAAGAAGAGAGAAGATTCGCGAAGAAAGACGGAAGAACAAAGATCAGGAGCAAGATGCGCAGATCGCAGCTCTTGCGGAGGCAAAGCAGAATAAAGATGGCAAGTCTTGGTGGAAGGTGTGGTAGTTGGTCCAGGACGGAGGACGGAAGATCAATACATTAAACCTACGTGATATAGTGTAAGATACCGCACGCGAATGTACTATTGATCAAGAGCGCTGCGATGTCAATACACGTACACTCGTACTAACAATGTAGAAGTGAAATATACACAACACAACGTTCTTAGTCTTCGAAGGTTTCGCAATGTATTTCAAGTCCTTTCTATCCACATGTCAATCCAGTCAAACCCACCTGCATACCACACGAGCCTTCGTCATAATCGTCATCGACGTCCTCACAGCGCCACCAGCGCCTACGCTCAACACTTCAAGAATATCATCCGCTCATAACAACATTATCTCCAGGCATGGCTATAGTCTAAGCCTTGACAAGGAGAGAAGTACCAGTCATCTCCTTGGGCTGGTCGAGACCCATGACCGCAAGGACTGTAGGAGCAACGTCACCAAGTACACCGTCGGTCTTCTTGAGGGAGAAGCCCTTGGGAGCGTTGGCCATGACGAAGGGGACCTTGTTCAGGGTGTGCGAAGTCTTCGGGGTCTTTGCCTCGTTCAGCATCTCTTCAGCGTTACTGCAAGTGTGTTAGTCAAGAGTTTAATGTCAAAGAAACTCGCTATTCTTACCCGTGGTCGGAGGTAACGAAGAGTGTGTATCCGTTGGCCTTGCAAGCCTCGTAAACCTTGCCAATAGCTTTGTCGGTCTCAGACACGGCCTCGACAGCCGCCTCGTACACACCAGTGTGGCCAACCATGTCAGGCGGGGCAAAGTTGTTCATGACGAACTCGTACTTGCCCTCGGCAATACGCTCAGCCATCTTCTCGGCGACAGCCATGGCGGACATCTTGGGCTCCTTGTCGTAGGTGGCGACCTTGGGCGAAGGGATCATATCGCGGTCCTCGCCGTCGTACTGCACTTCCTGGCCACCATTGAAGAAAAAGGTGACGTGAGCGTACTTCTCGGTCTCGGCAATGTGAGACTGCTTGATGCCCTTCTGAGAGAGCCAGTCGGCAAGCACGTTGTCCATGACCTGCGGCGCAAAGGCGACAGGGAAGGTGAAGTCGGTCTTGTAGCGGGTCATGGTGGTGATGTCAATGTTCTGGGGGTAAGGGAAGTCCGGCTTGGGGCTGCGGTCCTGATCACCAAGAAGCTGGGTAATCTCGCGGACGCGGTCGGAGCGGTAGTTGAAGAAGAAGACGGTGTCGTTGTCCTGGATGCGGGCCTCCTTGCCGTTGACGATGATGGGCTTGATGAACTCGTCGGTCTCGCCAGCCTCGTAGCGCTGGGCGAAGGTTGCGACAGGGTCGCTCGACTCCTCACCCTCGCCGGTGACGAGACCCTTCATGCCAATCTCGACGCGGTCCCAGCGCTTGTCGCGGTCCATGATGTAGTAACGGCCGACAATCGTCGCGACCTTGCCAAGACCAATCTCCTCGGTGAAGGCCAGCAGATTTTCGAGGTGGCCCTTGCCACTCTTGGGGTCGCAGTCGCGGCCATCACCGAAGAAGTGAATGTAAACCTCGGGCACACCAATCTCCTTGGCGACCTTAAGCAGCGACTTGAGGTGGTTGATGTGCGAGTGCACACCGCCGTCCGAGACCAGACCGCAAAGGTGCAGTCTGCCGTTGCCCTCCTGGGCCCGCTTGAAGCTCCTGACCACGTTCTCGACCTTGTTCATCTCGCCATCCTTGATGGTCTTGTCAATGCGGACGACGTCCTGCCATACAATCCTGCCAGCACCAATGTTTAAGTGGCCGACCTCGGAGTTGCCCATGAGGCCTTCGGGGAGGCCGACGGCGAGGGAAGAGGCATCAATCTCCGTGTAGCCCTCGGCGTATTTGCTGCCATCCTTGGCGAACTCGTCCATCCAAGGAGTCTCGGCGTTGAGGATAGCATTGCCCTCAGGAGCGCTGGTGGCAGAGCCAACTCCCCATCCGTCGATGCAGATAAGAGCGACCTTTTGGTTAACCATTTTGAAGAGGCTAGAGAGGGTTGGTGTTAGTCAAGGATAATGATCAGGAGAGGGTAGAGAGAGCACTCACTCTGTAGATGTTCGTACTAGATCACTGACAACGAAGCAGTGAGTAGTTGATATCAGTCGCGGGGTATTGACTTCACTCTGGGAAAATGTTGAACTCGGACATCTTGAAACCCCACGTGCACCGTGCGGCCCAGCGCGTCACCTTTGTCCGCCGAGCCGCAAGTGAAAGTGAAAGTAACAACTGCGGCTCTGCTATCCATCCATTGGCCTGGATTGATTGATGTAAGTGGACACTATCCTGTGCCTTCAAACAAAAGAGCACAACCCGAGAACTTGCCTGCTCGCCCGCGACAACTATTCAAGCCGTACGACACGCGCCTTCCACCACAACTGTATCGCTTCGCATCACCACTGCTATCAGCAATCACAACATGGCACTCACTCTATCTTTCGACACGTCGGCTGCGGATGCATCCCGACCAGCCTCACAGTCCGAGTCCCAGCCGATTCAGCTCCCTCCGCCGCAGACCTTCGATATCCTCCCTCCACTACAAGAGATCCTGGCACGCATCGATCATGCACCGACCGACCCTATGCAAGCGGCTACTGTTGATGCCGACGCGATCTCGTATGCCGAATTCCAGCCACTCGAACCTCGAGATTTGCCGCACGAGGTGCTAGCGATCAAGAACAAGATTCGGAAGGCCCTGCGCGAGTTGGAGAAGCTACCGGACATGGACCGCGATGTTGAACAGCAGGAGGCTGAAATCAAAATGCTCGAGGAGAAAGCTGTGAAGCAGAGAGAGGTGCTCCGAAAGCTGGGAGATGTGGTCAAGAGCAAGATGCGTTGAAAATGAGTAGCGCACCGCTGCTTAATGCCACGGTGAACATCGTTTTCACCGTCTCATACATGCCTCAACGGAGTTGAACACCAACTCTGGAGACTGCACTTTGTCGCAATCAACATCCAGATGGGACTTAGG
>Ga0265780_10009815_pt1 | contig 11446 bp, 7 predicted proteins | sample P1T30metagenome_FD_192432 | JGI IMG/M metagenome (GOLD analysis project Ga0265780, IMG submission 192432) | Plant litter microbial communities from East Loma Ridge, Irvine, California - P1 T30 | ecosystem: Environmental > Terrestrial > Plant litter > Unclassified | place: USA: California... | reverse complement strand
ACAACGAGTTCCGCGTGCGCTTCGCACCCCAAAGGAAGTGACTGGGTCACTCGCGCCTATACATCGCTGCATTTTCGACTTTCTTCGACGATACCCCTCTTTGGCACGATAGCCACCACTTTTTTTTACACACGACATGCAAGCATTGAACAGGAGTTTGGGATACTGGGCATTAATGAACAGGGAAGGGTTACGCATCACGGCTTGGTTTGACCGCGTGGGTCGGTCTGATGTCCACAAACGACCCCGAGCATGGAACATACAGAGATAAAGAATGATCGGCAATGAGCATTTGATAATACCGGAATCGGACTGGGTGTAGCGGATGCGCCTCGGTGCGTCGAGTCCATAGCATGTCTGCCCATGTGCGTTCCGCATGGCGAACAAAGGCAAATGGCAGAGCTGATGTCAGGATATGCAAGCATCAGCCAGAATAAATACATCCGTTCGTTTATCTATGCGGGCGCTTTGCTAAACCGTAGTCGCGTCATAATAAACTCTCGAAGCTTCGACGCGCTCTTTGCCGAGGGCAGCCAATGAACTTGCGTCACCGGCCCGTGCCCGCAAAAAGTTGTCGATTGTCGGATTATACACCACAGGTCGAAGCCCATAGCGAAAAGCAGTATCAAGACAGTCATTACTCACCTCCGCACCGTTTCAGGATGAGCTTCGCTGGTCCCATGCCGCTCAAGGCGGTGGCTCCCGTGCGCATCGCCGGCTCGAGGTCCTTCGCCAAATGTCAACGACGATGTATAGCGACGCAGGCCTCGCAAACACAATCGCGGAGACCGTCAATCGCACAGAGGCAACAACCGCACAATGCGCAGTCAATACGAGTACGTAGCATCTGGTTTCCCGCTGTTCCGAGTTGAGTTACTAACACAGCATGCACAGTTCTTCCACGCCTCTCCCCCGTCCTTCGCCATGGCCGACCCGTATCAAACCCTCGGAGTCGGTAAGAACGCATCCGCCGCGGACATAAAGAAGGCCTACTATGGTATGGCCAAGAAGTACCACCCCGATACGAACAAAGACGCCGGTGCGAAAGAGAAGTTTGCCGCCGCACAATCCGCATACGAAATCCTCTCAGACGCCGAAAAGAAGAAGGCCTTTGACTCCTATGGCGCCGGTGCTTTCGATGCGAATGGCGGCTTCAACCCTGGGGCTAGCGCTGGAGGCCCGGGAGGAAACCCGTTCGGAGGAGGAGGCTTCGGTGGGTTTGGCGGGTTCGGTGGCGCCCAGGGTGCGGGCGGATTCCAGGACATTAATTTCGAAGATCTGTTCGGAGCTTTCACAGGTGGACGACGAGGAAGAGGCGGAGGCGGGAGAAGGAATCCTTTTGAAGAAGAGATCATGGTTGGCGACAACATCGAAGTACAGACAAACATCTCGTTCTTGGACGCGGCCAAGGGTGTCAAGAAGGACATACACATTACCCCGATGGCAGAGTGCGGGACATGTAGTGGCAGTGGCTTGAAGCAGGGTGCCAAGAGAGCAGAGTGTAAAAGCTGTGGGGGTACTGGACAGAGAGTAACGAGCATGGGCGGGTTCCACATGAGTGCAACTTGCTCATCCTGCGGTGGATCTGGATTTGCGATACCCCGGGGCTCGTCTTGTGGCACTTGTGGCGGCGATGGAGCAGTCAAGGAGCGCAAGACCATCACCATTGACATCCCTGGTGGTGTAGAAGACGGTATGCGGTTGCGCGTTAACGGCGAGGGAGACGCACCACTCACGGGCCATGCCATGTCTTCTGGCACCATCCGCGGCCAGAGAGGAGATCTTTACGTCCTCATTCGCGTAGCAGCTGACTCGAAGTTCAAGCGCAATGGTTCGGACATTCTTCATACAGCCACCATCCCCTTCACGACTGCTGTACTGGGAGGAGAGATCAGGGTACCTACCCTCGAAGGTGAAGTCAAGGTCAAGGTCCCCACTGGATCTGGAACAGGTGACCGCGTCACATTGTCTGGCATGGGCATGAAAGTACTCTCCGGCCGACGAGGCGCCAAGGGCGATTTGCGCGTTGAGTTCAAGGTCAACATGCCGAAGTATCTCAGCGTCAACCAGCGGACCATTCTCGAGATGCTGGCAGACGAGATGGGAGACAACAACGCGCAACGCGTCATCAACCCTGGAAAGATGAAGGACCAACATGGCAACAGTGTTGGGAACGATCACTCGAATGAGGGCTTTTTGAAGAGCGCATGGCATAACCTGACTGGGCAACATAAGCACCTGGACCCAGAGGAAAGGCGTAAGGCGGAAGAAGACGAGAAGAAGCGAGGATCTGGCTGAGCCTACGTTCATGATATGAGGACACGTTGTATAATAAGGCGGGCGTACGGGACGACTCATGCGACTCATGTTATCATGTTTGCAGCAAGACGATTGAGAGCATTCAAGGCGCATATGGAGACTGGTTGAGCATGATGTATAGAAGTATTAGTATTTGGCCTCTCGACTCAGGCTTGTAGAATATCACGCTGTTTATGACGCACGAAAAGAAGCCCAAGGTGTTTGCGAATTGAGGCACTCGCTAGCTTCTCCTACCCAATATCGCGGGCGCGTAACCAAGGCGAGACTCTCGGTCTCCTTGCATGGTCATTGGCCGGCGCGAGCCGCACAGCTGGGGTCGGCTTGAACGTCTCGCTGAATTTCCGCGACGGTGTGACGAGCTTGAAGAGTCACATATCGATAGCGGTCTGGCTCGCGTGGCGTGCTGGAGGTGTGATAGGCGAGCGTGGATGAGGAAGTCGCGGCTCTGGTGTTGCTTATGCATGTGCCTGCGTCTTCCCCACCAACATCACTCGCACCCTCCGAGCTCACCGACGACACCAAACATCGTCTGCATTGTTACCACCCGGGCATTTAAGCTTTCGCTGTGCCGCATCACAATCGTTCCCAGGACTCGGATTGACTAGATCGTGCCCCATGCGGCTGCTCACCCGCCAACGATTGACTACGTGAACGAGCTACCCGACCAACGCATCGTCCCGCTGTGCATGTACACTCTCGCGACGTCATCCGCTGCGTGAATGCTCTGCTACTTCGCGAGCAAAGCATCGACATATCCATCCCAGAGTACTAGGCACGCGCATTTGCAGCTACTGTTCTAGCGCGCCATCCGAGGCCCACGACAGCCCACTTCCCACGTTGTCGCCTACGCCATTGTCGCCGATCACCACACCCGCGAGCCCAAGAGCCTCCCCTCGCGGCGATACCTCTACAGAAAGCGCGCCCAGCGGCGGCCTCCCCAGCGCACCCTTCGCCCACCATGACGACGCAAATACCCATGATCTCGGTGCCCATGAAGCAGACCAGCGAGATCGACTGGATAGCCCCGCTGAAGCAGTACATACGCGCCACGTATGGCGACGACCCAGAGCGCTACTCGGAGGAGTGTGGCACGCTGAATCGCTTGCGTCAGGATATGAGAGGCGCTGGCAAGGACAGTGCAGCAGGCCGGGATCTGCTCTACAGATACTACGGGCAGCTGGAACTGCTCGACCTGAGGTTTCCGGTGGATGAGAACCACATCAAAATAAGTTTCACATGGTACGTTGGCAAACGGGAAGGAGCACCGGAGAAGCAGACGGATTAGGCAAGAGTACGCCCAAGACTAACCAGCGTCAGGTTCGACGCCTTTACACACAAACCAACCTCTCAGTACTCCCTCGCATACGAAAAGGCCAGCATCATCTTCAACATCTCAGCCGTCCTATCTTGCCACGCCGCCCACCAGAACCGCCACGAAGATGTTGGGCTCAAAACCTCGTACCATTCGTTCCAGGCCTCCGCCGGCATGTTCACCTACATCAACGAGAACTTCCTGCACGCCCCCTCGACCGATCTCAGTCGCGAGACTGTCAAGACTTTGATCGCCATCATGCTGGCACAGGCGCAAGAAGTCTTTCTGGAGAAGCAGATTGCGGACGGCAAGAAGGTCGGCTTGCTGGCAAAACTTGCCAGTCAGGCCGCTTTTCTGTACACACAGGCAACGGAAGGGGCGCAGGAAAACGTTACGAACGCTGTGTTCGAAAAGGTCTGGCTATTGGTTTGCCAGGTGAGAATATCACAGCATTACTTGCTATCAAAACTAACGGTCGCGCAGATCAAATCGCACCACATGGCTTCGCTAGCCCAGTACTATCAAGCTCTGGCTGACGATGACGCCAACATTCACGGCGCAGCCATCTGCAGGCTACAAGTCGCCGAAGCGCATGCCAAAGACGCCAATCGAGCAGCCCACAGCTTCCCCAACAACGCGCCAGCCAACTCGAACCTAACTTCAGAGACTGGAGGCATACTCGCAGAGATGACGAAGAAACACCTAACCAACGTTCAGGAAAAGCTGCTAGAGTTTGGCAAAGACAACGACTTCATCTATCACCAAGGCATTCCGAATGAAGCGGCCTTGACACCAGTGCCCAAGATGCCTGCGGCCAAGGCGATACCCGTCAGCGAGTTATATCAGGGTCAGGACATTCAGAGAATCATCGGGCCAGATATCTTTCAAAAGATTGTACCTCTAGCCGTCACTGAATCGGCTAGTCTGTACGACGAAGAGAAGGCCAAGCTTATACGGGCTGAGAGCGAGCGTGTCGAGGTCGCCAACGACGAGATGGCCGCTAGTCTCGACTATCTCAAGCTACCTGACAGTCTCAATGTGCTGCGAGGAGGCATGGACCAAGATATGATGGTGGATAACGACTTTCGAAAGTGGTGCGAAGAGCTCGCTGGGCATCAATCATTTGGCCCTGCGTTCGAACAACTGGAAAGGGACAAGACCGAGATAATGAACTCTCTCGATGCCAGTATGAAGCAATTAGACATGGAAGAGAGTGTCTGCGAGAAGATGAGGTCCAAGTACGGATCCGAGTGGACACAGCAACCTAGCTCGCGGTTAACCTCGACATTACGAAACGATATCAGAAACTATCGAGGGGCAGTTCAAGAGGCGAGCACCAGCGACGCACAGCTATACAACACGTTTAGGCAATGTGAGGCCGACTTTGACGAGATGCGTTCAGCTGGTGAGACAGATGAAGCCGATGTGTTATATTCCCGGGCTATGGTCAAGGCAGGCGCAAGCAAGGGCAAAAGCCCTAGGCCAATGGAAGGCAACCTTATCGATGATGACATTGACGAGGGTCCGTCAGTCACCGATCAAATAGCAGCCGTCGAGGATATCCTACGGAAGCTGAATCTTGTAAAGAAGGAGAGGACGCAGATACTGAAGGATCTCAAAGACAAGGTACATGGCCGTCGACTTCCCCTCATAACGTATACTGACTGAAACAGGTTCACTCTGACGACATCTCTAACGTACTCATCCTCAACAAGAAAGCCATTGCGAATCAGGAGTCGCAATTGTTCAAAGCTGAGCTGGAGAAGTTCAGACCACATCAAAATCGTATACTGCAAGCCAATCATAAACAAGCTTCGTTCCTGAAAGAGCTGACCCGGACTTACTCCGATCTGCTGAAAGACAAGCGTGTGCGATCTGAGCAGAGCAAATACGAAGCCTTCTCGCGGCAGCGAAACACAGTTATGACGAAGTATCGCAGAGTGTATCAAAGTTTCAATGACCTCGTCGCTGGCTTGATGCGCGCCCAAAGCTTCTACACGGAGATGAAAGATACCGTGCTAAGTCTGCAGAAGAATGTTGAGACGTTCGTTAACAACAGGCGGAGTGAAGGCGGACAGCTACTGTCGAAAATTGAAGAGCGAAACAAGACACAGGGTGCAGACCAGGAACAACAACGGATGAAAGACCTTATGGAGAGAATGTCCTTGGAGCCTTCGGGTTCGCCGGTGTCACAAGGTGGAGGTCGCAAGAAGAGCATACCACCACCACTGTCTTCTACACCGGGCTACCCGTCAAGTTCGGGGGCTGGCCATCCTGCTTATAACCCCGCGGCTTCACCACCAGTCACACCGCGCTACCCGATGACCACAGGCCCAGGGCAACAATACATGTCGCCACAGCAGTCCTATGGTCAACCTTCGAACGGCTACAACCAGCAACCACCTCCGCGTCGAGAGAGCTACCAACAACAATACCCTACACATCAGTCCCAGAACTCTCAGGGCTCCTCGGCTTACAATCCCGCGGTTCACAACCAATACAACCCGGTCTCCCCACCGGCACATCAACAATTCTTCTCCCCGCCACCTGCGCAGCATCAGCAGCATCAGCAGCATCAGCCATGGGGTCAACCCCCTCCAAACCAGCAACAACAATGGGGTGGTACACCTCAGAACAATCTACCACAGGGTTATGTTCCACCGCCACCTCCCCCGGGACCGCCACCGAGTCACAATCAGCAAGATTACAGTCACTTTAGCCAAGGAGGGTATCCGAATGGACCTGGCGGATATGCGAACCAGCAGAGGCCAGCGCAAGGACAGAATGGCAATGACCCATGGGCAGGGTTAAGTGGCTGGAAATAAGGAACATGTAAAGCGAGAGAGAACCTTGTCTTGGCGCAGGTCATTTTCGATTGTTTGACAGTCTCGCTGCGCAGAGTTGGAGTTAGTTTACAGGTTCAGTTCATTCGGCAAGGTCTTCTGAATAGCGGACAGTGGATAACAATTGTGTATTGCCAAGGCAGGTGTAGATAGTTGGAAACATCAGACATGCGCAATCAGCTTTTGGCATAATTCCACACTGAGACGAAGTCTCGCAATCAATGCTCTGGGTATACTTAGCTCTTTTGCGTGTGCTACTATGCCTTCACTGCGTGTTGCAGCTTGACAAGCTATTCGCCCACAAAGTCATACACCATTCTCACCCTCAGTTCCTCGCCTTTGTTGTTGCTGATCTTCACGCGTCTCGTATGTCTCCTCTCTCCATCAACAACCTCGAAACCCCAAAGATGACTAGCCTCCCACTCGCCCTCTTTTTTTCCTTCTGCGTGGATCAATTTCCCGTCGCCATCTCCTTCGATCCAGTCACCCTCGCCCTCATCAACTACGCCCGTCTGCCTCCCTTCTTCAACACTGACCCATTGACTCCTTCCGGCTACCTCACCAAAGAAACCGTCCTTATTGGTACGCCACTCGTAGTCCAACGTGTACTCTTCGGTCGTACCGGGGATTTTTCCGCTTGTGATTGACTGCGCCATCTTGATGTGTTGGTTGTCGGGCTGGCTTATGTTCAGATGGATGGATGCTGCGGTGGCTGTCTTGCGGACTAGGACGTTGACGCCTTGCAGTGCGAGGACTGAGGCAAAGTCATCGGAGCAGGCTTTGTTTAGTTGCCATTTGCCGGAAAGGGACTGTAGAGATTTGTTTGGGGGCGCAGCCATGGTGTGTGATACTCAAGATGGATGATGGGTTCTGAGATGTTCCTCATCGCAGTGAGATGGTCGACTACGGAAGATGATGCGAAGCGCCATTAGGGTGTGGGATGGTGTCGTCACCACCTGCATTGCCTAAATTCAGTCTCTTCTAAAACTACTCACCTTGTTTGTTGCGTGTCGACATGGCTGCTGTGCAGGTTCGTTTCTACGAAAGACCGCTACAATTGAGAGGTATGGATCCCAGTATGTTGGTATATTGGTGGCGTGTCGAGTTGCACTTCCTTCCCCCATGCGGAGAAAACCGCCTCCGCTTCTAGTAAAGCTTCTTTCCGCGGCTCTGGTCATCCCTCACGCACGACAATATCACCACCAACACAATAAAGCGCGCGCCATCGGGTCTGAGACATTTCACCAGCGAACAAATATGACGAAGACGGCCTATTCCAGGATTACCCTGCGTTGCTCCCAACCTTGATGGGCCGGTGTCACAGCAAAAGTGCCCTTGACATCATCTCGGACAATGCGGCATCAGCAAACTCTTCGTAAATGGTCATGCCCGTTACATCGCCCCTTGTTAGAGGGCATACGTACGAGGGAGGGATAAAGGTTGCGAGGTATAGTCGCACTAAAAGTGGCTTTGAGCGGCGATCGTTACCAGGCTAAATGCTGTTGGACGCACAGCGCTGCGGCTGAACACTGACGAGCGAGTTGGCCCTACCACCTACCCACATTGACATCACACCAACAGGCATCATGCAGCGAGGCGCAGGAATACTTATACAGCTTCCAACGCGTCAATTATCGTGGGGCCATCCACCGGCAACTGCATCTTAATCCCGCATATTCAAATCTACATATACATCTTTCCAATAGTCGTTGTCTAGCCTTCGACTTCGTCAGTAAACATGTTGTTCACTTCAACCACAATCCTCGCTACGGCCTTCTGCTCGCTGGCGTCCGCGCTACCTACGTCGAACACAGTTCCTCGGGCGGGCGGCCCTGCGATTGTACCTATTCCCTCGACCTGCACCGTCACCGACCCTCTGCCCACTGGGTCAAATGCATCTTACATACCGTCGCCGGCTGCCCACGACGACATCCTCTACAGCTCCTACTACCCTTCCTACTCGTCGAATACAACCGCCATGGCACAGCAGTGCCTTCAACAATGTTACGGCTACGGATACCACACAGAGTGCAAGACATCATACTGGGCAGAGAACGTGGTAGTACCGGCAGGGTACTATGGCACAGCTGGCGGACAACTAGAGACGGCCTGTTTGATGTTCAGCAGAGCCTTGACCAGCGACGACTTCGTCGCTGCGCCAGAAGGCCAAGGTACCGGCGCGACGGCCGGTAACATTGCTTGCTGAAAGCATCACCTATGACGACGGAAGTTTGTTTCCACCAAGGCCTGTCGATTAATGAGAAACGATCTGAAACATGACATTTGGGGATTGGCGTTACGTCACGGGATAAACATGAGGACATCGATGCGGAGACGGTTTCACATTTCTACTAGGGAGGGCAACTAATTAATGATCTTAGACTACTACGTAATAATCCTCACACTGTTCGCTCACATCAAGATACCCCCCCAAGGCTGTGATGTCACTCCGTGGTTCCTAACGTTCACCGACTACTAGAGATTAAGTACTACAGAGGAAAGATTCAGTATGGTTCGTTGACAACTTGACCTATGTGGTTAGTCTCTGGATACGATTACCCACTGGTCGCTTCCTCTTTCGGCGAAACCATGAAGTAGCTCATCGATGTGGTCGCTTTGGGAAAGAACGCTTCCGAGCTAACATCTGTTGACAGCATCCGCGTATGCGCCAAAGCTGGTACGCCAATACTAGCAGACCCCCAACACCGGAAGCTGTTCTGGACATCAAGTTTGCCGAGGTCGTCATTCCCATCCTCAAATTAGCGAGGTGGTATCGTGCGGCAGAACAGCTATTTTTGGGGTGATAACGGTGCAGCGCGATTTCCCGTCGTGCAGGAAATCGAGTGCCGCAATATTCAAGCTTCGCGGGATTGTTCAGTACAAGCTAAGGACTCAATAGATACGAGCTGCTAGTCCACGGTTGCCTCGTCTATTCTTACCTTTTCGCTATTACCGTGTTGCCTGGACATGGCAACATGCAAGGCGCAATTGTGGGTGGGGCAAGAGCGATGTGGGAGGGCGAGCGGCGGCGACTTTGGGTTTGGCGTGATGCGCCTTCATCTGTCGCGTGTGAGGGCTTGCATTTACGAGGTCACGCTCGCGTCGCGCTTTGGGTGCATCGCTTGACATTTGCTCTGTGTCATACGCTGGAAGCGCATATCGTTGAAGTCGCGAGCTGGACTTGGCATGGTAAAGTACAGCGACGTCCCAGGATTATGGTAGTGGGTGGTCAAGGTTAATGGGGCGATATCCTTGCCGGCAACATTTGCTTGGTGAGTGACAATCGAGAAACGCCCTTGGGTTCTACATGATGATTGACTAAATGGTGCAAAGACTTACTGCAACATCTTATCCCTCTAGAAACCAAACTGTAAGAAGTTGGTGGTTTTGGGGGCGACTGCGATACACGTGCGTAGGCGTTCACCGAGATCGAACACCCGGGTACCCTTTCCGCCACGCCTGATCTAGCCCCATAACACTATAAACGAGAGACCTCTTCTTCAACCTCAAACTTCAAGATGCACATCTGATGGCCATATCAGGAAGTTCTTAACCCGCAAATAGGACAAAACTCTCAGTGCCGTCAAATACGTAGCATGTCCAAATCTAGCATACGGCCACTTCACTGCGGCCACGAAGTGAGACGACTGGGTACCGTCGGGCCCTAGCTTTCCATCCTTCGGGCTATCTGCCACAGCTGACTTTCCCACGATCAACCCCCGGGTGCCACAGTGAGATTTTGGGGCTGGTAAGAGATGAGCATACTCCGATCGGAGTTTCTGCGACGTTCATTGGCGGCATTGCGGAGATGTATAGGTAATTTGGCTGATGCTGACGGGCCGGCTTCCTATATCGGCATTTCAGTGCTTCAATTCGGAATTATGGGGAGCGATTTGGGGCTGTTGTCAATCACAGGAAGCAAGTATCCGGACGATCGTATTCACGTACGCTCGCCTATGGCCAGGAATGGGAATCACGCAGGTCCTGAAGGGGCTCAAAGCGCGTAGGCGAAGTCCATCTTACAGTATGGTGGGTACAATTCCGTATTAGGTACTATCTACGATAGATTGGCCGTAGCTTCGTGGGTCTTGACCATGTAGCGAAGGCTAGTATCAACCAGTGGTGATCTTCACACCCCTCGTTGGAAAGTAGTTCAGAAATTCTTGGTGGATAGGGTTTTGCAGACGAAAAAGTAAATGTAGCTGAAAGACACCTGTAGGCTAGTGCCCAATGAACGCTGGCTTGAACGCAAAAGCAAAATGGGTATAGACAAGAAGCGAAGTTGAAAAGAAGAGAACGCAGTGCCCGAGCATCTTTAGCCAACGAAATGCTAGGATATCTCTGTCTTCACGGGTACCGTACCCTTGAATTCCCCATGTAGTATATCCAGCAGCTTGCGGAGGGTATCCGAATTGCTCCCTCGCCTGCGCGTGACCGTACCCTCATCATCCTCACCCTCCGCGTCGTCGTCCTGTGTAAGAAGCTCGATGGTCTTTCGAAGCTTTTCGTAAGCCGCGTTAAGCTCCGTATGCGATACTTCGAGCTTAGTGTATCTCTCGTTCAAGACCGCAAGCTGCGCTTCAAGATCTCGGGCGTGCTTCTCTTTCCGCTCTCGAAACGCACGTTGAGCGGCACGATTTTGAGCCCTTCGTCGCTGTACACATGTTAGCATTAGGTTTATTTGTGCGATATAGGATACGTACCCCTGAGGTAGTGTGTGTTCGTTCGGCTGGCGCGGGCGTAGGCATAGTCCCGAACGTAGATTCAGCGTGCTGCAGTGGTCGAGGACTGCAGTATGGACTGTCGTGATCGGATCCGAAATCGGAGGGTGTCATTGGCATGGGATATGATCCAAACTGCATAGGTTCATCGACGATGTGAGGGTAGTAAGCTTGGTGAATAGGTGCAGGAAATTGGTCGTATGTAGATGAGACCTTGAGCAAGTCAGTTTTGTAAACTAGGGGAGTTCAAC